>Ga0224555_1003113_pt1 | contig 17731 bp, 17 predicted proteins | sample 714S23034metaG_FD_180687 | JGI IMG/M metagenome (GOLD analysis project Ga0224555, IMG submission 180687) | Peat soil microbial communities from Stordalen Mire, Sweden - 717 S2 30-34 | ecosystem: Environmental > Terrestrial > Soil > Wetlands > Peat | place: Sweden: Norrbotten County, Stordalen...
CGGCGATCCCGCGCCGAAAGCTTGATCTCAAACCTCACGCCTCTGCCCATGACTCTGCTATACAGCCAGAACTGGCCCGCGCCAAGTATCAACACTGGTTACCTATACAGGTGGTCATGGTACTAGAGCGCTCTGGAAACCGTCCGTAGCACCTGGATCCGTCGTTAATTCCACTCTTTTCTTCGAATTTGGCCGCAAAAACCGGGATTCATCCCACAATGTTTGCAGCAGTCGATCGATTTTCGCAAATGCAACTTCAGCCCTCGAGCGATTTCAACTTGTAAATCTGATGGAGTATCTCATTCGCCCGCTTTGGGACGAGGGGGGAATTCGCGAATCGAAGAATAGGCCGGTTCTGCGGGCGGGTAAGTTCGCCGGGCTGCCAGAAGAGTCTGTGCCGGAGCGTGCTCAAGGTCAGGCTTTGCCATTCCGCGGGGAGACAGGTCCGCTGAAAAGCCGTGACTAGATTGTAGGCCAGCCGAACTACTTCCAGATACAGGGCGTTGGCAGCAAAAGCTCGCGTCGGAATCTTCCTCAGCGTAAAGTCTTCACGAAGCTCTCGGATGCGTGGCTCCATTCCGGCGCGGCCATCGTAGAAGTGCCACACTCCTGCCGGCGTCAGCGGCAGGTTCGTGTGCCAAGCTCGATACGCGTATCGTTCCAAGGTAAACAAGGTCGGCTGCGGGTCGGACTCTTCGATCTTCCTACGCGCCACAATGCATCGGCGTGCCTGAGACCAATCGTGGGGATGGTGATCAAATTCCGCGATTTCCCAATGCGGATTCATCGGTTCGTAGCTCAAACCTTTGACAGCCCGCTTCAGGGAGGGGATCATGCGCGCGACCACGGCATATTGGGCCGGACGCGCTTCCAGCATCTCCAATACGGGCCCGTAGCCGAAGCCGGCATCGGCCCGCACCCGAAGCTCCCGAATGTCGGAAGGGGTGGAGTGAAAACAGCAGGCCAACAGTTCCTCGCTGCCCGCCCAGGTGCCCGCATCGCCACGCCGCAGTTCCACATCCCACAAGAACGAGGAGTTCGCTTCCAAACAGAGCAGCGGATCATAGGACCGCTGGCCACGATAGCGCGGGTTGTAGCCAACTGCCGCTCCTTCCTGATGGCCGAAAACTGTAACGACGGTGCTATCCAGATCCAGAATTAACCGCGAGCGATGATCCGGTCGGTGAATGAAGTGCTGCAACAGGTAGTCATTGATGCGGTGGAGTTGTTCCCGAAAGTCGGGTACCGCCTGCAGCAAAAATCGCCGCAAGCTCTGCGGACTGGGGTAACTCGGAAGGCCAGTCAAATACTGGAACGTGCCATCCGAACGTAAGAGCGACGCCGTCTCCAAACGATCCAAGCCCAGGATGATGGGATAGACCAAGGCAAGGATCATTTGAGAGAGTTGGTAGTTTCGGTCGCGCCGGGGATAGCGCAAATGCCGAGTTAGGAAGCGGCGCAATTGTAGCATTCGAGTGAATTCATTGAAAAACAGAATTCCGCCATAGTGGGTCAATCCCGCATGGCTAAAGGCGATTTTCACATTTCTTGGCAATCTTTGCATGCTGACATTACTGTACCATACAGTGAAGTTAAAGTCAGGCAGAGGAAATGATTAAAACATCGCGTAAAATAACGGGCAAAAGCAACTTCACTATGGGTTTTAACGACGGATTCAAGTAGCATGGCTGCCGGCGATTCCCACATCGCTCTTCACGACATATGACATGTGAATTGAGCGTGTGAGCCGCTGGAATCTAGAGCCTGACTCACCCTCCCGAACCAACAGTCGATAGCACCATTTCGCCGCCCGAATTGCGCCCATATGCGCTCGGATCGCGAAACCACGCCTGGACTGTCCCGAGGAGGAACCACGATGAGCCAACTCTGTTTGATCCGGAAGCCCATTCGCCTCACTTGCTTCTGGGTGCCAACGGGTGATGCGAAGAGGCCGCTGACCTGCGTTTGGACGGGATCGAAAGCTGAGCAAGCCGCGCCCATCGCGTCCTCCACGGAAGAGGCTGGGCATAAATCAGGGAGGATGCACCTGTGCGCGTAGCCGAACCTCAACTCGAAGCCAAGGCAAGCCCCGCTGAGGGCATGCACCCTCCGGGCGTCTTGGTTCGCCGTTCGTGGCAAAAGCATCTGCTCACTTTCCTCATGGTCTTCGGCCCTGGCCTGATCGTGATGGAGGCGGACAACGACGCTGGCGCTGTTTCGACGTACATGCAGGCCGGCGGCCAGTACGGGCTGCACTTGCTCTGGACGCTGATTGTGCTCTTGCCCATCTGCTACTTCGTGCAGGAGATGGTGGCGCGGTTGGGAATTGCGACCGGCAAAGGCCACGCGGCAATGATTTATGAGCGCTTCGGCAAGTGGTGGGGGCGCTTTTCGCTCTTCGATCTGCTGGTGGTCAACTTTCTCACGCTGATTACTGAGTTCGCCGCCATTTCTCTGGCGCTCAGCGCTATGGGAGTCAACCCATGGATATCGGTTCCCGTTTCGGCATTCGGACTTACGCTCATCGTTGTCACCGGCAGCTATCTGCGTTGGGAGCGCATTGTCATCGCGTTGTGCCTCCTTGACCTGACATGGTTCGCGCTGGCTTACCTTGTGCATCCTGACTGGGCTGCCGTAGGGCGCGCGACAATCATCGCACCGACGATGCCGGCGGGCGGCATCACCAGCAGCCTCGTCTTTCTGGTCATCGCCATCGTAGGAACAACCATCGCACCCTGGCAGCTCTTCTTTCAGCAAAGCTGCGTGGCAGAAAAGCGGCTGCGTTTCGCCGATCTGAAATGGGCCAGGCTCGACACGCTGATCGGCGCAACCTTCACCGTCGTGGTCGCAGGCGCCATGATGCTGGTTGGCAACTATGGCTATCAGCACGGGATTACGTTTGAAGACCCGGCGCAGCTCGCCCTTGCGTTGGCTCCCCTGGCGGGCCATTTTGTCCGGAACGGCGTGCTGCTTTTGATGGTGAATGCCGCCGTGCTGGGCACGACGGCCATCTCGCTGGCCAGCGCATGGGCCTATGGCGAGGTGCGCGGCTGGCCTCACTCGCTGCACAGGAAACTCTGGGAGGCGCCGGGATTCTACGCAACCTACATTGCCTGCGTCGGAGCGGCGGCGGCTTTCGTGTTGATTCCGCATGTGCCGTTGCAGTTGGTCATCATCAGTGTGCAGGTCTTTGCAGGACTGATCCTTCCCTCGGCCATCATCTTCCTGCAACTGTTGCTCAACGACCATGAGTTGCTTGGGGAGCGTTGGGTGAACCGGCCGTGGAATAACGGCATCAACTGGACCATCATCGTGGTCCTCTTTGCCCTGTCGCTGCTGTTGGCTGCGCAGGTTATGCTACCCAATCTTTTTGCCTAAGGGCACGAGGTGATTTATGGCAACCATACAGAATTCATACGCTCCGGAATACTTCCGCGTCATTCACCCGCTCGACGACGAGCCCGAACAGAAGTGCACCTCCGAGGGTTTGGGCCACATCGCCATGACTCCCGCGGTCCGCATCTCGCTCACCGTTTTACGCGGCTACCTGATCGTGATGAGCGCCATGTTGCTCTATCATGTGCTGGATCTTGCTGGAATTGCGCACCAACTGCGGTAACCCGCCGCAGCCCAACCGCACGTTCACACGGTGCGCGGCTCCTGCAAAGTACGATATTCAGGAATTGGAACATGAGACGGCTCATGGGAAAGTCACTTCAAATACGCGCGCACCAGGTCGATCAGATCTTCGGCCAGCTCGGGTGCAATCGGCTCTTTGGCGCCGGCCACGAGATGGAAACGGATGTGATCCTCCAGCACTTCGCCCATCAATCCATTGACTCCGCCCCGAACCGCCGCCAGCAACATGAGCTGAGCACTGCAATCTTCATCGAGCCCAAGGGATTTTTCTACCGCATCGAGTTGGCCGCGCAGTTTGCGAACACGCTGCAACAACTTCATTCTTTCCCGGTCATGGTGCGACATTTCATGCCTCCCCTGTTCGGCGATACCAACCCCCAGTATGGTGTGAACCCAATAGGGGTATAGCTACCCAGCGACCATTTTATGCCTCTTCGCCGCTCCAATTCGTTTCTCCCGGCTCTCGCTGGTCTCGCCTGTGCCTTCTTGCTCACTGCCAGTGTCGCCGTTGCGCAGGTTCTGAGCGATCTGCCTTCCGCGCCCGAGCCACAGTGTTCTCCCACGGTGCAATTGGCCCAGCAAGCAGCGCCCGTGCCACCACGCACGCAGAGCGGAAGTAAGGAGCAGGCTGGCGGCCAGGCGGCAACTCCGCCTGTACCCGCCTCCAGCCAGAACCAGCCGGAAGGCACCGAAACCAATTCCCAGGATCCCGGTTCCGGCGATCCCGAAACCCTCTTTCCGCACACAGATTCCGGCCGGTACTGGATCTCGGGCCAGGCAAACGTGATTTTGCAGTGGCATCCGACGTTCTACGCGCAGTACTCCGGGCCCAACAGCTTGACCAACTGGGCGCAGAGCGCCACTACTCACGTTCTAACGCTTTTCACCGGCTACGAACTTACGCCTACCACTGAAGTCTTCGCCGACCTGGAGGACGCGACGGGCACAGGCATCGGAAACGCGAACGGCCTGGCCGGCTACTCGAACATGGATTCCGTCCGGCTGGCGAACGGCGTAGCGCTATCCCGGTCGCCCTATGTGGCGCGATTCATGTTGCGACAGATCATCCCGCTGACTCAGGAGCGCGAGGAAGCGGATCGCGACGAGTTGCATCTGGCCACATCGATTCCTGTTCGGCGAGTCGAATTCCGCCTGGGCAAATTCGATCTGACCGATTTCTTCGACCTGAACACTTATGGCTCCGACAGCCACCTGCAGTTTCTCAACTGGACGGTAGACGCCAACGGCGCCTACGACTACGCCGCCGATACACGCGGCTATACCGATGGTGCAATGGTGGAATACGACGATCGCTGGTGGTCGGCGCGTTTCGCCGAAGCGCTCATGCCGAAGACCGCGAATGGACAATTCCTTGATGCCGATATTGCGCGTGCGCGCTCCGAGAACCTGGACCTCGAAGCTCGCGGAGACCGCATTGCGCACCGTCAAGGGGTGGTGCGGCTGCTGAGTTATCTCAACCACGGCAACATGGGAAACTACGAAGAAGCGATTCGCGAGTTTCTCGATGGTGTAACCCCTACGCCCGAAATTATTGCCACGCGGCAACAAGGACGCCACAAATACGGTTTCGGCCTGAACTTCGAGCAGGAAATTACGCCGCAAGTGAGCGTCTTCGGCCGCCTGGGCTGGAGCGATGGCCGGAACGAGTCGTTCGCCTACACCGAGGACGATCGCACGCTCGAACTCGGGGCCTTTGCGCAGGGGAATTTATGGCACCGTCGCGGCGATCGAGCCGGTGTCGCGGCCGTCGGCAATGGGATTGTGGCCGCGCATCAGGAATATCTTGCGCTGGGTGGGCTTGGCTTCATTCTTGGGGACGGGGGCCTCACCTATGGTCACGAGAAGATTGTCGAGACCTTTTACACCGCGCATCTGTGGCGCGGCTTCTTCGCCTCTTACGACTTCCAGCACATTAACAATCCGGGCTATAATCAGGCTCGCGGCCCGGTAGCGATCTCCGCCGTGCGCTTTCACACGGAGTTTTGAGGGTCCGGGGCACAAGCGCAAACGTTATCTCGTCAGGCCGGCTCGGTGCGGGCGCACATCGATTTTTGAAAAAGCGGAGGACAGGCAACACTGACCAGGGATTAGAGAAAGACACGCTTATCTGTCCGAAGGCGCTTGCCCTTGCGGCTGCGGCTGGTCGGGCATAGTGACGATGACCTCGCCGGGCTTGGCATAGTGCAAGTTCTCCCGCGCCTCACATTCGATTCCGTCAGAATCCGAATTCAGGTGCTCGATCTGCCGCCGCATCTGCGCGATTTCCTCCTGCAAGTATTCCCTCGCCAAAATGTCGTCCGAAGGCAAAATGAACCTGTGCCTCGGTAGAACTCTGTAAACGGAGTCTACGTCAGGATTAAGCGTTCCGGTTGGATTACCGCCCAACCGGACGTAACGTGATTTAAATCACGTTAGGGAAGGGTAGGCGACTACTCTCTCACGAGGCATCGGAGAGCCCAATTTCTCCATGATTTCTAGCGAGTTTGCGGATTCCTCCACCCTCGCCGACTTCCTGGATTACCACGTTGCTTAAGCACTTATGGGAATGCTATTGTCAGCGCATGCTGAGTCGTGCGCGCTGCGGGATCTTTCTTCTGTCACTTGCATCGATTGCGCTGATTGCACAGCCTTGCAGGGCTCAGGTCTCGGCCAGCCATCCTGTAAATGACAGCCAGGACGTGACCCCTGAACCTGCTATTCCGGCGATCCTGAAAGCTTTTGAGACGTTTGAGGTCGTAGCGATGCCGGCGGCCCATGGACAGAAAGATATTGACGACCTCATCCTGTCCCTTATTCGTGACCCACGCTTTCCGGCATCGGTGAATGACATAGTCGTTGAATGTGGGAATGTGCGATACCAGCCGATCCTTGATCGGTACATCGCTGGCGATAACGTTCCGTTCACCGAGGTCCAGCATGTCTGGCGAGACACAACGGTCCAACAAATGTGTGGAGCATCCGGTTTCTACGAGCAGCTGTATCCGCTTGTCCGTTCGCTCAATCAACGCCTTCCTGCCGCAAGCCGCTTGAGGATCGTTGCTGCTGATCCACCGATCGATTGGAGCAAGATTCGCTCATACCAAGACCTCACGCCGTTTTTCGACCGAGATGGAAGTATCGCTTCCGTGATGGAAAGAGAGGTGCTTTCTAAGCACCGCAAAGCGCTGATGCTCTTCGGAGTCTTCCATCTGCTCCACGGAGGCGGCCCGGGGCAAGGGGATGCAGTCACGAGGTATGAGCGCCACTATCCCGGCAGGACTTTCGTGATCAGCGATCTTGGATACTACGGCACCGGCGACGAACCGTTTGCAGACGCGCACGTTCCGGTTGGAGCTTGGCCGTCGCTCTTGAGAACGAAGAACAGCAGACTAGGCTCGCTAAGTCTTAGTTCATTCCTCCCGACGCCGCTCACAACAGACCAGGACTGCAACGTCATCGATGCATTTGCGGGCAAGTCTAAATCGGTCGCAGATCAGATAGACGCGTTTCTGTATTTGGGTCCTCAGAGAACACTACTGGTCGAACCCCTTCCAGCGGATATCGCTCTTGATCATGCCTACAGGTCCGAATGGCTGCGCCGGATGAAACTCGTTGGCCTGCCCGGCCCTTCAACGCTGGAAGAGGTCGATGCTCAGATCGTCTCGAGTGCGGCAGACCCCATGTTGACTCCTCCTCCCAGACAATCGGCTTCACAAGAGATGGAATTAATGATAAGGCAAGATTGTTTGAGCAGAAAGCATCCTGCCGCTAACACAGCAAAGTGAACACAGCAAAGTGAAGGTGGAGAACTCCTCATCGTGAGCTGTTTCTAAAGCGTTGATTACATGAGCAGATTAGTAACGACAAAACGCGCTTCTCGTCAGTTTTGGGAATCGCGGGATAATCACCGGCAATCCGGACAGAACTCCAGTTCGGGCACCCCCGGCCAAGTTGTGGAGGGATCGGAAACCGCCCAGGGACTGCCTCATTCCCAGACCCTGTGGCGTCAGCGGTATAGGCAATTGATGAACGCTTGCGGGCTTGCAATTCAAAAGTAAACTTCCAAAAAGCGCATCAGGCTAGATGACTGTAACTAATTGATTCTAAAATTGATAAACTATTCTCTAAGGCATATAATCTAATCAGGGAAACATGTCTCTAACATTCAAAAAGTTGCCATTGATACAGCTGAAGTCCTTCAGCGGCAGCGGTGTGGTTCACACGCTAGACCGTTCGGCGCGGACTTGCACCTGCCACCATTTTTCGGCAGAGGGGCATTGCAAGCACCTGGATGAGTTTGGGGCGTACAAACGCAGGGAGTTCAGCCCGGACCCACCCAACGTTCAGTCAGGCCCTGAGTGGGCTGGTCAAATCGATCAGGATGCGCCGGGTAGAGGATGCGATTTATTGGCTGCTGTATCTCGATGGATTCCCGGCAAGTGAGGAGCTGGGGAAAAAGGCTGCTCGGTTCCGCCTTGCCCGCCGCATTCTCATTGGCTCGGCAGAGGATGGCCATTCGATCTCCGTGATGGAGTCCGTGGCAACCCAGTTCAGATTCCTCTGCAAACTGGAAACCCCGTTGGTTTACTTGGCAGCCGAGATCGTTCGGATTTGCAAGTTGCCAAACTGGTGGAATCCAGTCACGGGTGGGCACGACTACATCTACAACAGTCTGGTTGGCTATCGCCAGCAGGTGCTGTACCGGAAGGTCAATGATCAGGATGGGGCGCGGAAGCTGCTGAGGAAAGCCATTGGCGAAGCGGACAGGGCAACCGCCATTGGGGCGGTATCTTTGATGGGAGCTACCGGCTTGGGGTCCACAAAGCAAGCCGAGTACCTAATGACCATAGCCCAGGAGATGAACCACGGGAAGGCCATCCGACTCCTCAGCATCCATCTCGGAGCGCGGGCCGCTCTGTCGGGAGACAACAACTTCACCAGTCAGGCTGCTTGGATGTTGGCGGACGGAGAGAGTCCGGTGGCAGATCAGATCGAGCCGGTGGTGGAAGGCGAGGTGTATGAATTGCTGGATGAGGCGACTGAGCGGTGGAAGCACCCCAAGCCCATCCCACACTGCTATTGCGACGGCATTCACTGTGGCGGGAAAGATGGCCCGGCAACATGGCGTGTATCCGGTTGCTCAGCCGCTGCGGCTGGACTATATGGGGCTGAAGAAACGGCTGGGCGAAGTTGCGAGTTCTAAAAAGAAGACAACCAAGCCGGCATTCGTGGAACTGATCGCTGCCCATCCGGCGACGGTATCGGAGTGCGTGATCGAGTTCGAGTCCTCGATTGGCGGCAAGATGCGCATTCGATGGAAGGGCTCCGCTGCACCGGATTGGGCAAGCCTGCTTCGTGCTTGGCGGGAAGCGGAACGATGATCCATATCACGGCGCAGATGCGCGTGCTGGTGGCGATCGAATCTGTCGATGGACGCAAGGGGATTGACTCTCTTGTGCGGGTTTGCCAGGACCAGCTCTCTGAAGACCCATTTTCCGGCTGTGTTTTTGTTTTTCGAAGTCGGAGAGGAACGTCGATTCGACTCCTTAGCTATGACGGCCAGGGATATTGGCTGGCGCAAAAGCGGCTCTCCAAAGTGCGGTTCGCGTGGTGGCCGGAAGCGAGCTCAGCGGCCAAGCAGTTGGAGGCTTACGAAGCCCAGTTGCTAATGGTGGCCGGCGATGTGTCGCGAGTCCGTGCCGCGCCGATGTGGCGGCGAGTGAGCGTGCTGAAGTAAGAATCGAAAAAGTCATCAATACCCCCTTGCGTTCCAAGAAGAGTTGGTTCATACTTCTGGGCAATGGCAGAGCTCAGATATCGCGGGCGTGAGATCCGAGAGGAAGACATCCTCTATATACGCACGCTGATCGAGCGTTACCCGAGGGAAAGCCGTCGCAAACTGTCGACCAGGCTGTGTGAAGCCTGGCAGTGGCGGCAGGCGAATGGCGCCTTGCGCGACATGGTGTGCCGCGGCATGCTGCTGATGTTGGAGCGGTCCGGCCAGATCACACTGCCTCCCGTCAGTTACGTGCGGCATAATCCGCTGGCAGACAGAACCCGGCCGGAGCGAGCACGGATCGATACGATGCCCATCGACAGCCCGTTGTGCAGGCTGCAGCCGCTCAGGTTCGAGCAAGTGCGGCGCACCTTGAAAGAGCCCCTGTTTAACAGCCTGATGGAGGAACACCATTATCTTGGCTACGAGCAGCCGGTGGGAGAACACCTGAAGTATCTGGTGTGGGCTGAAGGCCGTCCGGTCGCGTGCCTGGCCTGGTCGTCGGCTCCGCGCCACCTTGGCAGTCGCGACCGCTACATCGGCTGGGACGCTGCAGCGCGGCGCAGCCACATCCGCCTTATCGCTTACAACACACGCTTCCTGATCCTGCCGTGGGTGCGGGTCGAGCATCTGGCGTCGCATATCCTGGGCCGGATGGCGGCGCGGATCTCCGACGACTGGCAACAGATGTACGGGCATCCGATCTACTTCCTGGAGACGTTCATCGATCCGGAGCGGTTCCGCGGGACCTGCTACCGTGCGGCTAACTGGGTGCTGATGGGCAGGACGACGGGACGAGGCAAGCAATCGAACAGCTATGTGCCGAACCGGTCGATCAAAGAGGTTCTTGGTTATCCGTTGACGAAGCGTTTTCGCGAACTGCTGGGAGGAGTGGCATGAAGTCCGCCCGACGCCGCATCGATGTGAACCTGGAGGAGCTGGATCAGGTGCTGGACGGCGCGCTGCAAGCCCCGTTGAGCGAGGCTGATCACGACAAGCTCAAAGACACGTTGCACGCTCTGGCTGCGATGTTGGCGCGGCCGCGCAATACGGAGAAAGCCAGCGCTGTGCTGGAGAAACCGGAAGACTCGGAAGCCGGCGCCGGAACGCAGGCGGATGACAACACGCCGCCACCACCCGGGCACGGCCGCAATGGAGCAGAGGCGTTTGGCGGCGCGCGGAAGGTGGAGATCAAGCACCAGAAGCTGACGCATGGTGACCGTTGCCCGGAGTGCGGAAAAGGCAACGTGTACGGGCAGAAAGAGCCGAAGGTATTAGTGCGGATCGAGGGCCAGGCGCCGCTTGGGGCTACAGTCTACTCACTGGAGCGGTTGCGTTGCGGCGCCTGCGGGCAGGTGTTCACGGCACAGGAGCCGGAAGGAGCGGGGCCGGAGAAGTACGATGAAACGGCGGCGGCGATGATCGCCCTGCTCAAGTACGGTGCCGGGACCCCGTTCTACAGGTTGGAACAACTGGAGGCACAGTTGGGGATTCCGTTGCCGGCGGCTACGCAGTGGGAGATCGCCGAAGAAGCTGCGCAGTGGATCAAGCCGGCGCGGGATGAGCTGATCCGGCAGGCGGCACAGGACGCAGTGGTCCATAACGATGACACCGGCATGCGTGTGCTACGGCTGGAGCGCGATCCCAAGGACGAGCGCACGGGTGTGTTCACCAGCGGGATCGTGTCTGTCGGTGAGGGGCACAAGATCGCGCTCTACTTCACTGGCAGCCGGCATGCCGGCGAGAACATCGCCGAGGTGCTGAAGCAACGGAGCGCGGAACTGCCGAGTCCGATTCAGATGTGCGATGCGCTGTCGCGCAATGTGCCGAAGCTGCCTGCGGGTGTGGAGATCCTGCTGGCCAACTGCCTGGCGCATGGAAGGCGGCAGTTCGTGGATGTGTCGGAAAACTTCCCCAGCGAATGCCGCTATGTGCTGGAGATGCTGGGCCAGGTGTATGGCCACGATGCCGAAGCGCGTGAGCGCGGCCTGACGGCTGATGAGCGCTTGCAGCTTCATCAGGAACGCAGCCGGCCGGTGATGGACAGACTGCACGCCTGGCTGGAGGCGCAGTTAGCCGAGCGAAGGACGGAGCCGAACTCCGGGCTGGGCGAGGCGATCTCGTATCTGCTGCGGCACTGGCAGCCCTTGACGTTGTTCCTCCGGAAGGCCGGGGCCCCGTTGGACAATAACATCGCAGAAAGGGCGTTGAAGCGAGCGATTCTACATCGAAAGAACGCCTTGTTTTACCGCACCCTGCATGGCGCGCAGGTCGGCGATTTGTTCATGAGCCTGATCCACACATGCCAGTTATGTGGCGTGAACTCCTTCGACTACCTGGTTGAGTTGCAGCGCCACGCCCGGGAATTGGCCGCCTGCTCCGCGGAATGGATGCCATGGAATTATCGCGAGACTCTGGCAAGAATCGGGGTCCCCGGTGACAGGTCTTCTTCGCTGGCGTGAAAGAAGTGTGCAGGCTGCTTGGACAGAGTTACGATGAATCCCTGATGGCCGGAAAGGATACTCTTCGGCCACATGCAGGGAGCGTCTTAAAATGCCCGTCAAACAAGGGGCCCGCATCAAGAAAGCCCCAGGGATTCTGGCGAAGGGCAATACGCCACCAACACGGTTCGTGCCAGCCTATATGATCGGATCTCCACTCACGACCAGCAAACGCTGCCCATGCAGATCCGGGGCTCCGGCGACAAGTCTTCGTCGCAGCGTGGGAGAACCGGGCTATGCGCGAGTATGCCGCCCCAGCGTGGTTGGACCATCGCCCTGCAGGTGAACGAAGTCGGCTCTGGCGCTTCCCGGCGGCAACCGCGGGAGAAGTTGCTTTAAAGGACATCGCATCTCAACGGCCACTGTCCGGTTTGTACTCAGCGACTGCTAAACCCGGCCCATCGACAAAACAGTCCGAGTGCACTCTTTTCAACGTTTGTGAGAATGATTTCCAGATCCTGCTCCGCCAATCCAATCAAATCAATAGCGGGCTCCGCCTATCCGGTCGCGCAAGATGGTATGGCGAAATTTACATATGTATGCTGGCAGAATCAGGACTTCCAGAGCAGACTATCTCTTGGTTGGCGGGCAACCGGGTGTCTCCGAGTTAAAATCATCTTCGAAACGGTGCACCAGATGAACTTCTCGAAATCCATGTCCTTGCGACTAATTGGCATTCGGATGCTGCGGACGCTGGCCTGCATTGCGCTGGTCGCGGCAATTACCTGGATTGCCTTCTCTGTTTTGAATGTCAATGCCCTGATTGTGGGCTTCGCATACGTGCTCGCTGTCCTCATCGTAGCAGCCCGATGGGGTCTCACCGAATCGTTCGTGACTTCTGTCGCCGCGGTGCTTTGCCTCAACTACTATTTCCTGCCGCCTGTTCTATCGTTCACTATCGCCGACCCTCAAAACTGGGTGGCGCTGTTTGTCTTTATGGTGACAGCAATTACGGCGAGCAAACTCTCGGCGAGTGTTCGGAGCCGCGCTGCGGAAGCTCAAGCTCGCAGAATCGAAGTAGAGCGTCTCTATCAGCTCAGCTTGTCGCTGATGCTGATCGACACAACGAGCGAACCAGGACCCCAGTTAACGGCCAGTGTCAAGAATCAGTCCGGATTCAATGCAGTCGCCTTTTGTGACAGGTTGACTGGAGAGATCCATTTCGCGGGAGCTGAGGATCAGAGGCTCGATCAAGATATGCTGCGCTCAGTTGCCATCGGAGAGGCAGCATGGTTCGTCTCCCGAAAAGCATTGACTCCGGCGGGCGTCGAGGCAATTGTTGTCCCGATCACGCTCGGAGGGAGAGTGCTGGGAAGTCTGGGAGCGATCGGCCCATCACTGTCGGAACCGGCCGCGCAGGCAATTGCGAATCTGGTCGCAATCGCAATCGAGCATGCCCGCCAACAGGTCGCTCTTGGAAGACTGGAAGTGGCACGCAGAAATGAGCGGCTTCGTAGCGTCCTTCTCGATGCGCTCGCGCACGATTTTCTCACCCCTCTCACTTCCATCAAGAGTGCCATAACTACCGTGCGTTCCGAATACAATCACGACCCTGAGGAGGACGATTTTCTTGCCGTTGTGGAGGAAGAAACGGACAGGTTGGGCGAGATGATCAACGAAACCACGGATATGGCGAGGATCGAGCCTGGCAAACCTCAGATACGGCGCCGTCAGGTTTCTGTGCCGGATCTCGTTCGCTCTTCACTTCATCGCATGAAGACGCTGTTGGACGGCCGGCCGCTGGAGGTCAGGATTCAGGAAGATATTTCAAACGTCGATGCAGATCCGGATATGATCGGACTCGCCCTGCGCCAGTTGCTGGGCAATGCCGTCAAGTACTCTCCACCCGAGACAACGATCGGGGTATCGGCGAGCCAGATAGAGGACACCGTCACAATAGGAGTTCGTGATCATGGCCCGGGGATACCGCCGGACGAACTCGAATCGATTTTTGAACGCTTTTATCGAGGGAAACAAACGCAGGAATCGGCGGCAGGTACAGGAATGGGTCTGAGTATCGCGCGCGATATTGTTCGTGCTCATGATGGGAAATTGCGTGTGCAGAATACTCCGGAAGGCGGTGCCCAATTCTCGTTCACAGTGCCGGCTTTTCATGAGGATCGACCATCATGAGATCGGTGACAATTCTCGTTGTCGATGACGATCCGCAGCTTCGGCGAGTGATGAAGGCTGCGTTAACGAAGCAGGGTTACATCATTGGAGATGCCCGAAGTGGGGAAGGCGCGCTGGAGAAGCTGCGCGACGAGCGCTATGACCTGGTCATCCTGGACCGGAATATGCCGGGAATGGGAGGCATCGAAGCCTGTCGTTCCATTCGGGAGCATTCAGACATCGGGATCATCATGCTTACTGTTAGAAAGACCGAACTGGAGAAAATCGAAGCTTTGGACGCAGGCGCGGATGACTACATCACAAAGCCGTTTAGCATGCCCGAACTGCTCGCACGCATTCGAGCCAACCTGCGGCGTGCCCCCCTAGCGCCGCGCCAGGGATCGAACGTGATCACATTCGATGAAGTTCAAGTGGACCTGGGTAGTCACCACGTTTCAATTCAAGGCCGTGACGTGCGCCTGACTCCCAAGCAATTTGAGGTTCTCAACTATCTAATTGCAAACTCGAACGTTTCAATACCCCACGCAAAAATCCTCCAAACCGTCTGGGGTCCAGACTACGGTGGCGAGGCCGAGTATCTACACGTTTTAGTTAACCAGCTTCGCAAGAAGATAGAGCCTGACCCCTCCAAGCCCCGCTATATCCTCACAGAGCCGTGGTTCGGGTACAGATTTCAGTTGCCCCCCAGCAAAACCTAGCTCCTGCCCCTTCATTGGCAATTCGCGCTTACGAACCGCCTCGCGCCCATACCAATCTGAGCCAATCCCTTTAGGAATAATTTAGGAACCTTTCAGGACTTTTTTAGAGACCCAGCCATAGCCTTGTTCTTGTGCGGGCGGGCTTTGACAGCCTGCCTAAAGGATCCGCCGTGGTTGCACTGGTCGTAGTGAGCGCGTTTTGCGCAGTTGGCGTTGCATTCATGATCTTTGTCTTGGTTGGCACGCAGCGCGATCTGAACCGGCAAAGAAGAGCCAATGCGCAGGGCCAACCCCCACATTCACGACGTTGGTGGAGATGAGACCTTCGGACATGATGGCCTTACAGGCAAGATTCTGCATGGGGCACATACGATGGATTCTGCTCAGTTTGCGGCAGCGCCTGGGATCAACCGCATGGGAATCGATAGCCCCGGATGCACTTTACCGGATGGAGAAGTGAGACCTGCGATGCAAGATTTAACGATGTTGCTATTCACTGTAGTTTTCTTCGGCCTGGCGTTTCTCTACGTCAAGGCTTGCCAGAAGTTGAGGTAGCCCATGGATATCATCACTGGATTTGCGCTGATTCTGTCTGTTTTGCTGTTCGGCTACCTCATCACCACGCTGCTTTTCCCGGAGAAATTCTAACATGTCCGCAAACGGTTGGTTGCAATTTGCCATATTCTCCGCGATTCTGCTGGCAAGCGTTCGTCCCGTGGGTATTTATTTAGCCCGCGTATTGGAGGGAGAGCGCACCTGGCTGGATCCGGTTCTTCGTCCCATTGAACGGCTCATTTACAAGCTGTGCGGCATCCACGCTGACAAGGAGATGAATTGGCGCGAATATGCTTATTCGGTGCTGGGCATCTCTGCCGTGAGCCTCGTGGTCACCTACGGCATTGAGCGGCTACAACATTTGCTCCCTTGGAATCCGCAGGGGCTCGCCAATGTGGGACCGGACCTGGCTTGGAACACGGCCGCCAGCTTTACCACTAACACCAACTGGCAGTCGTACGTGCCCGAGACCACCATGAGCTATCTCACCCAGATGGCCGGCCTCGCGTATCACAACTTCCTCTCGGCGGCGATGGGCATCGCGGTAGCCGTGGCCCTGATCCGCGCCATCAAGCGGACCTCTTCGGGCACCATCGGCAACTTTTGGGTGGACACGACGCGCTCACTGCTCTATGTGCTGCTGCCGGCCTCCATCATCGGCGCACTGCTGCTGGTCGCGCAGGGCGTACCGCAGAACCTGCACGCATACACCTCGGCGCATACGCTGGAAGGCCAAACGCAGACCATTGCGCAAGGTCCCGTGGCCTCGCAGGAAGTTATCAAGGAGTTAGGTACCAACGGCGGCGGATTCTTCAACGCCAACAGCGCCCATCCCTTCGAGAACCCCACGCCGCTCTCGAACCTCTACGAAATGTTCTTGATCTTCTCGATTGGCGCAGGACTCACGTATACGTTGGGCCGCATGACCGGCTCGCCGGGCCACGGCTGGGCCGTGCTGGCAGCCATGTTCGTGCTCTTCTCGGCCGGATTCACCACCGTCTACTGGGCCGAATCGCATCCGTACGCCCTGATTCACAACGCCGCGCAGACCGGCACCTCGACCGCGCCTGCCGGCAACATGGAGGGCAAGGAAGTCCGCAACGGCGTCTCTCAATCGTCGCTCTTTGCCACCATCACCACCGACGCCAGTTGCGGCGCGGTCAACACCATGCACGACTCGCTTACTCCACTTGGCGGCATGATGGTGCTCATCAACCTCATGTTCGGCGAGGTGGTCTTTGGCGGCGTGGGCTCGGGCCTCTACGGCATGCTCATTATTGTGGTGCTCTCGGTCTTCATCGCCGGCCTCATGGTGGGCCGAACCCCCGAGTACCTGGGCAAGAAGATCGAGGCCTACGACGTGAAGATGACCATGCTCTACGTGCTCATCTTCCCGCTCATCATCCTCACATTTACGGCCATTTTCGTGCTCTCGCCCAACATCGGCCTCAGCAGCCTGGGCAACCAGGGGCCGCACGGGTTCACCGAGATTCTTTATGCCTTCACCTCCGCGGCGGCCAACAACGGCTCGGCGTTTGCCGGACTTAACGCCAACACCTGGTGGTACAACGTGATGCTGGGGTTCACCATGTTGGGTGGACGCTTCCTCATGATCGTTCCGGTGTTGGCGCTGGCCGGCAATCTGGCAAGCAAGAAGCGTGTGCCGCCCTCGCCGGGCACCTTCCCGGTGAACACGGCGTTGTTTACTGTGCTGCTGATCAGCGTGATCCTCATTCTGAGCGCCCTAACCTTCTTCCCGGCACTGAGCCTGGGACCCATCCTGGAACACCTGCTGCTCAAGGCAGGCCAGCTCTTTTAAGGGTTTGTTGAACGCACTCTTTGTTTGAAGGGTACGAGATTTTAGTCCGTACCCTTCAATAACCAGGTTTTTGACAGGTTCTGAAAGAACCAGCATCAGGAACGGACTGTTATGGCTACCAAGAAAAGTCTTTGGAACACGGAAATCATGGCCCAGGCGCTTGTGGATTCATTCCGCAAGCTCGATCCACGCGGCATGGTCAAGAATCCGGTGATGTTTGTCGTCGAGGTGGGCGCTGTGCTTACCACGGCACTGCTTATCGACAACACCATCAACCACCGCGCCGGCTTCGGCTTCAATCTACAGATTACCCTCTGGCTGTGGGTTACGGTGCTGTTTGCCAACTTTGCCGAGGCTATGGCTGAGGGCCGCGGCAAGGCCCAGGCCGACACCCTGCGCAAAGCCAAGGGAGAAACCGTTGCCAAGCGCTACACCGCCGACGGAGGCTTTGAAGAGGTCGCCAGCGGTCAGCTCCGCGCCGGTGACGTGATCTACGTCGAGGCCTACAGCTACATCGCCGGCGATGGCGAGGTCATCGAGGGTGTGGCCTCGGTGGACGAGTCGGCCATCACCGGCGAATCGGCCCCCGTCATCCGCGAGGCCGGCGGCG
>Ga0224555_1003114_pt1 | contig 17731 bp, 15 predicted proteins | sample 714S23034metaG_FD_180687 | JGI IMG/M metagenome (GOLD analysis project Ga0224555, IMG submission 180687) | Peat soil microbial communities from Stordalen Mire, Sweden - 717 S2 30-34 | ecosystem: Environmental > Terrestrial > Soil > Wetlands > Peat | place: Sweden: Norrbotten County, Stordalen...
CACGGTTACGGCAACCATGACGCTGACGCCTGCGCTTTCCTATACTGGATTCATTTCCATATCAGGCGGGACATTCACACAGACGGACGGCACGGACAGCTTCAGCGTGACAGTTACCGGGTTTAAGATGGGGCAATACCTGGTGACATATGAATTGTGGTATACGGTATACCAGTGGGCCACAGCGAACGGTTATTCCTTTCAGGTACCCGGATGCGAGGGTTACTCCGGTATGGCCGGAGCCGCGCCCACAAGCGCCAGATACCAACCTGTTGTATTGATGACATGGCGCGACGCAATTGTATGGTGCAACGCGTACAGCCAGATGCAGGGGCTCGAGCCGGTTTATTGTTCCGACGCTGGTTTATCCACGCCTATAACCGTATCAACCAGCGGGGCATATTCCAGCGGCGTCAACACCGCCGCAGGAAGCTTTGACAATCCGTATGTCAAATGGGGAGCAAGCGGTTACAGGCTGCCGACTGAGGTGGAATATCAGTATGCGGCGGGCTACATAGACGGCTCATCATGGACGCCATATAATTACGCCTCCGGGGATTCGTCGCCGGCAGCATCTTCGCCGACCATAGGAAACTACTGTTGGGATATATCCAATTCGGGCGGCAATACCCAGCCGGTCGGCTTAAAACTTCCAAACGCGCTAACTATCTATGATATGTCAGGTGATGTCATGGAGTGGTGCTGGGACTGGTACGGGACATATCCTTCAGTGCCGCAGTCTGACTACAGGGGGATGTCCGCCGGAACACAGCGCACAGCCAGGAGCAGGACATTCAGCAACGATCCTTCACTGCTGACAATAGGGGTCAGGGCAAATGAAGCGCCGTATTTTTCATCATACGAAACAGGCATGCGGCTTGTAAAAGGGTTTTGAGGGATGATCAGTAAATAGGCTCAGGCCATCCACTGGATTTGAGGAGCGACTAATACCGATTGTAAACTTGCATTTATTTTTGTATAATCACAGTACGATACCAATGGGACCAACAAAATATGATATGAGGCGGCGATGGCTAAAAGCTGTGGCTCGGGTATTTTCAAAACAAAAAATTTATAAAAGAATCACAGGTATGGGATAGGCATGCGCGGTAATGAGGGGATATTATGAAAAAAACGGTTCTAATTATTTTTGTTCTTTTAGTTTCCGGTTATGTATATTGCTCGTGGTGGGACGGCGGACCGGCAAAAGGGTAATGGGTCTGGGGGAAGTAGGGATAGTTCTGCCGGATGAAACTTCGGTGATTGACCTTTATTCGGAGGGGTTCAGCTCCCTTCTTACAGAAAGGGAACCGGCGGATATAATATCGTTTTCGCCGCTTTATGACAGGCAGACTGAATATATGTATATAAAACCTATAGTGCCAAAATATAATAAGGGGCAGAGCCTCCTGATAGGACTGCCGGACGTGTATTCCAATTTTTTATTTTTTCGAATAACGCCGGATGACGCAGTTATGATCCAGCCGCAGTTTACTAATAATTTTGCTTCACCATTTGTATCAATAATTGAAAATTTAGACGCGGCTGCGATGAAGGTTAATTACTCGCATTCGTTTGAAAATGGTTTTTCAGCAGGGGCCAAGGCGGCTTATTCTGCGGACTATAGGACTAACAAAGGGTGGACATATACTCTTTTTGACACGGCGAACATACCGGGGCCTGTATATATGATGCTTTCCGGAAGTGTGACCATCAAATATTTTGATTATTCGGTCGATGTTAGTTATAAACTTAATGAAGAAATGACCGTTGCACTGTCAGGCGGGTCGGATGTTCCATCCGGATTTACAAAAAACTTTCCATCAAACTTATCAGGCATGAATTCAAGTACGTACATAATGAGCCAGTCCCCGGAATATGACGGCTATTTCGGGTCTGGAAATTATTATGGCGGCGACCCAAATGTGTATTATTATTCCGCAAATGTGGGTTATAATTTTTCAACCACGGGCCACAACCTGAATATCGGTGTGCAGTATATCAAAAAAGGGGTTGTTGAAGCCCTTTTTTCAGCCGGTATAATTCCGGATTATCACAATGAATTTAAGGAAACAACAACAGTTCCCGGCGTATATGAAAATATGGAAGAATCCGGCAGGGGGTTTAACGCTCAGCTAAAGTGCCGGCTTAATATCAATGACGGGCTCACCGCCGGGATAATGGCTGAGGGCAAAGGCGTGGATTATTCATATAACTATGATGACTCTGGATTCGTAAACAAAGGTATGGATACTGAATATAATTCCGATGCAGCGGCCGGACTTACATATCAAATGGGAAACTTTACAATTCCAGCGGAATTTTTTGGTCATACGCAGAACGGGCCCGGAAATAAATATGCAGGGATAAGAGGCGGGGTCGAGTACAAAGCGCTGGACTGGTTGAGCCTGAGGCTGGGCGGCGAATGGCCGGGTATATATGAATCTTTCAACGACAGCGGCGAAAATTACAACTATACGTTTACAGGCGGAGCCGGCGTTATTTTCGGAAGTTTCCATGCGGATTTCGCCATTCTTTACAGCAATTCGGGATACTGGAGCGGGGATATTGCATTTCCGTCTAGTATTCAGACGACAGATACAAGCGTGACAAAAATATCGCTGGATTTGACGTATAAATTTAACTAACAGTTGCGCGTATTTTCTATGGCGCAAGGAACACCGGTATTCTTCACGCGCATGACAACGAAATTGAAAAAACATCACCAGAGGAGTAGTTGTTATAATTGGGACCGGGTCTTAACTTGACGCCTGAGGTTAATGGAAAAAGCGGATAATGCGGCCGTTAATACTCTCCCAGCAGTTTTTCCCTCATTTTCCTGTATTCTTCATTTGTAATAATTTTTTTGTCTTTCATATCCTTTAAGTTGTTCAATTTTTGTTCCAGCGTGCTATCCGTCTTTTTTACGGGCGGTGGATTTTCATCCGCAACAGCCGAGTATGATTCACCCGGAACATCCTTAAAAGACGCGTCGCGGCCGCTCGCGTTATCGATCAGTTCCCCGTCCTGGTATTTCCAGTAGCAGTAATGCAGGAGGATTTTGTTTTTCTTGTCAAAGTAAAAGTCGTAACGCTCGCCCCATTGGGTAGCGTTCCCGTATTTCGTCTCGGATGTGGCGTTGTCAAACATATCGCCGTTATGATAGACCGTATTTGCCACAGCGGCGTCGTGCAGTTCGCCGTAAGTCACCAATATCACGTCCCTGACGCTGCTTGCCCCGATGAACTTCGGTTTTCCCCATGAGGGAGCCATATCGGCCAGCACTTCGTCATATGTCATTTTACCGAGCCCGGCGTGGTATTTGATCTGCACCGCATTTTCAGCGCAGCCTGAAATCAGGAATAACAGGAACAACGGTAATAACACAGCTGATATTTTTTTCATTTTAACCCTCCAGGAGGAAATAAACCCGTAATTCTTTTCAAGAGATATAATACTCCAATAAAGCCATGTTTGCAATCTATAAGGCCCGCATACCGGATGAATGTTGGAGCACCGCCTTCCCCCTAACCGGTCTTGACAACCGGGCCTGAAAACCATATAATTAACATGTTGAAACCCATTGTAAAACCTGCTTGTCATAATACAAATAATTGGGTAAAGGAACTATGCCCGCGATTTACAGCTACTATATGGAGGTTGCATCATGACAGATGAAGTGAAAAAGGAAGAAGAGCAAAAAATCGAAGCGGCCGGGACTGCACAGGAACAGCCGAAAAAAGAGGAACAACCCGCGGCACCGGAGCCTGAAAAGACCACGGAAGATATTTTGAGGGAAAAGGATGAAAAAATAAACGAGCTCACCGACAAATATCTCCGTTCCCTAGCTGAACTTGACAATTTCAGGAAGCGCATGCAAAAGGAGAAGGAAGAATTTGTGAAGTACACAAGGGGAGAGGCCGTTTCCATATTTCTTCCCGTGATCGACAATTTTGAGCGCGCTGTTGCCTCCGCGGACAAAGTGAAGGATTTTGACCAGCTTAAAAAGGGAATTGACATGGTCATAAAACAGTTTGAATCCTCCCTTAAGGAACTCGGCGCGAAAGAAATTCAGACAACGGGGGTCTTTGACCCGGTATACCACCACGCCATGCACAAGGAACACGCCGAGGGAAAAAAAGAGGGGGAAATTACGGAAGTATACCAGAAGGGTTATATGATGGACGATAAAATAATCAGGCCGGCCATGGTAAAAGTGGCCCACAGCGAACCCCATAAAGAACACAACCATAAGGAACATAACGAAAAGAAGGACAAATAGAAAAGGAGTTTTCATGGCAGACAGGGACCTTTACGCGATACTGGGTGTTGGAAAGAACGCCGCTCCCGATGAAATAAAATCAGCTTTCCGCAGCAAGGCAAAAGAGATACATCCCGACATGATACAGGATGAAACGCAGAAAAAAGCGGCTGAGGAAAAATTCAAGGAACTCGGCGAGGCTTACAGCATACTTTCAGACACGGAGAAACGGCAGAAATACGACCAGTACGGATATGACGGCATGAAAAACGCGGGCGGTTATTCCGGTTACGGCGGCGGCTTTGGCGACATGGAGGACGTCTTCGGCGACCTTTCGGGTATATTCGGCGAAATGTTCGGATTTTCCGGCGGCTCGCGCTCATCCGGCCGCAGGCGGCGCAGCGGCGACGACCTAAGGGTTGACGAGGAATTATCATACGAAGAGGTCGTATCCGGAAAAAAAGAGACGCTTGAAGTATCAAGAAAAGAAAACTGCGAGACGTGTAAAGGAAGCGGCTTAAAGCCGGGAACGCAGAAAAAAACCTGCAAGACATGCGGCGGCGCCGGAAAAGTAAGGCAGTCCAGCGGATTTTTTTCCGTGGTGACAACGTGCCCCACATGCGGCGGCGCGGGAAGCGTGGCCGAGGCGTACTGCCAGGACTGCGACGGTTCGGGCGTCAGGATGAAAAAAAGAAAAATCGAGGTAAAGATACCGGCGGGAGTGGACGACGGTTCTTATATGAAACTTGAGGGGCAGGGCAATTCCGGATCAAACGGCGGCGGCGCAGGGGATCTTTATGTGGTCATGCATTTAAAACCCCACGAAATATTCAAGCGGGAGGGGCCGGACGTTTTCATGGACCTGCCCGTGACTCTTTCCCAGGCCGTGCTCGGCGACGATGTTGAAATACCCACGCTTTACGGGCCGTACACTCTCAAGGTCCCGGCCGGCTCGCAGAGCGGCGACGGGATTTCCATAAAGGAACGGGGATTTCCGGCGTCGGCTGGGTCGTCGACAAAAGGTTCCATGCGCGTTATATTGCAGGTTGAGATACCGAAGGGAATAAATTCAAAGTTGAAAGAAGCATATAATAATGTTAAAGTATTGGAATCCGAGGACAATTACGACAGTGTGAAAAGGTCCAGGCGGACATTTAAAAAGTACACAACGAGGTGATGTTCAGATGGCTGATGAAAAGTTTGACGCTATAGTCGTCGGCGGCGGGCCCGCCGGGCTTTCCGCGGCGTATGTAATGGCAAAGGCCGGCATGCAGGTGATAGTGGTCGAAAGGGGCGAGTACTGCGGCGCAAAAAATGTTTTTGGCGGCATTTTCTTTACCAATGTCATGCGCGAACTTATACCGGACTTTTTAAAGGACGCCCCCATTGAGCGCAATATTACAAAAAGGCGCTTTGCCTTTTTGTCAAGCGACGGCGAATTCGGCGGAGACTTCAAGTTTGACAGGTTTAATAAGGATTTTGCGAACAATTCCTTCACGGTTTTGCGCGCGAAATTCGACAAATGGTTCTCTGAAAAGGTGGAGGCCGCGGGCGCGATGATTATAACCGGCGCGGTTGTGGACGACTTTATATTAAAGGACGGCAAAATAGCCGGGGTAAAGGCAAGGATGGACGACGGCGAACTTTATGGCGACGTTGTTGTGCTGGCAGACGGAGTCAATTCGCTTCTCGCGAAAAAACTGGGTTTTCATAAGGAACTTTCCCCGGATTCCACGATAGTCGGCGTCAAAGAGATACTTTCGCTTCCCGAGGAAAAGATACGCGACAGGTTCGGCCTCAACGGCAACGAGGGTGTGGCGTATGAATATTTCGGCTACGCCGCAAAAGGGGCGATAGGCTCGGGTTTTGTCTACACAAACAAGGATACCATATCAGTCGGGGTCGGCGCGACGATAAAATCGCTGTTGGAACACAAACTTAACCCCAACGACGTGCTTGAGCATTTTAAAAACCATCCGGCCATAAGGCCGCTTGTGCGCGACAGCGAACAGAAGGAATATTCAGCGCACCTTATACCTGACGGCGGGTTCAAGAAATTCTCAAAGTTATACGGCGACAACGTGATGGTTGCCGGCGACGCGGCGGGATTTGTAAATGCGACGCTCTTCCATGAGGGGACGAACCTCGCGATGGAAACCGGAAAACTCGCGGGTGAGACGGCTGTCGAGGCCTTTAAGAAAAAGGATTATTCCTCCGAGTCGCTTTCGCTTTACCACACAAGGCTCAAAAATTCCTTCTCATTAAGGGACATGAAACAGTTCAAGAATTCAAGCGAGACCCTTGACAAAAATCCGCAGTTGTTCGACAAGTACCCTGACATGATCGGGGATTTGATAGCGGAGCTCTTCACCGTCGACGGCGAGGCCAAATGGCCGAAGGAGCGCAGGCTTGCGATGAAATTGCTCACATCGGAGAATCCTTTCAGGCTGCTTAAAACGGCCATTGATATGAGGAGGGTTATAATATGAAACATTTTACTTCCATGGAAGACAAGCTCGGGCTGGACAAATTCACGGCTTTTGAGAAATCACATTTAAAGATAAAACCGGGCTCCGACCCGCTCGTGGTCGAGCGCAAACTTTTCATCTGCCCGGCAAAGGTATATGAACTCAACGACAAAGGGGAGCCCATAGTTTCCTTCGAGAACTGCCTGGAATGCGGCACATGCAGGGTGGCGGCGCCGGATGAAGTGGACTGGATGTATCCGCAGGGCGGCTACGGCGTCACGTTCAAGTTCGGCTAGGCCGCAATATATGAAACTTGTATTCAATATAGGCAACACAAACATAACCGCGGGCATATTTTCCGGGGACAATCTGGGTTTTAAGATACGCCTGCGCACCAACATCAATTACACAGAGGACCAGTATTTCTCGGTGCTTTACACCCTTTTGCAAAGGGAAGGGGTGGATATTTCCGACATAGACACTGCGGTCATCGGAAGCGTGGTTCCGGCCATAACGCGCGTCATCACCCACATGACAAAAAAATACCTGAAAATTGAGCCGTTCATGATAGGGCCGAAAACACGGCTGAATTTCAGGAACCGTTATAAAAATCCCGGGGATGTCGGAGACGACAGGCTTGCCAACGCGGCCGCGGCCATATCCATTTACGGCAGGCGCGATATGGTGGTCATAGACATCGGTACGGGCACGACTTTTGACGTGATTTCCGGAAAAAAAGGGTATCTGGGAGGAATTATTATGCCCGGGCTGAACCTGATGCTCCAGTCATTATTCACAAAAACGGCGAAACTGCCCCAGGTTAATTTAAAGTTCCCCGCGTCGGTAATAGGCAATTCCACCGAAGGGGCCATACAGAGCGGTTTGTTGAACGGCCTTGCCGGTTCGATAAATTACCTGCTGGACGGCATAAGAAAAGAAATAAATGTAAAAAAAATAAAGGTTATACTTACGGGCGGGGATTCCGACCTTATTCCCGCTGAAAAAATAAGGGCCAAAGACATCATGGTTGACAAGGATTTGACCCTGAAGGGCTTCAAATATATCTACGACCTTAATGCCGGCCGCGCCAAAAAAACAGGCGGTAAAATTTAAACAACCGGAGGATTAATGAGAAAAGGGCCGCTGCTTGCTTATCTTTTTATCATGCTTGCCGCGCTTGTCGGGTACATGTTTCTGGATATGAACATATCAAGGGCCGAAAACCAGGCGGGCGACTCCATGAAAATGGCGGTCATAACAATGCTTCAGTCCGAATGCTCCGTCAATATTCAGGCCATGGACAGGGACGCCGGGCGCGATCATGCCGATATCAGGGTATCGGGGCTGAAAAAGTTTGCGTCGTATGCCGGTAAAAATATTAAGTTAGGGGATCAGGCTGGAAAAACCTGGCAGGAACTAAAACAGCGCGCGGCGCAGGCTGGAATGCTTTCGGCTCCCGGCGGCGATATGAGGCTGGGATCGGCAAAAGAAGCCGACGCGGCGGCTCTGGACAGGGACCTGAAGGACTTTATGAGCAGGGCCGTTGAGAACGGTTTTGATTTTAATTTTTAGGAAAAAGGCGGTAAAATGAGAAAATTTTTCTTCTGGTTCTTTTTGATTATAATTACCGCGGGGATCGTGTACGCGGCAATCACACAGACACTGGAAAAACAGCGAAAGGCCGAAGAGTATAAAAGAATGCTGTTCATATCCGACCTTGAAAGGGAGGTCGATGAAAACATAGTTGTCTGCAGGGTTGCCATATCGGACAGCGAAAATAAGGGCGACTCCGTAATACTGAAAAACCGCATAATAACAAATTTTGTGAATCTGGCCGAGGCTGATTTCAAGTTCGGCAGCGACGCTTCCGACAGGTGGACGGACATTAAAAACAGGCTGAAGCTTAACGGCTTTTTGGTGACGGAAAAGATGGAGACCGAAGTGCCGGGAAAGAACGTCGCGGATGTTTATGATATTTTTGTGAATATCAAATGGCTCCTCAATAAAGCGAAGAAAAACGGGAATAATTTTAATTTTTAAGGGCTAATCAACCTTCAAAATGGCCAGGAAGGCCTCCTGCGGAATCTCGACGGAACCAATTGCCTTCATCCTCTTTTTGCCCTCTTTCTGCTTTTCAAGGAGCTTTCTTTTCCTTGTTATGTCGCCGCCGTAGCACTTGGCAAGGACGTTCTTTCTCATGGCCGGTATGGTTTCCCTGGAAATTATATTGGCCCCTATGGCACCCTGTATGGGAACCTGGAACATCTGCCGCGGTATTACTTCCTTTAACCTCTCGACTAAATCCTTTGACTTCTGGTAGGCGAATGTTTCATGGGTTATAAAAGAGAGCGAGTCCACCTTTTCAAAATTGACGAGTATGTCCACCTTTTTAAGGTCCGACGCCCTGTAATCCATTAACTCGTAATCCATAGAGGCGTAGCCCTTGGACATGGATTTCAGCTTGTCGTAGAAATCCCAGATTATTTCGGCAAGGGGTATCTCATATACGAGAAGCGCCCGGACAGATGATATGTATTCGGTGTTGATGTATGTCCCGCGGCGCTGCTGGCACAGCTGCATCAGCGGGCCCAGGTACTCCGCCGGGGTTATGATGTTGAGTTTTACATAAGGCTCCTCGATGCGCTGTACGTATGCAAAGTCCGGAAAGGACGAGGGGCTGTCGCATACAAGGGTTTCGTTCTTTGTGTTGATTATTTTATACTCGACATTCGGCGCGGTGGCGATTAGGTTCAGGTTATACTCGCGCTCGAGCCTTTCCTGTATTATCTCCATGTGCAGAAGGCCCAAAAATCCGCAGCGGTAGCCGAAGCCCAGCGCCTCGGATGACTCGGGTTCGTAAAAAAGCGACGAGTCGTTGAGTTTCAATTTCCCGAGCGCGTCCTTTAACTCCGAATACTGCTCCGATACCACGGGGAACAATCCGCAGAAAACCATGGGCTTTATGTCCTTATAACCCGGCAGAGCGGTATCGCAGGGATTCGCGGTTTCGGTGACGGTGTCGCCTATGCGGATGTCGCTTAAGGCATTTATGCCGGCCGTGAGAAACCCGACCTGGCCGGCGAATAATTCATCGACCGGGACCATGCCCGGCCTGAATACCCCGACGCTGTCGACTTCCCAGTTGTTTCCCGAGGCCATCATGCGCACTTTCATTCCCTTTTTTATGTGGCCGTCCATGAGCCTGACAAATATTATGACACCCTTGTAAAAATCAAACTGCGCGTCCATGATCAGGGCTTTTAACGGTCCGTTAACATCGCCTTTAGGCGGCGGGATGTTTTTGACTATCGACGCAAGTATTTCCTCAATCCCGATGCCGGCCTTTGCGCTGGCAAGCACGGCCTCCTCCGCCGGTATGGCAAGCAGTTCCTCAAGCTCGGATTTTACCTTCGGTATGTCCGCGTTCGGGAGATCTATTTTGTTTATGACGGGCACCAGTTTTAAGTTAAGGGTGTTTGCAATATGGGCGTTGGCCATTGTCTGCGCCTCGATGCCCTGCGAGGCGTCTATCACAAGCAGGGCCCCTTCCGATGCGATAAGCGACCTGGAAACCTCGTAGGTAAAATCCACATGGCCCGGGGTATCTATGAGATTTAGCATATATTCCCGGCCGTCAAGCGTGTACTTCAGCTGTACCGCTTTTGCCTTTATGGTAATGCCGCGTTCCCGCTCAAGGTCCATTGAATCCAGCACCTGTTCCTTCATTTTTCGCTTGTCAATGGTGTGCGTGAATTCAAGAAGGCGGTCGGCCAGCGTGGATTTGCCGTGGTCTATGTGCGCTATTATTGAAAAATTTCTTATGTATTTAAGGTATTCATTGTCCAATTATTTAACCTCAATGTATTTAAAATCAAAGTACCTGTGCTGGGTGGATGTGCCGTTATACTGGAGCAGATAGGCGATCATCTGCATGAAATCCCTGTTGTAGTTGGACTCCATGACCTTGACCTGAAAGGTTATAGTTTTGACCTCGCCGGGCGCCAGATAAAATTTATGCACAATATCGCCGAACATCTCAAGGTTTGAAACCTTGAGCATCTTCAGGTAAAAATCCATGGTGACGGCTCCGGTGTTTTTTACAGATATGTCTATTGTAAAAACCTCGCCCGGCTTTACGGAGTCGGGCAGTTCCCATTTCGATTCGAAGGGGAAGTACCCTTCTGTCTTGCGCAGGTACGTGAAGGTGGCCGCTCCGGCTACACCCCACTCAAGCGAGGTGTAGGGGCCCTTTGAACCCTTAAAGGCGCGCGTCAAATCGTGCCAGAAAAGCCCCAGATGGGGGTTTACCGGGTATAGTTCATCCACAAGCATCTTCTGCCTGATGAAATGCTCTTCCGGCCCCGACGGCCTGTATGTGCGGCCGAGAAGGTTCCAGTCAACGCACTGACCGGCACAGAGGTTTGTCTGGCCGCGGCTCAAGTATTCGCGCCATGATTCCAGCATGTCGGGATAGGTTTTTTTATCTATCGAGTAAAACATGCCGGAGTTGATGTCGACGCCGGCGTCGATGAACATCAGCGGGTCCTGGCCGTGCTCCTTGCCCTGCCTCCATGTGAGTGAAAATATCCATAAGGGTTTTGTGATGCCTGCCCTTTTTTTGATGTCAGCCACCACGGTTGCAATTTCATGCGCCCTCCACCAGTCCCACAACTCTATAAAGTTTTTGTCCTTTTCAACATCAAGTTTTTTTCCGAGCCAGAGCATCCTGTTATCTTCCGTCATGGAGGCCCAGTCGGCCGGAACGCCGGTGACCGGCATGTCGTGTATGAAATTCGAGGCGTATTCGAGGCCGCCGAAATCAGTCCTCATATAATCCATGCCCAGGTAATCGACCGAGGGGTTATCCTGGAATTTTTTTAAAAGGTCTATCAGGTCCTGGCGCCTTTTCATGTCAAGGATGGAGACGTATATCATGGGCTTTAACCCGCCGGTGGATCTGTCATAAGCCGTGGACTGCTTGTACGGCGAGAGGTCCTTTCTGTTGCCAAGCACCACAAAACTGGTTATCCATGCGCCGTATTTGATGCCATATTCGTGGCATGCGGCGCCCAGTTCGGTTATCTGTCCCAGGGATATTTTATCCCACGGGAAATCATCGGGTTTAAAGGAGTTCCATATCTGGGACTGCCCCACACAGTGCCACAACGCCGAGGCACCCATGAATTTCGCCCACAGGACGTAATTTTCCCAGATCTTTACGGATTTGCCGTCGACCCCGGGAACTCGTGTGATTATGGAGTCGCCCGGCTCGATATCCATGGCGCAGAACCCCTGCGGCATGGGAAGCGGGACCCGCCTGATAACGGAAAAATCCACCGTGCCGGCAAATTTTTTAGCGCCGCTCTGGAAATATATAACGGCTTTGTAATCGCCCAGGCGCGGGTTCCATGGAATGGGCCAAAGCCCGGACCAGACTTTTTTCGCCGGGTCATAGGAAAATGTAATTGAATCGGTCTCGCCGACGGTTGTGACCTGCTGGTTGTTATGGAATATTTTGGCGGTGACCACCGCAGCGGCGCGCGCTTTGTCGGAAGCGTTGTTTAAATCAAGAACCGGGCCCGTGTAATCGCAGTAAAGGTCGACCAGTTCATAACGCAGGTAGGATGCCTTGCCGGACCGAATTTTTATCCCTTCCGCAGACGCCGCGCATGTTAAAATCGATAATATGGCAATAAAAAACAATATTTTCTTCATAAGTATTTACAAACTCCTTGGCGCAAATGTATATAATAATGACTAAAGATACAAAATATGATTATATAGGGAAAAAAGGGGCTGTCAAGCCAAAAACATACATTATATGAACAAATCCGTATTTTCCCCACTTTTTTCTTGCGGGCGAGGGCGAAAATATTGATAAAACATTATTTTTATGGCCGTGGCCAAGTCGTATTTCAAAGAAAACCAAGAAAAACGCAATAGAGCTGATTCAAAATCAACTGTATGGCCGCTTAATGCGCTATTATAAAACTCCACGCAAATTCCAACGAGTGAGGCTTGTAAAACCGTTTGATATAAGCGCAAAAACGGAAGAACAAATGCTTGACAGTATACAATTTAAATTGTATAGTTATTAAGGAGGTTATATGGGCCAATTCACACACATTGAAACAGTAGAAGTTTTAGAGGCAATAGAAAAGATACAGGAAGAAGGGCTTAGAAAGAAAATTAAGATATATCAGGGTTTACTTGATGAAAGAGGCTTTAATTTGCCGTCGCAATATATGGACAAAATAGAAGGTTACAAAAATTTATTTGAATTGAGGCCTCATTTTCATAATATAGAATTTAGAATGATTTTTTATTGGAAAGGAAAAGAAGCCAGATTCATACACGCTTTTTATGAGAGAGGAAACAAAAAGACAAATCAAAGGGAATACAAAACAGCGGACAACATAAAAAAAGCAACTGAAAGGAGTTAACGACATGAAACTGACAAAAAAACAAATTACTTTTGCAAAGAAAGAGGATGTAAAAAAGGTTTTTGATAAAATTCACGTAACACCCGAGGAATTTCAAGAAGAATTGGCTCTGAGCGATTTTTTATATAGCTTAGAAAAAGAGCTTGATAAAAGGCATATGACAAAATATGCCCTTGCAAAAAAATCTGGCCTAAAACCGCAGGTAGTGGCGAGAGTTTTTAATAACGAAAATGCGGAAATAAGTACTTTATCGAAAATGGCGCACGGAGCCGGTGGAAAATTAGAATTAAACTTCGTATTTGGTAAAAATTGATTTTACAACTGGCTTGAAGAGGTTAGAAAAATGGCAAAACAAATCACGAAACATCCAACATCAACAAGTTATGACAAAAGGGTTAAAAAAATATATGCCGACCCTGTCCGCAGAGCAAGAATAAAAGCTAATTTACACAATTTGGAAAGATTAGAGATGAAAAACGAGTGATAGGAAAAATCGATGGCACAGAAATTTTCACTTATAATCCTCAAAAAGAGCACGCAAAATTATTAAAGGCATATTAAAAATGAATGATTTTTAACAATTTAAACTGTCAATGGAGTAACAAAAAATGGTAATTAACGAAATTTTTTACGACCTTGAAGGCGAGGGAAAATACCAGGGGTATCCCACCCTTTTTATCCGTTTTACGGGATGCAACCTGAGGTGCTCGTGGTGCGACACAAAAAAGGCCTACCATAAGGGTAAAAACCGCTCCCTGGCTGAAATCATGAAAATTGTCAAAGCATCACCCTATAAAAACATCAATATCACCGGAGGGGAACCGCTCTCATCCGGAAAAGATGTTTTGACATTGATCGCCTCTATTAGAACAGCCAGGCCTGATATCATAATATCGGTGGAAACGAACGGAAGCCTGCCGGTTGCCGGGATAAAGGCTGACAACATTTCAATGGACCTGAAACTGCCTTCATCCGGGGAACAGGAAAAAATGTACCTTCCGAATTTATCCGTGTTAAGGGCAAAGGACCAGTTGAAGCTTGTGATTGGTTCGGCAGGGGATATGCTCTATGCGGAAAAGGCCCTGAAAGAAAATCCCGTAAGGTGCGTTGTTTTTGCCCAGCCTGTATTTAAGAGGATGACGCTTTCAGGGATAAAGAATTTTGTCCTCAAACACAACACCGGATGGAAAGTAAGCGTACAACTGCACAAACTGTTCTGAAAAAAAATACGGGTGGAACATTGAAAAAATTGTTTTTGATTTTAACGGCTCTGTCTGCCGCTTTTCAGCTAAACGCATATTTTGACTGGGATTCATATAAAACCGCGGATTTTACCATATTTTACCAGCAGGCTTACGATGGGCGGGCGCTCAGGATGCTCTCCGACCTTGAGTATTACAAACATATACCCGAGGAAATTGTGGGCAATAAAATAGGCAATGTCCCCATAATGCTTGAGGACTGGGGGCAGTATGACAACGGCCTGACTGACCCTGTTTTTTACAAAATCAACGTCCTCAATTATGAATCCACGGATGCGGACTGGCTCGCGCTTGTCTCCATACACGAATATACCCATATGCTCCATTTGACCGAAACAGGCGGCATTCCTTCGGCATTTGTGTTTTTATTCGGCAACGCATTTTCCTCACAGCTGACCGCGCCGGATTTTACCATGGAGGCAATTGCGGTTTACAATGAATCAAAACTTTCAAAATATATGGGCCGCCTCTCCGACGGCGGTTTTGACCGTTACATGATGATGCGGGGCTCCGAAAACAGCCTTCCAAAACTTCTTGACGCCGTTTATACCCCTTTCGGGATGCCGGGAGGCGACGCGGTATATATTTACGGAAGTGAATTCATAAATTATCTTTCACAAAAATACGGGCAGGATACTTTAAAAAAGTTCTATGCCTCATACAGTTCTTCCGCGCTCTCGTGGCTCTCCCCGGCGTTTCCATGGGCGGGTATGGACAGGACATTCACGGAAATATACGGACACTCCACGGAGGAACTCTGGAACGGCTGGCTCAAAAACGTCAGTGAAACATCAAAGGCTTACGCGCAGGAGGGCAAAAGGCTCACGTTCCACGGCTGGCAGTCAAGCTGGCCATATTTTTACAAAGGAAAAGTTTATTACGTGAAAAGCGAGGGGTACAAAACAGGGGCCTTTATGGAATATTATACAAATGACATTATTGAATATGACCCGAAAACGGCGCAATCGCGCTCTGTTGCATCGACAACCTCGCAGTTTATGGCGCCGCCGCAATTTTCCGGCAATAAAATATATTATACTGTGGCGGATATAAAATCCGGGTACGCCAACGAAAGCAACATGAACGGCGGCATTTATTCAGTCGTTTACGAAAAGGATATGGTTACCGGCGCCGAACGCGAGCTTTTTTCCGACGCGGTTAGGGGTTTCTGCGTGGAGGATGACGGGGACATACTGTATTCCGTCGACGATACTTATAGCGTCGGGTCGCGGCTGATGAGGTATAATCCGGAAAGCGGTGATAAAAAACTTGTTTTTGAGACGCCATACCTGATTTTTAACCTGGCCTGCGGGGGCGGTATAACTGCTGCCGAGGCGAAAACAGAGGGGAACAATTCCTCCATATATATACTCGACATAAATGAAAAAAAACTCATTCCGGTTTCGGATACACCCTATTATGAAATGCAACCTGAAATTTATGACGGGAAAATATTTTACCAGGCTAATTACGGCAAAAAATACCTTTCATACTGTTATGACGTCAGGGAGAAAAAATACTACAGCCTTGTAAGCAACGGCTATTCATCCACGCCGGCCTATGACGCCGGGAACGGCAATATGTATTTTGTGGGTTTAAACACTGACGGGTACGATATATATTCAGAGAAGGCGGATTTTAAGGAAATAAAGCTTCCACAGGAAAACAATGATTATATCCTGCCGCCCCTGCTTGACAGTTCAAAATACACGCATGGTTCATACATGGACAATCTTGCCTCTGTTTTTCCCAGGGTGAGAGTGCCGCTATTTTATCTTGATTCCTATAACAATCCGTGCGCCGGGCTGGAAATCATGGGAGAAGACGTGATGGGAGATTTGAGCTATGACGCGGCCGCAGTCTATGATTTCGGGCTCCACAGGACAAACTGGAGCCTTGAAACATTATCCCTTTTGTTTTCCCCGGCGGAGTTTGAGATAAACACGGGAAGCGCAAATAACGGCGAATTTGCGCCCCTGCTGGCTGTTCCTTTTTACAACTCAATGCTGCCGGGGCTCTCGCTGATTTACGGCGAACTTGAATATGACATTTATGATATTTCCGCAAATCATGGCACCCGGGCGAGGATAATCCCGGCTGCGGGCGCGTCGTTTACATGGCCGCTGACGCTTTTCAACTTAAGCGCGGGGAAGATACTCGAGCCGGGCGGCGGAAATTTTGACGCAAGGGGGATAATGTTAAACGCGGGCTTTACGCAATACTGCGGAGAAATCAGGTTCAATATAAATTCCGGCTATGTATATGACCCGGATTTTGACGGCAATATACTGCAGGGAATCAGGGGCTACGCCAATGCCCTGCCCGGGAACAGCGGCACAACCCTGTCGCTGGATCTGACAGGGCCGCTAATAAAGGTGAGGAACGGGTTATGGAACCCGGTCAATGTATATATTGAGGACATCTGCGGAGGGTTATTCACAGACTCACAGCTCTCAGGTGGCAAAACACAGCTCTCATACGGCATTGAGATTTCAGCGGAGACGAAATTTCTTTTTGCCTTAAGCGGACCGGTGATACTGAGATTTTCATATAATAAAGAGGATGAATTCAAAACAACGCTCACATTCGGGAACCTGTACCTGCCGTTTTAGAGACGGGATTTTCTTTGCTGGAAAAGCGCCGGAAAATGTAATATAATCAGTCAAAGAGAAGCACACATAAAGGCGGTATTGATGAAAAAAGTTTTTTTGTTTTTAATATTTTTGGGGTTAAGCGCCTGCGCTTATGCATCCACGGCCTCAACGTCGTGGCTGCTCACGGATGTTTACCCGGAGGCCGCGGCGGAGGGTTCTTCAGCCGGTTATTCATCATTCGGCGTCGGATACGCGTCCCTGAATCCCGCGGCCATGGCGGGCGTGGAAAATTTTTCATTTGAGGCCATGCAGGCCCTTTATCCGGCCGGCATATCCGTTGAAAAAATAACAGCCGGGAAATATTTTGACTTTGGCATCATAGGTGTGGATTTGGGTTATTATAATTTCGGGCAGGTTTTTAACCTGGGGGTGGATTCGTCGCTCGCGCCAGTCGTGACCGGCGGGGTTACCTCGCCTTATGCCTTTCTCGGATCGCTCATATACGCGAAAAAAACAGATTATTTCTCGCTGGGATTTTCCCTGAAAATGGCCTGTGAAAACCTTGACGGAAACACGGCAATAAGCGGCCTTGCCGACGCGGGAATTATCGCCAATGACATCTTAACGGACGGGCTTGACTTCGGGGCCGGCATCACAAATATATCCACTAATCAGGACGGATTTTCCGCGCCGCTCGACGCCG
>Ga0224555_1003118_pt1 | contig 17712 bp, 14 predicted proteins | sample 714S23034metaG_FD_180687 | JGI IMG/M metagenome (GOLD analysis project Ga0224555, IMG submission 180687) | Peat soil microbial communities from Stordalen Mire, Sweden - 717 S2 30-34 | ecosystem: Environmental > Terrestrial > Soil > Wetlands > Peat | place: Sweden: Norrbotten County, Stordalen...
CGAAGTAGCTGCCTCCGAAATGGCTAAACTCAACCTGAAACCTGACGCCTTTCATGGCGATTGGAACTACTCTCTGCTGCCTCAATAATACCGCGCTTGTGCGGCTTATTTATGCGCGAGCCCTTAGGCAATGACAAACTGGAACCGGCGAATCGTATAGAGGACTGTAGAGCAAATAATCGCCGAGCGCAATACAAATCCTTGTCCTATTTCATCCGCATATAAATAGAGGTGTCCCGTGTTTGGCCTTTAGAGATATCCCCTGGGGATCGCGTGGGTCTGCGAGTCGAGGGTGGGACGATCCGATCAGGCGAAGCTGAAGCCGCTGCGGGCGATGGGGATGGTGCGAATTCGCTTGCCGGTGGCGGCGAAGACGGCGTTGGCGATGGCGGGCAGCACGGGCGGCAGGGCAGGTTCGCCCAGGCCGGGGGGGGCCAAACTCCGTCATGCGCCAGAAGAGTTCTATGGTTCCCGCAGTCACCGGTGTCTTCCCTGCCCCTTGAGCCCACAACAGGGCCTCCGGATCTTGCCTCAGAGAAACGGTACAGCACCCTGACGCGCAGCGGCTTGGCTAACCGCCGATACGTATGGCCACCTAATACCGGGCGCGAATGTCTCGTTTGTGGACCGTCTCGACCGGAAACCAGGGAAGAAGACGGCGTCCACGCCGCAACAATCCGCAACCCCCGCGCAACCAAGGGATGAGGAGGCAACCGAAGTTCCCTCGTATGTCACTGATTTGTTTGGTGGCGGTGGACAGAATCGAACTGTCGACCTACGGGTTATGAGTCCGTCGCTCTAACCACCTGAGCTACACCGCCAAGTAAAAAAATGAACCAATTCTGAAAAATGTAGATGAGCCAACTCGGTAACTAAGTTGAGCCAACTCGGCCCGCCAACGTGGCTGCAACTGGCAGGAAGCGTGCTCGAACCCCGGCCAACAGGACTCCAAAGCACAACTTAGTTATGATACTTGAAACGGCACAGCGAGTGAAGCTCGGCCGATCGTACTGACCCCCGCGCTGCATCGCTTGCCACACCATATGATGACCACTTCTCTGCGCACTCTCGGCGTCATTCCCGCCCGCCTCGCTTCCACCCGCCTGCCGCGCAAGGTGTTGCGCGAGGTCGCTGGCAAGCCGCTGCTGGCCTGGGTGGTCGAGGCAGCGCGCGCCTGCCCGCAGCTCGACCAGGTGCTGGTCGCCGCGGACTCGGAGGAGGTCGCGGAGCTGTGTTACCGCCTCGGCTTCCCTGTTCAGCTCACCTCGCCGGAGCTGACTAGTGGCACCGACCGCGTCCACGCCGTCGCGCAAGTCCTCGACGCCGATGTCTACGTCAACATCCAGGGCGACGAGCCGCTGCTGCGGCCGGAACACATCGCCGCGCTGCTGCGCCCCTTCGCGCAAGCGCATGTTGACATCGCCACTCTCAAGGTCCGTTGCACGGAAGAGAACATCGCCAATCCCAACGCCGTCAAGGTAGTCACCGCCGCCGATGGCCGCGCGCTGTACTTCTCCCGCGCAACGATCCCCTACCACCGCGACGCAAGCGACCCCGTGCCGCAATACTGGAAGCACATCGGACTCTACGCCTACCGCAAGCGCGCGCTCAACCTCTTCCCCACGCTGCCCTCGAGCGCGCTGGAACGCGCCGAGCGGCTGGAGCAGCTCCGCTTTCTGGAGAACGGATTGAACATCTACGTTGAAGCCACCGAACACGACACCATCGGCGTGGACACAGAGGCCGACCTACGCCTGGTCGAAGCCCGCCTCCGCGCCCTGCACCGTTAGGGAATCTCTGAATAAGTCCCCGTTTTGAAAGGTTTATCAATGTCCCAAATGAATGAACTGAAGCGTGAAATTCAAGAGGCCAAGAAGTTGCATTTGTCTTGGCGCACGAGGTTATTCATCTTTATCATTGGTGCGCCAACGGTTTTTCTGTTCGGTATCTATGGACGGTTAGAACTGGCGATGCCCTTGATAATCATTGTTGGTATGCATGGCTTAGTGATCTATTTCAAATGGAAGCTGAGGCAGCACGCGTGGTTTTGGATTGCCATGGCCGTCAGCGCGGCGCTTCATGTCCCATTGATTCTGTTTGTACCTTGGCACACAAGGTGGGTTCCAGCACTGGCGCTTACTGTGATCGCCACGGCGGATTTTTGCCTGATCCTCTGGATTCTTCTTGTTGTCGAGAGACTCATCGAGGGCCGAAGGCTGCTGAAAGATGTCGGAGGGAGCAGGGGGTTTCAGCCCCCTGAATAAGGCCAATCGAATCAAAGGGCTTTAGCCCCGGGCCTTTTGCCAGAAATGGCAATCAAACATTATTCATCAACCTCTACAGATGCTCCTGCATGATCTCGGCCAGGACTGCACGAGAGGGACGCACGCGGTCCTCGGACAATGTGGCCAGCGGCTCGTCCACCATATTCAGCAGCGAAGTGAAGTCGGTCTTCTGTGTATCGACGTAGAAGACTCCGGTGAGCACCTCGCCCTTGGCGTGCGACTCCATCAGCATCTTCAGTGCCAGCACCTTGTTGGTCGGCGTGTAATCTTCGTGGATCTTGCGCAGGCGCAGGTGGGAGCCGTCGTGCAGTTCGACGTCGGTGGTGGTGTCGTGGTCGTAGTCGACGGTGAGGTCCTCGAAGTGCGGCACCAGGCCAACCTCGCCGACGGCGTCGTCGTGCTCCTGCATGTACTTGTAGCTCTTGGTCGATCCCTCGTGGTCGTTGAAGGTGACGCAGGGCGAGATCACATCGAGCAGCACGGTCCCTTGATGCGCGATCGCCGCCTTCAGCATCGCCGCCAGTTGCTTCTTGTCGCCCGAGAAGGAACGCCCGACAAACGTTGCGCCAATCTGGATGGCCAGCGCGCAGATGTCGATGGCGGGCAGCTCGTTGACCACGCCGTTCTTCAGGCGCGCGCCGAGGTCGGCGGTGGCGGAAAACTGTCCCTTGGTCAGTCCGTAGACGCCGTTGTCCTCGACGATGTAGATCATCGGCACGTTGCGGCGCAGCAGGTGAATGAATTGTCCCATGCCGATCGACGCCGTGTCGCCGTCGCCGCTGAGGCCGATGGAGCGCATGGTCTTGTTGGCCAGCAGCGCGCCGGTGGCCACCGAGGGCATCCGGCCATGCACGCCGTTGAAGCTGAAGGAACGCGACATAAAGTACGCCGGCGATTTGGACGAGCAGCCAATGCCGCTCATCTTCATCACGCGCTCCGGCTGGATGCCCATCTCGAAGAACGCCTCGGTAATGCGTTCGCTGACGGCGTTGTGTCCGCATCCGGCGCACAGCGTGCTCTTGCCGCCGCGGTAGTCGAGAATGCCGAGACCGATGTGGTTGGTCTTGACGGCCTTGGGCGCGGCGGGAGCGGTTGCGGCGGGCGCGGTTGCAACTGGGGTGGTCATGGCTGGCGTGGTCGACATAATGGCTAGCGTGCTCCTTCTGCGGCGGCGATGGCGTTCGTGACGCTCTGTGCGTCGATGGGAAGTCCGTTGAAGTGCAGCACCGAATGCAGCTTGACGGCGTCCGCGGGATCGAGATTGGTCTTCAGAAGGTTCAGCATCTGTGCGTCGCGGTTCTGCTCCACCACATAGATGCGTTCGTGCGCGGCAACGAAGTCGGCGACCTCCTGGGTGAAGGGGAAGGCGCGGATGCGCAGGTAGTCGGTTGCCAGGCCGGACTCGCGCTCAAGCTGGTCGCGGCCCTCGATGACAGCCCAGTGGCTGGTGCCGAATGCGATGATTCCGGTCTTCTGCGTGCCTGTGCCTTCGAGGATAGGCTTGGGCACTAGCGTCTTCGCGGTCTCGAACTTGCGCGCCAGGCGCAGCATATTGTTCTCGTAGTCCGCGGGACGCTCGGAGTAAAGGGCCTTCTCGTTGTGGCCGGAGCCGCGCGTGAAGTATGCCGCGGCGGGATGGTCCGTCCCGGGCAGGGTGCGGTATCCGATGCCGTCGCCATCGACGTCCTTATATCGCGCGAAGCCGCCCAGTTCTTCGAGCTGCTGCGCGTTGAGCACCTTGCCGCGGTTGATGGGCTTCTCCGGATACTCGAAGGGTTCCGACATCCAGTCGTTCATGCCCAGGTCGAGGTCGCTGAGGACGAAGACCGGGGTCTGCAACTGCTCGGCCAGATCGAAGGCCGCAATTCCCATCTCGAAGCACTCCTTCACCGAAGCGGGAAGCAGCATAACGTGCCTGGTATCGCCATGCGAGAGGCCCGCGATGAAGCTGAGGTCGGCCTGCGAGGTGCGCGTAGGCAGCCCGGTGGAGGGGCCGGTGCGCTGCACGTTGAAGATGACGCCGGGAATCTCGACGTAGTATCCGAGGCCGGCAAACTCCGCCATCAGCGATATGCCGGGGCCGGAGGTGGCCGTCATGGCGCGCGCGCCCGCCCATCCCGCGCCGAGAACCATGCCGATGGCGGCCAGTTCGTCTTCCGCCTGCACAGCTGCGAAGGTCGCCTTGCCGTCCTTCTCCACGCGGTACTGCTTCATGTAGTCGATCAGGTCTTCGATCACCGAAGTGGACGGCGTGATGGGGTACCAGGCCACCACGGTGACGCCTGCAAACAGCGCGCCCAGCGCGGCGGCGGAGTTGCCGTCGATCAGGATCTTGCCGTCGGTGGCCTTCATCGGCTCAACCACGTAGGGGTCCTGCTTGGTCAGCGTGGTCGCGGCATACTCGTAGCCGGCGCGCACCGCGCTCAGGTTCAGCTCTGCCGCCTTCACCTTCTTGGCGAACTGCTTGCGGACCGTCGCCTCCAGCCTCTTCATGTCGATGGAGAGAAGCTGCGCCGCCACGCCCACATACACCATGTTCCGCACCAACTTGCGCAACTTCGGCTCCGCGCCCGTGGCTGCGGTGATCCGGTCGAAGGGAACGGAGTAGAAGGCCAGGTCCGAGCGCAGTTCATCCAGCTTCAGCGGCTCGTCGAAGATCACCACCGCGCCGGGAGCGAGCGCGAGAACGTCCTCCTGCGCGCGCTCCGGGTTCATGGAGATCAGAATGTTGGTGTCGCTCTTGCGCGCGATCCAGCCATGCTTGCTGACGCGAATGGTGAACCAGGTGGGAAGCCCCGCGATGTTGGAGGGGAAGAGGTTCTTGCCCGAGACAGGCACTCCCATGTGAAAGATGCTGCGCAGCAGAACTGCGTTGGCCGATTGCGACCCGGAGCCGTTTACCGTTGCAATCTGGATGGAAAAATCGTTAACGGTCCGATGAACGCCACTCGCAAGGTCCGATGCCGGCTGGCCCTGTACCTCAAGGTCGCTTGTAATCATTTAAGAATGCATCCCTCTCATAGTCTGTAGAGTCGGTTGGTGCTTTTTGTCGTAGACGAAAAAACCGCCACGCTCTCGTCCGGAAGCGCTTCCAAATCCCGCGCACTTGCGATGCACGCTGGCCACTGCGCACGCAGAGTCTGCTTGCCTTTCGCCAGATTCGATTGTATTCCAGCCAGGCCCTCTGAAGATACGAAGGCCCTCCCACGCGCGGGATCGGCGCGGCTTCGTCCTCGCTCCTCTTCGCTCTGGCCGAGGGCAATGCAATCCGCTTCCTGCCAACCCTGTACAATTCGTGTGGTTGCAGCGAAACGATTTGAGCGGGGTAGAGATATGCCGGGACCGATTGACTTTCCGCAGGGACGTTTGGAATCGAGGGGGCCGCGTGATCCGCGGCTGCGGCGCAGGCTGATTGTCTTCCTGATCGTCATCGCCGCAATCCTCTTCGGGACCAAAACCGCGCTGTCGTACTGGGTGGACCTGCTCTGGTACCGCTCGCTCGGCTACTCGGACGTCTTCTGGACGACGTGGCGGCTGGAGTGGGGCGTCTTCGCAATCTTCGCGGTCGCAACCTTCGTGATCCTGTACGGAGCATTTCTGGCTCTCAAACGCGCCAGCCAGGCCAGCCTGCCCAGCGACCGCCAGATCATCCTCGGCGGACAGCCCGTGAATCTATCGGTCGAACCGGTGCTGCGCATCGTCGGCATCGTCGGCTCGCTCGCGGCCGCAGTCCTCTCCGGGTCCGCGATGATGCAGGAGTGGCCCACCCTGGCTCTCTTCTGGTACGCGCCGCACGCCACGGGCAGCATCAGCGACCCGATCTTCGGCCGTCCGCTGAACTTCTTCCTCTTCACCCTCCCCGCGTGGCAGCTCATCCTGGGATGGCTGCTTACGCTGGCCGTCATCGTGTGCGTCGTCGCCGTGGCGTTGATCGCCCTCGCCGGCGGCTTCAGCTTGCTGGACAAGCGCGCGGTCGGCCACTCCGCTCCGGCCTGGCGCGGGCTCTCCATCACGGTTGCGTTCCTGCTGCTGGTGGTTGCGATGAACGTATACGTCAGCCGCTTCCAGAGCCTGCTGGACCATCACACCATCTTCGAGGGCGTCAACTACACGGACGCGCATGTGACCCTCACCGGACTGCTGATCGTCTGCGCTGCGCTTCTCTTCGGTGCGGCGATTGCGCTGGTCAACGCGGCGCGCGGCACGCGAGCGAAATTGCTTGTCGCCTCCGTGATTCCGGCCGCCGCCTGCTACCTCGCGCTGAGCGTGGTGGGCTGGTACGTCAGCAACTTCATCGTCAAGCCGAACGAGCTGGTGCGCGAGACGCCCTATATCGCCAACAACATCAAGTTCACCCAGCAGGCTTATGGGTTGGACCAGTTCACCCAGCGCGAGTTTCCCGCCGAGACCACCGTCGATGCCGCCGACCCGGCGAACAATCAGCCCACGCTGCAAAACATCCGCCTGTGGGACTGGCACGCCTTGCAGGACACCCTGCGCCAGGAGCAGGAGATTCGCACCTACTACGACTTCCCCGACATCGACATCGATCGCTACACCCTCGACGGAACCATGCGCGAGGTGATGCTGGCGGCGCGCGAGCTGAACGTGGAGAAGCTGCCCGAGAGCAGCCGCAACTGGATCAACGAGAAGCTGGTCTACACCCACGGCTACGGCGTGACGATGAACCCGGTGAATGGCTTCACATCCGAGGGGCTGCCCACGCTGCTGCTGAGCAATATGCCCGTACAGAGCACGGTAAAGGGCCTGAATGTGACCCGGCCGGAGATCTATTTCGGCGAGCTGACCGATAACGATGTCTACGTCAAGACGCGCCAGCAGGAGTTCGACTTCCCACAAGGCGAGACCAACAGCGTCACCTCCTATCAGGGCACGGGCGGCATCGTTCTGGGCGGATTTCTGCGCCGCGTTCTGCTGGCCTTCGAGCGCGACGACCTGGACAAGCTGCCCTTCAGCGACGACGTCAATCCGCAGAGCCGCCTGCTGATGCGGAGAAATATTCGTGAGCGCGTTGCGACCCTGGCGCCCTTCCTCACCTTCGATCAGGACCCCTACATCGTGGTCGGCGACGATGGCCGGCTCTCCTGGGTGATGGATGCGTTCACCACCTCCGACAGCTATCCCTACTCCACCCACTACGATCTCGACGGAAACTCCATCAACTACATGCGCAACAGCGTCAAGGTGGTCATCGACGCCTACAACGGCACCACCACCTTCTACGTCTTCGACAACAACGACCCGGTGCTGGCGGCCTACCGGCGCATCTTCCCCAGCCTCTTCAAGGACGCCTCGCTGATGCCCACCGACCTGCGCAAGCACGTGCGCTACCCGGAAAAATTATTCAAGCTGCAAGCGCAGGTCTATGGCCTCTACCACATGACGGACCCGGCAGTCTTCTTCAACCGCGAGGACCTGTGGACGGTGGCCACCGAGTCGACCGGCCAGAGCAGCGACGGTCAGCAGGCACCCGTGCCAATGCAGCCCAACTTCGTCCTGATGAAGCTGCCCGGTGAGAAAGACGTGGAGTTCGTGGAGATTCTTCCCTTCACGCCGGCCAACCGCAACAATCTGATCGGATGGATCGCCGGACGCTCGGACGGCGCGAACTACGGCACGTCGGTGGTCTACGACTTTCCCAAGACCAAGCTGGTGGACGGCCCGCAGCAGATCGAGTCGCGCATCGACCAGAACGCGCAACTCTCCGGCCAGTTGACGCTGTGGAACCAGCAGGGCTCGCATGTCGTCCGCGGAAGCCTGCTCGTCATCCCCTCCGGCAAGGCGCTGCTCTACGCCGAGCCGATCTACCTGCAGGCGCAGCAGAGCCCCATGCCGGAGCTGCGCCTGGTCGTCCTCGCGCTGCAGGACAAGCTGGCCTATGGACCGACCTTCGAGGCTGCGCTGGCGTCGCTCTTCGGCGGCGAGACCTCGTCGCTGAGCGCCAGCGAATCCGCGCAAGCCACACCGCAGGCTGGGACGCAAACTGCATCCGCATCGCAGGTAGCGCCGAAGGTTGCGACAGACCAAAACGGGCTCATCGCGGAGGCGGGCAGAGACTTCGCCGACTATCAACGCCTCACCGCGGAGGGCAAGCTGGGCGAGGCCGGGCAGAAGCTCGACCAACTGAAGCACGTCCTCGATCAACTAAACGCGCAGAAAAAATAGGGCAGTTCCAAAAATAGGGCAGTTTCGCAATTGCTATAGACCAATTTTGTTTGTCATTCCGTAGCGAAGCGGAGGAATCTGCTTTTGCTCGATCCACGACGGACTACACCATTACCGAAAATGCTCTAGCCTCTACAACCGAGGCCGCGCCGCCATTGGCTCTTTGTAATCTTTTTGTATCCGCATTGCGCAGCCATCCATGCGGCGGGAAGATTATGTAGAGCGTGTCACCACGATCCAGCTACGCCGCCGTCTTCCATCCCCTACAGACGACTCCCCGGTTCATCGCGATTGCCCGCCCCGTAACTCTCGGAGGCGAACCATGAACGCACTTCTCATCTATCCCCACTTTCCCGACACCTACTGGAGCTTCAAGCACGCGCTCTCGTTTCTGGGCAAGCGCGCGGCGCAGCCTCCGCTGGGACTGATGACCGTCGCGGCGCTTCTGCCCGCGAACTGGAAGAAGCGGCTGGTCGATACCAACGTGGAGCGGCTCACCGATAAGGACCTGGCGTGGGCCGACGTTGCACTGCTCAGCGGAATGCATGTGCAGCACGAGCATCTGGCGGAGATCGTCGAACGCTGCCGCGCGCGCGGCCTGCGGACCGTTGTGGGAGGGCCGATCGCCAGCAGCATCTCCGCGAAGGAGCTGCGCGCGGACCACGTCGTCATCGGCGAGGCGGAGGACTTGATCGCAACCCTGGCGCGCGATCTGGAGATGGGCGAAGCCAGGCCGGTATATGAGGCGTCCGAGAGGCCAGCCATGAACATCAGCCCGCTGCCCGACCTGAGCCTCATCAAGATGGACCGCTACAACACCATGACCGTGCAGTACTCGCGCGGCTGCCCGTTCAACTGCGAGTTCTGCGACATCATCGAGATCTACGGTCGCCAGCCGCGCACCAAGGCGGTCGAGCAGGTGCTCGCCGAGCTGGACCAGTTGCAGCAGGCGGGTTGGCGCGATGCGGTCTTTGTGGTGGACGACAACTTCATCGGCAACAAGCGGCGCGCCAAGGAACTGCTGGCCGCGATGGTGGAGTGGGGACGCATCCACGGGCGCCCCTTCCGCTTTCTTACCGAGGCTTCGCTGAATCTGGCGGACGATCCGGAGTTGCTGCAATTGATGAAGGACGCCGGCTTCAGCTCCGTCTTCCTCGGCATCGAGACCCCCGACGAGATCAGCCTCATCGCCAACCACAAGATGCAGAACACAAAGCGCGACCTGCTCGAGAGCATCGAAGTGATCCAGCAGTACGGCATCGAGGTGATGGGCGGATTCATCCTCGGCTTCGACACCGACCGCGAAGACGTCTTCGACCGCATGGTGGAGTTCATCCAGAAGAGCGCGATTCCAGTGGCCATGGTCGGCCTGCTGCAGGCCATGCCCGGCACGCAGCTCTTCCGCCGCCTGCACAGCGAGGGACGCATTCTGAATGGTGGCGATGGAGACAACACCGACTGCACGCTGAACTTCATCCCGCGCATGGACTCCGCGCGCCTGGTGGAGGGTTATCGCTCGGTGATGCGTCGCATCTACTCGAACGAGGCATACTACGAGCGGGTGAAGTTGCTGCTGAGCCGATGCCGCCCCACCAGCACCGGACGCTTCACCTTCGCCAACCTGCGCGCATTTTTCTCTTCCATCGTGCGCCAGGGAGTGATTGGCAGAGGCCGGCTCAGCTATTGGAGATTTGTGCTGACGACTGCACTGCGCGATCCGCGATCGCTCGGCAAGGCCATGACCCTGGCGGTGATGGGCTATCACTTCCAGATCATGACCGAGCGCCTGTTGGAACAGGAGTAAACGGTTGCGGCTTTCCTCTGGTGTATACTGAGTCCATGATTTCCCGCCCCACCCCCGTTGAGGCCATGGCCATGTGTAGCTGCCTGTGTCGCCGACGCGTGGGTGTGTGTGGAAACAGTCTGATGCGCTAGTCGCAGACGAGATCAGCTTCCAAACGGCTCACGGTCCTCAAGGGACGGTGGGCCTTTTTCATTGTTCCGGGGATTGTTCTTCCAACAAAACGTAAAATAACCAACGGACAAAGGAGCAGGGAATGTCAGAGGAAACCACACTACCGAAACAGCAGTTTGCCACACTCGCAGTTCACGCCGGCCAGGTGGTGGACAGCGCAACCAACTCGCGCGCCGTGCCCATCTACCAGACCACCTCGTACGTCTTCAACGATTCCGACCACGCGGCGCGCCTCTTCGGCCTCAAGGAGTTCGGCAACATCTACACGCGCCTGATGAACCCGACCACCGACGTCTTCGAGAAGCGCATCGCAGCGCTCGAAGGCGGAGCCGCTGGCTTGGCGACCGCATCCGGACAGGCGGCCGAGACGCTGACCATCCAGACGCTGGCCAGCGCGGGCGACGAGATCGTCTCCACCACGTCGCTCTACGGCGGCACCTACAACCTCTTCCACTACACACTGCCCAAGCAGGGAATCACGGTGCGCTTTGTGGATGCGGACGACTTCGCCGGTCTGCGCGCGGCCATCAACTCCAAGACCAAGGCGCTCTACACCGAGACGCTGGGCAATCCCAAGCTGGACGTCGCCGACATCGAGAAGCTGGCCGCCATCGCGCACGAAAATGGCATCCCGCTGATCATCGACAACACTTCGGCGTCGCCTGCGCTGGTGCGGCCCATCGAGTGGGGCGCCGACATCGTCATCAACTCCGCGACCAAGTTCATCGGCGGCCACGGCACCACGCTCGGCGGCATCATCGTCGACGCGGGCAAGTTCGACTGGAAGGCCTCGGGCCGCTTCCCGGACTTCGTCAATCCCGATCCCTCCTATCACGGCCTCTCGTACACCGAAGCCTTTGGCCCGCTCGCGTTCATCCTCAAGGCCCGCGTGCAGGGACTGCGCGATACCGGCGCGGCGCTCTCGCCGTTCAACTCCTTCCTTCTGCTACAGGGAGTGCAGACGCTGCACCTGCGCCTGGAGCGCCACTCGCAGAATGCGCTCGCCGTGGCGCAGCATCTCGAGTCGCACCCCGGCGTCGAGTGGGTCAACTACCCCGGCCTCAAGTCCAGCAAGTACTTCGCGCGCGCCGAGAAGTACCTGCCCGGCGGCAAGGGCGCGCTGGTCACCTTCGGCATCAAGGGAGGCACCAGCGGCAGCGCGTTCGAGGCGGGCAAAAAGCTCATCAACTCGGTGAAGCTCTTCTCGCACCTCGCCAACATCGGCGACTCCAAGTCGCTCATCATCCATCCCGCCTCCACCACGCACGCGCAACTGACGGTTGCGGAGCAGGCAGAGACGGGAGTAACTCCGGAACTCGTCCGCCTCTCCGTCGGCATCGAGGACATTCGCGACATCCTCGCCGATCTGGACCAGGCAATCCTCACCGCCAACGGACTGGGCAAGTAAGATGGAAGCGGAACGTATAACGAAATGACCGAAGAAGATCCAATCCCAATCCCCACCCCCGCCTTCGAGGGAGACTTCGTCATCGACGAAGTTCTCTCCCTCGAGAGCGGCGAGATCCTCGTCAACCCCACGCTGCACTACGCCGTCTACGGCCAGCTCAACCCAGCGCGAGACAACGCCGTCCTGGTCTGTCACGCCTTATCCGGCTCCGCGCAGGTCGGCGCCTGGTGGCCGCAGCTCTTCCTGCCCGGCGACCTGGGCCTGCTCGATCTCACCCGCGACTGCGTCATCGGCATCAACATCTTCGGCTCCTGTTACGGCTCCACCGGACCGCTCTCCATCGACCCGGCCACCGGCAAGCCCTACGGCCCCACCTTCCCGCTCATCAGCATCCGCGACATCGTCAACGCCCAGGTCAAGCTCATCGACCACCTCGGCATCCCGCGCCTTAAACTCGTCCTCGGCGCATCCATCGGCGGCATGATGGTCCTGGAGTGGGCCATCCTCTTCCCCGAGCGCGTCGCCCGCGCCATCGCCATCGGCGTCGCCCCGCTCGGAGCCATGGGCCTCGGCCTCAATCATCTCCAGCGCCAGGCCATCATGCTCGATCCCGCATGGAAGGGCGGCTACTACGAGCCCGGCCAGGGTCCCACCGGCGGCCTCGCCCTCGCCCGCGCCCTCGGCATGATCAGCTACAAGTCGGTTCCGCTCTTGGAAGAGCGCTTCGCCCGCAAGCCCAACCGCTACGGCGACGAGAACCCCTATCTCTCCACCTCGGCCGGGCAGAACGGCCGCTTCGACGTCGCCGGCTACCTCGACTACCAGGGCCAGAGCTTCATCTCCCGCTTCGACCCCAACTCCTACGTCTCCATCACCCGCACCATGGACATCTTCGATCCCGTCCGCGCCCACGAGACGCCCTACGCCGCCTACGCGCGCATCGCCGCGCACCTCACCCTGGTCGGCATCTCCACCGACTGGCTCTTCCCGCCCGAGGACGTCCGCTCGCTCGCCGCCATCATCCGCGCCGCCGGCGCACGCTGCGACTACCGCGAGATGGCCTCCAACCACGGCCACGACGCCTTCCTCGCCGAACCCGACACCCTAGTCCGCCTCCTCACCCCCGTCTTCGAGTAGGAGTCCCTCAGTTGTCATTCTGAGCGCAGCGAAGAATCCCCGTATTTGTCTGTAAGTTCGTCATTCTGGCGAAGCCAGAATCTCCGTATTTGCCTTTGCTCTCGTTGTCTCCTATTCTCAATGCATGGAATTGCTCACCCAGGACGAGCTTGTCCGTCTGACCCCGCCGGAGCGACTTGCGTTAATCTCGCAGCTTTGGGACAGCATGGAAGATCACCAGCTTCCCCTGACGGTGGCGCAGCGGGCGGAGCTGGACAACCGCCTCGCGACGCTCGACCAGGACCGGCGCGAGGGCATCGCCTGGACGGCCCTGAAGGCCGAACTTGAGCAGCGGTGCCCGTAGTCTATCCCGTTACCTTCACCCAGCCTGCCCGCGCCGAGTTAATCGACGCGCAGACCTGGTACGAGAATGAGGTTCCCGGTCTGGGACGGCACTTCCGCACGGCGGTTGGCAACGTGGTTCAGCGTATGACTGCCAATCCCCAACAATTTCCTATCATCCACAAGAACGTCCGCCGAGCCCTGCTCCGCCGCTTTCCGTACGCTCTGATGTTCGTCATCGAAGCCGACACAACGCTGACCGTCATTGCCTGTTTCCACGGCAGTCGCGATCCTGCACAATGGCAAAGGCGAGCATGAACCTCGGCCACAACGCCTTCCTCGCCGAGCCCGACACCCTCGTCCGCATCCTCACCCCCGTCTTCGAGTAACGCTTGGTCGCCGCCTCTTTTGAGTCGTCATTCTGGCGAAGCCAGAATCTCCGTATTTCGTTCGGGATAAGTCACTCTACTCAATCGGTGAAACTATTCCAACCAGGGCCGCCCGTCGGTAGTGGGTCATTTTCGATTCAAAGTCTGACTCCGTTACCAAAAGGTAAACACATAGACGTGTGTGGGTGCGCGGTGAGAGCATTCTGAGCATGGCACTGTGGCTTACGATTTTCATTGGGTTATCACAGCTACTGCTCGGCGGACTCGGGGTTTATGTGTCCCTGAGACCGCCAAAGAAGGAACATCATTGGTTCTGGATTGGCTGTTTTGGGCTCATAGGGTTGCTTGGCATTGTACTCACGGGGGTACTCGCTAAAGCGGGTGATAAAGCACAAGCGCAAGCAAATAGGGATATACACGCAGCACAAACAGCAGCTTCTGATGCCAACATTGCTGCAACAAAGGCGAATGTGGCAGCTACCAATGCTGCTACTGCGGCCACAAATGCAGAGACTGCGGCGACTTCGGCCCAACATGAGACAGAAAGAGCTAGGGGCGAGGCTCATAAAGCAAGTACAGATACCCAGTCGCTGATTACGCAGAAATCAACAGAGACGGACAAGACAATTCAAAACTGGCGCACAGATACTGAATCGGCTGTGAGTAAAATCCTCCGTCCTGGGAGAACCTTAGGAGATCAGCGCAGTCAGCTTGTGAACGAACTAAAATCATACGGGCCGCACGAGATAGCAATAACCCCCGCTCACGGAAGCGAGGAAGCAATAGCCTTTTCCAATGAAATAGAAGCAGCGTTCAAGGATGCTGGATGGACGATTGTACCAACACAAAAGTTGGCTCTTATCGTGAAGGATGGACTTGGGCTACGGATCGTTATGAAGTTACCGGAAGCAGGCAAAGCAGATTCGCAGGACTCCGATTTAACTCCGACGCAGATAGCCGTCGCAAGAGCATTCAAAGATATTGGAATGCAATTAAACGCAAGTCCCATAACAGGTGGCGATAGCGGTGTAACAGAACTCTATGTCGGATTGCAGTGATTTTAACATTTATGCTGCGATCAGCCGGGTGCCCCACATCTCGCTTCTGAGATGTGGGTTCAGCCCCCAACCCACCCCCTCATTTTCTTTCCCCAAAAACCTCAGCAAAATCGCATGTCAAGCCCCTCCGCCCTCCAAAATCCCCATAACCCCCACCCCACCAACCACTTCCCTCCGAAAAATAGTTGGCATAGTAGTTTCCCTCCAACGCGTATAATTAAAGCAGTAAGCAAAACCAAACAGACCCGGCCAACTCGCCGGGCCTTCGCATTTAACCCTCAACCGCAGTGACGAAGTCCAGACCAAGTCCAGACTTAGTCCAGACTTAGTCCAGACCTAACCATACCAAGTCCAGACTTAACATGCCTTTTTTGAAGGCTTTGATACGGCAACAAATAACTTGACTAACCCAACCGCGTCGTGTATTCTGGGTTAGTCATAGTCAAGAGGTTGCCATGCAAGCCAAACTCAATACACTCACGGAAGCAATCCGTTACTTCGCCGATCAACAGAACTGCATTGATGCGGTTGCCGCTCTGCGCTGGCCCGATGGCAAGCCTGTATGCCCCAAGTGCAACGCGGCTGAGGGTGAACGTAAGCACTATTGGCTGGCCACTCAGAAGCGGTGGAAGTGCTACGAATGCCGCAAGCAATTCAGTGTCAAAGTCGGCACGATTTTCGAGGACAGCGCACTCCCCTTGGACGTATGGCTGACAACTTTGTGGATGCTCTGCAACTGCAAGAACGGAGTATCCAGCTACGAGATCGGACGCGCTACAGGAATCGCGCAGAAGTCCGCATGGTTTGTATTACAGCGGTTGCGGCACATCCTCAAAACTGTCCAGCCTGTTCCGTTAGGCAACGGCCCGGTTGAAATCGACGAGACTTTCATCGGCCCAAAACCGATAAATATGCACCGTGAGAAACGCCTTGCGCTCAAGATCGCTGCTAACGGCTATGCAGAGAAAACCGCCGTCATGGGCCTATTGGATCGCGGCACACGCGAGGTTCGTGCAATGGTGATTCCCAACGTCAAGCGCACAACACTGCAAGAGAAGATTCTTGAGCACGTCGGCTTTGGCTCTACGGTCTATACAGATGGATGGCCCGGATACGACCGCATGGACGCGATGCGCTACATTCATGAAACGGTCAACCACGCGACTGAATATGTGCGCGGCGAAGTCTCGACCCAAGCGATTGAAAACTTCTGGTCGTGCTTGAAAAGGACGTTGACCGGAACATACGTTGCAGTCGAAGCGTTCCATCTCGACCTGTACTTGAACGAACAGATGTACCGATTCAACAACCGAAAGGATATGAACGATGGCAAGCGATTCACAAAGGCTCTATCGCAGATTAGCGGCAAGCGTTTGACGTGGAATCAACTGACCGGGAAGGAGGCGGCCTCACGCTAAGGACGGCCCTTTGCGGGGGCGTACATGTATCTCGTATGAGGCAAAGGCTTCTCGGTCTTGGCTTCGGCAATCGTCTTCTGAATCTCCGGTCGTGATACGGAGAGGACGGAAGCCAAAGCCTGACTGAAAACCTGATTCTCTGCTTTTGAGGATGAAGGCTTAATCTTCATGAACCCAAAGTATCACATCCAGAGGTTGACACAACGGGTATAATCTGTAAACGAGCGCCATGACGGCGCGCCGCAGGGAACCCCTACAGCGCCCGTCAGGACGGTTAGGCTGGAGTGACCGCTCCAGTCGGTACAGCACGGACGGGGCAGCATGACGATCATGCCAGCCTCCGTATCGGCCTTACTGCTCAAAGTGTCTCAGCACTTTGAGATCAGGTTTGCCGAACTTGCTAAGGACCGCCGGGGGGATGGGGTGTTGGACGTCCCATCCTTCCCCGGTGTGGTACTTGGCGACAAGTTTTGGACGCTCGCGCCAAGGTCATAAATCTTCACCCCTACATCGTCATCCCACTTGATCTCGCCGCAGTTGTCACATGCGCCGGATTTATTTCTTGCATCTGCGCTCGATACGAGTTGGGCCTTCTACCGCTCCCGCGCCGCACGAGCTTAACTTGTGGCTGATCACGTTCCGTCAACTTCCTCAGTGCCTGGGCGACGGACAGAATTCTCTTGCCGTTATCTCTACTGAATGGGAAATTTTTCGATTCCAGAGCATCAAGAACTGTCCGAGGGTTGAAAGATGTGGCGGGCTTAGACACAAGAATTTCAAGAACCGCGCCTATTAAAGAGGGGCTTTCGACGGGTTGGCCCTTATCTTCAGAATCTTCAGAAGATTTCTGAATCACTGTCGTCTTTGCAGCGGAGGCGTGAGAGCCGTTATCTATTGATGTCTCCAGCTCACGAGGCAAGAATCGTTTCACTCTCTCTAGTGCCTCTAGATTCTTCCGATATTCCTCTTCCATCGCCTTCCGAGCCAATTCAAATTGCTCATCTTGGACGGTACTCATGCTACGCCTCACCTTCCGGCGCTAGCTGCGCCTTGGAGTAGCTACAGAATAGCGTGAGTAGAGATGCAATACAAGAGGCGAGCAGAGGAAAAAGAGGGAAATATGAGCGGATGCACCAAAGCGCCTGCTTGGGGAATCAAAACAGTAAACACAGGCAGGGTTTTCTTTTTGGGTTAGCCAACGTAGTTATTACCTTTGATACTTTTCGCACACAAAAGGAGAGAACCCGTATGACCGAAGCAACCGCAACCCGCCGGGTCTTCGCCTTTAATACGTCTCACGCGCTAAGCGCGTGCTTAACTTACATTTTTTGAATACTTTACGCTAATAGCACCGGGGGGGTACCTGTGATCTTTCATGAGGTTGTTCTATTCGATCAAGAACGGAGAAGCCGGGTGCCTGTAGATGGTCAAGAGGTTGTTCCATTTTCGGAGCGGCTGATGGGCGGCTTGTAGTTGAGGCTACCATGGGGTCTTTCACGGTTGTAATAGTCATTCCATGGACGCAGGTATTGGTC
>Ga0224555_1003121_pt1 | contig 17695 bp, 26 predicted proteins | sample 714S23034metaG_FD_180687 | JGI IMG/M metagenome (GOLD analysis project Ga0224555, IMG submission 180687) | Peat soil microbial communities from Stordalen Mire, Sweden - 717 S2 30-34 | ecosystem: Environmental > Terrestrial > Soil > Wetlands > Peat | place: Sweden: Norrbotten County, Stordalen...
CGGCGTCCATTGCATGTTACGCGCTCGCCACGGCGGTTATGCCGGCGCGGCTTTCGACCGATAGTGATATGCGGGCCGATCCCACATTCGAGTGACGCACGGTGGCCTCCTGCACTTCCCAATTCGACTGAATCAAATCCGGGTCCGATGCGCAGGCCGAGACGGCAATGATCGTGCCCGGAGGCAGAACCGCCTTGACCGTCAAATTCGTTATGGCGTTGGCCAGTCCGGTTCCAATCACAACGAATTCAAGCGTGCCCTTCTGGTGCTGGTCATAGAAGCTGTGGGAGACATGATCTCCCTGACCGCCGCGTATTTCCTCACGGTCGGCGGCAAGTGTGTGATCCGCCTGCTGGGTGAGCAAACCAGATAACCCGGTTATGGTCATCCCATTTGCACCAGTGAATCCGAAAACTACGGCGGTTCCGTTTTGGGTGGGCATAGATTAAAGGTGGAGTTGTTTGCCGATGATCGTCAGGTTGATCTGACGTGAGTTCGCATTGCACTGGCCGGTGCAACTCACGCGCGCGCCCGTGAACTTCGGGTCGAGCAGCACGAGTTCGGCAAGGCTGAGGGTTTTGGCAGTCTCGATCTGCGTCTGGTCCTCCGCCGGAGTTTTCCCATCAGGCTGCAATTCCTTGGCGGCTTTGATAAAATTACTGACGCCTGCGATTGATCCCTCGGATTCGATGTTGAATGGCATGATTTGTTCCTTTCGTTTTAAGCTGCGATTGCCGAGGCGCAGCAATAGAGCCTCAGCCGTTGACTGTCTATCCAGACACCGTGTTCATCCCGACCGGATTGCATTGATTCATAGATGACTCCCTCGGGGAACACGGTAAAAGCTGTGGTCGCGGCTGAAAGTGTCCCGGCAAAGCCGGAAACCTGGATCGTGGAAAACACGTCGCTCATCAACTGTTCATCGAATGATGTGGGGTCCACGGGCGTCATGGCTGTGCCGTCCTCATTTGAGACAGCACTCGATTTCACCAGCACATCCAGATTGATCCAATAGTTGCCGCTGTTCTTCGGCTCTTCCTCCACAGAGCCGCCGTCTGCCGCACAGATGACGCAGGGCAGCGTTTTAGACTGAAATGACTTACCGGGCAGCACCGCGCCCCGCCCTGCCACCACGGGCGTCAGGAGCGCCACCATGGCATTTTCGGCTGCATTGAGGAGAATGTTCATCCTGTGACCACCCCCGCGAGTTTGATTCCGAGGCTGCGGGCGCTTGCGGCCAGCTTTTTCTCGATGTAGGCGCGCATTGACGCAATTTCAAAGTCCCACGCTTTTTGCAGCGCCGGGCCACCATACTTTTTGAGTGCCTCATGCGTTTCGTGCGGACCGGAAGCTGAATTGATAATCGTGGCTCCGATCCGGCTTGCCGTCGCAATAGACGCCGATCCTTTGGGCCCATGATATTGTTTTGCCCCGCGTGAACTGATCGTGTCCCCGGATTGACCGTGAATCTTATCAGCCAACGGTGCGAGAGCCTTGATTGCCGGAAGCCAACCGGATTTCAGAAACGACACAGAACGAAGCCGTGCGGCAATCACGCTGGCAACTGCCTCCTGCATTTCCTGACCGTAAAGCCCCTTTTCACCGCGCATACCCCTGCGCTTATTTATCATCTTGCCGATGATCTCACCACCGCGCAGCCCGGCGAACCTGCGAATCGCCGATGAATCAGCTTTGGGAGTTTCGGCCACCGCCCGGCGTGCGATGTAAAAAGCCTTCGTGTTCACCACCGTCACCGCGTCGCGGGATGTGAGCTGCATGTATCGGCGCAGGGTTGAATCCATTTCCGCCTGAGACTGCGGCGTGACTCTGAATGTCATTGTGCCGGGCATTCAAGCTCCTTGCTGCTGGTGATAGCCAGTGAGCCTCACTAGCGTGCCACCCGTGAGGACTCGCGTGCTCTCCACCCTGTATGTCGTCCCGTCTGTGTTAAGCGTGAACATCTGGTTAGGTTTCGGCAATATGCCGTTAAAATCAGCGAGCAGGCACACGAGCGAAATGTCCGCTTCAAGCCTGAAACCACCTGGGTCCAGCTTCGCGTAATTAGCCGAATCCCGGGGCAGGCACCGAATCAGATTGCCAGCCCATGTGATGGTCGGGCACGCCGGCCCGATGTAATCCATCACGGTCGCCACGGATGCCGCGTGCTTTGCATAGACGTTCGGCATAACCGCGCCGGGCTTATGGCCCGGTTAAATCACTTCGCCCTGACGGGACGATTTCGTTCCAACCAACTGCCGCTTGAACTGGTCCCCCGCCCGGGCGTCGGACTCAATGCGTTTCTTGTCGGCGGCCAGCTCTTCATTCAGAGTGGCCATGGTTTTCTGGTCCTTGGTGTCCACGATCAGGCCGCAAGTATTCAGAATTGCGATCAAGTCCCAGCCGCCCTTGGCCTTTTCGTCAATGGTGAATGTCGCGCCTTTTTGGACATGCAACGGATGCAGTGCGCCGTCAACGGTCAGGTTATGCGTGTTCCGAAAATCCCGAGTTGCGATCAAGTTCATATCGTTTTGCTTATTGAATTGTGGATTATGGACCTTGGAGACGGCGAGCGATCAAGTTTGCCGAGACTTCAGCATTCGTGGCTGTGCCTGATGTTTGCCAGACTACCATCAGATACCGCAAGGCATCATCGATTGGAAGTCCGATGCTGGTGATTGTCTGCCCATTGAGCGTGACGGCATTTTGGTTCGTGAATGGAGCCGGGAGCACATAGGGAGTCGCCCAGCCTGCCGTATAGGCCGTCGGGACCGTTATGGTTCCGGGAATGTTCCAGTTGTTGGTCACATAGTCCCCTACCGAGTTATTAGTGCCAGCCAGGGCAAACAGGTAATAGTTTGTAATGGTTTCAGCAAGGGAGGTTGCACTCGCATAATTCGTCAGCGCAACCCATCCATTTGTCGGATTTGCGCTGTGATAAAGAAGTGCCTTTACGGCGCAAGCTGAGTTGGTGTAAAGGCTGAAGTCAACTCGAGCCACGCCTCCCAAATCCTTCACATCCACAGGCGAGTTTGTGACCAGAATGGACGTGGATGCGATGAGGGTGGGCGGAGCGAGCACAAGAGATCGCGTCTGGCCCCAGTAATCAATCTGCGCATATGCGGATTGAACGCAAACAGTCGCGGCCAGGACCGCCGCCAGAATCGAGGTTTTCAAGAATTTCATATGTTCAGTAGTTCGATTGTTTTTGTCTGCGGCGGATTATTGGTTGGCTGCGTCCGCGCTCACGCAGAAGCTCACAGGGTGCCGAACGGCCACATCGCCGAAGGTATTGACGACGACGCGAACGGTCGCGGCGGTTGCTTCGGTGTAGGGGTCCACGATCACATCGTAACCGCCCCACATCGCATGAATGAGTTCCTCGAAGTTTCCGAAGATCATCGCATTTGCGGGCACCTGATTGGTGCTCATGGCGGTGTATCCGTTCATCTCGCCGTCGCCGTATTCGTCGGCAGCATCTCCTTCCCAAAGGAAGATCGGTACCACGCTGGTAACCCCCACGCCAGTTTTTGCAACCGTTTTTAGGCGACCCTTACTTGAGGGCGTGGTAATGTAAGTCATCCGACCCGCGTCGGCATTCATGGTAGCCAGAGCCGTCTCGAATGAGACGATCTCGGCCCATGTGGCCGTTCCGCCGAACAGCACAGAAAGGACACCAGCGGTATTGATGATGCCCGTGGGCTCGTCGCCGCCTCCGCTGCCAGCCAACATGAGATAATCCCATTTGATGGCCAGCACGCGCATCAGGTCATCGCGCATGAAGTTTTCAACGTCAATCGCCGATTGCAGAATCAACTGCCGGCTGTAATCGTTCCATGCACCAACCCGGTGAGGAGTCAGAGTAATCTGGTCCAGGGCTTGCGTTGATTTCGTCAGGTTCGCCTGCTCCGGGAGAGCGTAAGCGGTCGCGGCGCCGGTCTGGCGAGGCAACGCAACATTGCCGGAAAGGCCCGACATTGTTTGCGCACCGGCACGCATACACACCATGCGATTGCGAAGGAGTTCAATCACAGTGGTGGGAATGAAAGTCGGGACAAGCGCGCCACCCTGGCCGAATGTGCCCACATTCATATCCCTCTGTTGAAACTTGCGATGGCTTCGGCGGCTGGCCGGCATCGCCAGATCGAACGGAATTGCCATGCCTTGCGCCTCGGTGAATCCAGCCGAACGCATTGCCGAGTCCACTTCCTTTTCGATGCCCTCCAACGGCTTCTTTGCGAGCATTCGCTGGATGCCGCGCAGGAAAGAGAAGCGTTGCTGGTCGATCTCGTTCATGCCGAGGCTGCGGGCTGTGATGACTGGCGCGGGTTTGTTCTCAGGGATGGCTTTGAACAACAGGGCCTTGAAGTCCCGAATATCGGTATCCTTTTCGATGGCTTCACCTGCCATTTTACGGAAATTGTCAGCCGCGTCGGGAAACTTTTTGGAGAGTTCATCGGCGGTCGCGCTGATGCCCTGGATGCGCTCGCGCTCGGTTTTGCGGTCGTCGGGTTTCGGTACGCCTCCGCCATCGGCGGGATTCGGGTCCAGAAGAAGGCTTCTTTTCATAAGTGGATTTTCAGTCGGTGGAGTGGATGGATTGTTTTCTTTGGATCGCCCCGGCCCAACAGTGGAGTCGGCGGCTACGGTGACAAGACTGCCTTCAAATGGTCGCCATGAGAATCGGACGGATCGGCGCTTGCCGTCAGCGGTGACTTTGCTTTCGAGTTCAGACCCGCGCTCGTATCCAACGGAAACCTGGCGGCGGATTCCATCGGCCACGTCCTGATACATTTGCCGCCCCAAATCGCTCTGGCTGAACCTGACATTGCAACGGAGTTTGTGGTCCTCTCCGATCTCTGGATCATCAATCACGCCCACCTGGGCCATGGGATCATATGCGCGATGTTGGAGCAGCAAAGGCGCTCCGTGCATCAGGGAGAGATCGCAGCCGGTGGAATGATCCAGAATTTCGTCGAAGTCGCCTCGGTCAACAGGAAGCTCGGAACTGAAAGCAATGCGAACTGAGCGGGTCTTTTCATCCGCCGAGGATCGCTCAAACTGAAATGTTCGTGAGAACTTTGCCATTTCGACGATAACTATTCATGTCGAAATGGAAAAACGGCAAGATTGCTACATGACTGTAAGTGGACAAATGAAAAACCCACCGGAATGATCCGATGGGTTGTTTAACCTTGCCGAGCGTTGCCCCGCCAAGCCGCGCCTGGCCAAGCCGCGCCTGCCACGCCGGGCCACACCAAGACGCGCCTAGCCATGCCTCACCTCGCACATCATGACCATACCTGCCTTATCACACCATACCGGCCAGAACCTGGCATCTCCGCACACGGCCTTGCCTGCCACGCCATACCTCGCCATGCCGGTCCACGCCCCGGCCATCCATGCCAGGCGTTGCCACGCCCCACATTGCCTGCCCAGCCTGGCCGAACCACACCAGACCTTGCCAACAATCCACTATGCAACCTTGCTAATCTTACGAGCCGCTGAGAACACTTCCGCTAATTCCCTCAACTGCGCGTATTTCCTCTGGAAACAGTTCAGCTCAAATAGTGCGTCCTTGAGTAGTTGATTCCTCAGTTCCGCATCGCTCATAACGTCAGCCGTTACACGATAGCCGCCACCAGCATGGCCACGGTCAGTGCTCACCGACACGAATACGGGTGACGGGTCGAGTCCACTTGCAACAACCTCAACGCAAACACGAATCAGTTGCCTCGCCTGCCAGAGCCTGTATTCATGGGCGGCCTGGGTGTTGTCCCACTGGAATTTCGCGTGCAGCGGGTGTTTTTGGCTCTTCGCTTCATCAACCACATCTTCCGGCGCGAGCATGCCGTGATGTTTGGCTGCGATCTGCCGGAGACAGTTTTCAATACGTTGATTTTTCATTTTCGGTTTTTTCTATGTTGAATGTTCCCCAATCCATCCCTGCTGAGTTTTTGGACGATGGCCGTCCTTCCCCGATCCCGACCTGCTGACCCATGCGGGTCAGGAGGTTTGCTATATCCTCAAAACTGAACATTTCGGAATCGAACCGGATGTTGAGAAAGGCACTCCATTCGCGATACATGGGGCGCACCGTAATGGTTGCCGAACCATTTGGCAATCTGGCCGGCATCTCGGTCTTTTCAGGTGTGCCATAAATCCGCACCAGACCATATTGCGGCTCGGCCTTGTCGCGCCCCTCAGCGATGACGAAAATTCCCATCTTCGCCAGCGTCATTTTGAACCCGACCGCAGGAATGCTGCAAGCGCGGATCAAACCGTTTCGGATGGACGACACGTTGAACCCGTCCCATCCATCGGGAGCAATGTAACGCGCAGCATTATACAACGCCTCTGTGTCCATGGGTGCACGCTTTCTGCCTTTCTTCCCAACACTGCCCTCGGTCATGATGCCGAGCATTTCCTTCTTCGCCTTCTCTGAGAACCGATGGATTACGAGCGGTGCCGTGCCAATAATTTTGAACCGTGCAGTCCGCATTTGCGGCGCCGTAACTTGGATGTTGATTCTTGGAGCGTGATGTTCGGTTTTGATCTCGATTGATTCACCGTTGCCGGAGGCAATGCGGTTTGTTGAACTGACTTTGGTTTTTAACATTTAATGATCTCCACAAAATCAGCGCCGCCCACCCATGCTTGCTGGTCAAGGCAGTCAGTCGTGAGAATGACACATGGATGAACGGCGCTGAGATTACCAACTGTCTTGACCATGCGCGAAGAATCGCAGAATCAGGGCGGACTGTCAACAATTAAAATGCACACCCTCGCGGCTCAGTATTTGCCGCACCAAACTGGTTTTGAAAAGCAGCGGGTGCCGGGAGATTCGAGACTGCGCCTGACGCAAGTTAATATCGCGCTCAAGCCGCCTAATCGTCCGCACAGACACGCCGGCAAGGCTCGCAATCTGTTTGCGGTCAATGAGGCTTGGAAGATCGCCGTTCATTCTGGATCGTTGGCCGCGAACCGTGCGTATTTTTCCATGGTTCTCAGCGCGGCTCCAACGTCAACATGGCCGTTCGATTTCTTGCCTTTGCCGTTTCCGTTTTGCGCGGGGGCGTCCTCACCAGGCTCTCCCGGTGGAATTTTAGGCGTCGATACCTGCCCGGAAATGTCGATTCCGTATTCCTCAGCCATCTCCATGTCCTCCTGCATCTCGGCAAGAATCTCTTCGATGTCTCCGCCGTCTTCATCCTCAGAGATGATCCGGCGCAACGGCGTGATGTGGGCTTCCATCTCCATCACCTTGCCGGTCACATCCTTCACCGGGTCAACCCAATCCCATCGGCGGGGCTGCCAGTGCGCCCGGCGCGCGCGGTCCATCTCTTTCACGGTCAATTCGAGTCTGCCCGAGAGCACGGCCATCGGCATCCATCCTTCATACCAACGATTCATCAAACTGGAAATTCCAAGCTCTTGATCGTATTTGAACTGCTCCCGGTCTTCCAAAAGCCCGGCGCGGATCGAGGAATAATTCACACCCTCAAGATCATTTGCAACCGCGTTATAGCTGAGTCCGGCTCCAGCGGACGCCCCGCGCAATTGGCCTTTGATGAAATCCGGATATGCGTCATTTGGGTGCGTTGGGTTTCGTTCAACAGGTTCCATTCCGATGGGCAATTCCTCCCATTCGCCAGGGGTGGCATCCATGATCTTGTCGCCGCCCGGAGTTTCCGGGCCTTCGTATTTTGCCTCAGTGCCCATCCGTTTGAACCAGCCACCCTTCGCTGCGGCGGCCCTCGATGCAACGGCCTCGGATTCCTCATATTTCGAGAGCATGTTCATCCGACACGCAACCGCGCACAGATCCGGCATTCCGATGATCTGCTCTGCACGGTCGAAATCGTGCCACATGATGACTTCACCAGCGGGCACGCGCTCCCGATATTCGGGGCCCGTCCTCCATGCAAACACATCGCCGGGGTGGCGCGTTAGAATCCACATGGCCAAAGGTTTCTTGAGCCTGTCCATCTCAATCCCAAATTGAATTTGGTTCGCGGTTCCAACAGCGGGCCGGTTCCACCAATGGTCGAGCCGATCCACTTCAATCGGTTCCAGGGCGTATCCGAATGGGAACTGAGGACCAATGTGCTCACGAAAAAGAATCACCCCATCACGTTTGAAGCATCGAACGCCCAGACGCTGAACCTGCACGCCGCTCATGTTTCCATACGTGGTGCAGTTCTCCGGGAGCAGATATTCATGCCAAGCCGCTCTGACTTTCTTGGAAATATCTCGGTCATATGCCCCGTCAATGCCGGTCACCTTTTTGAGCCGAAATCCACGATGGCCCACCACATTGTTTTGGTAAAGCCGGAGCATTCGGCGGAAGTAGGCTTCATCGCGTTCAAGCTGTCGCATCCTCGCGCGGATTGCGATTGCGGAAACCAGGTTCTCCGCATTGGCGCTTGTGATTGAGATATTCCAGTCAGCCGTCAACAGGTCTGTCCGCGCAGCCTGATACATGCGCGAGAATCCTTTTGGGCGCATGGACATGGCCGGAACGCGTTTCACTTCCGAATTGGAATGGCGCGGACCCTGCGGTGCTACTGGTGGTGATGCGCGGCGGAGGAAGTGAGGGATTAGATTCATAGCCTTGGCCCAAATCTCATTTTGATTCTGCGCCCGGTCCCCATTCCCGCCTGCGCCCTCGCCCGCGCAATTTCGTTCTCCAGCTTGGCTTCGTAGCGGTTCAGAAGGATCACCAGTTGCTCCGCCGGCAATCGGCGAATCTGGACACCCTCAATGGAAGAATCCAGAACATCATCTGTCGCCCGCCCTTCCATGACCGCGTGCAGCATGTCCACCACTCGCTGCACGTGCGAGCGGGGATCGTAGTTTGCGTCAACGGTGCCGAGGTTGGCTAAGACTTTCAGGAATCCGTGATATATCTGAACCACGGTCCCGGCTGGCACCGCCGGCACCACAGTTGCGTCCCCAGCGGCATTTGTTGCAAAGCCCTGCACTTCGTATTGACCGGCAGCCCAATTCCTCGATGTTGCGGCTGGGGTGAGTATGATATGCGTCTGGCCGTCAACATCGGCAGTTGAGGCTGGCAACGCAATCGGCGGCGTCCCCGAAGCGGCGAGGAAGTAGGTCAAAACCCAACCATGACTGAATTGGTAGTTGGATAGCGATTTCTTCCACTGAATGCTCGTGCCAGCGGTGACAACGGTGGGCTCGGCGTAGGTGTTGACAGCCGGATCAAGTTGAACCGGAGGGATTCCGAGGTCTGGCAGTCTATTTCCAAAAATGTCCAATCACCGTCAATTACGGCATCGGCGCGAAATGTCAAGCGTTCACTTTGGAAATAGTGCTCGGTTTTACTTTTTGCACTCCCCAGTAACGCCCGCAAGTATAAGTGCTGTTCGGTTTTCGGATAATCAAGCCTTCGCCCCCGGCGGAAACGATACGCTCCATGTCGCGGATCAATTCAGCCTCACCGGCGCACGCCCACCACCGGACACACTCAACGCCCATCGCCCGGGCTGATTCAATCCGATGAGTCCAATCTCCGGGAGCCTGCGGACAATCGAAGGCAACGAATCGGACGCGCGGAGTCCATTTCCCATGATTGACCGCAAGCCGGGCCTCGGTGAATCGGCCACGGCCTGCCCAAAACTCGCCGTCCAAGTGGCAAGACGGCATTTCCCGCCGGACGGAATCAGGAACGGCAATCTTCCTGCCGGAGCGGGTCCAAAACTGTAAGCCGTCCCAATATGCCCGGCACCCGTCCATTTTCTCGGACACAAGCCAGCCCGCCGGGTTTGTTCCGGTCCAGTCGAAACCGTGCTGCATGGATTGATCGTTTATCATTTGCGGTTGAGTTTGGGACGCCCACCAAGTTTCCCGTTCTCCCGGGCCGCGGCCAGCTTGGCACGGCTCTTGGATTTGCCGCCTTTGCGACCGATCTTGGAGAGGTATTGTTTGACGTCATTCATTGGATACCTTCCGACACGGGGAGGACGGCCAACCTTTGGAGTTTCGGTTTTCATGCCGCATCGCATTCAGGAAGTGGGTCAATTCTCACCGAGCAATGAGGGTTGCTTGTAAGAAACAAATTCACGAATGCTGTTTCTTCTTTGTTCCCACCCATAAATTCACGGATGCAGAACGTCGAACCCCATTCATCGTAAACAAGGTCGCAAGCCCCAACTTCAGTTTCCTCTTTGGTTTCCGGGTCGGTCGCAACCACAACCGGGATTCCATAGGAACTTTTGGAAGATTCGGTCGTCAGTTTCACCCATTGATTCAATTTCAGTTCAGTCATAATTTTGTTCGTTTTCATGCCCTAAAATTAAACCCAACCGGCATTGGTTACAAGATAAATCTTCACTGTTTCGTCAAACACCCTGAAAACATTGAGGATTCTGACTAAAATAGTTTGTGCGTGTTTTCTGCGGATGCGACCCCCGCGACTTCAAACCTTTACGTTCCGGGTCTGTGGTCAGTGGGCATCACCCCCTCACATCCATTTGCGCCTCGGCCCGGATCCACCCGGCCCAACCGCCCACCGCGGTGCCTTGGGCTTTTGAATCGGCGGACGCGCAAGTTGCATTGTTTCTCCGGGCTTGATGTCATACGTTTTTTGTTGAGACGGTTCAGCTGATTTCTCACGCCGGGCGTCGAGAGCCTTTGCAATGGCCTCCCAACTCGGCTTGAGAATATCCATCGCCGCCAAAAAGTAAACCCTCAAATCAATCGCCTCATTCCGCTTGTTCACATCTTTCCAGTAAAACGATTCTGGAAAGCCGTTCTTGTATCGAATGCGCCTTTCCTCGGCGGTGAGCTGGTCAAAGAATCCCTGCGGTGTATTTTCATATCCGCAACCCTTTGGGAAGTGCAGGTATCCCGGCCCCATGTCTTTCACGCGCAGCCTGGCGAACAACTCGTCCTTGCCTGCGTCAGTGTTAACCGAAAACAGAATCATCCGATAATGTTTGTTCTGGTGCGGAACCACCAGCAGCGATTGCGTTCCGCTGTATCCATACACCGGCCAGACCCGTCCTCGACCGCATGTGCGGATGAAATTGCGCACTCGGCTTCCCTTATGCCGATGATCGATAGTGCAACACACAATATCCAGAATCACGCCGTCCTTGCGTTTGAACGTGGTGGACAGTTTTTGCTTGAGGCTCTCCCAAACTTCATCCCTCTCCGGGTCACCGATGATCTTTCCGTATTCGATTCCCCACGTCTCTCGATCTGCACCGGCCCCGATGATCTCGTATTCAAGACGGTTGCCTTGAACGTCAACCGCCGCTCCAACCACCAGCATATTATCCGGCAGGGATTGGCCGTCATAATTCTCGCAGCGGTCCAGCAGGGAGGCTTTGTCTATTTTCTCTCCGGCTTCCTTGTGCGGTTCGCAAAGAAATGTGTTTTGCCAGGAAATGCGCGATGATTCTCCCTTTTTGAACGCATCGTAAAATTCGGCGGCGAACTGGTGCAATTTGGTTTTGTATCCCTTCTTGGCCGAGAACACACTATTCAGCCCATTTAGCCAGTAACCACGGATTCCGGTGAACGGAGCAGACGCACGCCATTCCCCGGCGCGGATCGCCTCCAGCCGCATATCGTCATTCCAGTGAGCATGACAGTCAGGGCATTCATACCACGCCTCCGCGTGCTTGTGTGGTGATGGCCATTTCACATTCGCCCAGGTCAGCACATGGGATTTGCCACACGCAGGGCATTTGCAAAACCAAAGCCGTTTATCTGACGATTGCCACCACGCCTCGATGCGTGATGTTTCCTCAATCGTGGCCGTGCTCGCCAACAGTTGAATTGAATCGTGATAGTTCTCAGCCCGGCCAAAAGCCAGAGTCACCGGATCGCCCTCGGGCCCGTTCTCCATCGAATCAATTTCGTCGCAGAAAACAATCGGAGCCTGAATCTGTCGGAAGCCGCTCGGCGAATTTGCGCCAATCATTGTCACCGTGCCACCGGGGAAGTTTTTAGCGAGCAGTGTATTGTTTGCATCCCGCGTCCCTGAATCCTTAAATTTTCCATGCAGTGCCGGCGTGCTGCGAATCATCGGCGTCAACATCTGCTTGCTCCACTTCGTCGCGGAATCCAAAGTCGGGTAAGCAACAAGGATATTTCTCGGGTTTTGACAAACAGTTGACCCAATCAGATTATTCGCAATCTCGGTCTTTCCCAGCCGCTTGGCCCAATAAAGCACCGTGACCTGCACCTCTAAATCGGTCAACGCTTCCTGCGGCTCTTTCTGGTATGGTGCGATCTCCGTCCGGTATCGGCCCGGCTTGGCTGTGACGTTTCTATCCAGCCGGCGCTCGCGCTCGGCCCATTCCCAGATTGGCAGCGTCTTTGGAAGATCAAGCAGGTTTAGTTTCTGCCTCGGAATCTTCGAGTTCAGAAACTTTTGCGACGAGGTATTCATCAGCGGTGGCTGTTTTTAAATCCTTCAAAATGTCGATTTTTAAGTGTTCGGGCAATTCCGATTCAGCAATTTTGTTGCGCAGCAGGATTATGATCGTTTCCAAAACACGCTCGACCCCCTCGCGTGGAAACCAGTTGTTCTCCAGGATGTCGAGTTTGGCCTCGGCCAAGGTGGCCTGTGCTTTGGTGAGGCGTGTTTTCTCAAAATCAAAGTCCGTTGTCAGGGCCTTGTGAATTTGCATTGTTGAAAAGCAGTTATCCTTTCCAGCTTGAACATTTGATACCGTCAGGGCTGAGCGGATGGTGTTTCGATCCACGGCGAATTCCTGCGCGGCCTGACCAATCGTCCAGCGAAGCTGTTTTATTCCCCGGCCACGTCCTCGCTCGCTCGGTGCTATGGCATCAATTAAATCGCTCTGCTCGCGGGTTAATCTCCTTTTTTGATCGGTTCGCTTGACGGCGTCGATCAAAAGCCTTATGCGACGCAGAATTTCTTCGGTAATCATTGGCATAGAACGTAATTGGCGGCTTGCACTTTGAATCTCAAACCGACATAATCACACGCATGAAATGCTTATCCGTCCGACAGCCGTGGGCAAGCCTTATTGTGCTCGGTCATAAAAACATAGAGAACCGAACCTGGTTTGCGTCGCTGCGTGGCAGGGTGCTCATTCACGCCGGAAAAATCATTGATCCTGTCGGATTTAAATTTGCTTATAAACTTGGAATTCACCTTCCGATAACTTTACCCACTGGCGGCATTATCGGCTCGTGTGAAATTGTAGATTGCGTCACAAGTCACGCTTCACCTTGGTTTTTCGGCCCGTTTGGATTTGTGCTCGCAAATGCACAATACTTGGCTTTTCGGCCGCTGGTAGGGAAACTCTCGTTTTTTGAAGTCGATTTAGCCGCCCCGCCAGCGACAGCAATTCCCGCCGAACCATTATTTGCGTTTTGAGCGATCTCCCCATCTTCTCTGATCCGACCTTAACATATCCGCGCTTCTCAAACCAGCCCACTTTATCGCTGACGACCCGAGCGAAGTTTGGCATCAGAAAGTTGACAATCGCCGATCCTATTCCATGTCCGCGATGCTGTGGCACAATATTCAGTGCAAGCAAAACTCCGTGATGCGCGTTCACTAACGACACCGCGACGATCTGATCATCCAATAAATACATCAGCGCACCACCGTTGCGAGTCTGCCTTCCAAAAGTTTCTCTCCCCACAAAAGCCGGATGCTTACCACGATCCAGCACCCGCTTGAAAACGACGTAATCATCTTCACGCAACAGCTTCACTGAGAACTCACACGCGCATCGGCAGTTCATGGCTTAAGGTGACCCTTTCCGCATTTGGGGCAAATACAGACCCCGCTCTTTGTGTTTCTCGCACCCACGGAATCGCGATTGATTGAATCCGGCGGCTCCAATTGCGACAAACGATCTGCCAAATGTTTATCAAATTCCTGAAGCTCCAGCATAATGTCATCCTCAAGATGAATCTGACTCAATGTTTCGTCATTCATCTCTGCCAAAAACGGCGCAAGTAGTTCCACGTTCGGATCACCGTGAATCGTGTTGAGATTGACAGCCAGTCGCTTCGCATCGCCATCGGACATTGAGGTCACCACACATGCAACTTTACTGAGTCCAAGTTCCTTTGACGCCATGTAACGATGATTTCCAGAAACGATGGAAAACCGCCCACCGGAAATTTTTCGCACCAGCAGCGGCACGCAAAACCCGTCGCGTCTGATTGAGGCTTTAAGGCTGTCCATTTGACTCGGCGTTAAATATTGGGGATTCCTTTTCAGCATCACGAGATTCTGCATCGGTACGTCGAGCAGTTTGTGTTTTTGTCGAGATTTCATAAAAATGGTTTCACTGCGGCTCGAGGTCACGAATGGTCACCTGTTCGATCAAAAAGGGCGTGAACAGAACCTTCGCCATTCGCACTCCATCGGTGTTACGCTTCATGCTGATAGTGTTACTCATTCGATTATGCTTGACACGCCACCCTCACTCGTGTGTATGGTCTTTGGGGAGGCCAAGCGGCCATGAGCGTGGTCATCTGGTCTGTTGCTCATACGTAGATTGCAATGTTCTTGAATCGTCGAGCGAGACGGTATTGCACTTCTTCGCCAACATCAAGAATTAACTGATCCACGTGTGCAAACATCTCCGGTATTGGGATTCTAATTATCGGTGGCGTAACGAATAAATAGAATGTAGTTCCATCCAATAATCCCCCTCTCAGTTTGATGAGAATCATCTCATTCTCTTTCTCAGCACATCATTGCACTTGATCCATGACAACCATGCAATGAACTTTGCTGTGCGCTCATTCAACGTGAAATCACATGGTCTGATTGATGGCCATACCTCGATCCACCACAACTCAAAATCACGGTTCAACGCCTCGATCTGTTCACTGTGGGAGATGGACTGGTTGCGGGTCATGGTGTTTTAACAGAGTTGTTTTCGCCCTATCGCAGGACGTTTTAACGCCGCACGAATCATCTCAACCGTCGCCTGTGTGCAAAGCTCTTTGGGTTCACATTTGAGAATCGCCCAACCCAATATATTTGCCTCATTTTCCTTCTCCCATGTCGCTTTAATTTGCGCGCCTCGGTTGTGCCCGCCAGCGATCCAGATTCCTCCATCACATTCGAGGGCGACCATGAACTGCGGCCATGCAAAGTCGAACCGCCATTTGCGAACCGGGTGGAATTTATATTCAAGGATCGGCTCAGGTAACCCGCATTCCTCGAAGTAAGCCAGGACGATCTGTGGCTTGTATTTCATTGCGCGACCTGGGCTGGCGTCCAGTTTGAGAATGGGTTCATAAAAGTTCGATTGATTGTTCCTCCGCAGCCATCAAGTTCAACCGCGCCTGTTTGTAATATGATTCTTTCAGTTCAACACCAATGAACTTCCGGCCCATCTTGATCGCTTGGAATCCCTCGGAGCCAATGCCAGCGAATGGGCTAAATACAACGTCCCCTGAATTGCTCCACAACACCAATGCGCGTTCAATCACGTCGAGTTGAAGCGGGCAAATGTGACGCTCGTCCTTTTCTTCGCGGGCACTCGCCTTTTGAAGCGTGTTCGATTGGTTTATGTCCATCCATACCGGAGACGCATATCGCCTCCAAATCTCATGCGACATCACGCCTCCGATGGGCGGGTTGTCTCCCACAAAATCCAACAGACCATGCTCATGTGCAACGGGGTTGGGATTGACTCCGGGCTTACGCATGGCAATCAAGTAATCGGGTATTCCAGCACGGCACCGGCTTGAGTCCTTCATCAACTGTTTGTGCATCAGTCCGAGTGATTTTGACCGCGTTGCTTCAATCAATGGGTCTTTCCAAATCACATGCTCTGAGTGGAAGATGAATCCAGCCCCGATAAATCTCTCAATCAACTGGCCGCGCAGGTGTTTCAGCCCGATGTATCCGTCGCGTTCGTTCATCGCTGGCACGTTCGCACAATGGAAAACTACATGACGCCCGGGAATCGTCACGCGAAGCAGTTCTGGCATCAGGAACGCGGAGAAGTGTTCCATGAACTGCGCATCGCTCCGGCTGTTGCCCATGTCTCGCTCTGAGTTTGAGTAAACGTAGAGCGATGAGAAGGGTGGCGAGAAAATGGAGATGCCCACGGAATTGTCCGGGATTCCTTTCACGATCTCACAGGAGTCGCCGTGGTAGAGCGACCAGTTCTTTCCTTCCGATTGATTAAGCACGTTCGTTTTCATTTCAATTTGATCCACGATGGGAGTTTCATTGGGGTTATCGGGTTGTAGCCGATTGTTTGCCTTGACTGACATTTTATTTCGACAGAGGAAATACTCGCCATGTGCCGGACCATTTCATCAGCCATGCGTTCAGCGTCCTTTTCTTTACGCTTTATGTTGGCAAGCACAGCACCCTCAAGATCGCTGATAATAACGTGCGCGTTGACGGGCTTGGTCTGACCGAACCTCCAAAACCGGCGGATGATCTGGTAGAACATTTCGTAGCTGTCCGATATTCCGACTAACGCGGTATTGTAGCAGCATTGAAGATTCATTCCGAAACCCCAGATCGCACCCTTGGTCACTACCCGCTTCACAGACCCATCCAGGAATCCAAGAATGATCCGCTCGCGTTCTTCCTCGGATGTGTCCCCTCGGATTTCCTTCGCGTCCAGAGCCTTTGTCAACGCATCGCTCTCAGCGTTCAGATTGCACCAGAATACCCACTGATTGTCATCAGCCAGTTCACAGGCTTTTTCAACTCGCTCACTCAATGATCCACGCCGGGCATCCCGACGCTCTTGAAGCGATGATGCCGGAAGTGCGAACAGGTAACCGTCCAGTTGTTGATTCGACCGGACAATATGCTGCTGCATGTTCAGTGCGGGCAGATTGAAATTTCCATTCTCGTAGCCCAGATCAATCGGCGCTCGGATGTTCACCGCCCATGAGCAAAGCCATTTCCAGAACTCGGTCTCGGCGTGGCCTTTCAATCTCCATTTGGCCGTGTCGCCGCCGTCATGGACGAAGAACGTCGCTAGCATTTCAGGGCGAGACATCACGCCCAGGAACTCCGCATGGTTGCCAAGTTCCATATAATCATTCGGAGCGGGTGTCGCAGTGCAGGCCAGTTTGAATGGAACTCGGGCGGCTGTTGTGATGATTAAATTACGGGTCGCGCCATCGTAGGATTTTAAGATACTGGATTCGTCCAACACAACCCCACCAAACTGCGACAGGTCAAACTTGTGCATCTTCTCGTAGTTCGTGACCGTGATGCCGGGCCGAACATCGTCCTGACTCGCAGCCAAATGCACATCGATCCCAAACTTCACACCCTCACGAACAGTTTGATGGGACACGCCAAGAGGGGCGAAAATGATTTGATTGCGCCCAGTCTTTTCTAAGACCTGATTTGCCCAAACAAGCTGCTGCGGAGTTTTCCCAAGCCCGCAATTCTCAAACAATGCCGCTCGTCCACGCCGACATGCCCACCGAACGATGTCGCGTTGAAAATCAAAAAGCTGATCTGATATTCCATCAGCACCAAATCCAGTCGGAACATCCTCAATTCGCTTCTTCGCAATAAACTCTTGGTAGTTCACAGTTTTTCCTTCTGTCTCAATTCAAATTCATGCTGGAATTGAAAGCGCGGTTCTATTTTCCATACCGCCGGCGTGCTCAACTTGCCGGCCTTGATCGCGGGATGGACTTGGACGGCGATGCCAGACTGCACAAGCCTGCGAAGCACGGTGGT
>Ga0224555_1003122_pt1 | contig 17695 bp, 21 predicted proteins | sample 714S23034metaG_FD_180687 | JGI IMG/M metagenome (GOLD analysis project Ga0224555, IMG submission 180687) | Peat soil microbial communities from Stordalen Mire, Sweden - 717 S2 30-34 | ecosystem: Environmental > Terrestrial > Soil > Wetlands > Peat | place: Sweden: Norrbotten County, Stordalen...
CCCTGAGTGCGGATGGTGCGATAGGCTTTCTTCACGGCGGTTCTCCTTGAAAAAGGGTGGCAACCCGATTCTCACAGAATCGGGATGAACCGCCGTAGAACTTTCAACTATGGGTGAGACAATCTCCGAGGCCATCAATGCCTTCCAGCGTGATAAAAAGAGACTTTTCCATGAAGCTGCTCCCGGCTTGTTTCCTGCGGCGCGCAGCCCACCCTTACAAGCGGTGAACCGCGCGGCTGATCTCTCTCAGAGAGAACTGTTGTTGACGGTGGCGGCGACGGCGTGCATCGCGGCCGGCGCGGAACGGCTTACCTGAATGAGCTGCCCCACCTTCAGATCGGGAGGAAACTCTCGGATGAAGGTGTCGTTGACATCCAGACAGACTCCGACGGTGAACCGCGGCGGCAATCTCCTCAGCGGGGTTTGCGTGAAATCCGCCACGCCGCCGACAGTCATGCCGGGCGCAAGACGGGTTCCTCTCCCGCAGCACATCACGCGAAGATTCCCGGTGATGTGGATTCCTGGCGGAAACACCGGAGAGCAATTGAAGAAGCTCAGGCTGCCGGTGACTACCGCATTGGCGGGCAGGACGCCGGTCAAAATCATCGGCCTCGCTATCCAGTAAAGTATCTGGACTTCTTCGATTCCGCCCTTCAGCCTCTGCCTGGAAGGCTTTTCCCTCTCCCAAATCGCAGCCCAATTGCATATATCAAAAAGCTCTGCGGCCCGTATGGTGAGAGCTCAAAACAAAAAAGCGCTTGGTCTTGGTTGAGATTACGCAGCCGCCGCTCGGCGCCGGACATGTCTTCGGTCCAGCGTACCTCCTGGCAGAAATCTCGAAATCCCCGTTAGGCGGAGAGGGCACAAGATGGAATTTTCAACACTCTGAGCATTTCGCTTCATTATTACTTCGGAGAAAGCCGCCTACGGCAGCCTATGACCTCCGCAGTAGCAGTGAAGGGGATCGTTTAAAATAAAGAATACAAACAACTTAGGTATATCGCTTCATTGCTACTGCGGAGAGAGCCGCCCTTGGTTTCCGCAGTAGCATATAAGGCTTAAGGCCGAATGCGCGGATAAAAGGCGGTTGGACTGTTCCGCGATGACTGCGCTCGTTGAGCGCGGCGGCGGGCTCACAGAACAGGCCAGCCGCCAAGCCAAAGATCAATTTAATGATCGTCGGGAGTCTCGATTCGCCCCAACATCAAAGAGAGGCTCGCCACAATTCCGGCCGCAGGCGGATGGAGCCTTCCAGGGGAGGAGCGACCGTGAAGATGCGGGGCGACCGGGCGAACAAGTGGACGCGGTAGATGCACCAATCTTCCGGCCTGTCCATCGCCGAATCGAGTTCGTTGCGCGTCAGAAAGAAAGGCGTGCGCGCCGAGCCGTTTGTGGTCTTCACTTCCAGCAGGCGTTCGCCACCGGATGGAGCAAACGAGAGCACATCGTATCCGGCGCCGTCCCCATCTTCCTCGGCCACCCAGCGGACCCGTCGGGATAGGTCCGGGCGGCCCGCGTCGGTGAGCTGACGCCGCTCCACCTCGACAACGAATTTCTCGCCGGCCCTGCCAAGAGCATGATTGCGGCGGTCCCGCTCCACCGGATCGAACTTTCCGATCAGCCGCCGCAACGCATCCGGGATTGGCGGTTCGGGAGCCAGCTGAGGAGGCGGAACAAAGATTTCCGCGAGAGCGTCAACTTTGATGTTTTCCACCGTGGGCATCACGGCCGCCGGATCGCGGACGAGATAGCGGCCGATCGCCTCGGCAATAGCGCCCTGGTAATGAGCCGCTGGCTTATAGCCCGGAATCCGGTGCATGCCGAGCTTGTCGAGCACGGCCGAGATGTTCTGGTATTTGTATTCGACCGATCCGCGGGTGCGGCCGGTCCGGCTCGTCAGAATTTCGTTATGTTGGGATTTGACGTAAGACCGGCCGGCCAGATCGTCGGCGAGCATGGCGAAGTAGTCGGCCACGATCTGATCGAGATCGCCATCCGTCCAAATGGTTCCCACCTTGGTGCCGTCAGCCATTCGCCTGCAAGTTTACGCCAGACCACGGAGCAGTACGCGCGGATCTGAACGCCTCGCGTCCCAAATTGCTGTCTTTGCGGCGGCCATCTTTTGAGCGTCGGCCTGACTCCCTCGATCCGGTGAAGCACGCCCGGCAACGTGAAGAACATCGACGCCAATGGTGGAGGCAACAAACTGGCGGTCAATTTTGGCGAGAGCCACGGGGCAATTCTCATAAGCGCCGAAGAATCATGCACTCGAGTTGTCGACCAAACTCTCTCCAGCCAAGCCGATGATCAATCAACAAGCAACGGAGTTCCGATTAAATATTTCCGTAAATATCATATTAATCAATAATATACAAAGTATAGCCCATTTCGAATGCGGCTGCCGATCACTTATCGGAGAGTGCACGGAGTCCCGACTAAAAATTTCACTAAGTCTTGTATAATCAATTATATAACAAGGATATAATGCTTTGCAAGGAGACTGCTGGCCGTCAGCGATTGCACGGAATGCCAGCGAAATTGGGCCTGGGCGACGCCTGCCGACTGCCTCAAGCCGAACGTGGTCCCGATTAAAAAATTCAGGAAGTTGCATCTAATCAATTAGATATAAGATATTTGATCCCGACGGAGGTCACAAAATTAACACGGCCGAGTCGGAGTTCCGATTAAATTTTCAACTAAACTCAACAGAATCAATAACGTCTTTCGGAGAGCGTATCGGGCGCGGCCGGGCGGAGCAGCGCAGAGCATTCGTGGTTCTGATTAAAATTATGAGTAAGTCGCATATAATCAATAACTTATTCTTGATTGCGCTTTGGGCGGAGCAGCGCAGAGCATTCGTGGTTCCGATTAAATTCTTGTTGTGCTTAGGATGTTGCCGCCTCTGATCGCCAGTATTCCCGCCAGCTCGCCATCGGCGAAGAGCGCAATGATCGCCGCGCGGCGGATTGTGGCGAATTTCATCTCCGTGATGGAATTGTCGCAGGCGACAACAGAGCACCGGCTTGTAAGGCCGGTGCTCTATGCAGACAATCCGGCTGCCGAAGCGAACCGCGAGCCGGTAGACTGCAATCAGGATGGGCGTTTCTTCTCCAGGACTCAATACCTCCACCGAAGAGATTGCGGGCCTTGTCGAGCGCGTGACCTTTTTCAATGAGGCGAGCGGATTCGCCGTGCTCCGGGTGAAGGTCCGCGGGCATCGGGATCAGGTGACGGTCCTTGGTTCCGTGCCCTCCATCAGTGCCGGAGAGTGGCTGACCGGCAAGGGTTGGTGGGTCAGGGACAAAGAGCACGGACTTCAATTCAAAGCCCAGATGTTGAAGGCTACCCCGCCGACTACCAGCGAGGGCGTTGAGCGATACCTGGGCGGAGGCTTCGTCAAGGGAGTGGGACCGGTGCTGGCGAAGAAGCTTGTCGGCCACTTCGGCGCCGAAGTCTTGAAGGTGATAGGCGACAACCCCGCCGATCTGGAGTCGGTGGATGGCATCGGACCCAAGCGCCGGGAGCGGATCGCCAATGCCTGGCAGGAGGGCATCCAGATCCGCGAGATCATGCTTTTCCTGCACAGTCACGGAGTCAGCACCGGCCGGGCGGTTCGCATCTTCAAGACCTACGGAAACCTTGCCATTCAGACGGTGCGGGAGAACCCGTACACCCTGGCGAAGGAGATCCACGGCATCGGCTTCGCCACGGCCGATCAGATCGCTCAAAGCGTCGGCATTCCGAAAGACTCGCAGAACCGGGCGCGTGCCGGCATTGATCACGTTCTGCTGGAGGCGACCTCGGAGGGACACTGCGCCCTGCCGCTCGAGAAACTCAAGGCCGCGGCTGTGAAGCTGCTGGAGGTGCCGGCGGAGATCATCGAGCGGGCGCTCTCGCAGATGCTGACCGGCGGCTTTCTCGTTCTGGAAGAAATCGATGGCGATCCTCTGGTCTTCCTGCCCCACTTGAGACGGGCGGAGGAGGGCATTGCGGCCAGGATCAGGCGGCTGGCCTCTGCCCGTCCGGTCTATCCGGCGATCGATTTCGAAAAGGCCGTCAAATGGTGCGAGGCTCGCACCGGCAAGACGCTGGCGCCGAGCCAGCGGGAGGCGCTGAAGACCGTTCTGACCAGCCGCGCCGCCATCATTACCGGCGGCCCCGGCGTGGGCAAGACCACGTTGGTCAATTCAATTCTTCAGATCCTGCGCGCCAAAAAGGTGAAATGCCTTCTCTGCGCGCCGACCGGCAGGGCGGCGAAACGCCTGACGGAAACCACCGGGCTCGAGGCGAAGACCATCCACCGACTTCTGGAAATCGATCCGGCCACGGGAAGATTCCAACGCGACGAGAGCAATCCGCTGGAATGCGACCTGCTTATTGTCGACGAGACTTCGATGGTGGACGTGCTCCTGATGAACGCACTGCTTCGCGCAATTCCGAAGGACTCGGCGCTGATTCTGGTCGGCGACGTGGATCAGCTCCCCTCGGTGGGCCCGGGAAACGCCTTGCGTGACCTGATCGAGAGCGGGATGGCGCCGGTCGTTCGTTTGACCGAGGTCTTCCGCCAGGCTGCGGCAAGCAGGATCATTACCAGCGCGCATCTCATCCGTCAGGGCAGAATGCCGGAACTTCGCACCGCGGAGCCTGATTCGGACTTCCATTTCGTGGAGCGCGATACCCCGGAAGAAATCGCCGCCACCCTTGTGAGGCTGGTCCAGGACAGAATCCCGAAGGAGCATGGACTCGACCCCATCCGGGACATCCAGGTCTTATGCCCCATGAATCGCGGATCGATCGGGGTGCGCGAACTGAACACGGTGCTTCAGCGGGCACTAAACCCGCCGCGTCCTTCCGAGCCGGTTGCGGAACGGTTCGGATGGCGGTTCCAGGTGCGCGACAAGGTGATTCAGACGGAGAACAACTACAAGAAGGAAGTCTTCAACGGCGACATCGGCGCCATTGAGAAGATCGATCCCGTTGAGCAGGAGGTGTTCGTCCGTTACGATGACCGGTTGGTGACCTACGACTACGGCGAGCTGGACGAGGTCTCTCTGGCCTACGCGATCACCATTCATAAGGCTCAGGGCTCGGAGTTTCCGGCGGTGGTGATCCCGGTGGCCATGCAGCACTTCATGCTGCTCGAACGGAACCTGATTTACACGGGGATCACGCGCGCCAGGAAGTTTCTGGTCGTGGTCGGGCAGAAGAAGGCTTTGGGCCTGGCTGTCCGGAATGATCAATCACGCAAGCGATACTCCGGGCTTCTCAGCAGCCTGAAGAAGACAACTCGGCCCGTAGTTGACTGAACCGGAAACCCTGAAATTCACTATGCCCATTGACCGAAAGCTCGATCCAATCAAGCGAGACGTAACAAAGCTGCCGCAATATCCCACGATAACGCTGCTTGTCGAGGGTGCCGTCGGTTCTGTCTAAATCCGGCGTATGAGGCTGGGGGGGATTGCCCCCGGTGACAGCAATGTTGGGTATGGGCCAAATTAAATCATAGATTATGCTTGCCGATGAATAGTGACCGTGGCCGCGCCTTCGGCAGCGTGTTTCCGCCGCACAAAAGGCAAGTTTTGACCCACGACCGCCGCCCCGCGTTTTCAAGGGCTTGCATGGGTCATATGTCAAGGCAGCAATGAACTCGTGAAACCGACCCTAAAACGAGACGTTGCTTCGCAGCCATTGGCACAGATGCTCGAAATCAAACGAGCCGATGACATATAGGTTGAGCACGAAGTTTTCTGTTTCGCCAGCGCTTGCGGTCAGTCGGACCTCGTTGATGGCAAGGAAGGTGTACATTGCGGCGAAGGCGGTGCGCTTGTTGCCGTCAATGAATGGGTGGTTTTGCGACAAGCTTTCCCAGAGAGCGGCGGCTTCCTCAATCAGATCGGCATAATAGCCGGTCTGTGGTCGAAAAATGGCGGCTTCGAGCAAGCCGCGATCCCGCAACCCGGACGCGCCACCATAACGCTCGATTTGGTCGTCATGGATTGCCAGCACCTCGACAACGGTCAGATAGTCAGTCATTCAGCCAGCTTCTTGTAGAGCGGCGCGAATTTCTCGTGGCTGGCTTGGTAGGCCGCCATGATATGGGCACGCGGACGGCCCTGCTTTCTCTTCTCAATCAGATCGGCCAGAGCCTCATCGATCAAGACCTGAAGTTGCCGACCTTCATTCTGAGCGATATACCGCACTGAGCGCAGGATTTCAGAATTGACTTGGGTAGCGAATTTCTCGCGGGCTAGAGCCGTCATGGCACACCTCCATCGTTCTCCTGAACGTATCATGATAAATCATGATACGTCAAGATTGAAATAAAGGGCTTGAATTGTACCGATGTACAAATCAAAACCAAGGTTTAGGCGGCGAGCGTGGGAAGGAGCGCAGATGTTTCTATATGTGATAATGCAGAGCGTTTTTAGCGTACCGACGCGGCCATCTGCCTCCATCCGTTCCCAATGCATCCCTGCGCCGCGCCGCTACGCTCAACGACCACCGCCTGAAAGGCGGTGGGTTGGGGTTGCGACTGAAAGTCGCCAGTTTGCGGCTAAAGCCGCTTGAAAGCGCCCGGCTGAGAGCCGGCTTAAGGCTCGGTGGGCGCTGTAATCTTGAAGTTCTCCCCAGGGTCTTCCCACTTCTGGCTTTCGATGTAGCGCCGAATGGTCTCCTCGTCGACCGCGCCCACGCTCGCGCAGAAATACCCGCGAGCCCACAGGTGTTGACCCCAGTAACGCTTCTTCAACTGGGGAAATTCCGCCTGGAGCATGTGGCTGGAACGCCCCTTCAGGTACTGCACAAGCTTTGCCGGTGCCAACTGCGGCGGCACGCTTACCAACATGTGAATGTGATCCGGGCTCACCGAACCCTGCACGATCACCACATCCCGCCCCTGGCAGATCTGGCGCAGCAACTCTCGCGTCCGCACCGCAATCTCTCCCCGAAGAACCTTGTAACGGTACTTCGTCACCCAGATCACGTGGTACTTCACATCCCATACACTATGGCTGTTCTGCTTGTAGTCCACCATCTCGCCATTATCCAGCATGGAGGCTGAAAGCTCTCCGCCTGAAAGGCGGAGGGCTTAGACCTGATGGCGGAAGCTAAAAACGCTCTGCATTATCACATATATACTTCCAATTCTTCATTAAACTGCGCTTTTGGCGATATACTGATTAAGTACGGAAACTGTCCGTACATTCAGCCTAGGAGGAAATATGGCTACCGGTACCGCACCGATGCCCAAAATCGCACGCAACGCGCGCGAACGGATCGATGTACGGCTTCGTCCCGAGCAGAAGACAGAAATCGAACGGGCAGCCCACATCAAGGGGCTCACCATGACAGATTTCATCATTCAGAACGCCGTTACAAATGCCAGACAAACGATCCGAGAATACGAAACCTGGACGCTGGAACGCCCCGATGCGGAGCTCTTCGCCGCGGCCTTGATGGAGCCGGTTGCGCTCGGTCCTCAGCTGACCCAGGCAGCGAAACGTTACAAGAAACGGTTTTTACAACGATGAACCCCGATCAAGCGCCCGAATATCGTTTTGAGCCGCTCGGAGACCAGCACGACCGGGCGGCTTTCTCGTGTGGTGTCGAAGCGCTCGATCAATACTTTCGAGGCGACCCCATTCGGCAAGACGTAAGCCGGAATACCGCCAATGCTTTCGTTCTCACCAACGATGGCATCTCGGTAGCTGGCTTCTACACGCTTTCACCGATCTCGATCCTGAGTGTGGATCTGCCCGCCAGCCTGGCCAAGAAGCTGCCCAAGCGCCCCATCGGCGCAACGCTTCTCGGGCGCATGTGCATTGGGAAATCTCTACAGGGACAGGGCTTGGGAGATCTGCTGCTGACCGATGCACTCTACAAAGCATGGCAAGCCTCGAAATTTGTCTCCTCCTGGGCTGTCGTTGTGGACGCAAAAGAAGGCGCCAGAGACTTCTACATAAAGTACGAGTTCACGCCCTTTGCCACGCAGCCCAACAGGCTTTTTCTTCTGATGAAGAAAATCAACCTGATGTTCGCATAGGGATGGCCCTAGCTTTTTACCCATGCAAGCCTTTGAAAATACGGAAGAGCGCGCGAGCGTCACGTGCAACACTTATCGGATTCTCGCTACCAAGAGACCCCAGAATCCTTAACCGGACTTTCCATCCAATTGTTCCAAAGACCCCAATAAGAGAACGGATGCCTATTTTCCCTTGGAAGCTCTCTTGGGTTTCGGTCCGCCAGGAGCCGGCTGAATGCTTCTCGCCGCCCGAGGGGCTCTGAACCCGGCGGCCAGAAAAGGAATCATCTCCTCGGTAGAAGCGAGCGCGTCGGATGGATCGCACGCTCCGTGAGAAAGCTCGAAGATGCGATGCGGCCCTGCGCCGGTGTAGTAGATCGCACTCACAAGAAAATGAAATCTCCACAGGACATCTTCCCGGCTGAGATGTGGAAGGCATTTGCACAGGGCGTCAACGAACGCGAGGATCGACTGATCGAAGTTGGTGGCTATCAGTTGTTCCAGCAAGGACGAATTTTCTCCTGAGAGAATCGTCCGGAGGCGCGTGAAGATCGAGCGGCCATGGCCGTCGATGGTGACCGCAAGAGAGGGGCGGATATAGGCTTCGAGGATTTGTTCGAGAGCGGGCCCCTTCTTTCCCTTGCTGCATTCCTCCAGCAGCCGTGCGCGCTCTTGAATCAATGGCGTACAGTGCCGGGTGTAGACCTCGGAAAGCAGTCCCTGCTTGCCGCCAAAGTAGTACCCCACCAAGGCGGAGTTGACCCCGGCAGCATTGGCAATGTCGCGAACTGAAACTCCAGCGAAGCCGCGTTCGGCAAACAACTGCCCCGCGCTTACAAGCAGCTTTTCTCGGGAACCGTTTGCACCGGCCTTCGCCTTCACAATGTTCTTCATGGACTCGCCTCTAACGAGATTCTCTTATTGTAATGTTTGCCTTCGCCCATACAGGCTGCCGTGCCGGCGGGCATCCCGCATTCAGAATCGTCGCTTCCGCTGCGACAGCGCAGCCCGATACCGAAGGCGCGGCCACTGAGCAGCCTATCGGAGATCAGCGACCCAGTCTCGCAACTGGCAACGGAAGCCGCGCACACGGCGACGAAGCCGTCGAAACCACCCGGAACCTCATCTTCTGGACAGCGGGATGGACGGTAAAATCAGCCAGTTCTACCTGAAGAGATTCACCTGTCGAGAACGATTTAATGAACAATACCCTTAACATCCGCAAGATAAGAAAAAACTTCCACAAACATAACAACAACGATATCTACATCTTGCGACCATATTTCGCCGTGATTGAGAACGGCCGCAATTTGATTTCTTGACAATCTCGCACAACCGGGACTATAGGTTACTTCCAGAGTTTATACAAACGTTTAAAGCGTGCGTTTAACACGGACGTGTACAACGCTTGCGCCAAGCGTTCCTGTAAGCTCGTGTTTTCAATTAAAGACGGCTAGAAACCAAGGGGTTCCCTGGGCCGTTGAGTTGGAGAAGGTGGAAAGATGATTCATTCACGTTCACATTGGAGTGCCTGCGGCGCCATCGCAATTCTCGTTCTTCTCACGGCGGCAGCAAGCGCACAAGTAAGTTCACAGCCCAACAAGACGGAGCAGGGCAATCCGCCAACAACCTCCACTAGCTTCACTGCCAATGCTGTTCATGAATTTGGATTCCAGAACCAGCACAAGGCTGCCCAATCTAGTACGTCTTCGATCGACACCCCATCCGATCTCAACGGGCATAATGCCTTCACTCAACTGGCAGGTGCCTACACCAGCGACATGCAGCCATTCCTAATTGGCGACTTGGACCAGCAGAACTCCCAAACCGGACCACAGCTTGGTTCAGCAACGGCTCAAGCATCTTCGCCGACTTCGCAGGTTCTGGCAACCGAAGGAGCCAGCGCGGCGCCACAGCGCCCCTCTGGCTCCAAGACTGAAGCTTCATATTCCGACAATCTAACCCGTTACGGAATCACTTTTTACGGAAACATCGATGTTGGAGCGCAACACCAGACGCACGGCGCAACTTACAACTCGAACGCGCCTCAGACCGGGTTGGAACAAACAATCAACAAAAACAGTAACCACGCGCTCACGCACTACTCCCAGAACGGCATGAGCCAGTCGGTATTGGGCATCAAGGGGAGCGAGAGAATACTTGACGGCGTCTCGCTCATCTTCAAGCTGGAACCTGGAATTGAGCCTCTGGATATGAAATTCACCAACAGTATCCAATCTCTTGTCACGAACAATGGCGTGGCCCTGGCAGACCAAAGCGCAAACTTTGATACCAACAGAGGGGGCAAGATTGACAACGGAGAGGCTTTCTTTGGGTTCGCGGCATCCGGAAAGAATAGAGCCGCGACGCTCATCTTCGGCCGAACAACAAGCATCCTGAGCGATAATGTCTCTGCATATGATCCCGACGCTGGCGCGTACGCCTTCTCTTTGATCAGCTATATTGGTATCGTCTCCGGCGGTGGAGATTCAGAGGACCTCCGGCTCGACTCGGCATTGAAATTTTCAGGGACGATCAACGGATACCGACTGGCGGCACTTACCCAATTCGCCGGACACAATTCCGTGTTCCAACCAGACGGCGTCTATGGAAGCAATAGCCAGGCATCGCTGGGAAAAACCTTCGGCGGACTGTCGGTGGACGTCGAGTATGCGCGTGTGCGTGATGGAATCTTGGCGACACCGCTCAGCTCAACACAAATGCTGACCTTGCCCGTAAATTCCCTGGCCGCTACAATCTCTGACAATACCGCCGCTGGAGTGATGGGGAAATACCGACTTGATCGCTCTGGCCGATTCACGCTTTACGGCGGATTTGTCCGTATTCGCTATGCAAATCCGAGATTTCCTCTAAAGCCCGGCATAACCACACTTGGTGGCTATGTTCTCAGTTCTCTAACGCAGAATGCCTATACCACGAACAAGATTGTGGCTGCGCCCTGGGGCGGCGCGAAATATGCCTTCACCCCTAAGCTCACTGTGTCCGGAGCGTACTACTCTTTCCGGCAAAACAGCTACGAAGGCAACGGCTGCACCAATAATAGCAATGCAAAGTGCCGGGGTAACCTCAACGTCGTCGGCGGAATGGCTGTATATAAAATCAACCAGCATTACGATGTTTACGGGGGCGCCGAGTGGTCCGACGTAACGGATGGATACTCTTCTGGCTACATGTACACAAACACGGTAAACACTGCAATTGGCGGACGCTTTCACTTCTAACGTTATGCGCTGCGGTATGCGCTGCAACGCTACCGCAGGCTTCATCAAAAAAGCGCAGCCGCCACTTTTACTGCACCGAGGGGACAAAGGAGACATTCATTGAGCATCGAACTAACCACACCGCAGTGCTCGCCGGGAAAGAAGCGGAGGATCTGGTACAAGGAGCTTTGGGTCCAGGTGTTTCTGGCAATGGCCATTGGCGCCGCTCTCGGAATTGTTGACCCCAGCGCCGGAAAGAGTATGCTGCCGCTTGGCGACGGATTCATCCGGCTGATTCGTATGCTGATCGCTCCGATCATCTTCTGCACGATCGTTCTCGGCATTGCGAAGATGAATAATATGTCGAGAGTTGGAAAAGTCGCGCTGAAGACACTCATTTACTTTGAGGTGTTTACAACCATCGCGATGATCGTGTCCCTGGTGATCGTCAATCTCTGGCATCCCGGCAGAGGCATGAACGTCAACATATCCGCTCTCGACCTGGGATCGGTGAATACCTTCACAGGCCAGGGGCAATCGCTTCTCCAGGGCCAGGCGCACGGCATAGTTCCATTTCTGATGAATATCATCCCCCTGACCGTAGTTGGCGGCCTTGCCGACGGAAATATTTTGCAGGTTCTCTTTATTTCCATCCTCTTCGGCTGCGCTTTGGTTGCTGTCCGCGGCCATGGAGAGCCGCTGATCCAGGTAGTTGAGTCGATTTCCAAAGTCCTGTTTCGCGCTGTGGACATTGTGATGTGGACGGCCTCGCTAGGAGCCTTTGGCGCAATCGCCTTCACTGTCGGAAAGTACGGCGTCAGCTCGCTTCTATCCCTGGGCAATTTGCTGGCCTGTTTTTATGTAATCTGTCTGGTTTTCACTTTCCTGGTGCTAGGTCCAGTCTCTATGTTCTTCGGCATCAATTTCTGGAAGCTGCTGCGCTATCTTTGGGAGGAAATCCTCATCTGCTTCGCAACCACATCTTCGGAAGTGGTTCTTCCGCGGCTTATCGAGAAGCTGGAGACTCTCGGCTGCCAACCGGGCATTGTAGGACTCGTGATACCGGCTGGGTATTCGTTCAACCTGATGGGAACCTGCCTCTATCTTTCGACCGCTGTTGTCTTTCTAGCCCAGGCTACCAATACACCGATGAATATTTACCAGCAGATCGGAATTCTTTTGATTTTGCTGCTTACCTCAAAGGGTGCGGCCTGTGTTTCAGGCGCGGCATTCGTTGTGCTGACCGCAACCCTTTCGGCCTTGTCAGGACCAGGCGCGATTCCTGTGGCCAGCGTCGCATTGATCCTGGGAGTTCACCGGCTGCTATCTGAAGGGATGACTCCAGTTAATATGATCGGTAATTCCTTGATGACTTTGGTTATCTCGCAGTCGGAAGGCGCACTGGACAAGGAGAAGCTGAACCGAGCGCTAGACGGACAAGTCGAGGTGCCGGCCTAGCGCACGAATGTGAGCGTTCCCTATCGAGAGCTTACAGGCGCCTAATCGCCGTGCCGCGCGGAAGTTGGCGGCACGGCGATTCATCGAGCGACCATAACACACATTTGAAGGGAGAAAGATGAATAAGCAACTGCGATGCATGTGGATGCGCGGCGGCACCTCAAAGGCGGCATACTTTCTGGCATCGGATATACCCATAAACGTAAAGCAACGAGACGCTCTTCTACTACGCATTATGGGATCTCCAGACGACCGCCAGATCGACGGTCTCGGCGGTGCAGATCCCCTTACGAGCAAAGTTGCAATTATCGGCAAATCAGTAACCGAAGACGCGGACGTAGATTTCCTTTTCGCGCAGATCGGAATTGACAAGCCCCTCGTAGATACAAAGCCGAACTGCGGCAACATCCTGGCTGGAGTAGGACCATTTGCGATCGAACGAGGCCTCGTAAAAGCTGGCGATCCGGAAACCCGAGTGCGAATCCGCACAGTCAATACGGGAACCCTGGTCGAAGCTGTCATTCAGACGCCAGGAGGAGAGGTGCAATACGAGGGCACGGAAGCGATCGACGGAGTGCCCGGCACGGCCGCGCCGATTGCGATCACTTTCATGGATGCTGCAGGTTCGGTCTGCGGGTCGCTGTTACCGACGGGACATGAATCCGATGTTATCGCCGGAGTGTCAGTTACCTGTATCGATAACGGTATGCCGGTGGTGGTTATCGCAGCCTCTGATCTCGGCTGCACAGGCTATGAAGGATGCAAAGAACTGGAGTCGAACAGTGAATTGCGCCGCCGGCTGGAAGAAATCCGCTTCGAGGCAGGACGGAAGATGAATCTTGGCGACGTGTCGTCTGCGGTAATTCCTAAAATGGCTCTGGTGGCTGCGCCACGAGCCGGCGGAGTGATCTCGACGCGCAGCTTTCTGCCACACAAGTGCCATGCATCAATTGGAGTGTTCGGAGCGGTCTCGGTCGCGACCGCCTGCATACTTCCAGGCTCGCCTGCGCATGCCTTATCTCACATAGCCGAGGGCAGAAGCAAGCGCATGCGGCTTGAGCACCCCAGCGGGTCTTTCGAGATTGTCATGGAAGTCGGCGGAACGAAGGAAGCGCCTGTGGTTGAGCGTGTTGGCCTTATTCGAACCGCCCGCGCTCTGATGGACGGGAAGGTGAGAGTTCCGGAAGAAGTGGGCAAGTTCCTGCCAGCCTCGGATAAATAAGCAAGTTAACAACAACTTTGTTTGGGAGAAATGTTGAATAATGAGCGAAAAAACCAAGGGGTTGATCGTAAGCGCACATTCGGCTGACTTTGTCTGGCGGGCCGGTGGAGCGATTGCACTCTATGCAAGCCGCGGCTGGGAGATTACCGTTGTCTGTCTTTCATTTGGAGAGCGCGGAGAGAGCCAGAAACTTTGGGCCGACCCGGCAATGACTCTCCTTCGCGTCAAGGACGAGCGCAAGGTGGAGGCAGCGCGCGCCGCCGAGATTCTAGGCTGCAAGGATATTCGTTTCATGGACCTGGGGGACTACCCCCTACGCACGACCGGTCAGGATGTTGAGAAGCTGGCCGAGATCTACCAGGAGTTGCGGCCTGAGTGGGTACTGACTCATTCGCTTGAAGATCCCTATAATTGCGACCATCCTCGGGCCAGTCGCTTTGCCCAGGAAGCACGCATTGTTGCACAGGCTCATGGACTTCATGGAGCCAAGGCAGCCATCAAAGCTCCACCTGTATTTCTGTTCGAGCCTCATCAGCCTGAGCAGTGCAATTGGAAGCCGCAACTGATCCTCAATATTACTGAGGTATGGCAAACGAAACTTCGCGCGTTTCAAAGCATGGGCGCGCAGGAGCATCTATGGGAGTACTATAGCCGCGTCGCTTTACAGCGCGGCGCACAGGGTGCACGCAATTCGTCGGTTCCTATGAAGTATGGCGAAGCGTATCAAAGGGTATTTCCGACTGTCACGGAGGAATTTGCATGAAAATGGGCACAGTGATTCGGAACATTCATCGCACTTCGCAGGACAAGCTGGAGTTACTCCGAAGCTATGGCGTCGCCACCACGCATGAGGCGATTGGCCGCACCGGGCTGATGAAGCCTTATATGCGGCCGATTACGCACGGCCTGCGTATCGCGGGTAATGCGGTCACCGTTCTGGTGCATCCGGGCGATAACACAATGGTCCACGTGGCGATCGAGTTGTGCCAGCCAGGCGATGTGCTGGTCGTGGCCGTTTCTGCAGACTCGACGGATGGCATGACCGGCGATCTCATCGCTTCTTCAATGATGGCGCATGGAGTTACCGGCTTGATCCTGGACGCCGGGTGCCGGGATGTATCAGACCTTATAGCAATGGGGTTTCCTGTATGGTCTCGCGCGATTTCCGCCAAGGGCACGGTCAAGGCAACGCTTGGACAGGTGAATACTCCAATCGTCTGCGCCGGTGTACTCACCATGCCTGGAGACGCCGTTGTCGCAGACGAGGACGGGGTTGTTATTGTTCCATTTGCGGAAGTGGATGATGCGATCGCAAAAGGAGAATTGCGAATCGACAAAGAAGCTCGCAAGCGTGAACGGCTCAAGGCTGGAGAACTGAATCTCGATATCGAAGAGATGAGGCCATGGCTCAAAGATCTGGGGCTTACTTATTACAACTCCATTGAAGATATTTCATAATGGGAGGGTTGCGGGTGCTTAAAGCCTTCGCTCAACCCACAAGCGCAGGAGCTAGCGCCGTCGATTGAGTGCAACACATTCACATTACAGCAATGCAAAGGAGCAGAATGTCAGTTAACTCGGAAGAGACACCAGAAGCGCCTTCGTTCAGGCTTCCAAAGGGATCATGCGACACGCACTGTCATGTCTTCGGGCCCGCCGCCATATTTCCTTTCGCCCCGAATGCTCCCTACCGGCCCGCAGACTCGCCCAAGTCGGAGCTGGAAAAGATGCATCGGCGCGCAGGAATAGACCGGATGGTGATCGTGCATCCGAGCGCTCACGGTACGAATCATGCCGTAACGCTCGACGCGATCGCCGACGATCAGGAGAATCGCAGAGGCGTGGGAATCATAGACAAGACGTTTACGACCGAACAGTTGCAGTCACTTCACTCCGGGGGATTTCGAGGAGCTAGGTTCAGCTTTTTGAAACATCTCGGAGGCGGTCCTGATAGCGATACATTTGAAAGAGTCATCGACCTTATAGGGCCGCTCGGTTGGCATCTGGTACTTCATGTAACAGGCGCTGATCTGCTGGCGAATGCGGCAAGATTTGCGGCACTGAAGCTGCCGATCGTCATTGATCATATGGCGCGCGTGGATGCGTCGCTGGGCGTAAATCAACCCGCAATGCAGTGTCTTCTTGATCTGGCTCGCAAAGATAACTGCTGGATCAAGGTATCAGGAGGCTCGCGAATTGCCGCACCCCCCTTCAAAGAAGCGATTCCCATTGCTCAGGCGATCCTTGCCGCGACCCCGGATCGATGCTTGTGGGGATCGGACTTTCCTCACCCCAACCCAAAATTTCACGCCACGGACGCCGAGTTGATCGATCTGATTCCGCTCTATGCTCCCGATGCCGCTTTGCAGTATCGACTGTTGGTCTCCAATCCTGCCAGGCTCTATGGATTCAAGAGCACGGAACCTTCGGCATGAGGGGCATGGTCACGATGCTGCGGCGAGATGTCGCTTACGCATTCTCCCGGTCTAGACCGATGGCTTATCCGCGTTCGATCTCCACGACTTGTATCTTGTCGCGTATCTCGCCAGCTCATGTGGCTTATAGGATGCACCTGCGCTGAAAACCCTGCACGCAATGAAAGCTCAGGAATGCCCATGAAATCACCGATAGAGACGATCCCGACCACGAACAAGCACCTCGTCCGTTGGGTGGACAAGATGGCTGAGCTCTGCCAGCCTGCGCAGATTCACTGGGTGGACGGCTCCCTGGAGGAGTACCAAGGCCTTTGCAACGAGCTTGTCCGTGCAGGGACTTTTACCCGCCTCAACGAAGAGAAGTGGCCGGGCTGCTTTTTGGCCCGCTCCTCGCCCACCGATGTAGCGCGCGTGGAAGACCGCACCTTTATCTGTTCGCTCTCGAAGGACAACGCGGGGCCTACGAATAATTGGGAAGACCCGTTCGTGATGCGCAAGAAGCTGCGGGTGTTGTTCGAGGGTTCCATGCGCGGACGCACCATGTACGTGCTGCCTTTTTCGATGGGGCCGATCGGCTCGCCCATGTCGCAGCTCGGCGTGCAGTTGACAGACAGCGCCTATGTGGTCCTCAACATGCGCATCATGGCTCGCATCACCGATCAGACCGAGCACGTCTACGGCGAAGCTCGCTATGCGGCAGGCAGTTGGAAGCAGGAGCGGCGCGTCATCATCAAAGCCGAAGTAGTACGTGCCGAAGGCAAAGAGCCGAAGGATAACCCGCGTGTGGTGATCACGAATATGCGGCAGAGTCCGCAATGGCTCTACGAAAAGGTTTACTGCCAGCGCGGCGAAATCGAGAACCGGATCAAAGAGTTGCACGCCATGGAGATCGACCGCACCAGTTGCAGTCGCTTTTGGGCCAACCAGTTCCGCGTGCTGCTGACTGCAGCGGCCTTCGTACTGATGCAGGAACTGCGCCTGTCCGCAGCAGACACCAACTGCGCTCGTGCGCAAGTCTGGACATTGCGGGAACGCTTCCTGAAACTGGGTGCGCGAGTGGTTGGCTCGGTACGGCGCCTGGTTGTGCACCTGCCGCAATCGTTCCCGTTTCTGGCAACCTTCCGGCATATCGCGCTGGAGCTGGGAGCCTCGCCTGGATAAAACGGCATCGCTCCCCCAGAAAACATCCCAATTGGCCTGACGAAAACGACAACACGGGAAAGCCCTGTCTCGAATCCGCTGCTGCGCCGCGATCAAATGCAATCAGACTGCGCAGTAACCTACAGCCGAGCAAGATCTCGCCGCCGCTGCCGCTTTCCGCAATCTTGCACCGAGCAAA
>Ga0224555_1003123_pt1 | contig 17694 bp, 12 predicted proteins | sample 714S23034metaG_FD_180687 | JGI IMG/M metagenome (GOLD analysis project Ga0224555, IMG submission 180687) | Peat soil microbial communities from Stordalen Mire, Sweden - 717 S2 30-34 | ecosystem: Environmental > Terrestrial > Soil > Wetlands > Peat | place: Sweden: Norrbotten County, Stordalen...
CGCGCAGTCAAACGTCGGCCCAAGCCTTACCCTTTGCTCCATCAACCGCGCCGCCGTTTCGTTGAAATCTCCCACCGCAGCCGTTACTGGAAAGGAAGACCCCGCAATTATCGAAGCCTTAACTAAGGGCCATTCAGGACTGACACCTGCATGACACCTGCACGAAACTACCTTCCCTTACTGTACAATAATTTTCGGCATAAAGAACCTACCACAACCAAAAACGCAAAAACTGTGGCAAGAACAAAACAGCGTCCCCATAGCCCTTCTGGAATGTGTGCTTTGAACTTGTCCACTACCAAACCCGTTACGAGCATAACGACGCCCGTAATAAATGCGTAAATAATAGTGAAGGTAATCTTGTATTTTTTCATCAAAGGGGTCAAACCATAGCTTTGTCCATCAGTTTTCATTCATTTGTCCTTTTCCAAGCGTGAAGTTTGGGACCCACACTTTTCCGGCTGCACATGTGCAACCCGTCCGCGATCTGTTGAATCGTAAAGACACGGTGGATCGCCCCGGGGTACTCAATTCGCAGTTGACGTGCCATGACCGGAATCCTGCCTTGATAGGATTGCACCCGCAAGCCTACATATGGACAAAGCTATGGCTTGACCATGACGTGTTAAACCGTGAGAACAGTCACAACAAGTTGCCACCATGGTATTTATGAATAGATGGCAGCATTACGGACTGAAGATCAGGCGGTAGAACTTGGCGTGCGGGCTGGGTGCAGGGGTGATCACAGCCGTGGTTACGATGTTGCCACTCGTGTCTGTGCCTTCCGTGATGGCCAGCGTGGAATCGGCCCAGACGCCGCTCGACAGGTCGGTGGTTTCCTGCAGCACATAAGGACTGCCCGACCAAGTGATGTTGATGGCGCCATTGAACATTGCGGCCGAGAGCACGGGTGACGCGCCAACCCAAGTCTTGTTCGCGGGCGGCGGGCCATTGTCAGGCGAACCCATGCCAGCGATCGCTTCGGGAGACAGCGCGATGTCGTGGACCTGGATGCTGGAGACGTAGAACTCAGCGTTGGGGGAAGCTGCGTTTGTCTCAACGCTGAGGAACGTCAGAGGACCGTTGCTCCAGTTGATGGGCAACCCGACAGGCGTGGGCACGGTGAGGCTGCCGATTTGTTGGCCGTCCAAATAGAGGCCCAAGTTGACGGCGACTCCATCCTGAGGATCATCCACCACCAGGGCCACACGGTTCCAGGCATCCACCGCCAGATTCGCAGCCGGGCCGGTGTCAAATGGCACTCCGCCGGCGAAGCCGGTGATGTGCAGGTTGTTCGAAGCGTCCAGCGTCAACGCGACGCCGTCCTGGCCGCCACTGCTAAGATTGCTGACGCAGCAAGGAATACTTTGGCAGAGCGTGCTGGGAGTTCCGAGCGAAGTGTCCGGCTCATAGATGTCCATAATGACCGTGTAATTGCTGTCGGAGTAGCTCCCGGGCGCGGCGATCAGGGGCGCTTGGATGGAGGCCGCAGCCTGCGGGTTGATATCCATTACGTTGACGATCTGGCCGCCTTCCCCGGGCAGGCCGAAGTCTTCCGTCGTGCCGGCATTGATGGCATAATTGGCGGCAAAGCTCGTTCCAACCAGATTCAACGCAGGGCCGACGGTGGCGGCGAGCGGATTGGTCAGCACTGTCACGTTCCACCAACCCCACTGCCACCACCATGGCGGCGTCACATTCAGCCGAACGTATCCCGTCACGACGCCACAAGGATTGGAAACGACGACGGAGTAGAGGCCGGCGTCGGAGTAGCCAATGGAGTGTAGTTGCAGAGCGGAATTGGTGTCACCAGCCAAACTCACATTGTTGTGGGACCACTGGTAAGTCAAAGGCGGTGTGCCGCCAGCAATGACATTGAAAGTGGCCGTGCTGCCCACTTGCAATGATTGCGGCAGAGTGATCCAGTGGATGACCGGCGGGGCGCAAGTGGAGCAATTGGCGTAGGCATTGGTGAATTCAACACGCAGACCGGTCCAAGCACTGTAGTTGTCCACGATGAACTTGAGCGAATTTGCCCCGGTCACGAAACCGCTGCCGGGCGGAATCGTGAAGGGCGTCCAATAAGCGAACCCGGGCGTGGCCAGCGGCACAGTCACGCCATTGAGCTTCATGGAAGCCGCGTTGTCCGCCGCCCAGCGGCCCGAGATGGTCGCGGTGGCTGGGTTAAACCCGGCCGGCAACACGAAGTTAAGCGTGTAGGTGTAATTGCCGCCGGGGCAGCAGCCGTTGTTCGTATAATCGGGAGCGATCCACTTGGAGGCGGCGGTTGTGTAAGCCGGGTCAGGAGGCAAGCTCCATGGAGCATATATGTAGCAAGTGTATTTAAGGTAATAATCCAACCACGCACAACCTGTGCCGGTGCCATGACATATATCTGAGACGGCAACCGCATTGCCGAAGTAGTCGGCGGGCATGCCTGCGGGCACGGCTGCGGGCGGGAGCAAATAGTTTGGATCCACTGTGTCGTCCGCCAGCAAAATGCCGCCCGGCCCAACCCCCGTGTTGGTCAGATTGGACAGGAAGGAGTCCGGCCCGCCCGTGCTCAGGGTAACCACCTTGGTGGTGGAATTACCGTGGCAATCCGTGACAGTGACGGTGACGGAAGTAATTCCCGGCCCGATCGGTGTGCCGCACGGCGGCGACTGGGTGACCATCGGAACAGATAGCGGGCAAGCGCAGTCCGTGACCGTCACGGGCACACAAGGCACGGTACAGTTGGTCACGGTCATATTTGTCGGGCAGGTCACCACGGGGCCTGTTTTTGATTCTCCCAAGACAGTGACAATGCACTGGCTCGAATTGCCGCAGAGATCGGTCACGGTCACGGTGACAGTCGCGGATGGCCCCGGGACAATCGTTCCGGCTGGCGGCGATTGTGAATACACCAACAGGCTGGCCGGTGTGCAATTATCCGTTGCGATGATGCGAATCGAGGGAATGACGAGCAGACAATTGGAATTCAATGGCACGACCACTGTGTTGGTTGGGCAGTGGATCACCGGCGGTGTGGTGTCCACCACGGTTACCACCTGGCTGCAGGTGTTGCTGTCGCCGCAAGCGTCGGTAATCAGCCATGTGTTGGTGATGAATTTCGGGCACACGCCATTGGTCACAGTGCTGATCGAGGTCATCAGCACGTTGGTGGTGGTGCCGCTAAAGTTGCTGGTGCAGCAGGACGTGGCTGTAGGCTGATCAAACGCCCACTTGCCGTCGCACGGCACCGTCTTGTTGGTCGGGCACTGAACCTGCAAACAGTTGGTCGGACAGTTCGTGCAACAAATATACCCCACCGTGAGGCCGAAGGAGTCCCCTGCCTCGTGGTTCACCGTAAACGCCACGTAGGGCACATTCGTCGGCGTCCCCGGATAGGCATTGCCATTCACGTCCGTGCCGCTCCCCGTGGGCAGATTGGTCGTTAGCAACGCAGCATCCGGTTGAAAAAGGGCGAAGCCTGTGTTGAAGTAGTTGCCAACATTGGTTGCTGAGTAGGCGCTGCCCACGACTGTTCCGCTGACGCCTGACATCAAGGGGGGTCCGTATGTGCCACTAAACATCGTATAAGCTGAGAGAAGCTGCCCTGTGGAGTTCGTCAGGTCATACTCGGCCCTGAATGTGACGGGTTGGGATACGGTGTTGGTTGTGGAATCCGCCACCGCGATGACAGCCAGCATCAGATTACAAGGGTTCGGTGGCCCGTCCAGAAAGTAGAAGTTGACATTGTAGGCGGGAACGGGCCCAACCACATTGTAATACAGGTCCACCCAACCGGGGAGAGTTCCCCATGTATATGCCCCGTAACCGGTTTGCGGAAAATCAAACAGCCCGGAATTGTTCGGCACATTGTCGAAAGGCGTATCTTTCGTAAAAAGGACTTCCACATTACTGTCAGGGTCTTGCGTGACAAGCACATTTCCATAACCGGCCAGGTTGGTGATGATCCAGGTGCCGTTTCCATTCAGGCCCGAGGGATTCGGCACAAGCGTTGACCCATTTGTTGGAAGCTGGAGCCAGTTGATCGTCTGCTGGCCAAGCCCGGGTCCGCAACATTGATTGGTGCAGCAGTTGGTGTCTTCAGTGACCGTGACCGTGAAGCTGCAATTCGTCGGGGGCGTGCTGGCGCAGTCGGGATCATAGGCGCTGACGTTCACCACGCTGGTCCCGAGAGGGAAACAGAAGCCCGAAGCGGGGTTGCAATTCACCACCACATGACTGAAACAACACGTATTGGTGGCTGCGGCTGTGTAGAACACCGACACACAATTGCTGCAGGTTGCCGCCACGATGTTCGACGGGCAGGTCAAAGTGATGCAGTTGGTAGGACAATTGTTGGTGTCCGGGAGCACGATCACCGTGAAGCTGCAACTGTTGCTCAGGCCGCAATAGTCCGTGACGAAGCAGTCAACCAGATTGGTTGTGTTCGGTGCAAAGAAAGAGCCTGAGGGCGGCGTGCAGACCAGTGTCCAATTAGTACCGCAGCAAGGGTCCGTCACTGCCGGCGCATAGTACACCGCAAGGTTGGTGCAAGAGGCCGCCACAATATTGCTCGGACACTGAATCTGCAGGCAGTTGGTTGCGCAATTGGTGTCTTGCAGCACCGTCACGGTGAATGTGCAATAGTTCGTATTCTGGTAGCAGTCTATGGCCGAGCAGGTGACCATCGTGGTCGTGCCCACGGCAAAGATGCTGCCCGAGGGCGGAGTGCAAACCACATTCGTGTAAAGCACGCCGCAGCAATAGTTGAAGGCGGTGGGGTTGTAAAACTCTTGAACGTTAAAGCAGGAAGTCACCACGATGTTGCTGGGGCAGTTCATGACCAGCGGACAGTTAGTATTCGTTTGGGCCGATGTCCTTGTGGCAGGCAACCACATCGTAACCAGAACGTAACAAACGAATCCGAACAGGCGCATCCTCATATCCAAACCTTTCCGTTGTGATCCTGATTTCGGCTGACTCCCCGCACACAGACCAGACGATGCAACGAAAGCGCGGGCCGATAAATGCTTCGAGCCATTTCTACGCTTGGCCTTCGCGGAGCACAAGCATTATTATCCATTCTGATGCAAGTAGCAGCATACCTAATTTAGGTTGACAAGCGCAATCACATTGCTTTATGATTTTTTGGCCAATGGCCGCCGGGATTGCATCTCCGCCTGATTTCGGTAAAATGGCCCCATGATTCGATCTTTATTCGCCATTATCGCCGTCGTGGCCGCCTTCACTGCCTTCGCGGATGATGCGGCTAAAACGTCACCGGCCAAAGATTCCCGGTTCTTCGAGATGCGCACCTATCACGCCGCTCCCGGCAAATTGCAGGCGCTCAACGCCCGATTTCGCGATTTCACCAACAAACTCTTTATCAAACACGGCATGGAGATGATCGGCTACTGGGTGCCGGTGGACAAAGAAGGGAAACCCGAGGACACGCTCGTTTACATCCTGGCTTTTCCAAGCCATGCCGCGCGTGACAAGGCCTGGAAAGAATTCACCGACGATATTGAGTGGCAGGCCGTCAAGGCCGAATCCGAGAAAAACGGCCCCCTTCTCGTCGGAAGACCTGAATCTGTTTTCATGACCGCGACCGACTATTCCCCGATCAAATAAGCATAAAAAAGCCCGGTCAAATAAGCATAAATAATCTTAAATCACCAAATAATCCGCCATGGCTGCCGCTCCCGCCGGCGCGACTTGGGCGGCTTCGATCCACCTCTCCCGATCGGCCTGCAAATGGGCGATGAGGATCTGTGACATGCCTTTGATCAATTCGTAGCCAAACTCATGGTTGCGGTCACATTGCTGGCTCAAACGCGACCCGTAGAAAAACATGGTGCGCGTCGGCTCCCGGGCCACCGCGTTGAAATGCCAGTAATACGGCGGAAAAAGCCAGGACCAGCCCAGAATATCTCCCTCGCCGATGGTTTGCACTCGCGCCGGCGCCTCAAATTCCGGCGTTTCCAAATCAATCGAGCCATTGATGACCAGGTAAATGCAACTGGCGGGTTGCCCGGCTTCGACCACTTTGTCCCCGGCTTCAAAATCCGCCCGCATGGCGCATTCGGCCAGGATTTGCCGGTATTGGATTGCCAGGCCTGCGAAAAGCGGGTGCTCCGGCAGTGTTTCCGCCGTAAAATCAAGTCTCGGCTTTCTTGTCAACGTTGCACTTTCGTTCATTTCATCTCGTTCTTTCCACTCACTCTTTGTCTCTCCACAATGAGAAGATAGCTATTACAGTGCCATCTTTTTGTTGGGTATTGGGGCCGTGGTGGATTCATCGGCAAAAACCGTGAAGGGGCTGAAAGCACAAACGCCCGCCGATTGGCGGGCGCTTGCTCTTTGGTTTTTTAAAGGCATATACACAATAGAAAGTTTCGTGCCAGTATTCCGGATTTTAAAGCAGATTGACGTAAATCCTTATCAATCAGTCACTAGCCAAGCACTGTTCGTTGTCAGCATCCGCATCCGCAGGCGCAAAATGGAAAGGAATCCGACACCGTTCTTGAGTTGATTAGGTCCAGTCTGAAGCATCCATCCGCGTAAGCCATTCATGATGAAATGTTAACACTCAATCCTCCTGTCACCTCATCGCACTGTAAGGCAGTCCGACACAATTCCACAATTTGACGATTTTAAATCTATTGCGATTTAGCTGGTTGAACCGAAAGGGAAAGCGCAGCATCAGCCATGGCAAAAACCAAATCACCACGCTGCACTCTCCAACAACCACTCGCAGCCGGTCAACTCTGGCGCATGGCGGAAGCAGAACTTAGGGTGTCAATGGTTGGCAAACTGCTGGTGCATTACAAATTGGGCAGGCTTAACGCCGTCCGTGTGCCCAACTCCTGCAATTGCATAAAGACCATCGAGAAATTTCTGAAAGCGAAAAAGGCTGTCCTGGCTTAGGAAAAGTCAAAGCCTGTGGGAGCCTGTGGGGGCTGTCGGCAGAAAGCCGATGCCCTCCTCTGCAAAGGCCACGGCGGACAGGCTGCATCGCTCCACCCAGCCGCCGCACTTAATTCAATCAGACATTGCGGCGTCGGAGCCTCAACACGCCCAGCAACCCGGTCGCCAGAAGACCGACCGTCGCCGGCTCGGGAACCGCACTGTACGCAGTGTAGTTGTAATCCACCGACAAGTCTCCACCGATCATGCCATTCCAACCAACGAAAGTTTCACTCGGCACTCCCGACCCAGAGGACGTTGCGGTGGCGCTTGACGTAAAGGTTAAATCATTGTCACCTGCTCCTACAAACCCACTGGGGCCCACTGTAACCGAAGTTGCCGGGGCGGTGAAACTGAAAGTCTGTGGAGCCCCATTCTGAAAACCAGACGAAGCGTACACGATGCTTTCTGACTGGCCGGAGGGAGATTGGACACCTGACCAATTTGCGGTCAATCCAATCGAGGAGTCCACAAGTGATCCGACAGGACTGTTGACGCTGGCATCGGTGATGGTTTGAGGTGCTGTCGAATAATCCCAAGGATAAATGGCCCCAGGCGAGGGGGTCAGGGTCACCACCACACTATTCAAAGTCCCAAGGCTTGGGTCGAATTGCGGAACGTCAAATGTGAGGGTGCCGCTCACCATTGCATAGGTTGCCGGAAGGTTTACGGTTTCTAATTCGGACTGTGCGGCAGCGGTTGCGCCCAAGGCAGCGATGCCGACTGCCGCCAGCAGGTTTTGAATGGCTTTCATGTTGTTGTGTGGTCGTTGTTTTGTTTCTGACTCTCGCGCAAATATCCGCTAACTTGATAACCAAGCCGGAACTCTTCTCTTTGCGTGCTCGCCATGGATTTTGCGTTTCGGGGCCGATTAGGGGCTTTTCCAACAGGGAAGTCAATAGAAATCTAAACTTATTTTGCGATGACCACCACAAGATATGGTCAGTGCCTGAAGATTGCCGGCATTTGACCCGGTCCTTAAATCTCCCAGTTTCCGCCTTTCCCCTCTTGACGTTCCACCCCAAGGCGGCGAAATTTCATGACTTGGCCAAAAGCCGGTCAGCAATGACGGCTGGCGATCTTTTTTCGGCCGTTGCGTCGGTTCCCGTCGTGCAATCCCTGCTCGAACGCGTGGAACGGGGGGAATCATTGTCTTTTTCCTCGGTCAGCCCGGCGGCCCAGCCATTTTTTGCCGTCTTGCTGGCCCGGCTCTTTCCCGCCAGACCGGTCGTTGTGGTGACGGAAAGTCTCAGAACCCAGGAGATTTTTCAGCAGGACATTGAAACGTGGGCCGCGGAATCGCGCAGTGGCGGCGCCACGCCCCTGGACCGGCCTCGTTTCTTTCCCGCCTGGGAGGTTCTGCCCCATGAACCGCGCCTGCCGCATGTCGATGTTGTTAGCGAACGGCTGGAAACTCTGGTCGGCCTTTCCAATCGTTCTGCTGCCGGGCCGGCTCCAATCATTGTGTCCAGTGTCACGGCCTTGCTGCAAAAGACGTTTCAAGCCGGCGAAATTGCCCGCCGCACACGGGCATTGCAGCGCGGTGATTCGTTGGATCCGCTGGATTTGGTCGAATGGCTGGAGAACCAGGGCTACGAGCCGGAGGCGCAAGTTGCGCAGAAAGGCGACATTTCGATGCGCGGCGGCATTTTGGACTTGTGGCCGTTGACCAGCCCCTGGCCGGTCCGGCTCGAATTCGTTGGCAACCAATTGGAATCCTTGCGCGAATTTGATCCGCTAACACAAATCTCCCGCGATCCGCCTTCGCAAGGCGACGGCGCGACAAGTCCTCCTTCGGGGGTGGTCATTCCACCGGGCGGCGAATTGGGGCTTTTGAAGGCCGATGAGCAGGCGCCGGTTGCCAGTTTGCTGGAGTATCTTCCGGCAGGGTCCATTTTTCTCCTGTGCGAACCGGAACTTCTGCGCGACCAAGCCGGCCGCTACGAAGAGCAAGTTCAAGAGGCGGACCGATTCTTCATTTCATGGGAACGGTTCCAGGAAGAGATGAAGAAGCGCGGCCTTGTCTCCGTCGAGGTGGGCGAAATCGAAAACGTTTTCATTGAGAACGTCGTTCCCGGCGCGCCAGGCTTCACGGGCAAAGACGAGATGGCATGGCAGGGTCTCGATGTCTTCCGACCGATCGGCGACCGCCGGCCCGAGCCGCACATTGCCGAGGCGCAACGCAAGGAATTCTTCGACCAACTTCATCGCTGGCTGCGGCAGGATTACGCGGTGCATCTGTTTTGCAACAACGAGGGCGAGCGGCGGCGTTTCCAGGAGATTTGGAGCGAATACGGCTTGGACAACTCCGACGCTTTGCGCCTGCACATCGGCCCGCTGGCGCGCGGTTTTCTCTTCGAGCCGGCCAGGCTCGCCGTGGTGACCGACGCGGAGATTTTCGGGCGCTATAAAGTGCAGCGGCCCCGCCGCCTCAAATCGCCTCAAGCCCAATTGGGCAAATCATTGCTGGACATCAACTTTTCCGAATTGGTGGAGGGCGATTATGTGGTCCACCTCCAGCATGGCATCGGGCGGTTTTTGGGCTTGCGCGACCTGCCCGCCGCGTTGGGCCAAAAGCCCGTGGGGGACAACACGCAGGTCGCGGCCACGGGGGAGGAATGTCTGGTCATCGAATACGCGCCCGGCGATCCGCTCCAGCCCGCGCCAAAGCTTTACGTGCCCGTGAGTGAATCGCACCTTGTCAGCAAATATGTGGGCGCAGGGAGGGCGCGCCCGCCCTTGAACATGCTGGGCGGGACGCGCTGGGCCAAAACCAAGGCGCTGGCTCAGGAAGCGGTGCGCGATCTGGCGGGCGAAATGCTCTCGATCCAGGCGGTTCGTTCGACTCAGGAAGGACACGCTTTCCCGGCCGACGCGGCCTGGCAGCATGAATTTGAAGACAGCTTCATCTACGAAGAAACGCCCGATCAATGGCGCGCCATTGTCGCCACCAAAAAGGACATGGAAACCCCAAAACCGATGGACCGCCTGATCTGCGGCGACGTCGGTTATGGTAAAACCGAGGTCGCCATCCGGGCCGCCTTCAAATCGGCCCTGGCCGGCAAACAAGTCGCCCTGCTCGTTCCCACGACTGTCCTGGCGCAGCAACATTTCAACACGTTCCGCGAGCGAATGGCCGATTATCCCCTGCGCATTGAGTTGCTCTCCCGCTTCAGATCGCGGCGCGACCAGGACCGGGTCATCCGGGATTTGGCGGGCGGCTCAGTCGATATTGTCATCGGCACCCATCGCCTGGTGCAAGACGACGTTCTCTTCAAAGACCTCGGTCTGGTGGTCATCGACGAGGAACAACGCTTCGGCGTCCTGCACAAGGAAAAATTCAAGCGGCTGCGCACCATGGTGGATGTCCTGACCATGACGGCCACGCCCATTCCGCGCACTTTGTATCTGGCGCTGGCGGGCGCGCGCGACATGAGCACCATCGAAACCCCGCCCCAGGACCGGTTGCCGGTCGAAACGCTCGTCGCCCAATATGACGAGCGCCTGATCCGCGACGCCATCCAGCGCGAACTCAATCGCGGCGGCCAGGTCTTTTATCTGCACAATCGAGTGTTCGATATCGAGGCGGTGGCGCAACGGTTGCGCGCGTTGGTTCCGCAGGCCCGCATAGCCGTCGGCCACGGCCAGATGCACAGCGACCAACTGGAAGAAGTCATGACCACTTTTGTCAACGGCCGGACGGACGTCCTGCTGTCCACCACCATCATTGAAAGCGGCCTGGATATTCCCAACGCCAACACCATCATCATCGACCGGGCCGACCGTTTCGGGCTGAGCGATCTCTACCAATTGCGGGGCCGCGTGGGGCGATTCAAACATCAGGCCTACGCCTACTTGCTGTTGCCGCGCCATGCGGGCCTTTTGACCGATGCGCGCAAACGCATCAACGCCATCAAGCAATATTCCAGCCTTGGCAGCGGATTCAAAATCGCCATGCGCGACCTGGAAATCCGCGGCGCAGGCAACCTGCTCGGCTCCGAGCAAAGCGGGCATATCGCGGCGGTGGGCTTCGAGCTGTATTGCCAGTTGCTCAAGCAGAGCGTCAGCTCGCTCAAGGGCGAAAAAGTCCAGCCCCGCCTCAACGTCAACGTGCGCTTGGACTTTTTGGCGGCGGGCGCGGAAGAGGAGCTTTCCAACCCGCGGAAGCCGGCGGCCTGTTTCCCGTCCAGCTACATCCCCGAGGCGCAGCAACGCATCGAGATTTACCGCAAGCTGGCCCAGGTCAACGACGCCGCCTCCTGGCGCGCATTGAAGAATGAGTTGCGCGACCGTTTTGGACCGCTGCCGCCCGCCGCCGACCTGGTCCTCAGGGTCGCCGATTTAAAAATCGTATCCGCCCAGCACGGCGTGAGTTTGATCGAAACCCAGGACGACAAACTGATGCTGACCCGGCACAACGATTTCGTGATGGCGGGCGGCAAATTCCCGCGCCTGACAAAACCCACCGCGCGAGGTCGTTTGGACGAGATCAAAAAACTCCTGCTCGCCTTGTGACCAGCGTGCCGATAATGTAGTATATGGGAAGCGATTCAAGCAACGGGTTTATGTTGACAACTCAAATCGAATTGCCGATGGAAAAAATCGCCGACTTTTGCCGGCGCTGGAAAATTGCCCGACTCGAGATTTTTGGCTCGGTGCTGCGCGACGATTTCCGCCCGGACAGCGACCTCGACTTCCTGTTCACTCCCGGCCGGGATTTCCAGCGCGAAAAGGCCTACGGCCCCTGGGGACACGACCACATGGCGGAGGACTTGGCCGCCTTGCTTGGGCGCGAGGTGGATTTGATCGAGCGCAGCCGCATCGAGCAGATGGACAACTGGATCAAACGCAGGCACATCCTGCAGACTGCCGCCCCTATTTATGTGGACTGACGAAGGTACAGCGTTTGACATCCTCAAAGCCGCCCGGTTGATTCGCGACTTCAGCGCGGGCTTGACGCGTGCGCAATTCAACGCGGACTTGAAGACCCAATCGGCAATTCTCCATCAAATCATCATCCTCGGCGAAGCGGTCAAGCGGCTTTCAAGGCAGTTCCGCCAAGCCCATTCCTCAGTCCCTTGGGACGAAATCGCAGGCATGCGTGACCGCTGTGTCCATGGATACGATAACGTCGATCTCGACATTGTTTGGGATGTGGCTTCCCGTTATGCGACAAACGTCATCGCGTATCTCGAAACCATTGTTCCAAAGCCGCCGCCCGGGGTTTGACTTTTCTTCCTTCCCCCTTTTTTGGTAGTGTCTTAATTTGAATTTCCAGAGCAAAAGGCCATTGGCTGGTTGTGGTCTGAAGTCACCCCTGCTGGCTTGTGGCACGTTGCGCAAAACGGCACCCATTTGCCCTGTGTCCGCTTCCCCCGTCTAAATTCAAGAAAGCTATGAATAACCGTCTCTTCTTCGTGCTCTTTTTGGAGGCGCTGCAACTCCTGCTGTGCCTTGTCGCGATCAAGTTGCTCACGTTCAAGCTTTACCTCAAGTTTTGCATTTTGTGCCTGAAGATCCGATACCTTTCGTTCAAGTGCTACAAACTGCTCCTTCGCAAATGAAAGCTGCTGGCCGATAATCGCACGCCGAACCGTGCGAGCATAGCTGGTTGACAGAGAGTTTCAAGTACAATGTCAAACACCCGGTCCCGCGGGGTGTGATCAAGACTGGGTGAGAAAAGAAAAGATTTCCGCCGAAACCATCGTCCCAAAGCCTGACTTTTGTTCCGTCCTGCTTTTTTGAGTGATTTGCCCGGCTTGAAAGTGTATGCTTCCATCCAGCCGAAGGGCCTGCGCATGGTTCATTTTTACGAACAAATCGTGTTGGAGTTGCGGCGCAATCCGCGCCTGGCACTCGGTGTCATCTCCACGGTCAAAGGTTCCAGTCCGCAAAAGCCGGGGGCCAAAGCCCTCTTCCTCCCGGATGACCGCATGATCGGCACCCTGGGCGGCGGATGTCTGGAGGCGGAAATCCGCCGCCGCGCGCGCCTGGCACTCGATTCGGGCCAGCCCGCCACGTTCGAATTGACGCTCGACCACGACTTCGGCTGGGATGACGGGTTGATCTGCGGCGGAACGGTCCGCGGCCTGATTCTGCCGCGCGCCGGCGAGGCGCTGCCCATCTGGTCCGCCCTGGCCCAGCGCGATCAAGCACGAAGCTGGGGCGTGCGCGAGGATTTTTCCATCGCGTGGTGCGACGACCCGGACGCGGGCCGCTGGCTCTACCAGGAAACAGTCTCTCCGCCGCTTGCGTTGTGGATGGCCGGCTCGGGCCACATCGCACAGGCCGTCGCCCCGCTCGCCTTGACGCTGGATTTCGATGTGACAGTCTTCGACGATCGTCCCGAGCTGGCCAATCACGATTGTTTCCCGCCGGAAGCCCACCTGCGCGTGGGCAATTGGGGCGAGTTGCTGGAAACGCCCTTGCCGCCGCAACCGGCCCTGGGCCTGATCGTCACCCGCGGCCATCAACACGACGCCGACGTGCTGGCCGAATGGATTCACAAGCCGTTTCTTTTCCTGGGGATGATCGGCAGCAGCCGCAAGGCGCGCATCATCCGCGAGGGATTCATCAAGAAAAAAATGGCCGCGAAGGAAGAATTGGCCAGGCTGGCCTGTCCGGTCGGCCTGCCCATCGGGGCGATCAGCGTCCATGAAATTGCCGTGAGCATTCTGGCCCAATACATCGAAAAACGGGCGGAATATCTCGCCGCGAAATCCATCGCCCCCTCGCGGCCAGCCGGCCCGGTCCTGTCCGCCACATGAAAGCCGCCATCCAATTTATTCTCAATGGCCGGCCCGTTAAACTGGCGGATTGCCCAACCAATCTCACCCTGCTGGAATACTTGCGGCGCGAGGGTTTGACCGGCTCCAAGGAGGGCTGCGCAGAAGGCGATTGCGGCGCCTGCTCGGTGGCCATCATCGACCGCGACGCGGAAGGGCGCGCCGCCTGGCGCGCGATTAACAGTTGCCTGGTGCCGCTCTGCCTTTTGGACGGGCGCGAGATCATCACGGTGGAAGGCGTGGCCGGCCCGCGCGGACTGCACCCCGTCCAGGAAAAAATGGTCGGCCACCACGGCTCGCAGTGCGGCTATTGCACGCCGGGTTTCGTCGTTTCACTCTTCGAGGGCTACTACCGCGACGGCCTCAGCGACCGGCCTGACATTGAAGCCCAGCTCTGCGGCAACTTGTGCCGTTGCACCGGCTACCGTCCTATTCTTGACGCCGCCCTCGAGGCCTTTCAGGAACGGCGCAGCGACGCCGACCCCTTCGCCGCGCGCCTGGCCGGACCGCCCCCGCCCGCCCGCGAAGTGGCCTACGACTTTGACGGAGAACAATTCCTGCGCCCGGCCAGTCTGGCGCAATTGCTGGAATTGCGCCGGCAATATCCCCAGGGCCGGTTGATCGCGGGCGCGACGGAAGTGGGCCTGGAAATCACGAAAAAATTCAAACGCCTGCCCGTTTTGATTTCCGTGGAGGGCGTGGCGGAATTGCGGGAAATCACAGGCACCGGGACGGAATGGCGCATTGGCGCGGCGGCAACCCTCACGCAGATCGAGGAAAAGCTGGCGGCGGAATACCCCGCCCTGGCGGACATGCTGCGGGTTTTCGGTTCGCGGCAAATCCGCAATCGGGCCACCATGGGCGGCAATCTCGCCACCGCTTCACCCATCGGCGACAGCGCGCCGGTGTTGCTGGCGCTGGACGCCCGCGTCGTGCTGGCCTCCGTCGAAGGCGAGCGCGCGCTGCCCATCGATCAATTCTTCATTGCCTATCGCCAAACGGCGTTGCGACCCGGGGAAATTCTGAAAACCATTCTCCTGCCGCGCGGCCCGTCCGCGCCCGGCCTGGCGCGCAAGAGCGCCTGGTTCAAAGTCTCCAAAAGGCGTGAAATGGACATCAGCACCGTGGCCGCTTGTTTCACGGTCGATCTCGACGCCGGGGGCGTGGTGCGGCATGTCCGGCTGGCCTATGGCGGCGTTGCGGCCACCTCGAGCCGCGCTCGCGCCGCCGAGCAGGCGCTGCTCGGCAAGCCCTGGAGCGCGGAGATCGTTCAAGGGGTTCTGCCAATTTTGCGGGGCGAATTTAAACCAATCACGGATGTGCGCGGCAGCGCCGCCTACCGCGGCGGCCTGGTGCCCGCCCTGCTCGAAAAATTCTTCGCGGAATCCATGCAGTCCGACGAGCCGCTGACGATCACCCCTTCCCTGCCCGCCCCGCACTCCGCCCCGCACGAAAGCGCCCGTCTGCACGTGACCGGCGCGGCCGAATACACCGACGATCAGGGGGCGGACAAAGGCGGGCTGGAGGTCTGGCCGGTCTGTTCGCCCCATGCGCGGGCCAGAATCCTCAGGCGCGACGCCGACGCGGCGCGGCACATGCCGGGCATCCACGCCGTGCTGCTGGCGGAGGACGTTCCCGGCCTGAACGACGTGGGCGCGCTGCACAAAGACGAAGTCCTGCTGGCGGACAAGGAAATATCCTTCCACGGCCAGGTCATCGCGCTGGTGGTGGGCGGGACGCAGGAAGCCTGCCGCGCCGCCGCCGCAAAGGTTATTGTTGACTACGAGCCGCTGCCGCCGGTGCTGACCCTTCGCGAGGCCCTGGCCGCGGGCAGTTTTCATAATGAACCGAATTTCATCCGCCGGGGCGACGTGGAAGAGGCGCTGCGGCGATCGCCGCGCACGTTGCAAGGGGAATTTGAATTGGGCGGCCAGGAGCATTTCTATCTGGAGATGCAAGCCGCCTGGGCGGTCCCAGGCCGCGATGGCTCGCTGCTGGTGACATCCGCCACACAACATCCGACCGAGGTGCAGAATGTAATTGCGCACCTGTTGCACATGCCGGCCTGCAACGTGGTGGTGCAGGTGCCGCGCATGGGCGGCGGTTTTGGCGGCAAGGAGACCCAGGCCGCCGCCCCCGCCGCGCTGGCTGCGCTGGCCGCCTGGAAAACCGGCCGGCCCGTCCGCGTCCATTGGAATCGAGACCTGGACATGATGCTGACCGGCCACCGCCATCCGTTCCTGGCCCGGTTCAACGTTGGTTTTGACAGCGAGGGCCGGCTGCTGGCGGCCCAAATCCACCTCTGGTCCAACGGCGGCTGGTCGCGCGACCTGTCGCAGGCCGTGACGGACCGCGCCTTGTTTCATCTTGACAATTGCTACTACATCCCGGCCGTGGAGTTCCGCGGGCAGGTGGCCAAAACGAACCTTTCCTCCAACACGGCCATGCGCGGCTTCGGCGGCCCCCAGGGCATGGTCATCATCGAGGAAATCATCAACCGCGTCGCCCGCCATGCCAGCCTGCCGCCCGAGACGGTGCGCGAACGCAATCTCTATCACGGCAGCGGCGAGACCAACACCACTCATTACGGCCAGCCCGTCGGCGACAACCGCATCGGCATCATTTGGCGCGAGTTGATGGAATCGAGCGATTGGAAGAGCCGGCGCGCTCAAATCGACGCCTGGAACAACGCCCATCCCCGCGTCAAACGCGGCCTGGCCATGACGCCGTTGAAATTCGGCATCAGTTTTACCGTGACCCATCTCAACCAGGCGGGCGCGTTGGTTTTGCTTTACCTGGACGGCTCGGCCCAGGTCAACCACGGCGGAACGGAAATGGGACAGGGCCTGCACACCAACATCCGGGCCATTGCGTCGCAGGAGCTGGGCATCAAACCGGAGGACATCCGCGTCATGCCCACCAGCACCGATAAAGTGCCCAACACCTCGGCCACTGCCGCCTCCGTCGGCACCGACGTCAACGGCGCGGCTGTCAAAAACGCCTGTGAAAACTTGCGCGCGCGATTGCTGCCGCTGGCGGTGTCCCTGTTCCACGAAAAATTCGCGCAACAGGCCGCGCCGGAGGACTTGTTGTTTGCCAATGGCGAAATTCTCCTGCGCGGGACCAAGGAACCCCGCCTGCCGATGGGGGAAGTCATCCGGCGCGCCTGGCAGGAGCGGTTGAGCTTGTCGGCGCCGGGTTATTATGCAACGCCCGACATCCATTGGGACCGCGTGGCGGGACGCGGCAAGCCCTTCCACTATTTTGCGTGCGGGGCGGCGGTAGCGGAGGTGGAGGTGGACGGTTACACCGGCATGCAGCGCGTGCTGCGCGTGGACATTCTGCACGACGCCGGCGCGGCCATCAACGAAGGCATCAGCGCCGGCCAGGTCGAGGGCGGATTTGCCCAGGGCATGGGATGGTTGACAGGCGAGGAACTGCTTTGGGACAAGGACGGCCGGTTGCTGACCCATTGTCCGGACACTTACAAAATCCCCTCCATCGGCGACACGCCTCCGGTGTTCAACGTCACCCTGCTGAAAAACGCGGCGCAAAAGGACGTGGTCTATGGCAGCAAAGCGGTGGGAGAGCCGCCCTTGATGCTGGCCATCTCCGTCCGGGAAGCCATTCGCGACGCGGTGGCGGCCTTTGGCCCCCCCGACGGCCCGGTTTCACTGGCCGTCCCCGCCACCCCCGAAGCCATCTGGACCGCCATCCAGCAACGCCAGACGCCGCGTTCCTGATACGTCCTATTAGTCCCATAGCTCCCATTCATCCCATTCTCCCGAAATCGGATTCACGCCGCGTTGACCAATGCAGGTGTCATGCAGGTGTCAGTCCTGAATGGCCCTTAGATAAGACCTAAAACTTTCTTGCTCAAGCGTTTGCGTCGGACGACTCCGGGCACAGTTTCAAACAGGATTTGCCGTGAAAGTGTCTGCATCCGGCCAAC
>Ga0224555_1003125_pt1 | contig 17678 bp, 16 predicted proteins | sample 714S23034metaG_FD_180687 | JGI IMG/M metagenome (GOLD analysis project Ga0224555, IMG submission 180687) | Peat soil microbial communities from Stordalen Mire, Sweden - 717 S2 30-34 | ecosystem: Environmental > Terrestrial > Soil > Wetlands > Peat | place: Sweden: Norrbotten County, Stordalen...
GTGACACTCTTTGAAAAAGTACCACTAAATCAACTATTTGAAAATTACGATTGCAAAATGTTCACCGATTTCAAAGAACCGTTATATAACCAACTAAATCTGTTCGACTATTAACCGGACAGTAATGTTAGCTAATATTAAAAAAATTAAACTATCACACGCAGAAATTGCTATGCTTAAGGAAGAGATCTATGCTCTTAATGAAAAAGGCGAAGCAATATCGACGAAAAGCAAACTTAGGACAAAGGATAATTTGTGCTTCACATTGAAAACGTTTGCCCATGTGAGCAACACCACGTTCAAAATAGAAAAAAATAGTAAAGAGTGGAGTTCATTTAATGAAGCTTTAAAAATAAGAGACCGACTTACTCACCCAAAAAGTACCAACGATTTAATTATTTCTGATGTTGAACTAGAAGCAGTAGAAAAAACATTCATGTGGTATTTCGCAAGTATAATAGCCATTCTGAACAGTGCAAAGAAATCTCTTGAAACTTTGCTGGCAAATGATGCCAAGGAAAATAAAAAGAAAAGACAATCTAACAAAACCAATTCAGCCGATCGCTAACGCTCCGGCTGATTTTTTCGTTATAAAACAAGATGTAAATACATTTGTAATTACATTTAACTTGTGATATTATTTAAGTATGAAAAAACTAAGATTAACAAAAGAAGAAAAAGAAATTGAGAATGCTTTGCTGAGCGGTGATTTCAAGCCGGTAAAGGGAAAAGAATTGGAAAATATAGAAAACGCCCTCAAATCAAGAAAAAAAGACACAACAATGACCATTAGAGTGAATAGCGAAGATATTGAAAAAATTAAGGGCAAAGCAAAAAAATTGGGAATAAAATATCAATCTTATATTACAGAAATTATACATCAGGTTGCTCAATAATTAATTCTAATGAATAGATATTTATAACAAGGTCAATACAGCCGATCGCTGCGCGCGACGGCAACGGCAATGACAATCGCTTAGCTCCGCCGTTGGGCGGGTCACGATTTACGGAGAATCACATTCATGCCGATCCATATAGAAAAAGTCGACGGACAACCACATCGAGTCGTTAACTTGTCTCGACTTGAAGCTTTGGGAGATGCTATTTTCGCTTTCGCGCTAACATTGCTAGCCATGGATATAAGGGTGCCGGTAATCGAACCCAACGCATTAGCTCAAGGAATTTTGTCACTTCTTCCGAAACTACTCGTATTTGTGTTTTCTTTTCTGGCAATTGCTCAAGCATGGTATAATCATCAGCGAACAATGATGCATATTGTTCGCTCGGACAGGACATTCCTTTGGTTATATCTCTTATCGCTCATGTTTGTTGTCTTGATGCCTGCCTCGGCAGATATCCTAGGAAGATATCCTCTCCAGCCCTTGTCACTGGTATTTTTCGGTATCAATACTGCGTTACTTTGCCTAGCTTCTTGGATAATGTGGCAGTATGCGTCACATCCAGGCAAACTGCTCGATGATGACATCGAACCTGCTGGAGTCAAACTGATTGCGCGTCTGTGGCTATATCCTCCGCTAATCATTGTCGTCACGATGCGACTAGTCTTTGTCTGTGTTTATCCTGTTTATGTGGCTTGGCTTTTGATGCCCCTCATCTTCTATTCTTATAGCATGTGGGCGGTCAGAAGAAATCGAAAAGATCCGAGATCATACAATCAGTATCTCGAAGTATCTCAAGGCTAGAATATGCACCAGTCCAACAAGCGCTTGCACCTAACATCTTCGCCTCGCTGCGCGCGGCTCGACGCAGGTGAAGCCCTCGTAATTCACTTCAGCTCACTGTACTCTTAAAAGATATGAAGGGAGATATATGATAAAAAAAGTCGAAGAATCCTTTGGAGGGAGAATCCGAAGACTGAGAGAGGCAAAAGGTCTCAGTTTGGATGTTCTTTCGCACGATACCGGTTATACGGTTGACTTTCTGAAAGAGATTGAGGAAGGTAAAATAGCCCCGCCTGTTGCGGTAGTCCTCCAGTTGGGCCGCGTCCTTAAGATCGACATGGATCAATTACAGGAAAATCGTAATAAAGAAGCATCCAAGCAAAGGACAAAGAGCCACAAGAAGAGAGTTGCATCGTATGCGTATGCACCTCTTACCACGCCCGGAGAGGAAAAACACTTAAGGGCTTATCGTGTAACCATTGATCCGGAGACCGAACATAAAGGTGTTGAGTATCACCATGAGGGCGAAGAATTCATTTACGTCCTTTATGGGGGTCTCACGATTCAGGTGGGTCAGAACACTTCAACCTTGAAGAAAGGAGAGTGCATCAGCTTTGATTCCTCTCTTTCCCATAAGCTCAGCAATCCAACCCGGGAAAAGGCAGAGCTACTGGTTGTCATATATGTGCCGTAAGGAGGGGAAATGTCTTTTCAACTGACTGCAGAACAGAAAATGGTCAGACTCATGGCTAAAGATTTTGCCAGGAAGGAATTAGAGCCTGAGGCTGCCAAAAGGGACAAGGAAGAGATATTCCCAGTAGATGTGGTGAAGAAGATGGGTCGGCTCGGCCTGCTGGGAATGATGGTGCCTGTTAAGTATGGCGGAGCTGGCGCCGGTGCGGTAAGTTATTGTCTGGCTCTTCAGGAAATCGCCTATTCGTGCGCATCAACTGCAGTGACAATGTCTGTGGCCAATCTCTCTACCGAGCCGTTACTCAAATTCGGTGATGAAAACCAGAAGGCGAAATATCTTTTTGGGCTTGCACAGGGAGAGTTGCTTGGATGTTTTGCTCTCACTGAACCCGGTGCCGGATCAGACCCCGGAAGCCTCTCTATAAAGGCAGAGGATAAAGGAGACTATTATCTGATCAACGGGACAAAGACCTTCATTACCCACGGACAATATGCTGATGTAGTGAATCTCATTACCAGGACCGGCCCGGAAAAAGGCAGCAAAGGTCTCTCAGCTTTTATTGTTGAGAAGGGCACACCCGGATTTTCCATAGGCGCACGCGAAGATAAGATGGGGCTAAGGGCTTCCAATACAGTGGAGCTTCTCTTCAATGACTGCAAGGTTCCGAAGGAAAACCTGATTGGAAGAGAAGGTATAGGCTTCAAAATAGCCATGACAGCCCTCGATAGCGGCCGCATCGGTATAGCATCGCAGGCTTTGGGCATCACCCGCGCATGTCTGGATGAAAGCATCAGATATGCCAAGGAACGTAAACAGTTCGGCAAGACCATCAGCTCGTTTGAGGCCATTCAGTGGATGATCGCTGACATGGGGACAGGGATTGAGGCGGCGAGCTTACTTACCTTGTCCGCTGCCTGGAGAAAAGACCAGGACATGCCTTTCACAAAAGAGGCCTCCATGGCCAAGCTTTTTGCTTCGGAATTGGCGAACAAGAGTGCCTATCTCGCATTGCAGATCCATGGCGGGTATGGCTATCTCAAGGACTTCAAGGTAGAGAGGCTCTATCGTGATGCCCGAGCCACTTCGATATATGAAGGCACATCTGAGATACAGAGGCTGGTCATTGCGAGGGAGCTTCTGAAAGATCAGAACTATGGATGATATGACTGAAAAGAAACCATCAAAAGGAGATGACTATGGATTTTGAATTATCTAACGAAATGAAAATGCTCGCCGATATGGCATACAAGTTTGCCGTTCAAGAAGTAGAACCTGTGGCCAAAGAAGCAGACGAGAAAGAAAAATATACTCCTGAGATTCGCAAGAAAGCAGGCGCTAATGGTTTAATCGGCTGTTGGATACCTGAGGAATATGGCGGAAGCGGCGCTGGTTTTCTCGGCAACACCATCATAACGGAACAAATTGCCAGGGTATGCATGGGCATAGGACTGAATATCACTGCGGCCACATTTGGAGCTGAAAACATTCACTACTATGGAACACGAGAGCAAAAAGAGAAATACCTTCCTCCTGTTTGCGCGGGAGACGCGGTATTTGCAGGCGCCTATACGGAACCGAATGCGGGCACGGATGTGGCAGGTTACAAGACAAGGGCCATTCAGGATGGCGATGACTATGTAATCACCGGCAATAAAATGTTCATCACGAACGGTACTGTGTGTGACTGGATGGTGGTGCAGGCCATCACCGACCCGGACCAGAAAGTTCACAAAAGCTTCAGCCAGTTTATCGTACCTGCCGATGCGCCGGGGATCACGAGGACAAAAATCAGAGGAAAATTGGGGATCAGGGCCAGCGACACGGCAGAAATAGCTCTCGATGAAGTGAGGGTTCCCAAGGAGAATCTTATCGGTAAGAGAGGGGCTGGATTCCACCAGCTCATGCACTTTTTTGACACCACACGGGTGATGGTGGCGGGCCAGGGTTTGGGACTCTCTCAGGCATGTCTGGACGAGTCAGTCAAATATTGTAAGGAGAGGACTGCTTTTGGGAAGCCGCTGGGCTCATTCCAGATTACATCGCAAAAGCTTGCCGAGATGTGGATCAAGATAGAAGCCCTGCGAAATATTACGTACAAGGCCGCCTGGCTGCTTGATTCCGGCCATCCGAATTATCACCTCTCCGCAATGGCAAAATACCTTGCCGGGCAAACAGCGGTATTCTGCGCCAATCTTGCAGTGGAGCTTCACGGCGGATACGGATACATCGAAGAATACAAGGTGCAGAAATTTTATCGTGATGCAAAGATCCTCGAACTCTACGAGGGAACCAAGGAAGCTGAGATCATGACGCTCGGGAAAGTCCTTTTGTCGCGTTAGTGATATATCGCAAATACTAATGAGCCATTATGATTTTTATCACAGATGCAACGCCAGTCGCCTCATCAACGTTGGCGCCATTTCCGGGAACATTCCCAAGGCCTGCTTTTTTATGATCAGTCTTTCATTGACATACAAGACTACTCATCGTATACTTTTAACTGTGTGGTGGAGAGATTCGGGGAATATTGGGAATGAAAGCGAATAAAGGTGGAAGAAAATGATTCAGGATCATCTTGACAAGATTGAAGAGAGGCTGAAGCAGAGTAAAACGGTCAAAGAGAGTGACAAAGCCGAGCTCCTGACCCTCCTGACAACCCTGAGAACGGAAATTGCCGGCCTTTCCCAGACTCACCATGAGCAGGCGGAAAGCATTGCAGGATTTGCCGAATTATCAGCCTATGAAGCCACACGTAGCGAAAAGAGTCCGGAGCTTTTTAATTTGTCGATTGAAGGTCTGACCTCATCGGTTCAGGGCTTCGAATTATCTCATCCAAAGCTAGTGGGTATTATCAATACCTTTTGCACTATGCTCTCTAATCTGGGAATATAAAATCCTTGTGAATTAGTTGAACTAGGGCAGCTTCCTACCAACAAAACATCGACATTACCCTCACTTTTGGGGGTCAATATTTAATTGACATACAAGACAAAAATTCTCATTGACATTCAGAACCGACAATTTTATAGTTCAACGAGTAATAAACAATATCATATCAAAATAAATATGATTCAAGAAAGGAATTTTTATGCGTAAACTGATTATTTGTGTTTTTGTTTTTCTGTTGGCTGTTCCGGCATGGGCCGTCCAGCTGCAAACTGAAGACCAGAAGACCCTCTATGCGCTGGGTGCTGACTTAGCAAAGAAGCTTTCCGTTTTTAACTTGTCCGTTGAAGAGTATGAATTTGTCAAGCAAGGCATGAGCGATGTCGGCGCCGGTAAAAAGTTGGAGGTAGAACCTGAAGCCTATACGCAGAATATCAATAAATTGTTTCAAGCAAGAGTGCAGGTCGCCGCACAAAAGCAAAAAGAATTGGACAAACCCTATTTAGAGAATGCCGCCAAGGAAAAAGGTGCGCAGAAGACGGATTCAGGTCTTATTTACCAGCCAATCAAAGTCGGAACCGGCGTTCAACCTAAAGCGTCGGATATCGTCAAAGTTCACTACATCGGGACTTTAACTGACGGCAAGGAATTTGACAGCTCCGTCAAGCGTGGTCAGCCTGTGGAATTTCCGCTGGGACAGGTTATTCCCTGCTGGACGGAAGGCGTCGGGAAAATGAAAGTCGGCGGCAAGGCTAAGCTGGTGTGTCCTTCGGATATCGCTTACGGCGACCCAGGCAGACCGCCGTTTATTCCCGGTGGTGCGACACTGGTTTTTGAAGTGGAATTGCTGGGCGTGAAGCATCCTGCCGCAGCGGCCCCCACTCCCAAGAAAACATCGACACCCAAGGCAAAATCAAAGCAATAGTTTAAGCAAATACCATCTTTATAATCATGTGCATTGAAGGGACGGGCTGCAAACCCGCCCCTGCTGCATGATTTCCATCTTCTAAAATAAAAGGGGCCTGTGTGCTAGTTCACTAATTCGGTAATTTTTTGAATCTTATCAAAGTGACAATTTTTTATGTCAATTATTGAAATCAAAACGCTGACCAAGACTTTCGACAAGATTCAAGCTGTGCGGGGCATAGATTTGAATATCGAGAAAGGTGAGATATTCGGGCTACTGGGCCCCAACGGCGCGGGAAAGACTACAACCATCGGGATGCTCTGTACTATTATCCGGCCGACTTCGGGCAGCGCTATATTGGCTGGTTTTGATGTCGTAAAAAATCCAGCCGATGTCCGGCGCCAGGTGGGCATCGTTTTTCAAGATCCGACTTTGGATACGGTTCTTACCGGCCATGAAAATCTTGAACTTCATGCCCGCCTCTATGGTGTGCCTGCCGGCCAGCGGGAAAAAAGAATCACGGAAATGCTGGAACTTGTTGACCTCAAGGGGCGCAGTAACGACATAACCCGTACTTATTCAGGTGGAATGCGCCGCAGGCTGGAACTGGCGCGCGGCCTTTTGCATAAACCGGCGGTGCTCTTTCTGGACGAGCCGACGCTCGGCCTCGACCCGCAGACACGCGCCCGCACCTGGGACTATATCAAAAAAATGGCGCAAAAAGAGCAGACTACAGTTGTCCTGACCACTCATTATATGGAAGAAGCGGAGCAGGTGTGCGACCGCGTGGGTATTATCGACCACGGGCAGATCATGGCGCTGGATGCTCCGGATAATCTCAAGGAATCCATGGGCGGTGATCTGGTCGTTATTCGGGCAAAAGAACCACCCCTGCAAAAGATACAAACCCTGCCTTATGTAAAGGACGTGAAACTAAATGACGGCACTGTTGAGATAACCATGAAGGATGCCCATCTCCACCTGCCGGAACTGCTTTCCATCATTCCCCATGTTGAATGCGTGGAAACAAGAGTGCCGACACTCAGTGATGTCTTTATCAAGCTGACCGGCCACGATATCCGAGAAGATTCACCGGAGGACTCCGGCAGCTGGGTTGACTCCGTGGCGCGCTACCGTCAAAGGGGAAAATGAATTGTATGAACCCCAGAATAAGCTCTGGACTCAAATAATGTAACGCAGTAAATTAGTAGTATTAAACCAAACCCCGCAAAGCTTGGAGCTTGCGGGATAAATTCGACTAAGATTTTTGCTTCACCTATTGCTTGCAAAAATCAAGTCTCATTAATCACGGGTATGAAACACAAAGCAAGCTGAGGGGTATTATATCCCTGCTTATACGGGATAATTCGGCTAACAAACTTCTATTCGCTTCGCTTTCGAAGTTTGAGTCTCATTACCCTCCGCTTTGCGGGATAATTCGACCAACAAACTTCAGTGCACTTTGTTTCTGAAGTTTGGGTCTCATTAAATTGGAGTTTCAACAATAAACTGATGAACGATAATCGTCTGCAAAAAGAATTGATGGGAATTTACGCCTTATGGTGGCGCGAGTTTATAGTATTCCGGCGGGAAAAAAGCAGAATCGTATCCAGCGTTGTTCAGCCGCTGATGTGGCTGTTCCTTTTCGGCAGCGGTGTGGGAGCCAGCATCAATATCAGCGATATCAATTATCGGGATTACATTTATCCGGGCATACTGACCATGTCGGTGCTTTTTGGCTCGGTATTTTTTGGACTTTATATTGTCTGGGACCGAAAGCTGGACGTTCTCAAAGCTGTTCTGGTAGCGCCGGTGTCGCGCATCAGTATTTTTATGGGCAAAGTACTGGGCGGTTGCACGGATGTTACTTTGCAGATTCTTATACTTTTCATTTTTTCGTTTTTATTTCCTTCAGTCAATCCCTGGGGAATTCCGATGGCATTATTATTTTTGCTGATAACATCAATCGCGCTTGTTTCTCTGGGATTGGCTATCGGCTCAATGCTGGAGAGTCTGGAAGGCTTTCAGGTCGTTTCGACATTTGTTGTTTTTCCGCTTTTCTTCCTCTCCGGCGCTCTTTTTCCGGTAGATAATAAATTGCCTCTGTGGCTGCAGAGCTTAGTCAAGCTCAATCCGTTGACCTACGCAGTGGACGGCGTCCGCGGCGCTCTGCTCAATGTGAACGCGTTTCCTTTTTATATCGACTTTGGCGTCATCACTTTCTTTGCCGTAGTTATGTTTCTATTGGGGAGTGTTTTGTTCAGCCGGATGAAGTGATATAATAAAACTCCCCGCCGCAAGCAGCGGGGTATCTTGTTGGATTATAATTTCTTCGTCGTCGAAAGCGACGGGGAATTTAACCCGTAAAGATTAAAACGATTATATCGGGGGTATCCCAACAGTAATAACCAGTTATCAAACTGAAATACAAAACCGAATTTCTTATAGTTCAAATATGAATAAGCAATGTTTGGTCAAATATCGAAATAATTCTTGTTTTTTGGATAACCTATTGAGATAATATACCAATTCATGGTTTGGATTTCTCAGGAGTGAAGAGTGAAAAACTGGGATTATGAAGTAAATAAAGAGGAGTGAATCGTTATGGACGAAAGAAGGAGAGCGCAACGACTGGAGGAGCAGAACGAGATCACCATAACTATCGTCTCCGGAGGGAAAAACCCTCCTAAAGAAAAAATTATCTATAATTACAGCAAGGATATTTCTGTGTCCGGTTCCAGAATTCAGGCCCATATTTTTTTACCCGTCGATTCCCTCCTCAAGATAGAAATGACATTAAAGACTCTGCGCCAAATGATAACTGTCCTCGGAAAAGTAAAATGGATCAAAGTCGTCTTTGAAGATGAGTCTTATGAAGCGGGTGTGGAATTATTCAATACCTCCAGCGAAGCGATCAAGAAACTGACAGAATACATCTCGTGGAAACAAAAGTTTAAAAGTCTAAATAAAGGGGACCTCAGCATTTAACTTACGATTCACGCCCGATGGCAAACATCAATACCAAACTCACACTTTGCGGTTAATATTTCATTAGTGAAACTCTAATCTTAATGAGACTCGCTGAAAACGAATGAAGTGAAATTTGAAGCGTAAATAGAATTGATCTCGGGAGCGAAGTGACTTGGGGTTATCCCCGAAGCAGATTGACAGCAGGTATTAACCTGTGATTTTGTTTTAAATAAATGCAATAATGGTGGCGGGGAGGTTTAGCTAATGCTTAAAGATAAAAAGATAGCGATCATTGGCGGCGGGAAAATGGGCAGTATAATTGCTCAGGGTTTAATTGCTCATAAAATTATTTTTGCCAAGGATATTATCGTCACGGACATTGACGCCGCAAGACTGGATTACTTACGTTCGACTATGAAGTTAAAGGTTTCTTATAATAATGAAAAAGCCGTAAAAGGTGCGGACATAATTATTCTCGCTGTTAAACCGCAAAGCATGGCGTCAACATTGAAAGAGATTAGCTCTGCTATTGATAAGTCAAAAGTTGTGATTTCCATCGCTGCGGGAATCACGACAACTTTTATTGAAAGCTCTTTGACCAAAGGCGTCCGTGTTGTAAGGGTGATGCCCAATACGCCCGCGCTTGTTGGCGAGGGAGCGGCGGCAGTGGCCAAGGGAAGCTGCGCTAAGGCTGATGATGTCAAACTTACGCGGGCTATTTTCGATGCCGTGGGCATCAGCGTCGAAATTGAGGAAAAGCTGATGGATGCCGTAACCGGATTGAGCGGCAGCGGACCCGCTTATTGTTTTTTGATCATTGAAGCGCTTATCGACGCCGGAGAACAAATGGGTTTACCGCGTGATTTGGCGGCAAAACTTGCCATGCAAACCATGCTGGGAGCGGCTCGCCTGTGCCTTGAGAGTGATAAACAACCCGCGCAATTAAGAGAGATGGTTACGTCGCCCGGAGGCACTACGGTTGCCGGACTCAAAGCGCTGGAAGAAGGAAAAATCCGGGCAACAATTATTTCCGCCGTTGAAGCGGCGACGAAGCGATCTAAAGAATTAGCAGGCGGTAAATAATACCAATTCTAATCCACTTAGCGGTTTCACCTCTTATACCATCTCTAAATCAAAGATGATATTGAGGTGGCTAGGCAGAGGCAACGAGGCGTATTTTATACGTGTGACCTTCAGGTTATACGTTGAGGAAGCCGATGACGACGCCAACAAAAATAGCGCTTTGATTTAGGAATGGAATTACGCTTCATCCTTTTTTTCTATTTCGATAATGTGAGTTGCTTGTTCGTTCGTCTCTGGAGTAACAACAACTTCTTTTGGCTTAGCCGGTTCAATGGTAAACGAAACCGACTCTACCGGCAGATTTTCGTCAGCAGGCATAAGTGCTATCAGAGCTGCTACCGGCGCAATATCCGTCGATGGAGCAGTTTCCATTACTGTTTCTGCCGGTCTTCTTTTCTTGTGACGAGGTCTCCGGCGGCTTTTCTTTTTAGGGGGACCATCCCCATTTGCTGAACCTTTTTCGTCAGTGGCTAACACTGAAGTTTCCTCTGTTTTCAGGGAAGTTTCCTCGCGTGGCTCAGGAGCGTCCACAGTTTTTTCTTTGATGGTTTGCTGTATTTCCACCTTGTCCCACGATGTCTCCATAATACCCGCAATATGCAAGTTAAGACCGAATGTTGATTCCAAATTTAGAAGTTCGCTCCTTTTGCGATTGAGGATGTAATCGGCAATTTCATGCGGAAGAATTATTCTTAATTCGGAATAAATGCCTTTGACCGCTTCCGATTCAATTTTGCGAAACGCTCCCAGTGCGGCATATTCCAGAGATGGACGCAAACCGCTGCCTTTACAGAAAGGACATTTTGTGTAACTGATTTCCTGAATTGTTGACTGTTTCTTTTGCCGCGATAATTCAAGCATCCCGAATTTAGAAATACGGGAGAGCTGTATCCTTGCCTTATCTATGCTGAGCGCTTTTTTGAAAGATTTTTCCACTTCGGCAATATGTTTTTTATCCATCATGTCAATAAAATCGATGACAATCAATCCGCCTAAGTCCCGTAAACGCAGTTGTCTGGCAATTTCTTCGCTGGCTTCAATGTTTGTTTTGAAGGCGGTTTCCTCAATGTTTTTTTTGTGGGAACCACGGCCGGAGTTTACATCAATTGTAATCATTGCTTCCGTCGGATTGATTATAATGTACCCACCGGATTTGATTTCCACTCGTTCCTGATAGATAACGCGTATTTGTTCTTCCAATTGAAAACTGTCAAAAAGGGGAGTTTTTTCTTTATAATGTTTGATCATTCTTAAATGACGTGGAGCCACAGCCTTTAAGTAAGAGCGCATTTTGCGGAATGTTTCCTGATCATCAACCAAAATTTCATCAATTTCCGGCGTCAAATAATCGCGTAAACTGCGCACGCCAAAGTCGGTCTCCTGGTAAATCAGGGAAGGTGCATTAATGCTGATTGCTTTCTTACATATCTCTTTCCAAAGACGCATAAGAAGCTGGTAATCGCGGAAAATTTCCTGCTTTGTGCGGTTGAATCCGGCTGTCCGCACGATAAATCCCATATCTTCAGGAATTTTAATTTGTTTCATAATATCTTTTATTTTTTGCCGATCTTCTTCATCTTCTACCTTGCGGGAGATACCGCTACCGGGTTTGTTGGGAAGCAGGACTAAATATCTGCCGGGAAGAGAAATATGGGCAGTTAAAAGAGCTCCTTTATTGCCGATCGCTTCTCTTACCGCCTGGACAATGATTTCCTGCCCAGCTTTGAGCACAGGGTTGCCGTTGGCCTGGCCGTTTCCCTGTTCGGTTAAATATTCGTGATTAACATCCTTAAGAGGAAGGAAACCATCCTTGTCGCCGCCATAATCGACAAAGGCCGCTTGCAGGCCGCGTTCAACTTTAAGCACCTTGCTTTTAAAAATATTGCCGATAATGGGCTCTCTTACCGACATCTCAATGTTGAATTCAATTAGACTACCCTTTTCGTTAACGGTAGCCATACGCATCTGCTCTTTGTGAACAGCGTTGATAAGCATCGTATGTTTCATAAACGTCCTTTTTGACCGGCCGCCATTTTTGTGCGAATTCGCACAAGAATAGACTTTTTAGAGTCTATTCTTTAAATATGCGGCGCGACCAGTTGTATTTATAGAAAGGCGCTGACATCGCCTTTACCATTTCTTATAATTTCAATATTGTCATCAACAAGGCTGATGACGCTCGATGGTTCGGGAATAATAATACCACCATCAATAATTAAGTCAACCATTCGCCCAAAGTGTTCCTCGATTTCATAAGGAGTGCCTAGATCTTCGCCATCTGCTGTTTTTACACTGGTACTGATTATCGGTTGTCCCAGTTCTTTGATTAAATCCAGGCAAATTTGATTATCCGGCACTCTTATTCCTGTCGTCGATCTTTTCGGTAAAATTATTTTAGGCACCAAACGTGAAGCTTCTAAAATAAAAGTATACGGTCCCGGCAAAAGCCTTTTCATTGTTTTGTACGCATAGTCGGTAACTTTGGCGTATTGGCTGATATGTTTCAAATCCGAACAAATAAAACTCAACGGTTGTTTTCTGTTTCTTCTTTTTAATTCGTAAATTCTTTCGATACCTTTCTTATTGGACAAATCACAGCCTAAACCGTAAACCGTATCGGTCGGATAAATTATTATCCCGCCTTGACGCAGTATATCAACAGCTTTCCTGATGAGGCGCATTTGTGGATTCTGACTGTTGATGGAAAGCATGATTTAATTCCTTATTATTTTTACGGAAGATATATATCAAGAATTAAATACTTTCGCAATGAAAGCTTCAAAGTGAAAAGGAAATCACGGGTACAATACCCCAAAGCAAGCTACTGGGTATTGTATCCCTGCTTATACGGGATAATTCGACTAACAAACTTCTATTCGCTTCGCTTTTTGAAGTTTGAGTCTCATTACCCTCCGCTTCGCGGGGTTCGTATTACTTTGTCTTTATTATAAATGTTTTCACAAACCAGGCGATAGTCAAGATAAATACGATTCCAACACCAGAGAGAGACAGAAACCACTTGGTGTTCGTCGCGGTTCCGGACAGCGCGACGAGCGCGGGTGTTGCGCGCCTGAGATCGCTCAGGAAGTACAGGTGCATCGCATTTTCAATCAGATCGCAGATCCCGGCGATAAATGGTGTCAGAATGATAAAATTGAAACTCGGACTTACGCCGTTGATTTTGAATGTTCTGGCTATCAGCAGGCTTAAAAATATACTGTACCAGATCGGATGGAAATTATCGAAGTAGAAGTGTTTATAATAAATTGCGATTTGGCCCGACGCGATCCAGCCTGAAGCAATCTCTTTGAATATATTGCTCGACAGAGTTATCTGGAGAGCCAAAACATTGCCCACGCCCAATGGCTGTATGATCGAGCCGATGATGAACTGCGAAGTAAAATAGATGATCCCGAATATTATGATGAGAATATTGGAATCGGACCTTTGGCTGATGAAATTTTCCGCCCGTGAAAATATGTTTATAGTTGCTCCTCCTCAAAAATTGCCTCATTCTACTCTCCCTTCTGGCGATTGGAAGGAATTATAAGAAGAACGATTCTGCATGTCAACCACGCATACAATCTTCCAGAGTCTGTCTGGTTCGAGACATGTCCCTGGGCTTTACCTCCATGGTAATAGTTGAGTCATACCCTCTGTTCATGAGGGATGCTATAATGGCAGGATAATCCACAATCCCGTCTCCCAGTGGAAGATGGAGATCATCTTTAACGCTTGTTCCGCCATGGTTGTCATGAACATGGAGGTGAGCAATTCTGGAAAAGTGATCTTCTATGAAACGAAACGATGTGTTATGTTGAGAAAGAAGCTGGGCATGTCCGATATCCAGAGTCATCCTGAGATCAGGAATGGCATTAAATGCCGGTCCGAAACTCTCCGTGCGTTCGCTCAAGTTTTCTATGCAGATAGTAATCCCGTACTCATTGCCATAGTCCACTATCCGGGAGAGCAGGTCCAGCTTCCTGGGGATGAGTTCCGCCGGAGCCCATCTCTGATCGATCCAGAAATGCAGGGTCGCCTTGGTAATGTCAAGCTGTCGTGACAGGTCCATCAGGGTTTTGATGCGCGGAAGGAACTTGTTGCGAAGCACATCCACGTCAAGAGGATTATCCTCGTTGGGATAATGGGCAAGAAACGAGATGCCGTATGTATCTTTTATTTCCAGGAGCTGAGGAATCCAACCGGCCACTGTCGCAGGATCATCAAGGGAAATCTCCACGAACGGGTAGCCGAACTTTGCTACTTCAAGAAGCTCTTCAATTGAGTGAGCCCTTCCTCCTATCATGATCATGCTGGTTAACCTTTTGTACCAATTCGCTTTCTTCGACTAACTTTGTTAACTGCGTCGTCAGCTTCCTCAACGTATTAGAAATACGCCTGCGGAGCCTCCTCCTTGCCGCCGCGTTATCCTGTGACCGGATGCGCAACCAAAGGGCGCGCAATAAAATAATAACTTTTTACCCTACCGGGAAGTGACGCATTGCAGGCGGCAGCTTCCAATCGAAATGGTATATAAAATATTGACACCATTAAACCCTGTTATTTAATGGCGGGACTTTTTTAAAGCCGGCCTTCTTGTTTCAGCCTGTCAATAATTTTCTGGATCTCCGGCATTTTTGCGCTGGCCGCTTTTTCACCTTCAAAAATTGCCTCGTTAAATTTATCCATATCGGTGGACCCGATATTCCTCAAATTCGGGCGGATCACGATGTCGGCATTCTTGATCTGATATTCAGCGATCCTGGAATACATGATGTTTACTGATTTCCTCATGGTGTCCATAATTCCACTGGGCACATCGGTATTGATACCGCCGGAGATATCCACGGCAATGACGATATCCGCCCCGTTACGGCGCGCCACATCAACGGCCACAGGACTGACCACGCCACCGTCCATATAGGTGCTGTTTCCGATCTTCAAGGGCTTGAACACGCCCGGCACGGAGCAGCTGGCATGCACGGCCATACCGGTATTGCCACTGGCAAAGACAACTTCTTCCCCGGTAGCGGCATTGGTAGCCACCGCATAGTAACGTATTTTCAGTTTTTCTATGGGGGTATTCTGAATGTTTACGTTGATAAAATTTTCGAGCTTTTCACCCTTAATTAGCCCGCCATTCCAGATCTTCCAATCATAGTCGATAATATTGTCCCTTTCCATCTTCATGGCGATCCCCTGCAATTCGAAGGCGGTCTTGCCCGAGGCGTATAAACTGCCTACCAGGCTGCCGACGCTCGTACCAACGACCATGTGAATGGGGATATTCTGGGCTTCCAGCACTTTCAGGACCCCGATATGCGCGAAGCCCTTGGATGCCCCCGCCCCCAGGACAACCGCAATCGTGGCCGGTTTGGGATGCGCAGGTGGTAGTGGCGGCGGCGTAGTGGCGCAAGCAGCCAGCGTTAAAACCAGAAAAATTATGAGCAGAAATACTTTAAGCTTAGTACCACTCCATGAAGCAAACATTTTTCCGAGCATATTCTTTATTATCCTTCCCCATCGTGATCGATATACTACAGGTGCGTTTCACGAGTTATGCTTCACGACTTTCTAAAAACCAAAGTATAACCTTTTTCTCGAAATAATTTCAGACAGACATCTACAACATCTGCATCATAAAGGATGCCCTTATTCCGGGAAATCTCTTCCAGAGCAAAATCGATTCCCAGTGAAGGCCGATAGGGACGGTGGGAACCGATAGCCTCCACGACGTCAGCAACAGCTATAATCCGTGCCTCCAGGAGAATATCATCTCCCTTAAGACCCTGAGGATAACCGGATCCATTCATCCGCTCATGATGCTGAAGGACGACATCAGCCACGGGCCAGGGAAAGTCGATGTCTTTTAGAATATCATACCCTGACTGGGAGTGTGTTTTAATCAAACTGAATTCCAGATCGGTCAGTTTCGTCGGCTTGCTGAGAATCTCGGAAGGAATGGATATCTTGCCGATATCGTGAATGGAGGATGCGGTGCGAATGAAGTCCCGCCGGTCTGCCGATAAACCCATTTCTGTGGCAATCGACCGGGCCAGATCGGATACCCGCTGCTGATGACCCGCAGTATAGGGATCTTTCATTTCCACGATCATAGAGATGGATTGGACCGTGGCTCCCAGAGCTTTTCTTAGCCGATCAAAGCTCTGTTGACGTTCTTCCTCCGCTTGTTTGCGCTCGGAAATGTCGCGAACAATAGCCTGAATGTAGTGTTTACCCATATTGCTAAATACGTTCAGGCTGACCTCTGCATCAAATAGAGTCCCATCGTAACGGCTGTGCTTCCATTCAAAGAACTGCGTCTGCCCCCCGAGCGCCGCCTGTATCTTCTCCTGTGCTTTCTCCTTGGATTTCCTTCCATCCGGCTGAACTTCCGGGGAGAACAGATACGGAGGCTGCCCGATGATCTGTTCTCTGGTACAACCAAACATCTCCAAGGTCTTTGGGTTGCAGTCAATAAAGATATCCTGATCCATCATTAAATAAGAATCGTTGGCAGACTCAAAAAGGGTCCGGAATTTGGATTCGCTCTCCCTTAGAACCTCCTCTGCCCGCTTGCTTTCGGTAACGTCCTGGCCAATACCCCTGAAGCCGATGATCTCTCCTTGTTGGTTTTTCAGAGGAAAACCTGTCATTTCACCAAATCCCGTTGTTCCATCCTTACGGAGAATCTTGTACAAAATGCCCCTTTCGGGCTTACCGGTTATGTATATATTGCCGAAAGCTTTATACACTTTTCCCAAGTCCTCTTTAACTATTTGATCTCGGAAGCTTGTTCCGATCAGTTCCTCTCTGGTATATCCTAAATGATGGCAGACTGAATCATTAGCGAAGGTATAATTACCGGTGATGTCTACCTCAAAATATGCATCCTCCATCTCATCAAGTATAGACCGGTATCTCTCCTCATTTTGGCGCAGAGCTTCTTCCATTTTCCTGCGCTCAGTACTATCATGGACATTCATGATAAAACCTGCAACATCTGGATTGTCAAAAAGATTTTTCCCCAGCCCCTCAAAATAACGTTCCGAACCATCTTTATGCACTATGCGGAATGCATTGGGGATCGCGGAATCTTTTGCCAGAATAGCCTTGCTGAAATCACTGACAGCACGTTTTTTGTCATCCGGATGAATAAGCGTAAGCGCAACTCTACCAATTAGTTCATCAGGCTTGTATCCGGCAATATGCTCGATAGAACGGCTGCAATATTTTATGCCTCCATTTTTATCCGTAATGATAATGACGTCTGAAGAGTTTTCCGTAATCTCCTTAAAGTATTTTTCGTTCTGCTGCAGCGCCGCCTCCGCTTGCTTGCGCTCGGTGACATCCCGGGCAATACCCTGAAATCCGATTGGTTTGCCTGATGAATCTTTTTGTAAAGATACGGATACTTCAATGAATCTTTTGGTCTTGTCTTTTCTTATAATCTGCC
>Ga0224555_1003126_pt1 | contig 17667 bp, 21 predicted proteins | sample 714S23034metaG_FD_180687 | JGI IMG/M metagenome (GOLD analysis project Ga0224555, IMG submission 180687) | Peat soil microbial communities from Stordalen Mire, Sweden - 717 S2 30-34 | ecosystem: Environmental > Terrestrial > Soil > Wetlands > Peat | place: Sweden: Norrbotten County, Stordalen...
CGCTGCATCGCTCCCACGGAGCAGATGCGGCGGGCCGTTGTATCTTTTGATCTGTATAAAACCGCTGGACGCCTTTACTTCTGGCGCCGAGCGGTTGCAATCAGAACTTGTTCAGACGTTCCTTAGTGGGCTGTTAATGGACCATAGTTTTTCGATGTGCTCCGCTTCGAGTGTGATGCATTCTCCCCCAGAGAACGGCGCTTCTGAAGTGCGACAACGGTGTTTCTCGGCGCCTACTATGCTCAGCTGGCCAGCGGTCCCGGAACGACAAGCTGGACTCCTGCCCCGATCATCTCCTGGAACTGGCGTTCAGATAAGCCTTCCTGCAGGTCAGAAAATGCTTGGTCGCAACAAGGTGAGCGAAGGCGGCTAAACCTAGAAGTGACTTCAGTCGCTGGGGATCAGCAGCACAGCTTTAGAATTGTGCCCGGAAGTGAAGGCGGAATCACGTTTGGTATTGATTTGAACTCGGGTATGCTGGGCTCAAATGCAACCTCCAGTGGCCAATCCGGTCGTTGAATTCCGTAATGTTGCCTACCGCATGGGCGATACACAGGTTCTTTCTGGAGTCGATTTGCAGGTCCAACTCGGGGAGACTCTTGTCCTGTTGGGACGCAGCGGCTCAGGCAAGACCACAACGCTGAAGCTGGTAAATCGTCTGTTATCGCCCACTGCCGGGGAAGTGCGCGTCAGAGGCGTGCCAAATGCATCCGGCGATGTCATTCGCCTGCGGCGCAGTATCGGCTACGTTATCCAGGACGTCGGTCTCTTTCCGCATTTCACTGTAGAACGAAACATCAGTCTCGTTCCGAGGATCGTGGGGTGGCCCGAAGAACGAATTCGCGCTCGAGTACAGGAGTTGTTGCAACTGACGGGGCTCGCGCCAGAGATGGCGTCGCGTTATCCGCACCAACTGTCGGGCGGGCAACAGCAACGGGTCGGCGTGGCGCGTGCATTGGCCGCAGATCCCGAGATACTCCTCATGGACGAGCCTTTCGGTGCGCTGGATCCTCTTACGCGAGACGATCTGCAGCGCGAGTTTCTCTCTTTACAGCAGAGACTTCGGAAGACTGTTGTCTTTGTCACCCACGACCTGCGCGAGGCGTTGCGGCTCGGATCGCGTATCGCTCTGATGGAAGCGGGGCGGCTGGTCACCGTCCTGACGCCGCGGGAATTCTTGCGATCTACCGATCCGCGGGCGTCCGCCTACGTGAGGGCGTTCGGAGATGGGCTGGAGTCAGCGGTAAATCGAGGCACGTCATGAGCGTTTTCCGATTCATCTGGCAGAACCAAAGACAGGTACTGGAACTCACGCTGGAACATCTCTGGTTGGTCGGGCTATCTACACTGTTGGCAGCGCTGATCGGCATACCGCTGGGGATTGTGATCTCCCATCGGCCCCGGCTCGACAAGGCGGTGCTGGCGAGCGCCAATATTATCCAGACGATCCCGAGTCTTGCGCTCTTCGGGTTTTTGCTGCCAGTGCCATGGCTGGGCGAGCGTGCGGATCGACTGGCGATTCTGGCGCTGACCCTCTACGCTCTGCTGCCCATTATTCGGAACACCTACACGGGAATCCGCGGAGTCGATCCCGCCGTGGTGGAGGCCGGGCGAGGCATGGGGCTCACGGAATCGCAGCTTCTGTTTCAGGTGGAACTGCCTCTGGCTGTGAGCGTGATCCTTTCAGGCGTGCGGGTTGCGGTTGTCATTTCGGTGGGGCTGGCTACGATCGCGGCGGCGATTGGCGCTGGAGGGCTGGGAGAGTTTATTTTTCGCGGCTTGGCCATGGTCGACGACAGAGTGATTCTGGCTGGTGCAATTCCAGCCGCGATCCTGGCGCTGGGGGCGGACCTCGTCTTGGGATGGCTGGAGAGGCGTTTGCGTGCGCGCTGAGCGCCCTCCATCGAGCGTCTGTGTGCTGCTCTTCTTGGCGGCGGCTTTGCTGTTGCCGTCTTGTTCGCCGTCGGGTTCCGATCGCATCGTCATAGGGTCCAAGAATTTCACCGAGTCCTTCCTGTTGGGCGAAATCATGGCGCAGCAGATCGAGGCCCACACCAATCTGAAGGTGGAGCGGCGGTTCTATCTGGCGGGAACCTATATTTGTCAGCAGGCGATCCTGGCCCGGCGGATCGACATCTATCCCGAATACACCGGCACTGCGCTGACCGCCATCCTCAAGCAAGAAGCAGTTGGCGATAAGGTGGATGTTTATCGCCGGGTCAAAGAAGAATATGAACATCGTTTCGGGCTGACGCTAGGTCCGACTCTCGGCTTCAACGACACCTTTGCGATGGAAATCCGGGGCGAGGACGCTCGCCGCTTGCACATCAAAACGTTGTCCCAGGCGACTGGGTTTGCTCCGCAATGGCGGGCCGGGTTCGGCTACGAGTTTATGGAGAGGCCCGACGGATATCGTGGTCTGGCTGCAACCTACGGTTTGCACTTCGTCGAACCCCCGCGCGTGATGGACTTGGGCCTGCTGGCACGGGCGCTAAGAGATCGTCAGATCGACTTGGCCGCGGGCAACACCACCGACGGGCTGATTCCCGCTCTGGATTTGTTCGTTCTGGAGGATGACCGGCACTACTTTCCGCCCTATGAGGCGATTCCGGTTATTCGCGAGCAAACTTTACAGCAACATCCGGAGGTTTCCCGGGCCCTTGCGGGACTCGCGGGAAAAATCTCCGACGAAGAGATGCAGCGACTGAATTACGCCGTCGACGGCCAGCATCGCGACGCGAAGGAAGTGGCGCGCGAGTTTCTGAGGAAGCAGGGACTCATCCAATAAGCTGGCCGCTTGTCTGATTTCAGAGTAGTAGCAAGCCCCTCAGTGTCACATCGCGGAGTGAATTCGCGGTTAAGGCAACCGGTGAGTGGAATCGACGTCTGTCCGGACTCGCTCAAGATACTCCCGACTTGCGCCACGCGCGCAGGTTGACCGCGCTCATCACGATGCAGAACACGTTAGCGGGAATGAAGCCCAGTTGAGCCGTTCTGAATCCGATAATGCAGATAAGTACGCCATTGACGCCAGCCAGGGCCCAGCCTTCCCAGCACCGCCGTCCAACCAGAATCGTGGACGTTACGGTCAGTATGCAAGATAGATAATCAAGCCGGAACACAAATGAAGACCTCCACGAACATTGTGAGTGAAAGAAGCAGGCTTTGACCGTGATTGTGCCTTAAGTTACATGACCGAAGTGACTTGACCTAAAATCTTGGGTTTCACCTTGGAGGAAGCGAAAACGAACAATGAATTCTGCCGCAACCTGTGCAAATGCAGGAGGGAATTACCGGTGGCTAAAGGTGTACTGTGTTGCGGTCGGTGAAAAACTGTTTCGTCTTGCGGCAAAGGAAACGGCATGAAAAAAGTCAGTATGTATACTCAGTGATGTTCGTACCGCGCCGACGGGTTCAATGAGGCGAGTCTGCCTCCCTTAGGAATCTTCCTTCCTCCAGTTCAGTGAATGCTTGCCGGAGCTGCTCCTGCGTATTCATTACGATCGGGCCATACCAAGCGACGGGTTCCTCGAGCGGCTTTCCCGAGACGAGCAGAAATCGGATTCCATCATCTCCGGCCTGAACAGTAACTTCGTCACCCCGGTCAAAAAGAATCAGCGAACGATTGTCCGCCTCCACGGGAGGATTGGTGTCCAGCCATTTGATCGCCTCGGTCGGCACCGCGAGCGGACCCGAAGCATTGCAGAATTTTCCACTGCCTGCGAATACATAGGCAAACGCGTGACGAACGGTCTCCACGGGAAGCGTTTTTCTTTTCCCCGGAGAAACTGACACGTCGAGATAGATCGGATCGGCAGCAACTCCCTGCACCGGCCCCGTCTTTCCCCAGAAACTTCCGCAGACAACGCGCACGTGAGTGCCATCGTCGTCGGAGATTTCGGGTATCTCGGCGGATTTCACTTCCTGGTAACGAGGAGCGGTCATTTTGAGCGATGACGGCAGATTGCCCCATAACTGAAATCCATGCATCCGTCCGACATGATCGCCCTTTGGCATTTCTTGGTGAATGATGCCGCTGCCGGCAGTCATCCATTGAACATCACCAGCGCCGATCACGCCGTTGTTGCCCATACTGTCCCCGTGCGCCACGGTTCCGGCCAGCACGTAAGTGATCGTCTCGATTCCCCGGTGCGGATGCCACGGGAATCCGGCCAGATAGTCCTCCGGAACATCGTTGCGGAAATCATCCAGAAGGAGGAACGGATCGAAGTCTTTTGTGTTTCCAAAGCCGAATGCTCTGCGAAGATGCACACCCGCACCTTCGAGGGTCGGCTTCGATTTGATAAGCCGCTTAACAGGTCGGATCGACATATTGTGCTCCAGTCTTCAGTGATACCGTAATTAAACTCAGTCTCCATAATGATTGTTCCCTCATAGCCGGCCGGTCTAGCGCCGCGAGTTTGTTCAAGGCTGCATCTGCCCGGACTCCATTGCGGCCTCATACCGCAAACTCTGCAGATCTCGCGAGATCGTTGCTACGGCGAGTGTGCGGTTACCCCTGAATCATTCCGCCGTCAAGAAGGCGGTCAAGCGGGAACCCGTTCGCGAAATCTGGTCCTGTAAAGTCTTCCATGATTTCGCCTCACGGATACTGAGATCCCGTTTTCAGTCCATCCGGCGACCTCGTTGAGTACGTGGGTACCGTGATGGACGTGACGGAGCGCAGGCGATCTGAGGAGAAGCTGCGACGGAGCGAGGCCTATTTAGCGGAAGCGCAGAAGCTCACACATATGGGAAGTTGGGTCTGGGCAGTAGCGGAAAGACGCGCATTGCATCTATCCGAAGAATGGTATCGCCTGTATGGCTTCGATCCGAATGAGGGCATTCCGGATTGGAATAAGCCAGTGCAGCGCATGCATCCGGATGATCGAGCCAGCTGGCAACAAGTTTTCGACCGGGCAATAAGTGAAAAGTCCGATTACGAAGCTGAATACCGAATTCTTCTTCCGGACGGCGCCGTAAGACACATCCACAGTGTCGCACATCCTGTTTTGGACGCCTCTGGGAAGTTGGTGCAATTTGTTGGCAGCTCCAGCGACGTCACGGAGCGCAAGCAGGCCGAAGAAGCTTTGCGCCAGGCGCAGGCGGATCTCGCGCGCACAAATAGGGTGACCACGATGGGAGAGCTGACGGCGTCGCTGGCGCACGAAGTGAATCAACCGATTGCCGCCGCCGCCACCGACGCCAATACTTGCTTGCGCTGGCTTGCGCGCGATCAACCTGATCTGGAAGAGGCACGCGCGGCTGCATCAAGAGTCGTCAAGGATGCAGCCCGAGCCGCCGAGATCATGAGCCGAATCCGTTCGCTCTTCAAGAAGGAAGTTTCGCAACGAGAGTTGGTTGATATGCACGAGATCATTCGAGAGATGGTGGCCCTCATGAGCGGTGAAGCGGCGCGGTATTCCATATCGGTCTGGGCGGAGCTGTCTGCAGAACTTCCTCAGGTCATGGGAGATCGCGTGCAACTGCAACAGGTACTGATGAATCTCATGATGAACAGCATTGAGGCGATGAAAGATGCGGATGGCCCGCGCGAGCTAATCGTTCGCTCGCAGCAAACCGAAGACGACCAACTCGTAGTTTCGATCAGCGATACCGGCATAGGGCTTCCCTCGCAGCGGGCGGATCAGATCTTCAATGCGTTTTTTACAACCAAACCTCACGGCACCGGCATGGGACTACGGATCAGCCGCTCCATCATCGAATCGCATGGTGGGCGCCTATGGGCTGCCAACAACTCTCCCCGTGGCGCATGCTTTGCTTTCGCCCTACCCACCAAAATTGAGGGCCCTGAATAACGACCGCAGCCGTTCCCACAGTGTTCGTCGTTGATGGCGATGAGTTGGTGCGCGCAGCATAATTGAGGCGGCCTTATGCGAACGCGGAGGCCGGGTATTCGGGACTCTAGTCTGACGATTTTCCTTGATGCCTCGATCGAACAACTGATTCTGAATCAGTAGTTCGGCAATCGTTGCAAACGGAGTGAAGGCCGCGGTTCCCACCAGAGCCAAAAGGTTTCTGCGGTCCATGCTGTTCCTAGGGCGAGTTCGCAAGCGGTGCAGGCACCGATGCTGATGTGGGCGAATCTGGGATCAGTACCTTCTTCATCGAGCCAGGAATTTCGTTGGCGTGCGCGAGCAGTTGGCTAACCTGCCAGAGCTGGGTGTCGGATAGCTTTGTCTTAAAGGAGGGCATCCTCGAAAGACGGATTCCGTTGGCTGCCTTCCAATACGTCTCCGATGCCGGGTCATCGGTCACACCTGTGCCGTGAAACAATTGTGGCGGCTTCGGAAACATCGTTGTCGCATAGCCCACGGGTGGCTGGCCAGGAAGTCCGTGACACAAGCACAGTGTTGTTTGTATACGCCCGCACCGGCAAGAAAATTAGGTTCGTCGGCGGGTACAAAAGATGGAGGAATGTGTTGCTTCCCGATATGCGCGTCCAGGGCCATATTTGCGAGCTTCTTCTCAAACGGCATAGGCGGGTCGGCCGTCGCCACTGGCGCCATGCCAGCAGAAAAGTAAATGAAAACACAACCCACTGAAATCGCAATGGCCAGAATGAAACCGATCACCATACTTTTTATCACTTGTGCGCTCCTGTCATCTCATTGATCAGAAATTAAACCGATAACCCAGAATCATCTTGGCAATCAAGTGGTCGGTCGCACCCGTGACTCCCACGCCGAGACCGAAATTGATCTCCCACTGCGGCGCGATATTCAAATCAATCGCAGGAAAGATCTGGTGCTGCTGTTGCGCCACCGCATCGAACCCGGTCACTGGCCCAACCGAACCGTAGTATTCCAGGCCTCCGGCAATCTTCGGATTGAAATCGTAGCTGAACTTGAAGTTCGGCGAGAAGACAACGCCCTGGTTCACGCTCTCACCGTGAAAAGAGCGGTCCAGCGTCGGGTTCAAGGCCCAATACCATCGGCCAACTTTTTGATCCACGATGGGGCGAATTTCCCACGTCCACGTGTCGACAGAGTATTGCCGCCTCTGGTAGCCGATTTCATTCGAGACGCTCACACCTACAGGCCAGTGCCATTTCTTCGGGACGGCAACGCGTGGCCGGATGTGATCACCTACCCATTGCCAGCTTTGGCCTTCAGTTATGGAAGTGAAAATATAGAAGCCACACTCGAACCAGTCATTGAAGCCGTGGGTAATCTCGACAGTTTCGTGTTCAGCGTGATTGGTGGGATAAACACCATCTATGATCGACTTCGAGCCGTTGATTGTGAAGTTGCTGTGGAGTTCAACCATCGTGTGCCCTGGGTCGACCAGGTCGGCCCCGTACACCTGGATTTCATAGTTGTCTTGAGCACTGGCGAGGGGTGCCGCGAAGATAACCGTCAGCAAGACCAGCCCGAGAAGAGAAGCGCGCCCAAGATCGTCCCACATCGCTGCCATGCGAAGTTCGGGGCTTACTGGCCGGTTAAACTCGCGACGTTCCATGAGGAAGATTATCAGTTACATCATGAATTCAGTGTTGCGAACAAATGACAAATTGTTCATGTTCCCTCACGCGGCCCCCCAAGTTGCATCAATTTAAGAATGCGGAGGACGTTGTCGTTTTCATTTGCTCCTGTGGTCTGTCGTGTACTGATCTCTGTTAATTTCCTGATTGGAGGCGTCGTAGCGATTGGACAGGAATCGTCAACGCTGCCTGACGCGCCGAGCTCGATTCAGAGTCAATCGGGTCGGTCCAGCATTGTGCAGAACGCTCCGCAACGTGAACTGAGTAAGAATCACATCTTCTGGATTATTCCTAACTATCGCTCGGACGAAAACTCGGAAGAAATCAAGCCGTTGACGCCGGGCGCGAAGATGAAAGTTGCGTTGGATGATTCTTTCGATCCTTCAGCATTTCTAGTGGCCGGCGTCTTTGCTGGGGTCACCATGGCGCAGCGTCAGTACACGTCGTTCGGCACCGGAGCGCAGGGTTTTGGCAAATACTACGGTGGAGCATTCGCCGACCAGGCAATTGGCAACATCATGAGCGAAGGAGTATTTCCAGTCGCTCTGCACCAGGATCCTCGTTATTTTGTGAAAGGCACGGGAGGTTTTTGGAAGCGAACCGGATATGCGATCAGCCGGGAAGTTATCACTCGCGGCGATGATGGCCGCAACCACTTCAACACATCGGAACTGGCTGGGAATGCTGTGGCCGCAGGCATTTCCAATCTCTACTATCCGGCCGCGGATCGATCGTTTGGAAATACCGCAAATAAGTGGGGACAACAAATAGCTTTGGATACGTTTTTCAACGTGGCGAAAGAGTTCTGGCCGGACGTGCGCAACAAGTTGTTTAGGCACTGAGCTCCTGAGACTGACATTTTTCGTTTAACGCTTCGGGGCGATGGAGAGCAGAGAGGACAAAGGACCGTGCGACGAACAAGTCCGATCTCTACTGACATATCGCAGGCGTACGCAACGAGCACCGAATTTTGCAAGGTGTTCTCAGAAAATATGAATAGCATGCATTTGCTTTCGTTCTTGCTTACGGGCGATCTGACGAAGGCTGAGGAATGTTTTGTCTCCGGCTTGGAAGACTGCGTCGAGGGAAGCTACGTGTTTCGAGACTGGGCTCGATCCTGGGCTCGCCGAACGATCATCCAGAACGCAATTCGCATGGTGGTGCCCCGCAAGGAGCACTCTGCCATCACGGCCGTGCCCAGCGAGCCAGTTGATTGTAGGTTTGGACGAACGGCCGAGGCCGATGCCACAATTGCGGGCATTCTCCGCCTTGAAGACTTCGAGCGCTTTGTCTTTGTGATATCCGTCCTTGAGAAATACGCAGATCAGGATTGTTCCCTTCTACTAGGGTGCTCGCGGCAGGACGTGCGTGAGGCAAGAATGCGAGCGATACAGCACGTCGCAGAGGCGGTGGTATTACGTCAATACAGTTTCGAACAGATGGACGGGCAGCGACAAAGTTATTATCGCACCGCTTCCCGCGCGATCTGAAATCCTAACCACCCCGCCGTGCGCCTTGACAACTGCATCTACAAAGGCAAGGCCGAGACCGTGACCGGGAGAATGTTTTCCTTTTACGAATCGCTCGAAAACCCGGTTGCCGATATCGGGCGGGAATCCCGGACCGTTGTCTTCGATTACCAATTCTGCAGACCCTTGATACGAATGGAGCCGAATGTTTACCTGGCATCCCACCGGCAAGTGAGTCAATTCGTTCTCGAACAAATTGCTTACTACGCGATTCAGCAGAGTCACGTCAGCATCCACGACCACATGCTCTTCGACGTCAGCGATCATTTCGTGATGGCGCTCGGCCATAGCCGGCTGATAAATATCAACTAGTTGTCTCACGACATCGGAGAAGTCAACTGGGCCGCGATCCATGTGAAGCGCGCCCGCCTCCGCCTCGGCAAGATCCAGCGTGGTGTTCAGCAATTGCGCAAGCCTATCTAGGCCCTCGATTGCTTCTCCCACTGAGTCACGCCACTTTTCATTCGCTTCATTGCATAAAGCGGATTCGAGCGTCCCACGAATCAAGGTTACCGGGCTTTTGAGGTCGTGCGCAATGCCGCCGGTAACCGTGCGGAGCTGATTCACCGAAGCCTGAAGGCGGTCGAGCATATGATTAAAAGTCTTCGCCAATCGTGAAATTTCGTCCGAATTCACAGGCTCAGGCAGCCGTTCTTGTAAATCTTCGGTACCAATGCGCGCGACGGTTTCCGTAATTCGTTCAACCCGATGCAGCGTACGACGTGCGCTCCAGTAGGAGATGACAAAACCGAGCAAGAACATGCCGCCCCAGACCATCAGAAAGCGACGGGCCAAGGTGTGCAGCATATGCTTGGCACCACGGTCCGAGAGTCCCAGGTAAACAGTCCTTCCGTTTTGCGCCTTCAAAACGACTCGAAACGTTTGTCGGTATCCTTCCACTGCTATGGATTTCGGAGGTCCGGGAACCAGCTTTGCCTGTTGAATCGCCGTAACGAAAGCATCCTTGGAGCCAGGTCCAACCCACAACGGACCTTCAGTGTTGTTGGGGTTTGTTGCCAAGAAGAACACGGAATTTAGCCTCTCGCCCCGGCCATTGCGTTCGTCCGGTACCTCCTGAGTTGCAAGCTCCGCCACCTCTCGCACGATTCGCTTGTAGAGGTGATCGCTGGGCGTATCCGCCGAGACCTGAGCCAGAACCTCCGCTTCACCGCTAAGCCACGTGTCGCTGCGTTCGCGAAGGCCTTGAGCAACAAGAAAATAAACGATGGTAAACGCCCCTGCGGTTCCGAGCGCGAACGCCAGCGTTGTCCAAATCGAAATCCGCCAAGCGGCGGTCGTGCGTAAATTTCTAGGCATGTTTGAGAACGTAGCCAACACCACGAATGGTGTGAATCAGCGGTCGCTGAGTGTCCTGATCCACTTTGCTGCGCAGACGATAGATATGCACATCCACCACGTTGGTTGCGGGGTCAATCCTCATTTTCCAGACATGGTCCAGAATCATGGTCCGGGTCACCACGCGACCTTCATTGCGGCAGAGATATTCCAGGAGAGAAAACTCCTGTGGAGTCAATTGCAGCAAGTGATCACCACGTCGTGCTTCACGACTCACCAGATCAAGTTGCAAATCAGCCGCTTGCAGGCGAACCGATTCAGTCTGTGGGACCGCTGATCTGCGCAGGAGATTTCTCAGCCTTGCCAGCAGTTCCGGGAGGGCAAATGGCTTGGTAAGGTAGTCGTCTCCACCCTGCTCCAACCCTCGAACACGTTCGTCCACGGAACGCCGGGCAGACAGAATTAAAACCGGAGCCGAACTACCTTGGGCGCGGCAACGCGCGATCAAGTCCAATCCGTCCATATCGGGAAGCCCAAGATCGATAATGAAAACATCGTGAATCCCTTCCAAGGCCATGGCCTCCGCGGCTTTCGCGGTACCGGTGGCATCCACCTGGTATCCGGCCTCTGCCAGGGCGCGTTTCAGGAACTGCTGAATGGATACGTCATCCTCGACCAACAGCAATCGCATAGGAGCTTCCCGCCAGTCCAAAACTTTACACCTCAGGATGGGATGCAGGAAATAGGACGCAGGAAACCCCCTTGTTGGCAACGCCGCCAATCACTGCTGATGCCAAGTCATGTCCACACGCACTGGAATGTCGTTCTTGACTGGCATCGTTAAGAGGGATGGCGGATCGATCTGGAAGTCAGTTAGGGTGGCCGGAATGGTCCCCGTGATGTGAGTCTCGCCGCCTTGTGCCTCCACTTTAAAAGGAATCTGCTTATACTGGGCCGTCTGGCCGGCGAACTGAATCTCCAAATCAGCATTGATCGTCGCCGATGCGGCGGCCGATTCGGGCAGGCGAGTGCGTACAGTTACTAGCGGAAACTCTGCGCCGCGCGTGACCTGCAGCATGTGAAGATCGCGGTTGCTGTCTCCGGAATCAAACGACTTCACGGGTACCGCGATCAGGAAGTCGCATTGACCCGCGTGGCAAACGCCCTTTCCTTTCGCCGCATGGCTCACACCTTCAGTCTGGTGCAATGGGTGCGATACGTGGTAGCTGAGAGTGCTCTGTTGCAGAACCCATTGGCTGTCGGCTCCAGCAAAGGCGGGGACTGTCACAAGCAACAACGCAGCCAGTATTCTCTTGTTCATAAGCGGTTTTAGAACTTCACGGATACCGACAGAAGAGCAGCCCCAAACGCACCAGCCGTCACAATGGCTACAGGTCCATGCGCGGAGGCAATACCGTGAACTTTTTCTCCGTTGCTCTTTTGATTGAACGCCATTGCTCCCAGGATGGGAGTCAGAATCATGCCGGGGCCATGAATCCAAGCCATCGCTTCGTGAAATTTTATCGGACCGCGCTTTTTGGTTCCGGGAATTCTGGGGGCGCGAATGGCGTAATAGGCCGTGATACCGTACAAATCCCCCGTCAGGCTGCCGAGAGCCACATGCAGATCGCGAGAGGCCGTGCTGGTGCTCTTGCCTCCCGCGCCCATAGAAGCGATCACGGTGGCGATGAGAGGACCCGTTGTGATCAAACCCATCCGTTGATGGATCTTCAGCATGTGTGTCCGCTTATCCAGCAACGCTTGCTCTCGGGCGTTTCCCTGGGTTTGCTCCGGAGAAAGGCCCAGATCCGCGAGCGTGGGCTCTGTCTTGCTGCTGGATGGCGCATTCGGCAAATTTTCCTGTTGCACGGGCGATGGGTTGGCAGGGATTGTTTCACCCGCCTCCAGTTTCTCGTCCGGAAGCGCAGTCTCGGTTCCATCGACTGCTGCGGAAGGAAGCTCCAGCGTCTTGAAACCGGCGGCTTCGAACTTCAGCCGGTAGTTGCCCGGCGGCAGACCTTCAAACTTGTAAGAGCCATCCGTACCCGTGGTCGCGCTTCGCACTTGGCCGTTGTCTATATTTGTCGCCGTAACCGTGGCATTGGCGACTGGGTGACCGGACGCGTCGACAAGCTTGCCGGTCAGCGCCCCCATTCCAGCCGCCTGAGCCATCAGAGGCGGCGCGAACGCAACGGACAGACACACACAGAAAACGACGCCAAGGACACAACATTGCCGGCGGTTGCGAAAAGCCTTCCTCAACATCCTCCACCTCACCCTTTCCGATGGTGCCATGGCCTCGTGTGGTATGTGGGCCACCAGAACACGATAGGTCCGCAACATAACGGTGCCTTTTCCGGAAGATGACGATTTGTTCATCTCCCAGAATAATTGCCGCATTCCTCTTCTGTTCACGGGTATGATTTCCTCTACGTCATCGCGATCATGGTCTGGGGTTGCAACCATTCCATGATCTTCCACTTCATAGTACGCACGGCTTCTTTCACTTTCTTGGGCGTCCTGCATTTGCCGCGCCATCCTGCTGCGGTTCGCGCGGCGTTGAAGAGCGGATCTCAAGCGGAGAACCATCGGGAGTTATGGCAATGCGACGAATTGTATTCGGGCGAGCAGTGTTGGTGGTTAGCATCTGCTGCGTTATGAGTGTTGCGCAGACCCTGAGGACGCGGCCTCCGGTGAGGATGCAGCAGGAGAGTGAGGATGCTTCTGCGTCGCAGAGTGCGGCAGAAAACACCCAAGTAGCGCCTGTGACCATGCCCATGAGTGTGGAGGCGGGAACTCCGATCAAAGTGGCGCTGGATTCGGAAGTGCGCATTCGCAGCGTGGGGCAGGCGATTCATGGCAAAACCATCGAGCCGGTGTATGCCTTCGACAAGTTGTTGATTCCGGTTGGGACGGTGGTGAATGGGAGAGTGTCGGCGATCGATGCGGTGCCGAAGATGGTACGAACGATGCAGGCAGCGAATGGGAATTTTTCTCCGGTACACAAGGTGCACGTACAGTTTGACGAATTGGTGATGGCCAATGGGCGAACCGTGGCTCTGCATACCGTCGCTTCTCCTGCTCCGGATGGAGTGCTGCAGTTTGTCTCGGCGAATGAAGCGGAGAAGAACAATAAACTGCAGGAGGCAGCGTCGAACAAAGTGAGCGCGACCCGGCGAGCGATTCACCAGAAGTGGAGCGACTTGCAGAAGAATATCCACGAACCGGGAAAGATGCACAAGGTAGAGCGGATCGTGCTGGAGCAGTTGCCGATGCATCCGCAATACCTTGATGCGGGGACAAGCTTCAATGCGAATTTGTTGCAGCCTTTGGATTTTGGGACTGAGGCGATGAAGCCGGAAGCCTTGACCGATATTGGAACAGCGCCGCCGACCGGAAGCGTGGTCCATGCGCGGCTAGAGACGGGATTGAGTTCCGCGACGGCGAAAAAGGGCGATCCGATAGAGGCGGTGATCACCGAGCCGCTCGTGGCGTCCGATCATCTGATTCTGCCGGAGGGCAGCGTGATCAAAGGCTCGGTGATACAGGTTGCGCCAGCACGTCGACTGGGCCGCAATGGGCAGTTGCGAATTCTATTTCACGAGGTTGCGCCGCCGAATGGAATTGAGCAGAAAGTTGAGACCAACCTGGAAGGCGTGGCCGTGGCTAAGGGCGAACACTTAAAGCTCGACAATGAAGGGGGAGCGGAGGTGACCACTCCGCGAACAAGATATCTAACGACCGGAATTCAAGTAATGCTGGCGGCTACGCAGGCATCTCCGGATCGTGATGCAGGACAGGGTGGACAGAGTGTGGGCGAAGCGGGAGGCGGCGCGGCGAGTGGTGCATCGGGATTTAAGTTGGTTGGAATGGTTGTAGGAATTGCTGCACATTCCCGCGTGGTGTCGGCCGGGTTTGGATCCTATGGCGCGGCGATGTCGATCTATTATCATTTTCTGGCGCGAGGACGCGACGTGGTTTATCCCAAGGACATGGCGATGGTGATCGGGCTGGGAACTCGCGACGACAAACCAAGGAATTTAGCAGGACCCTCTGCGCAGGTAGTTCCACATTAAGCGATCCCAGTAAACCCTTCCTACCTCCTGGTTTTAGAGTTTCCAAGGGTCAGAACTCGTGTGCATGTTTGACAGGTAACTATATTTCTGCAATTATAGAAATATGCCTTCCGCCACAAGCAAGAAAAATACCGAGCAGGTGGCAAAGTACGCCGACATGCTTTCCGCGATGGGCACCGAACCACGCCTTCGAATCATGCAATTGTTGCTATCCGCGCATCCAGACGGCTTGGTCGTAGGCGATATCCAGTCAGAACTGGACATCCCGAATTCCACGCTTTCTCACCACCTCGACAAACTAAAGAACGAAGAACTGGTGAACGTACGTCGCGAAAGCACTTTTTTGCGATACACGGCCAACACGGAAGCGCTCCAGGAACTTCTGCAATTTCTCTACGCCGAGTGCTGCACTCGAAACAAGGCAGTCAAGCCGCAAAATATCGTCCAGCTTTGTAAATAGGAGAGGGCCACCATGAGCAGTACCGATATTAGGGACGTAGTCAAAGAAAAGTATGGCCAAGCAGCCTTGCGCGTGAAAAGTGGCGGAAGTAGTTGCTGTGGAGCCACCGCAGCAAGCGGGTTAGGTTGCGACCCGATCACTTCCAATCTGTACGACGTCTCCCAAGCGGGCCAAGTTCCTGAAGAGGCCATGCTCGCCTCGTTAGGGTGTGGGAATCCAACCGCACTGGCGAAATTGAGTGCGGGAGAAGTCGTTCTTGATCTCGGCTCGGGCGGCGGCGTGGATGTGCTGCTTTCGGCGAGGCGTGTTGGGCCCACCGGCAGGGCGTACGGTCTCGATATGACTGACGAGATGCTGGCTCTTGCCAATGAGAACAAGCGCAAAGCCGGTGCTGAGAATGTCGAGTTCCTGAAGGGCGAGATCGAGCATATCCCTCTGCCGGACAACTCGGTCGACGTGATTATCTCGAATTGTGTGATCAACCTTTCGGCGGATAAAGACCGTGTATTGCGAGAAGCGTTTCGTGTGCTGAAACCGGGCGGCCGCATTGCGGTTTCTGATGTCGTTACCCGAGGCGCAATCGCGCCAGAAATCCGCCAAAGCGTGCTTCTGTGGGTCGGGTGTGTGGCGGGGGCGCTCGGAGATGACGAATATCGCAGCAAACTCTCCGCTGCAGGTTTTGAGCAAATCGACATTGAGCCGACGCGTGTCTACCGCGCAGAAGATGCGCGTGAGTTTCTCTCGGCGGAAGGCATCGATGTAAACGCGATTGCACCGCAAGTGGACGGCAAGTTCATGAGTGCTTTCGTTCGGGCCGTCAAGCCCGCAAACGCAGGAGCGAAAGCGTGTTGCGGACCGACCTGCTGCAACTAGGAGAGAACCAGTATGCAAGGACATTACAACGCTTTATTCCTGTGCACGGGCAATTCTGCGCGGTCGATCATGGCTGAGGCTATTCTCAACTCCAAAGGCCAGCCTAATTTCACGGCCTACAGCGCCGGGAGTCATCCTTCTGGAACGGTTCGTCCGGAAGCCCTGAGACAGCTCGAAATGGCCCACATGCCAACCGCGGGTTTGCGCAGCAAAGCCTGGGATGAATTTTCTCTGCCTGACTCTCCAAAGCTCGACTTTGTTTTCACGGTTTGCGACAACGCGGCGAAAGAGGTCTGCCCAATCTGGCCGGGACAGCCGATGACCGCGCATTGGGGCGTTCCAGACCCAGCGGCGGTGCACGGAACCAAAGCGGAGGTGGAACGAGCGTTTCGCGAGGCGTTTTTTATTTTAGAGCGCAGAATCAGCCTCTTGCTCTGTCTTCCACTGAAGACTCTCGATAACCTTGCACTCAAGCGGGAGCTCGACAACATCGGCCAGACGATGACACCCGTTACCAAAGAATAGACAAAGAGCCCCACTTCCGTTTCCTCATTGCAGAGATCACAAATGAAGCCAACCAGTCGTCTCAGTTTTCTCGACCGCTATCTGACCGCGTGGATCTTCGCGGCTATGGTCGCGGGTGTTGTATTGGGCTGGCTTGTGCCCGGAGTCGTACCGTTTCTGAATCGCTTCAACATAGGTACGACTTCCATTCCAATTGCGATGGGATTGATTTTGATGATGTATCCACCTTTCACGAAGGTGCGATATGAGAACCTGCACGAGGTCTTTCGCAACAAGAAGGTGCTCGGGCTTTCACTCGTCCAGAACTGGGTGGTCGGGCCCATTCTGATGTTTCTTCTGGCTGTTGTCTTCCTGCGCGGATATCCGGAATACATGGCTGGACTAATCATGATCGGTCTCGCACGCTGCATCGCGATGGTCATCGTGTGGAACGAACTGGCGAGAGGCGATACGGAATATGCGGCTGGCCTGGTGGCCTTCAATTCTCTCTTCCAGGTCTTCTTTTACTCCCTCTACGCCTGGGTTTTCATTACGGTCCTCCCCGCCAAGCTCGGCCTTCGGAGCACCATCGTGAATGTCTCGATAGCAGAGATTGCAAAGAGTGTTTTTATTTATCTGGGAATCCCGTTTCTCGCCGGATTTCTGACTCGTACCGCTTTGGTTCGTTCTAAAGGGCAGGATTGGTACAACCGGAACTTTATTCCCCGTGTCAGCCCGCTGACGCTGATTGCCCTGCTGTTCACGATTGTGGTGATGTTCTCCCTAAAAGGTGAGTACATTGTTCGTCTGCCCTTGGACGTCCTGCGCATCGCCGTGCCGCTCTTGATTTACTTCGTGCTGATGTTTCTGGTGTCCTTTTACATGGGCAAGAAGTTGGGCGCGGACTATTCCAAGACCACAACGCTGGCATTTACGGCCGCCTCCAACAATTTTGAACTGGCCATCGCAGTGGCAGTCTCCGTATTTGGCATCAACTCAGGAGCCGCATTCGCGGCTGTCATCGGACCTTTGGTGGAAGTGCCCGTGATGGTGGCGCTCGTCAACGTTGCCCTCTATTTTCAAAGTCATTTTTTTGCCAACCCGCAAGCAATAGCGACCGAGCCGGTTCGCTCTGCCACGACTTCGAGCGAGGCACGATGAGCGTCATCCGTTCCATCGTGTACGGAGTTGTAGGCCCCTGCAAGACCGAAACATCGCAAAAGCCTGTCCCAATGCATCCGACTCTCGCGGACGCTCTGACCCAGTGGAGAAAACGTTGTACCTACATCAGGCCGGAGAACTGGGTTTTTGCCAGCAAGCGCTATCGGGGGCGAAGACCTTACTGGGGCCAAGCGATCTTGCGCAAATACATACGTCCTGTAGCGCAACCAGTCGGAATTCAGAAGCGATTCGGATGGCATACGT
>Ga0224555_1003127_pt1 | contig 17662 bp, 12 predicted proteins | sample 714S23034metaG_FD_180687 | JGI IMG/M metagenome (GOLD analysis project Ga0224555, IMG submission 180687) | Peat soil microbial communities from Stordalen Mire, Sweden - 717 S2 30-34 | ecosystem: Environmental > Terrestrial > Soil > Wetlands > Peat | place: Sweden: Norrbotten County, Stordalen...
GTACGAATATTCGCTTAGCAGCATTAACCTTAGCAGGTATCCACCTTACAGAAGGCAAATGTGGCGGGCATCTAATACTTCATTTGATTGGGACCCGATAAGCTCTATACTTAGGGTATTGGTTAACCGTAAAACCAACGCTGCCTATCCTATCCGCGAAAGGCAACATGGTCTAATTACCTTATTGTTGAATTACAATTTGAATGATGGATTAACCAAATTATTACTCAATAAAAACACAAGCTATTTTGCGAAGTTAGGCCACGGCCGAAAAGGCTCTCCTGAAATTTATACCGGCGGAACGAACTATGTTTTAAGCGCAGGTGGTGTTCAACGGGGTAAATTATCTCAGCTGGCTGCCCACCCAACCATCTTAATACTAAATGATAAAGTAATGCACGCCGATAGTTGCTTCAGGCTATGCGGAAAAGGGAAAATGCCCAAATGGAACAACACCGGTGTTTACCGCAATTTTGCCTGTGCAAACCAAGCGGTAGTAATACCTCCACAATACAAACCTGTAGTTGAAAAAGGAAACTGGAAAGCCTTCTACTCTTCTGCCTTGCAGCTAAGCATCTTTACTTATTCCGATAAAGACATTGGCCTGATGATGGTAGCCAACAGCGCAAGTGCGCCCGATGCAAAAACACTAAACAAACTGATTGCAGATAATGCAGGTTTGAACCTGAAAAATCAGTTTAACCTTTCAGGAACCGGAGTTATCAGTTACCAGCTTAGCAGCCCGAAAAATAAATGGGTAATAACAAAAGTGAACGACAAAAAGGTTGACCGCTGGTACGATAAATGGCAGCGATTGAAGGTAGAAGAATAACGAGCCTAAATTTATATTCTTTCTTCGCAGAGTCTCCCTTTCCGGCTCTGCGGAATGGGGACTCTGCGTGTTAACAGTCTACCTTAACGCAGAGTCCCCAACCTTCGGAAGGGAGACTCTGCGGAGAAGTGCTTGTATGGCACTAATAAATTACATATTCAAAGCCCTGTTATCCGTAGCAATCAAACAGGCTTCTTTAAATGCTTCGGTATAAGTTGGGTGCGGATGGCTCATGCGTGATATATCCTCGGCGCTGGCACGGTATTCCATGGCCACAACGCCTTCAATAATTAAATCGGCGGCGCGGGCGCCTACAATGTGTACGCCTAATATTTCGTCAGTATCTTTAGCCGCAAGCACTTTTACAAAGCCATCCAAATCGCCACTGGCGCGGGCACGGCCCAATGCGCGGAATGGAAACTTGCCGGATTTATAAGCCACGCCATTCTTTTTCAAATCCTGTTCGTTAGCGCCTACGCTTGCTGCTTCCGGCCAGGTATACGCAACACCGGGTATCATATTATAATGAATGTGCGGCTTTTGGCCAGCCATAGTTTCAGCAACAAAAGCACCTTCTTCCTCTGCTTTGTGTGCAAGCATAGCGCCTTTAATTACATCGCCAATGGCATATATACCCGGCACATTCGTTTGCAGATTTCCATCTACTTCAATTCTACCCTTTTCATCCAGCTTAACACCGGCATTCTCTAAGCCAAGACCAGTCGTATATGGTGCGCGGCCAACGGCGACTAAACAATAATCTCCTTTTATTTCTATCTTTTCTCCGTTCTTATTTTCAGCCGATACAGTTACTTCGTTTCCGTTTACAACAGCACCGGTAACTTTATGCGAGAGCAAAAACTCCATGCCATCTTTGCGCAGGAAACGCAGCATTTCTCGGCTGATGTCCTCATCCATGGTGGCCACTATCTTATCTAAAAATTCTATCACCGTAACCTTGGCGCCCAGGCGCTGGTAAACCGAGCCCAGCTCAACTCCTATCACCCCACCACCAATAATGATTAAATGTTTCGGCACCTCATTTAGAACCAGCGCTTCGGTAGAAGTAATGATCCGTTTTTTGTCAATTTCAATAAACGGAAGTTTGGTTGGCTTGCTACCGGTGGCAATAATAAACTTGTCTGATTCTATTTCAGTTTTCTCACCTTTCCCTACCGCAACAGAAATTTTATTTTTTGTAACGAAAGAAGCAGTGCCTGTAATAACATCAATTTTGTTCTTCTTCATCAGGTAGGCAATACCTTCATTATTCTGCTTTACCACATTACCCCTCCGGTCAATCATCTTTTTAAAATCAATAGATAAGCCTGTGGTGTTTATGCCGTGCTCAGCAAAGGCTTTTTCAGCATTATGGTAGTGCTCCGATGAATCTAACAACGCCTTTGAAGGGATACAACCCACATTGGTGCAGGTTCCGCCCAACACATCATATTTCTCAACAATAGCAGTTTTAAAACCAAGTTGCGCGCACCTGATAGCAGCAATATACCCACCCGGGCCTGAGCCAATAACAACAACGTTATAATTTGACATCCAACAATGTTTTAAATTTCAATTAATAATTCAACTGGGTCAGCACCCAGCAACATTTTGTGCGGGTTCTCCAGAAAATCCTTAACGGCTACTAAAAAGCTAACCGATTCTTTTCCGTCAATAATGCGGTGGTCGTAACTAAGGGCCACATACATCATAGGACGCACTTCAACTTTTCCGTCAATTACCATAGCCCGGTCCTGCACTTTGTGCATACCTAAAATGGCAGATTGCGGAGGGTTGATAATTGGGGTACTCATTAAAGAGCCAAAGACCCCACCGTTAGAGATAGTAAATGTACCACCGGTCATTTCATCCATAGTAAGCTGGCCATCACGGCCCTTAATGGCCAATTCTTTTACCTTCTTTTCAATACCAGCTAACGAAAGTGATTCAGCATTGCGTATTACCGGTACCACTAGCCCTTTAGGTGTTGAAACCGCAATAGAAATATCGCAGAAATCGTGGTAAACAATATTACCATCCTCAATATAAGCATTCACCGATGGGAATTTCTCTAAAGCCAAACAACATGCTTTGGCAAAAAAGCTCATCATGCCCAGACTCACTTCATTCTTCTTCTTAAACGCATCGCCGTATTTAGCCCGTATCTGGTTTATAGCAGTCATGTCTACTTCATTAAAAGTGGTAAGCATGGCGGTTGAGTTTTTGGAATAAACCAAACGTTCAGAAACTGTCTTTCTCAACCTGCTCATTTTCTCAACACGTTCGCCTCTGCTAAATGCTTCTTTCTGTGGCATGTTAGCCTTTGCCCTTACCGCGTTTATAGCATCTTCTTTGGTAATTCTTCCACCAACTCCGGTAGTGCTCTTTACATCCTTTGCCTTCACATCACCTTCGCTCAATATCTTCTCTGCAGCCGGAGATGGTGTATTGGCGGCATAACTTTGTTTTGTTTCTTCTTTCTTCTCTTCTGTTTTCGGTTTTTCTTCAACCGGTGCAGTTGTTTGCTTAACTTCGGCAGGCTTTTTTACATCAGCTTTCTTTTCAACTTTTGTTTCTTTTACTTCTGCTGCTTTAGTTTCAGCTGGTTTAGCTGCGCTTTCGTCGATATTGCAGATAACGGCGCCTATTTTCAGGTCCTCTCCTTCTTTAGCAACAAATTTTACAACACCGGCAATGGTTGCGGGTATTTCCTGACTGGCTTTATCCGTTTCCAGTTCGCAAACCGGCTGGTCAAGCTCTACGTAATCTCCATCCTTCACTAAGTACTTCGATAAAGTTACTTCGGTGATAGATTCTGCAACTGAGGGCACTTTTAATTCTGTCATATCTTTTTATTGAATGTCGTTAATCACTATTTCTGTTTTTTAATCTAGTCACTCAAAGTTCGACCCCTCTGGGGTCGCAATTTTTCTTAACGGGCAATTCTACAAAGCTTTGACCTCTCCGAGGTCAGGATTCTCTTAACTTAATACTATGCCCGAAACGGAAAACCTCCTCGCTTTTAATACAAAACCACCCAATCGTGTTTAAGTCTGGTGCATGTCAAATTGTCGCTACTTTTTTCCTTATTGCCGTTGGCTTCAGCCAACGGTATAATCAAAATCCCCCTCGGCTTTAGCCAAAAGACCCTTTTGGCTAAAGCCGTATTTTTTTTGTCATTACAATCCGTCAGCTAAAGCAGACGGCAATAAAGAACTCTCAAAAAAATTGAAACGACAATTTCATATGCGCCCGTTTCAATCTTGCTTCTTAGCTCTTGGTTCTAAAATCTATTTATTCAAATGCTCTTGTCAATATAACTTCCTGCTCCTGTAAATGTACTTTTTTAAAGCCGGTAGCTGTTGATGCTGAGTTTTTACGTGCAATGCCTTTCATTGGTAATTTTTCATGCAAACGGGCTAACACAAAATACCATGCGCCCATGTTTTCTGATTCTTCCTGTACCCACCAAACTTCGGCCTTCGGATATTTTTTAGTCAGGGCAATCATTTTATCCTGTGGTAATGGATATAATTGTTCTACACGGGCAAGTACTACGTCATCGTGCTTATCCCTTTCTTTTCTTTCCAGCAAATCGTAATATATTTTACCGCTGCAGAAAAGAATTTTGCGCACTTTTTTGCTGGTAACTTCGTCCACTATCAACTCCTGGAATCCGCCCTTTAAAATATTTTCAACCGGCGACACGCATCTTGGGTGACGCAGCAATGATTTAGGGCTCATCACAATCAAAGGCTTGCGGAAAGGCCAGGTCATTTGTCTTCTTAAAGCATGGAAAAAGTTGGCCGGGTCGCTGATATTAACCACTACCATATTCATTTCCGCGCACATCTGTAAATACCTTTCAAGCCTTGCGCTTGAATGCTCAGGCCCCTGACCTTCGTATCCGTGTGGCAATAACAAAACTAATCCCGAACTACGCTGCCACTTCGATTCGCCCGAAGCTATAAACTGGTCAATTACTGTTTGCGCCCCATTGGCAAAATCGCCGTACTGGGCTTCCCATAAAACCAACGCTTCAGGATGAGGTAAGGTGTATCCATATTCAAACCCTAAAACCCCATATTCGCTCAGGTGCGAGTTATAAATAAAAAACCTTCCCTGCTTTTTACCCAGGTTACAAAGCCTGCAATATTCTTTATCGGTATTTTCATCAGTTATAACTGCATGGCGCTGGGTAAAAGTTCCGCGCTTTACATCTTCGCCACTTAAACGCACATCTTTTCCTTCCAGCAAAATAGAACCGTAAGCCATTAACTCTGCGGCAGGCCAATCTAATTTACCCTGCTCCTGCATCAACTTGTTGCGGTCATCCAGGTATTTTTTCACCTTTTTTAAAGGCACAAAACCATCCGGATATTTATTTAAGCCTTCAGCCAGTTTTGTAGCGGTCTCTTTTGAAATAAACGTATCAGGCGAAGACTGAAAATCCTGAATAGTTGCCTTGCGCAATTGCTGCCAGGCCAACTCGGTTTTTTGTGGCTGATATGGAAGCGGGTGTTGTTTTACCTGGTCTAACCGTTGCTGTAAAAAATCCCAGAATTCCTTTTCCTGGCGTTTGGCAATTTCGGATGTTACTGCACCTTCGTTAATTAACTGCTCTGAATAAATATCGCGCGGGTTTTTATGCCCGTCAATCAATTTATACATCAAAGGCTGCGTATACTTAGGGTCATCGCTTTCGTTGTGGCCGTGCTTACGGTAACAAACCATATCCACAAAAATATCCTTATTGAATTTCTGCCGGTATTCAGCAGCCAGTTCGCAAACAAAAACTGTGGCCTCAATATCATCGCCGTTAACGTGTAACACCGGCGCTTCAATAGTTGCAGCTATTGACGTGCAATAGTCCGATGATCGCGCCTCGTCAAAATCGGTAGTAAATCCAATCTGGTTATTGATAACAAAATGGAAAGTGCCACCGGTATAATAACCGTTCAACTTGGCCATTTGCAATACCTCATAAATAATACCCTGGCCGGCCACTGCCGCATCGCCATGTATCAGTATGGGCAATATTTTATCGTAGTCCGACTTATAAATTGCATCGGCCTTGGCCCGGGTAAACCCTTCAACAATGGGGTTCACTGCTTCCAGGTGCGATGGGTTAGGCATCAGTTTCATGTAAACCGATTTGCCGTTTTCAGTTTTGTATTGCGAAGAGAACCCGAGGTGGTATTTCACATCCCCATCGCCCATGGTAAGGTCGAAAGAGGCATTGCCTTCAAATTCGTTGAAAATTTCCTCGTAGGTTTTACCCATAATATTCACCAGCACATTCAACCGGCCCCGGTGCGCCATCCCAATCACCACTTCTTCAACGCCCATATTTGAAGCAGTTTGTATTACGGCATCCAGTCCCGGTATCGTAGTTTCACCGCCTTCCAGCGAAAAGCGTTTTTCGCCAATGTATTTGGTACCTAAAAACTTTTCAAAAACCACCGCCTTGTTCAGTCTGCCCAGTATATATTCTTTCTTTTCGGGAGTATAGTTTATTACCGATGTGCCTTTTTCAATCCTTTCTCTAAAAAAGTCAACCTCTTCCTTTACCCTCACATAACCATACTCAAAGCCAATGCTTTCAGTATATATTTTCTTCAGCTTGGCAATAATTTCATTCAAAGTGCCGTTAGGCAAGCCGATTTCAGCGCCGATGGCAAATTTTCTGTTCAGGTCTTTATCGCTCAGCCCAAAATTTTCAAGTGCAAGATCGGCATGGCGGTCTTTACGGGGTTTAATGGGGTTGGTATGGGCAATCAGGTGCCCCTTTCTTCTGTAACCTTCAATCAGGGCATAAACCTTCCACTCGTCTGTTGAGGCAGTGGTTGACTTGCCGTTGTAGTTAATCTGCGCAAAATCAAAGCCTTCAAAAAACTTTCTGAATTCAGGGTCAACCGAATCGGGTTTATTTTTAAAATCACGATACAGGTTTTCCAGGTATTCGGGGGTAGCGTTAGCCAGATAGGTGTATTTATCCATTTCTTAATCCAAAAATTTGAGTGCAAACGTAATTCATAACAACAAGAAGCAAAAACCCAAAACCATCATAACCCTCCATTCCAATACTTTTTTTGCCACAAAGGCACAAAGAGCACTAAGTTTTGAAAAAAGAAAACAACGATTACCCTTATTTTTGCATTTCCTTAGTGCCCTTTGTGGCAAGGTTATTCGGTCTTTTAACGCTGTTTTAGGTATAAAGTTGATTTTTTAAGAGGATTTTTGGAAATAAGGGAAGTAAAGCTATATTTGCAGTCCTTTTTAAAAGAAATAAGAAAATGGCACACCACAAATCAGCTATCAAACGTATCCGTCAAACGGCTAAAAGAAGAATTTCTAACCGGTATTATGCAAAAACTACCCGTAATGAAATACGTGACCTGCGGGCAGAAACAAAACCGGCAGAAGCTAAAAAAGCGCTTTCACTGGTGTTTTCTTCTATTGACAAGCTTGCTAAAAGAGGCTATATCCACCAAAACAAAGCAGCTAACCTTAAATCAGGTTTGGCTACCAAAGTTGCAGGTTTAAAATAATCTCTGCTTTATAAATTTTCAGAAGGCACTCTCTTTGAGGGTGCCTTTTTGTTTGGCCCCTTCCGTCCCCGAAGGGGAAACTAAAGACAAAATCATCTTCCTTCGGCACATTTTGTATATTTGAAGTATGGATAAGGCCACAATATATGCTACTATCAGGCAAACTGCACAAAGCTGTTTACCAGGTTGCCGTGTTTTGCTGTTTGGCTCGCGTGCAAAGGGTACTGATGACCGCTTCAGCGATTATGACCTGCTGATTATTACACCCGAAACCCTTACACCCCAAGAAAAGATACACTTGAGTACAAGAATAGACAGGGCTATTGTCGAAACTTTGCGCGTGCCGGTTGATTTACTAATTAATAGTGAGGAAGAAGTACGTGAAAAACTGGAATTGCCGGGTCATATTATTCGTTCAGCAATGAGAGAGGGAATAATTTTATGATGACCCCTACTGATATCCAGATGATTTTGCTATAAGCAGAGTGCTGAATCAAAAAGCTGATTTTTAATTTATGGAAGACCCCAAAGAATTTCTATCAATCAAAAGTTGGGCCGAAGAAGACCGCCCGCGCGAAAAACTTTTATTAAAAGGCAAAGCAGCGCTTAGCGATGCCGAATTAATAACTATCCTGCTGCGCACAGGAGTTACCGGTAACTCAGCACTGGATATTGCCAAAAAGATATTGAACCGGGTAAACGGCGATTTAAATGAACTGGGAAAACTATCGGTTAGCGACCTGAAAAAGATGGAAAAAGGCATTGGCGAAACCAAGGCAATAACCATAGTGGCTGCACTTGAGTTGGGCAGGCGAAGGCAAGCAACCGAGGTGCGCGAAAAACCAGTTATTAAAAGCAGCCGCGATTCTTTTGATTACATCTATTCAGAAGTTGCCGACTTATCGCATGAGGCATTTTACATGCTTTACCTTAACCGGAGTAATAAGGTTGTTGCGCATAAACTTATCAGCACCGGTGGTGTATCCGGCACCGTGGTTGACGTAAAAATGGTTTTAAAGCACGGAATAGAAACACTGGCAACCGCTATGGTGGCAGTGCATAATCATCCATCCGGTAATATAAAACCCAGCCAGGCCGATATTGAACTTACCCGTAAAATTAAAGAGGCCGCAAAACTGATAGAGATAATACTAATAGACCACCTGATTATAGGCGAGAAAAAGTATTACAGCTTTGCCGATGAGGGAATGATATAAGCATTGTTAAAACCTTCAAACTATAAATGGGAAGGATTTGGCAAAAATCCCGCTTTTTTTTATTTTTGGAACATTCCTGATGAAAATTTATTTTTTATTACTTAATTTAATTAATAATATGAAGAAATTAATTACGCTTGTTTTTGCATTGGCAATCATAGTTGGCGGATTCGCCCAAACTCAAAGAACCGTATTATTTGAAATGTTTTCGGGCGAAAACTGCCCTCCTTGTGCAGGAACTACGCCGTATGTTTATTACTGCGTAGATAATAACCCGTCAGAAGTACAGTTGATACATTATATGTCGCCGGTGCCAACAACAGGCATGCTTTGCCAGGAAGATGCTGCTGATGATAATACCCGGTTTAGTTACTATGCAGGCAATCAGTGGAGCACCCCGTGGGGACAACAGGATGGCGCGATGTGGGACTCAACATTACTTACCAACTGGGGCAATGACCCTGTTACCTGGTGTGCAAACCTTAACACCGGTGCGCCGGCCAGCACTTATCTTAATGCCGAGTATACAGTGCCAGCTTACTTTAACATGGCGGTTTGGGATACTTTTACCAGCGGCGCTACCGATTCTTTTTACGCCTCAGTAACTATTACCTGTTTTGACACTACGGGTAATGATACTTTTACAATGATAACTCCGAAGTTGCAATTTGCGCTGGTGGAAAACCTGAATTATGTGGCGGAAATAGGTAACAATGGCGAGACATTTTTTGGCAACGTAGTCCGCCACATGTATCCTTCAGCTTCAGGTACTGCATTACCCACCAGTTGGGCAAACGGGCAAACAGCTACTTATACATTTAAAGGCAAGCTGCCTGCCTACATACGCGATAAAACCCAGCTTAATTTTATTGCTTTTATACAGGATAACTCAACCCTAAAGGTAATGCAATCGGCAGGTACACTGCCTTTTACATTTAACACAGATATTGCGAATGGCGGAATTCAGGGAAATTTTGCCAACTGCAATAGCGCTCAATATACCCCGTCTGTAGTACTTGCTAATGTAGGTTCAACCGTCATTACTTCTTGCTCAATCATTGTTTCGCTTGATAATGCAATTATCGATACCGTTCCCTGGTCTGGAAACCTGGCCGTTGGCGCTACCACTGTGGTATCTTTGTCGCCAATCAACATTTCGGCAGGCACACACACAATTAGAGTAAACCTGAGTAAACCAAACAATATAACCGATCCTAACCCGGCTAACAATACCGCCGGGTTAAGCCTCGAAATTGCCGACTCTGCTGCTGTAACTCCATTATCTCAGGGTTTTGAGAATGTAGTTCAGGGTGGCCAGGGCTGGGTTGCAACTACAGGCCAGGCTTCTGTTTTCCAGCGTACTTTAAACGACAGTGCCGGTATTGCCGAACCCTGGATTATATACACTGCCGACCATGACTCTACCTGGCGCGTGGTAAGTACAGCGGGCGATAACTCATCGCACAGCCTTATGCTTGATTGGTATGATAATGAGTTTAGTGCCGGCGACCCCGAGTTTATAACTGCTGTTGACTATCTCTTTTCACCCAGCTTCAGCCTGGGCAATGTACCCCACGCAGTTGTGACGTTTTCACGTGCTTACCAACAGATTGATTGGTCGCAGGCAGAACAAGGCGGAACACCCAGTACTGATTCATTGTTTATTGATGTTTCAACTGATTGTGGTAATACCTGGACAAATGTTTATGCACAGAATGGAAGTGGCTTAGCCTCCGTTCCAGTCTATGCCTGGACCGGGCAAACCAACCCGCCGGTATTTGTACCCACAGCTGCGCAGTGGGCTACGGATTCAGCAGATTTGACACCATTTGTTAACAATCCTGATGTTATGCTGAGTTTCAGAGCTTCCACCGCCGGAACGGGTTCCGATGGTAATAACTTGTACCTGGATAATATTAATATACTTGCCCCTTACCCTGCTGGCATAGTTACGCCGTCAGCAAATGTTACATCCCTGGAAATTTATCCCAACCCAACCCAGGATCAGGTAAGCCTGAATGTCCAATTAACCCAGGCCACGGAAATAGTTTACCATATTGTTGATATGGAAGGAAACGATGTTAGTGCATATTATCACCAGCAGGCATTACCAGGTCAGAATACTTACTCACTCAGCACGGCTTCCATGGCTTCGGGCACTTACCTGTTACAAATTGTTGCAGGAGGCGAAAGGTCGTCAAAGTTGATTTCGGTAATACGTTAATAGACGGTTATTAAAAAAAACATTATGAAACACCTGATAGTTGTATTAGCCATTTTATGTTCAATCGGAGGATTTGAGCCATTGAGTGCACAGGCCCTGCTCATTACCCCAGGTGATACGGTTATTTACACCGCTTCCCTTACCAATATGAATACGAATTCAAGCGGTGTGGCTCAGTTTTGCAGCATCGTAAACAAATCCGGGCAAAACGACACAGTTTGCTGGAAAATAGCGCAATTAACTATAAACCCGGGCTGGGGAAGCATGTCATTGTGCGACATTAATGAATGCTATCTGTTTTACGGGGATGTAACGAACGGGACAACGCACCAATTTCCTTTGGCCGCCGATTCAGCCGCAAGTGTTGATGTTACCAGCACCCCTCAATGCGTGGCTGATACCGGTTATTTGCAGGCATTATTCTGGTTAAAGCATGACAGTGCAGCTTCGGCAACATATCTGGTTTATATACCCATTTACAGCGGCTCATGTGCAACCGCCATTCAGCAAGTACAGGACAACCAGTTAAAAATTTACCCTATTCCTGCAAGTACTGATTTTACTATTGAAGGCCTGCAAAACGCAACTAATGTGCAAATTTCAGTTTACGACATATTAGGTAATGTGGTTTTGCACAAAACCATTGCCCAACCTGCCAATTACGTTAGTATCAGTACCGCTGGTTTAATCAGCGGAGTATATATTCTTTCCGTTGAAAGCGATGGCGTTAAATTACTTACCCGCCGTATCGAAAAAATGGATTAAGGTTTTGCAAAAGAATAAAAACAGAAGAGGGGCCCCGGTTAAGGCCCCTCTTCTGTTTTTATTTTGTACTTAAGAAGTGTAGGTTCTATTTAGATTGCGGCACTAATTTTTGCAGCTCCTCTTCCAAAACAAATTCATCTCCTTCAACGTAGCCCGAATGGGTAGATATTATTTTGCCGGTTGAATCTACTACCACCGTAAAAGGAACACTCTGAATATTCAGTTCACGCTTTAAATCCTGGTTCACGTCTAACAGCACCTGGTAAGTCCATCTCTGGCTTTCAACATAAGGCTTTACTTTACCCGCACTTCTCGAATCATCAATTGAAACAGCTACCACCTGCACATTATATTTCTTCTGCCATTCTTCATATAATTCCGAAATATTGGAAAGCTCTTTTTTACAAGGTATGCACCAGGTAGCCCAAAAGCTAAGCACCGTTACCTTCCCCGATTTGCCATAATCAGCTACATTTATTTTTTTTCCGTCTACATTATTCAGGCTTACTTCCGGTAATCTTTGCTCACCTAAAATCTTTTCTATCCCCTTTTTCGGCTCCTGGGCATTCATAAAAAAACCAATACCCAGCAGTACAAACATTAAGCATATTCTCTTCATATTTTTAATTTTATAAACTTGCATATTTTATTGAGGGGCATGAAACAATTAACTATCCAAATCTAAAGGATATTTTGAATAAAGCTACCTTCGAATAAATTTGCACCCTATTATACATATTTGAGAATGCAGAAATTATACGCGTTTTTTACAACATTATTGATTTTACTGAGCATTAGCAGCTACAGTCAGTTTGGGTACTTTTCAGGCTCATTACAAACCAATACCAATTTTTTTATCAGGGACCCAAAGATTGGTGCCTACAACATGCCCCAATACGATAACTTTAAAATAGGTACCGATGCCTGGTTAAACCTTAATTACACCAACGAAAAATTTGGACTGGAAATAGGTGTAAGGCTTGATTGTTTCTATAACTCAATTCTGCGGGTACCAACAGCGCCCTATACCGGAGTTGGGCTCGGAAATTTCTTCATCAAAAAAAGAATTAAGGACTTCACATTTACCGGTGGTTATCTATACGACCAAATTGGCAGTGGTATATTATACCGCGCTTATGAAGAACGGACTCTTGCCATAGACAATGCCTTATTAGGCGTTCGGGCTGAGTATGATTACAAAGGCCTGATTAAAATAAAAGCCTTCGGCGGAGTACAGAAACTGAAATTTTCCTATGAGTCACCCATCATTTTAGGCTGTAACATAGAAGGTAATGCAAACCTGGGTGATAAGGTGCGCATGGTACCTGGTGCCGGTATTATTGACCGCAGCGAAGACCAAAATACCATGAACCAGATAGTTTCCACTATCGAGTCGTACGATACGCTTGGCCGGTTTGTTCCCAAGTATAATACTTATGCCTTTACCATTTACAATACCCTTACCGCCGGGGATTTTAGCTGGTATGTTGAGGGTGCCTATAAAACCAAAGAAGCCATCAGGGATAATGAATTACACGAGATAAACGATTCGCTAATCAATGCTGCCGGAAACTGTGTTTATACCTCTGTAAACTACGCCCATAAAGGATTTGGAATAACGTTCCAGTTTAAGCGTACACAGGATTTTTACTTCCACGTTTCGCCAAACCCTACTGAATCAACTTTTGATGGCGAGATGAACTTTATTCCACCGGTTTCGCGCGAGAATTCGTTAAGGCTTCCTTCAAGATATTTTGCACCGTCTTTAGAAAGCCACGAGCTCGCTTTTTCAGAAGATGCAAGTTATGCACCAAGCAAAAAACTAACTTTCGAGCTATGCGGATCGTTTGTCCGCGACCTCATAATGAAACAATTTGACCCCATCTCGGCCCCTTTTTTCGGCGAGGGCTTTATTTGCGCAACATATAAACCCATCCGTTCGCTGGAACTTCAATTGGGCTTTCAGTATGTGCGGTATAACAAATTTGTTTATGAGCAGGACGGCGCGCCTAATATTGATTCGTACACCCCCTTTGCCGAATGGCAGTATAAAATAGATAAGAAAAAATCTATCCGCATGGAGCTTCAATACCAGCGCGTGCTTTTAGATTACGGACAATGGCTTTATGGACTTTTGGAATTTAACGTGGCCCCACATTTTTCGGTAGCTGTTTCAGATATGTGGAACTTTAAGCCTAATCCTGAAGTTAACCCTAACGCCAATCATTATTATTCGGTATTTGCCGGTTATACCCAAGGCTCTCTGGCGTTTACGCTTGCTTACGTTAAACAGGTTGAAGGCATTGTTTGCACCGGCGGAGTTTGCCGTATTGAGCCTGCCTTTAGTGGAGTTAAATTTGGAATAACCGCAACTTTTTAATTTTGCAGATTATGAAATATTTCCTGCTTAGTGCTGTAACCATCGTTTATATTTCGCTCCTTTCTTCCTGTAAAGAAGTAGGGCCTGATATAAACCTGCATGGCAACGCCAACTCGGTTTCTGATACCAGCTACATCGAATCACCGGTTGCAACACCTGCGGCTAAGAACGTTTTGATTGAGGAATTTACAGGGGTACAATGCCCTAACTGCCCCTCGGGCCATGTGTTAGAGGCCGGCATTGAAGCCCAATACCCCGGAAGAATATCTGGCGCTGCACTTCATCCAACCAATTCGTTGGGCTCGCCGTTTCCTTTCAGTTTACAAAATCTGGAAGATCCTCTCTCAACAAGCTTATACAGCTATCTCGGTGTTCAGGGGCCTGATGCTGAGCCTTGTGCAGCGATAGACCGGCAGATATTTTCGGGTCAGCCTGGAATTTTAATGCTACGGGATTACTGGACAGCATCTGTAGCAACAGAGTTAGCCCTGACTCCGCAGGTAAATCTTGTATTAACCGATATATACAACCCTGCTAACAGGCAGGTTACTGTTGTATTACAGGTTCATTACACTCAGGATGTTTCGCAACCCAACAATATTACCATAACTCTGACTGAAGACAGCGTTATAACCGCACAGTTAAACGGGGCCAATATTGATACTTTTTATGTGCATAATAATGTACTGCGCACAATACTTACAGGCACCGACGGAGATAACGTAGCGTATAATCCTAATGTAACATTGGTTGCAGGAAGGGTAGTGCAACTGGTATATCAAACAACTTTGAACACATTATGGAATCCTGGGAACATGCATATCACAGCTTTTGTGCACGAACATGCTTTATCGCAAGTGGTCTATCAGGCTGCGAAAATAAAACTGTAAGAGACTGTTTTGAAATGAATCAAAAAACAAACTATAGCGCCAAACTGACTCCTAACGTTCTTCCCTCTCCCTCGCAGAGGGAAGATGCCGAAGGCAGATGGGTGAGGATTCAAAGCGCATAAAAATATTTTCCACTGATTTCAAAACAGTTTCTAAGACTAACTCCCATCATTTTTTAGATTTGCCCTTACTATGAAGATTTCCTATAACTGGCTGAAACAATATGTTGATTTTAATTTAACGCCTAAAGACCTGGGCGAAGTGCTTACCGGCGTGGGCCTGGAAGTAGAAGATATTACCCTTTTCGAAACGGTTCAGGGTGGGTTGGAAGGTGTGGTTGCAGGCGAAGTAATAGAGTGCGGTAAGCACCCCGATGCAGATAAGCTATCAGTAACAAAAGTAGATGTGGGCACCGGCGAATTATTGCAAATTGTTTGCGGCGCACCTAATGTGGCAGCAGGCCAGAAAGTGCTGGTTGCTTTGGTAGGCTCAACTTTGTATCCCGTTAAAGGCGACAAGCTTCAGATTAAAAAAGCAAAGATACGTGGAGTTGAAAGCTTTGGTATGATATGCGCCGAAGATGAATTGGGCCTTGGAGAAAGCCATGCCGGTATTTTGGTTCTACCTGCCGAAACCGCCGTAGGATTAAAAGCTGCTGAATATTTTAAAATAGAAAAAGACTACACCTTAGAAATAGGCCTTACCCCAAACCGTGCTGATGCCAATTCGCATATTGGTGTTGCGCGCGACCTTGCTACGGCTTTGAATATTGCTTACAAATCGAAAGTAAATTTTGTAAAGCCTGACCTTTCAAAATTTGCAATTCCCTCTGGCAATAACTCAAAGCCAATTTCAGTTGAAGTGCAGGATAAGGATGCTTGTCCCCGTTATTCTGCTATCAGTATTTCAAACGTAACCGTAAAAGAATCTCCCGACTGGTTGAAGAATAAATTGAAAGCAATAGGCGCAAGGCCCATCAATAATATTGTTGATGCTACCAACTATGTGATGAACGAGTATGGGCAGCCATTACATGCTTTTGATGCTGATAAAATTGTTGGCGGTAAAGTAATTATCAAAAAGCTACCCGAAGGAACTGTATTTAAAACCCTGGATGAAAGAGACATTAAATTAACCGCTGAAGACCTGATGATTTGCGATGCAGAAAAAGGATTGTGCATTGCAGGTGTTTTCGGCGGGGCAAACAGTGGCGTTACCGAGGCAACCAAAAATATCTTTTTAGAAAGCGCTAACTTCTCCGCCGCTGGCATCCGTAAAACTGCCACCCGCCATGGATTGCGCACTGATGCTGCAACCCATTTTGAAAAAGGCTGCGACCCTAACATTACAGTTGATGCATTAAAAAGAGCTGCCCTTCTGATTTCCGAATTAAGTGGTGGAAATATTTCATCTGAAATCACCGACCTTTATCCAACCCCCATTGAAGGCTGGCGATTCGAAGTATCGTACGACAGAATGTTGCGCCTTGCGGGATTCACGATAGCAAAAGAAGTTATCAAAGAAATACTGCAAAGGCTTGAAATAGAAATTGAAAAAGAAGATGGTGATGCCTTACACCTGTTAGTGCCCGCATTTAAAACCGATGTAAAACGCGAAGCAGATGTGGTTGAGGAGTTGATTCGTATTTATGGCTACAACAGCTTTACCATATCCAAAACATTAAAATCAAGCCTGTCGTACAGCCCTGAAATTGATGCGCAGAAAACCGAAAACCAGGTTGCCGATATGTTGAGCGGTGCGGGCTTTAATGAAATATGGACCAACTCTGTTACCCAATCTAAATTTGAAGAGGACGAGCAGTTAAAGCTACAAGCAGTAAAACTGCTCAACAGCGAGACTTCGGAACTTGACTCCATGCGCACGTCAATGCTCTATTCGGGATTAGAAGTAATTGCTTACAACAACAATCGCAAGGCAACTAATCTGCGACTTTATGAGTTTGGCAAAACATATACTAAAGCAGATAATAAATATACCGAGGCACGTCACCTTACGCTGTTTTTAAGTGGTAAAACCACAGAAGACAACTGGCTTGAAAAAGGCGCATCATTCAGTTTCTACAACCTTAAAAGTTATGTATTGAATGTATTGGGCAAATTAGGCCATCGCCATTTCGAAACTGTGGTTACCGAAAAGGCGCCTTTCTCGTTCAGTCTTACGCTTAAAAACGAAGGCATTGAAATTGCCAAGCTGGGGAGTATCGCAAAACAAACCCGTTCAAAATTTGATATTAAGAACGAAGTTTTTTTCGCAGACCTGAACTGGGATTACCTGCTTGAAAAATCGCCATTCAATAAAATTGAGTTTTCTGAATTACCTAAATTCCCTTCGGTAAGAAGAGATTTGGCCATGCTGCTAAACGAAGAAGTTCAATTTGAAGCCATCGAAAAAATTGCCACGGCAGAATCGAAAAAACTGCTGAAGGAAGTTTCGTTGTTTGATGTATACAAAGGCGACAAAATTGAAAAAGGCAAAAAGAGTTACGCCGTAAGCTTCATCTTCCAACACCCCGATAAAACCCTTACCGACCAGGAAATTGAAAAACTAATGAACCGGTTAATGGGTAAGTATGAGAATGAGTTGGGGGCGGTGATCAGGAAAGGATAGTGGCTGTTATATTTTAAACAGATGTCATTGCCACAGCCTTTTTCTCTCTTCTCCGCAGAGTCTCCCTTCCGAAGGTTGGGGACTGCTATGTAGAAAAGCAATAGGGTAGTTGACGCGGTTAATCGTTACATGAATTTAGTATTTTAATTCAAAAAATAAAAAAATCTCCGACTGC
>Ga0224555_1003128_pt1 | contig 17661 bp, 15 predicted proteins | sample 714S23034metaG_FD_180687 | JGI IMG/M metagenome (GOLD analysis project Ga0224555, IMG submission 180687) | Peat soil microbial communities from Stordalen Mire, Sweden - 717 S2 30-34 | ecosystem: Environmental > Terrestrial > Soil > Wetlands > Peat | place: Sweden: Norrbotten County, Stordalen...
GACCGTGCGATCGACTACTTCCGCAGCGCCAGCCTCGACGACCGTCGATATCTGCTCTTCAATCCGGTGACCAAGTCCAAGGTCACCTCCGAGGGCGAAAGGGTCGTCACGCTATTGTGGGATGTGTTGGCCGCCAAAGGCTTCGAGAAGAACACCTACTTCTGTGAAGTGGCCCGGCTGATCGGCGCCTTGCCGCGGCTGGAAGGCACGGTGCACGTCAACGTCGCGCAGATCCTGAAGTTCATGCCCAACTACATGTTCAACCCGGCGGCCTACCCGGAGATCGGCACCCGCAACGACGCGGGCGATGACGTGTTCTTCTGGGCGCAGGGTCCGGCTCGCGGCGCGTCAAAGGTCCAATTCGCCGACTGGGCAGCGGTTTACGAACAGCACGTGAAGATACCGAATGTAGCGCTGTTCTATGAGCAGGCTCGTGCGCTCAAAGAGTTGCTGGAGAGCGCCGCGCCGGACGCCGACCAGATGCGCGACCTCGACTTCCTGCTCGTCGTGGGTCACCTGTTCACGCTGATCGTCTACGGCCAGTTGATTCTCGAACAAGCGGATCTGATCGGGCTCGACGCCGACCTCGTCGACCAGATCTTCGACGTGCAGATCCGCGATTTCTCCCAACATGCCGTCGCCCTACATGGAAAGCCGAGTTCGACATCAGCACAACAGGATTGGGCGATATCGGCGGTGCGCAAACCGGTAACCGACACGCAACGCTTCGACCGGGTCTGGGAGCAGGTCGAGAACTACGACGGCGCCTACGAAATGCGGCCCTAGCCGGCAGCAGGTACGAACGGGACGTCGTCGGGCGCGGCGCGGCGGGCTGCCAGCAGCGCACGGGCGGCGTCACCGATCGGAAGCCGCAACGGCAACTGGGGCTTCTCGGCGGCGTCAGCGATCTCGGCGGCCACCTGCTCGGGGGTGATCATCCCGTCACGCGGCCCGCCGCCCTCGAGTATTGCGGCGTAGGGATCGTCGGGCAGGGTGTAGGTGGTCACGTCGTCGAGCGCGCCGGAACTCACCGCGCCCGGCTCGAGCAGGGTGGCCTGGATGCCGAACGGCGCAACCTCGATCGCGAGGGCTTCGACGAGTGCCTCCAGTGCCCACTTGGTCGATGAGTAGGCCGCCCCGGGGGGTAACACAAGTCGCCCGACGATGCTGGACATGAAGAGCAGCTTCCCGCCGCCGCGAGCGCGCATCCGCGGCAGCGCGGCTTGCGCGACGCGGATCGCGCCGACCGTGTTCAGGTTGAACAGCCGCTGCAGTTCGGCCAGCGGTATGGCTTCCACAGCGGCATAGAAGATCTCAGCGGGGTTGACGATGACGATGTCGACATCACCCGCGGCGGCGAATGCCGCCGTCACGCCGGCGTCGTCGGTGACGTCGAGGGCCAGGCGTTGGTCGAGGTCGTGAAGCGAACGCGGATCGCGTGCGGTACCGATCACCCGGTGACCGCGCCGGGCGAACTCGATGCTGATGGCGCGGCCGATCCCGCGACTGGCGCCGGTGACGAGGACAGATGACATGGCGTTGCGCTCCTGGTTGTGTCGAGAAGTTGTCGTCGTATGCACTGAGTAAACCGATCGGTGTACATTCTTGTTCCAACGCAGCGAAGAATTCGGCGGGCGCAAACAAAACGGGCTGTGACGCCGGGCATACGATCAGCAGATGCGTGGCACCAAGATCCTGATCACCGGTCCGACCGGACAGGTTGCCAGTCCCATCGCCCAGGCCCTGGCGGCCGACAACGAAGTCTGGGGTATCGCCCGGTTCACCAACGTGGCGGCTCGCGAGGCCCTGGAGAAGTCAGGCGTTCGGTGCGAGACGGTCAACCTGGCCGCAAGCGACTTTGACCGATTGCCCTCCGATTTTGATTACGTGCTCAACCTGGCGGTGGCCAAGAGCGGAGACTGGGACAAAGACCTCGCGGCCAACGCCGAGTCCGCAGGACTGTTAATGGCCCACTGCCGCAACGCAAAAGCGTTCCTGCACTGCTCGTCGGCGGCCGTCTACGATCCCCCGGACGACGAGCCGCGGACCGAGCACGCCGCTCTGGGCGACAACCACAAGCCGTTGTTCCCGACCTACTCCATCTCCAAGATCGCCGGCGAAGTCGTCGTCCGGACCATGGCACGCGCCCTCGATATGCCCACCATCATCGCCCGGCTCAACGTTCCGTACGGCGACAACGGCGGGTGGCCGTTCTATCACATGGAGATGATGCTTGCCGGCATTCCGATCCCGGTGCCCGCCGGAATCCCAGCCCGCTACAACCCGATTCACGAGGACGACATCATCGCGACGATCCCGAAGCTGCTGGAGGCGGCTTCGGTGCCGGCAACCACGGTCAACTGGTGCGGCGACCAGACCGTCAGCCTGCAGGAGTGGTGCACCTACCTCGGTTCGCTGGTCGGCAAGGAACCGATCTTCGAGGAGAGCGCGCAGGCGCTGCGCGGCAATCCCACCGACGCGTCACGGATGCACGAGTTGATCGGCGCCGGCACGGTCGACTGGCGCGACGGATTCCGCCGGATGGCGGCCAAATTCCACCCGGAGCTGGTCGGCTAGCGCGGCGGCTAATCCTCCTTGGCGATCAGCCGCTTCAGTGCCTCGCGATCGGAGGCCAGCAGCTCGTCGATGCGCGGCTGGTTCACGTCGGCGACGATGATCTCGCCGACCTCCTGGTACACGTTGCTGAAGATGCCGTGCGACTTCATCTTCTCGGTCTGATAGATGTTGTCCTCGGTCGGTGTCACGTAATACACGATCTCCGGCTTGAACCGGTGGATCAGCCACAGGTGGATGACGTCCATCAGCCTCTTCTGGCGCAGTTTCTCGGCGAACGTGTTCTGGTCACGCACCGTGAGGATGTTGCGGCCATGCCGGTCCTTGATCGGGTCGACGACCGCGTTGGCAAGCGGCTTTTTTCCGTCGCCGTAGATGCCGAGTTCGAGCACATCGGAGCCGGCGCGTCGCGGACGTAGCTGAACCCGAAGCTTTTCCGAGAGCTGGTAGTGCTCGGTCCACAGCGCCAGCCAGTCTTCCAGCAACTTCTTCGGCACCTCGGTCTGCACGAGATGCTGATGCTGCGTGGAGCCCGCGCCCATGGCCTTGGTCGTCGCGGTGCGGCCGGAGGAAGCAGCCAGCGCGGCGTCGCTGCGCGGCCCGCCGACCAGGGTTTGCGGAGTGCGGTAGGGAGACTCGACCAGACGCATCTTGCGCTGCAGACGAGCCAGCGCCAGCATGCCGTCCTGCCGCAGGTTGGTGGCGAACTCCTCGGCGGCGACACCGTCGATCTGGTGCCCGCCGTAGGTGATGAAGTTGAAGACGAAGCCCATCTTGCCGAGTTCCTCGGGGAACGCCCGCATCTCGTCGTCGCTCATCCCGGTGGTGTCCCAGTTGAACGACGGCGAGAGGTTGTAGGCCAGCATCTGGTCGGGGAACACCGCGTGGATCGCGTCGGCGAATTGGCGGGCGTCGACGAGATCTGCCGTCTTGGTCTCCATCCACAGGATGTCGGCGAACGGCGCCGCGGCCAGCGACTTGGCGATCGCATACGGGATGCCGCCGCGGATCTGGTAATAGCCTTCGGGTGTCTTAGCCGGCTCGCAGTCCCATCCAGGGTCGGCCCCTAACTCCCGCGCTTTTTTGCGGGCGGTGTACAGCGGCGCACGCTCGGCGAACTCTCGCCATTCGGCGGCGGTCATCTCGCGCGATTCGCCTTCGCTCTGGGCGAATTCGATCAGGTCCGCAACGGCTTCGCCGTAGGTCATCAGCCGGGCGTCGTCCTGCCACGCGTCGACGAACTTCGACTCGACCTCGTCGAAGACGGCGTCGATCGAGTGCTGCGCGTGGTCCGGGGATGCGGCCGCGTTGGCGATCAGCTCCGCGATGCCGTGACGCTCCAACCAGGCATCGGCGGACGCGTACTCGCCGTCGGGCAGGGCATAGAGCAGATGACCGTTGAGTTCGGTGAACCCCGCCTCGTAGAAGCGCCGCACCATCGCCAGGAAGCAGGACTTGTAGGACGGAATCTTCAGGTTCGTGGTGCCGAGCAGGAACGGCTGGTCACGCTCGTCAGCGCGGCTGTCGAGCAGGTTGGCCGCCTCGGCATCGGTGCGCGCGACGATGATGCCCGGCACCCGCATGATGTCGAGCTGGAAGCGGGCGGTGTTGAGGCGCTTGATCTGTTCGTCCGACGGCACCAGAACCTTGCCGCCCTGATGGCCGCACTTCTTGGTACCCGGGCGCTGGTCCTCGATGTGGTATCCCGGCACCCCGGCTTCGACGAAACGCTTGATCAGGTTGCGCACGTGTGGATCGCCGCCGTGGCCGGTGTCGGCGTCGGCGATGATGAACGGCCGGTAGTCCACCGCCGGCGTTCGTTCGCGTTGCTCCTCGCTCATCCGCAGGCGCAGGTATTGCTGATTGCGGTCGGCGGTCAACAGCGCGCGAACCAGTCCGGCGGCCTCGTCGGGCACCTGGCTGAGCGGATAGCTGGCCAGGTCGGGTCCCGGATCCTCGCTGATGGAGCCCTTGGCCGAGGTCGCCCACCCGCCGAGGTAGATGCCCTCGATGCCCATCCGCTTCATGGATGCGGCCTGCCCGGGTGAGTACGGGCCGAAGGTGGTGATGCTCTTGCGCTGGGCGAAAAGCTCGCGCAGCCGAGGGTAGAAGGCCTCCGCCGCCTCGCGCGCGATGGTGTAGTCGGCGGGAATTGTGCCGCGCTGTTCTGCGACTTGGCGTGCTGAATAGAGGCGGGTGATGCCGTCGAACCGAGGATCGTCAAAATAGTTCTGCGTGGCGGCGACGTCGTTTTCGAAGTCCTTGCCGAAGTTCTTTTGAGCGTCGTCGTCGAACGGTGTCTGCGCCTTTGCATCCGCTTCGATGGTGGCCATGGTTTGTCCGCTCCTCATTATCCCCGAGTCATCCCCGATTTCCCTGATGGTGTGAGTCTATGGCTGCTGCGCGGCACGAAGTTTCAAATCGCGATCTCTGCGGCCTTACAGCCGCATCGGGCATACCGCCGACGGGACGCGGCTAAACCCCACGCCGCGGATGTGCGCCGGTCTGGGCGCCGCAGAAGAAAATGTCGCCGGGGTTATTTTTCGGGCTGTTCCGGGCAGTCCGCCGGGATACACTCGCCAGGGCGCGGCGATGAGGCCGCATCCGAGGGGAGCAGCGATGAGTTCTCTGCGAACGGCGCGCGCACGGGGTTCCTCACCGGTGGCCTTGCCGCCGAGTCGCACCGTGCAGGTGCGCTCCGAGGACGGCACCCGCCTGCACACCGAAGTGTTCGGGCCCCAGGACGGGTACCCGATCGTGCTCGCGCACGGCATCACCTGCGCCATCCGGGCGTGGGCCTACCAGATCGCCGAGCTGGCCACCGAATACCGGGTGATCGCCTTCGACCACCGCGGTCACGGGCGCAGCGAAATTCCCCGTCGCGGTGGGTACACCCTCAGCCACCTCGCAGCGGACGTCGATGCCGTGCTCGAAGCGACGCTCGCACAGGGCGAGCGTGCCGTCATCGCCGGACACTCGATGGGCGGCATGGCCATCGCCGCCTGGTCGGACCGTTACCGCCATAAAGTCGAATCGCGCGCCGATGCCGTCGCGCTGATCAACACCACCACCGGCGACCTGCTGCGCGAGGTGAGGCTGTTGCCGATGCCGGCACCGTTCGCGGCGGTGCGGGTGCTGGGTGGGCGCGCGCTGGTGAACATCTTCGGTTCGTTCACGGTGCCACCCGCCGTCCGGCGCGCCAGCGGCGAAATGATCTCGATGCTTGCGGTCGGCGCCGACGCCGACCGCGCCGTCGGGGCACTGATCTACGAGCTGTTCAACGCCACCTCGCCGGCAGGCCGCGGCGGCTGCGGCAAGGCCCTCGTAGACGCGATGGGGCGCCGGCACATCAACCTAGCCGGTCTGACCGTTCCCACGTTGGTGATCGGCAGCGAACGCGACCGGCTGACGCCGCTGATTCAATCCCGGCGGATCGCCGCTGCCGCACCCAATCTGGCCGATCTCGTCGTGTTGCCCGGTGGTCACTGCTCAATGCTGGAACGGCCCGCTGAGGTCAACCGGGAACTGCGCACGCTCGCAGAATCGATCGCCGGCAGCAAGCGCATCAGCTCATAGCCGCGCGGCGACCTCGTCGGCGGCCCGCCGTCCGGACCGTACCGCTCCGTCGAGGAAGCCGGTCCATTCGTCGGCGGTTTCGGTGCCGGCCCAGTGGATGGGTCCGACCGGACGCCGCAACCACGGGCCGTAGCGCGTCCACGAGCCTGGCGGTACCGCGGCGGTCGGGCCGCCGGCCGCGAATTCCTCAGCGCCCCAACGATGGTCGACGTAGTCGAGCGGCTTGAGCGCTTCGTCGCCGAACAGCGATGCGAAGCAGTCCAGGGCGCGCTGCCGGCGCTGATCAGCCGGTAGCGCGTCGAAAGTGCGGGCGTCGACGAATCCCAGCAGAACGCCCGGTCCGTCGGGCTGCGGGCTGACGTCGAAGGTAATGAACACCGGACCCTCGTCGGACAGCGCCGCACCGGAAAACCCGTCGCTTCGCCAGAACGGGGTGGCATAGGCGGCATAGGCCTTGCTGAGTCGGCCCTGGGGCCAGCGCGCGGCGAGTTGCTGGTGTTCGGCGGGCAGCGGGGGAGTGAACTCGATGAAGCTCCGATGAGCCGGCGGGATGGCGACGACGACGAACCGGGCGTCAGCCCGGCCCTTCTCGCTGGTGACCCGCACGACGTCGTCGTGGTGGTCGATGCGTTGCACGGCGGCGTCCAGCACGACCCGGTCGCCGAGTTCAGCCGCCGCCGCGTCGGCGATCTGTTGCGTGCCTGCCGAAAAACGGTCCTGCTGAGCACCGTTTTCCACGTCGAGCATCCGATCCAGGCCACCGCCTGCCCGTACATAGCGGGCGGCGTGCAGCATCGACACGTCGTCGGGTTCGCATCCCCAGGTCACCCGCGCCATGATGGCCAGCAGATCCCGCGCGGTGGCGCCGGCATGCACCGATCGCAACCACTCTCCCAGCGACTGGCCGTCCAGCCGGGCGGCGCGGCGGGCGGTCCACGGCTCGGTCAACGGAACTGTCCGCGCGATGCGCTCGAATTGCCAACGCACGCGGCCGGTGTCGATCAGGCCGCCCAACGAGAGCCGCGGGATCGTGCCGGTGTACGAGCGGACCGCGCCGCGCCATCGGATCAGGTTGGCGCCGTCGTGGTAGGTCGGAACGGTCGGGATCCCGAGCTCGTCGGCTAACGCCAGCACGGCGTCCTGCGTCGGGCCCACGAACGTGCCGCCCATATCTACCGGGATGCCGGCGACATGGCCGGTGTGCGAGCGCCCGCCTACCCGGTCGCGGCCCTCGAGAACCAGCACATCGTGTCCGCGCCGCGTCAGTTCGCGGGCCGCCGTGAGTCCGGCGAAACCGGCCCCCACCACGACGACGTCGGCGGTCCGGGTCGCGTCGGGCATGCCCCTTAGTCAACCCCATCACCGTTGCGTAGGGTTCATTTCGATTGCCCGACTCGCCCCCGCATCGTCGTCAGGCGGTACCCGTTGAAAGTCTTCACTGCTTTATACGCACTGACCGACGCGGCCGACCGCGCGCGGGAGCTTCGCGACGCGGGTGCCAGTGGGGTCGCCACCTTCGAGGGAGCGCACGATGTGTTCGCCCCGTTGACGTTGGCGGCTACCGTGCCCGGCCTGGACTTGATGACTAATGTGGCTATCGCATTCCCGCGCAACCCGATTCACCTGGCACACCAGGCCAATGACCATCAACTGCTGAGCTCGGGGCGGTTCACTCTCGGCGTGGGAACCCAGATCCGCGCCCAGATCGAAAAGCGCTTCGGCGCCCAGTTCGACAAACCGGTGGCTCGGATGACCGAACTGATCGCGGCGTTGCGGGCGATCTTCGCGGCCTGGAACACCGGCGAGCGGTTGGATTTTCGCGGCGACTACTACCGGCACACGTTGATGACGCCGACCTTCAACCCCGGCCCGAATCCGTACGGGCCGCCGCCGATCTACGTCGGCGCGCTGGGGCCGCGGCTGACCCGTGCCGTCGCCGAGCACGCCGACGGTCTGCTGGTGATGCCGTTCGGCTCGAAGCGGTTCCTGCACGACCACACCATGCCCATGGTGCGCGAGGGCCTAGATGCCGCAGGCCGCCACATCGCCGACTTCGCCGTGCTGCCCGAGATCATCGTGTCCGCAGGCGAAACCGACGCCGAACGCGAGCAAGCCGACGCGCGGACACGCGCGCTGCTGGCGTTCTACGGGTCGACGCCCGCGTATCGGCCGGTGTTGGCCGCACACGGTTGGCAAGACCTGCAGCCCGAACTCAACACACTGTCCAAACAGGGTCGCTGGGAGGAGATGGGCGGACTCATCGACGACGAGATCCTGCACACCATCGCCGCGTGCGGCACCCCTGCCGACGTCGCACGTCATATCCGCGACCGCGTCGACGGTGTGGCCGACACCGTCTGCCTCTACCAGGCGGCGCCAATAGGCCTGCAAACCCTGGCCGCGATCATCGACGAGCTTGGCTGACGGTAACGCCGCTTAGGGGCTTAGGGCGCAACCGTTAGCCAGTCGGCGAACCCGGACGGATCGTGGCGGCCCAACGCGCCATGTTCGTAGAGACCCCAACCCTCGACCGGGTCGCCGTTGCCGTCGCGGCACACCGCGCGTCCCACATGGTCGATGACCCCGAAGCCGGACCGCGCGATGATCCCCGGATCGGTCATGTCGTAGGTCAGCCGCTCGACGAACTTCTCGCCCTTCCACACTCCGTGCAGCCAGTCCGAGTCGCCGCCGTAGCCGCCGCCGACGTGGATGGGCACCGGCAGCTTGGACTCGACGTCGAAGTGGACGGGTGTGCCGTCGGGGGCGGTGGCATCAATCGTCGCGCCGGTCGGGATGCGGGTGCCGGACCGGTAGTGGATTTTCACCCGCGGCCAGCCCAGCTGTTCGACGCGGCCGTCGCGCCAAATCCGGGTGCAATCGTTGAGCGACCGGAACCCGTTGGGCTCCTCCTGGATGATCAGCACGATGGCGAAGTCGTCGAACGCCATCGGCACGTACAGCCACCACATTCCCTCGAACGGGGGGTCGGCGGGTCGGCCCGCCGGCTCGGGTTCGCCGATCGGCCGGATGCCCCAGGACCGATCGCGGCTGCCGATCCAGGTGGCGGGGTCGACCGCAATCTCGTTGCCGTCGATGATGATTCGGCCGCTCCAGCTGCCGAGTTGGGCGAACCGCTGCGCGTTGAGCGTCACACGATTACCCGCGCGAAGGATGTGCGGCTGCTCCTGGACGACATCGAACAGGCCTTCCCAGGTGAGATCGGCTGCGATGCCTTCGGTTTCGTCGAGAACGATCCGAAGTTTGTGCAACGGCTCGATGACGTCGACGCGGTAACCGTTCACGTTCTGGTTGAGCCGGTCGGAGTCGATGGCGTCGGACAGGTGCACCGCGGTCTGGGTGTCGCCGCGCCGGATTAGCAGGAACGCGTCCTTCACCCCGAGGTTGGGGTAGTAGCCGATGCCGCTGATCACGAAGATTTCGCCGGTGCGATCGTGGGCGTTGAAGTAGGAGCGATCGTAGAAGTTGCGGTCCGAGGAGTCCGGCCACGCGATCGGCTGGGGGACTTGATGTACCGGGAACTCGTCGAGCGGTCCGAGCATTACTGATCCTCTCCGATAAAACTTGAGATCTAAACGGTGTAGGTCAGTTCATCGTCCCAGGTGGACGTAGAGCCGCTAAAGGCGGTGTAGCCCCCGATATATTTTAGTAGGCGGTGGCTACCGGAACCGGTGTCCCACACTGCAAGTCACCGTACCCGGTATGATGCGGTATACAACGTACAGCGAGAATCCGCCGACCAAACCGGCCGCCGGTACCACGAACCAACTGGAACTCATGACGACCCGCTAGCCCAACCGGGCCAGCGGGTCGGCTTCGTTGATTTCCGGAGGGTTTCGGATGGCGGATCGCAAAGATCCCGAGCGTGTGGACAATGACCACCGACGATCATCCGGCTGGGGAGCCGCTCGTCGGCCACATCGCGCTCACCACCGGCGAATTGGTGACCGTCTCGACCATCGACGATCAGGTGGCGCTGGCGCTGGACGCGGCCAGGCTGGACGGCGAGACCGCCAGCGACGGCGACACCCAGGTGGTGCCAGCGCCGGTGATCGTGTTGGACGCCGACGAGTGTGAAGTGCTGGGGTCGTTGCTGACGTACGCGGCCGTCGCCTTGTACGGGCGGCGGCGGCGGCTACGGGCAGTCAGCGACGAGGACGGCGAGCATCGATGATGACAGCCAAACGGCCCACGCGCGTTTATGGGAAAGTCCAGCGTCAGATTTTGGCGCAACTGGCGGAAAACCCAGAAGATTGGATGGCCGTCAAGCAACTGGCGCAGCCGCGCATGCGGGGTGGAAAGATAGTTGACGGCAACGTCTCCGGCGCCCACGACGCGCTACGGCGACTGGTTACCGACGGGCTGGTTGAAACGAGGATCGGGGAATCGGGCGCCGGCGGTCCGCATCAGTTCAGGCTGGCTCAACCGTTCCGGCCCACCGGCTGGGGGCCTGCAGGAATCGGGCCTTTCCGGGACCGACTATCAGGTCCTGGCGGTGCTCTCGGGTCACGACGGGGACCGCATCCCCGCCCACGCCCTGCGCAGCACCTACCCGTACGGGATCGAGCCGTGCGGGCGTAGGGCACGGCCTTCGTCGTTACTCCCCGTTCGTGCGCAGTTCCCAGGGCTGCATGCCGAGTGCATCCGCAAGGTTGCGCTGCAGTGCGATGCCGGCCGGCAGCGTGCGGTAAAAGATGCTCACCTCGGCGATCTTGCCGTCCGCGTCGAGCAGGACGAAGAATATGCCGTTGACCGCGGCGTCTCCGACTTGCAGCCGGAAGTGTGCGGCGTGGTGGGTCTCGCCGCTGAGGACCTCCATATAGGTGTCGTCGGACGACAGTCCGTTGACGGTCTTTATGGTTTCCACGGCGACCTCGCGGCCGGTCACTGGCTCATCGCCGAACGGGCCGTACAGCACCACGTCCTCGGCGAGCAAACCGGTGAGGACGTCTTTGTCTGCGCCGCCGTGAATGCAGTCGACGAAGGACTCCAAGGTGTCGCGGTGCGGGGCGAACGTGGTCATGGCTACTCCTCGTAGTGTGTGTGAGATTTGGTCGGTGCGCCTAGGCCGTCAGCCGGCCGGGAAGTAATGGCCGTTGTCCAAATCGGCGAACAGGCCGGGCTGAGCGGGTTCCCAGCCGAGGGTCTGGCGCGTGATGAGGCTGGTCGCCGGGAGGTCCATCGTGACCAAATTCGTGAACATCCCAAAGTATCCCGGCAGCACCAGTACGTCCTCGGGAACGCTCACGGAGGGCAGGCCCAGACGGCTGCCAATGGCCTCGGCGATCTCGCGGAACGGGATTTCCCCGTCCGCAATCGCGTGCCAATATCTGCCAGGCGCACCCTTCTCCAGCGCCAGGCGGAACAAGGAGGCGACATCGCGGATGTGCACGGCGCCCCACAGGTTCGCGCCGTCTCCGGGGTAGCCGGCGAAGCCCTTCTCCTGCGCGAGCGCGATCAGCCCCGGGAGGAAGCCGGCACTATCGGTCGTGCTGTGCGCGATGGGCGGAAGCCGCACGATCGAAGACCGCACTCCCCGCTCGGCGAGGCCGACTACGGCGGTCTCCACGACGTTACGAACACGCAGGGTGCCCTTGTACTCTTCGCCGCTGGGAAGGGCCGGGTCTTCCTCGGTGGCCGGCCGGCCTAGGTTCCCGGCCGAGCCTATGCTGCCCGCCGCGACCAGCGGCTTTCCGGTTCCCGCGAGTGCCTCGCCGTACGCGAGCATGACTGGGAGCTCCGCGGCGGCCACGGCGTCCATTCCGCCGGACGGAAGCAGGTCTTGCCTGTGCGCGACGTGGATGACGCCGTCGGAGTCCGCGGCCGCCTCCTTGAGCCCGTCGAGATCCTCGAGGTCGCCGCGACGCACCTTCGCGCCGAGCGCGGACAGGGCCGCCGCGGACGTGTCCGACCGGGCCAGGCCGGTGACCTCGTGCCCGGCGGCGATGAGCTCGGGGATGATGTACGAACCGGCATGGCCGGTCCCGCCAGTGACTAAAACGCGCATGTGACTGTCCTTCTGAGGGTAGGTGGACGGGCTGTCCTTCTCGTGTCTTCTCGCGCCGTAGAACGACGAGCGCGATGTGGCCCGTGAAGTGGTGGTGCTGGTGCGCTCAGCTGAGAATGTTGACGCCGAGGAAGAAGTTGGTGTGCTTGATGGAGTGGGCGACGAGGCCCAGCTGCAGCAGGGCGGCGTTCTCCAGTGCCCGCGCCATTGGCAGCTGCCCGGTGTCCATCGGGCGCAGTCCCAGGCTCTCGATGAACGCCGACACACGTGCCTTTGCCTGCGCGTCGTCGCCGGCGATGAACACGTCCAATAGGCGACCCTCGGCTGAGCCGGCCGCCAGAACATTGGAGAACAGGGTGTTGAACGCCTTGACGACATGCGCGCCGGCGGGGGCGGCCTTGGCGATCTCCTGCGCGCCGGAACTGCCCTCAGGGGTGACAAAGCCCTTGGAATCGGCAGTGATGGGGTTGCTGATGTCGACGATGACCTTGCCGTGTAGTGCGTCCCCGTACTCGCTGACCACCGCCGCCGCGCTGGCGTAGGGCACGGCGAGGATAACGATGTCCCCGGCCGGGGCGGTGCCGGCCGTCCCGACAGTGGCGCCGCGGAGCGCGGCGGCCAATTCGTTGGCTTTGGCCGGGTCGCGGCCGATGATCTCGACTGCGTTGCCACCTGCGAGCGCCCGGTCGGCCAGGGCGCTGGCCATGTTCCCCAGGCCGATGATGCTGATGCTGCTCATGACGTGTCCCGTCTTGGTTGACGATCGAAAGGTTGATCACTCAACCATATGCAGAAATGGTTGATGCGTCAACCAATCGGGGTAGCATGGAGGCCGATGGAACCGAACTGGCTGAACCCGCGTGAAGACCGCGCCTGGCGGGCCTACATGCACGCGCATCATCAGCTCGTCGTGCAGCTGAACCGGGGCCTGCAGGAATCGGGCCTGTCCGGGGCCGACTACGAAGTCCTTGCGGTGCTCTCGGCTCTCGACGGGGACCGCATGCCCGCCCGCGACCTGCGCAACGCACTGGGCTGGGAGAAGAGCCGTGTCTCCCACCAGCTGCGGCGCATGCAGAAGGACGGGCTGATCAGCCGCGAGCCCAACGCCCACGACGCCCGCAGCACCATGGTCTGCCTGCTGCAGACCGGCCGCGCCGCCATCGAGAAGGCGGCACCCAGGCACGTGGAGGACGTCCGCCGGAACTTCATCGACCTGCTTACCCCGGCTGAGCTCGACATGCTCGCCACCCTCAACGAACGAGTCCTGCGCCACCTGGCAGAAGACGACGACCCCCCCGCCGAAGACGAGCCCTCATAGCCTTCATGGGTGTGCCACCAACGGCGGCTCAGCCAAGCGCACCAGCGATGACGCTGGAGGTCGCGCACGTTTGATGCTGGAGCGCGTTCATGAATTATGTTGCCTTTCAGGCGTTTCGCCGGGCGTCTTGACCGGCTCGACCGTTGACGTTCGGCTCCCACGAACGCGGCGGCATCGGGCCAATGATGTAGGCGGTGTAGGTACCCGGTAAACGCTCCGATTGCCCTATATATGCAGGTAGGCAGCTTATGGCCTACACCGTACTACTGTAATTACCCGATAAGACGTTTGAGTAACCCCGCGTGATAGAACAGCGACTCCACGTCTTGAGGCTTTTCGGTTTCCCCGAAGTGCACTCGTCGTGCGCCGGTGCGCATGAACACCAGAGCCCATATCACCCCTGAATAGGCGTAGAACCAGGTCAGGTCACCCAGTTCGGCGCCGGTGAGCCGCTGATAGGTGGCGCGGATGTCGCTCTCACGCATCACCTCCGGCAAACCCGGCAGCCCCGCAAGGCCGGTGAGCTCCTGAAAAACCATGTGCGCAAAGATCATCCATGCGACATCGATCTCGCGTGGCCCGAGCGTCACCATTTCCCAGTCCAGCACCGCCACCGGCCGAAAGTCGCGGTACAAGACGTTGCCCACCCGCGCATCGCCCCAGAGCAGCACCGGCTCACCTGCGGCCACCTCGTCCGGCCAGTTGTCTTCCAGCCACTGGAAAGCGCGCTCCAGCAGCGGTGATCGGCCGATGTCCGGCACCGCGAAGTCGTACCAAGAGCGCAACCAGTTGAACTGCCCGCGCAGCGCGGTATCGCCTTGCTGAACGTCGGACAGGAAGGCAAACGTCTTCTCCGCGTTCGGGATTGAATGCAGGGTAGCCAGCACCCCGACGGTGGCATCTTGTAGCTCGCGCTGACGCTCGGCGGGCGCGTCGGCGAACCAGTTGTCGCCGAAGGTGTAGGGCATGACATCGGGCGGCACCACGCCGTCGACGTAGTCCATCAAGAAAAACGGTGTTCCCAGGACATCGCCGGTGTCCTCCAGCCAACGCACCCGGGGCACGGGGACGTCGGTCAGTTCGCCGACCGCCCGTATCACCTCGAATTGGTGGTCAAGCCGATACGTCGGGAACACCTGGACGTCTTCGGCGCTAGGCGCTACCCGGGCCACCAATTTCTGCTCAGTGGGCTGCCCGTCCTGTTGCCAGCGCGCGGTCAAGATGATGGTTTCCGAAGACATGCCGTTCGAGTCCACGCCGCTTTCCACGGTGACCTCGGGTTCAGCGCCGCCGGGCAGCACAGTCGACAACCAGTGCGACATCACCGCCGGCAGCGTCGTGACGTCGCGGCTGGAGCGCTGGAGTCGGTCGACCTGGTCGAGCACAGGTTCGTTGGGCACAGGTGCCTCCTTCGTGAGGCAATTACGATACGGTGGGTAGCGTTATGAAAGCAAACCCATCCGCGGTTGACAAGGCCTCGGGTGCCGGACGGCCCCGGGACCCGCGTATCGACGCTGCCATATTGACGGCGACCGCGGATCTGCTTGTCCAAATTGGTTATTCGAACCTCACTTTGGCCGCGGTCGCCGAGCGCGCCGGAACGACGAAGACGGCGCTGTACCGGCGGTGGTCGAGCAAGGCCGAGCTGGTGCACGAGGCCGCGTTTCCGGTGGCGCCCACCGCGCTGGTGGGTCCGGCCGGCGACATGGCCGCTGACCTGCAGGCGATGATCGCGGCCGCGCGGGATGTGTTCACCACCCCGGTGGTGCGTGCCGCGTTGCCCGGGCTGGTTGCCGACATGAGCGCCGATCCCGAGCTCAACGCCCGGGTGATGTCGCGCTTCGCGGGTCTGTTCACCGCGGTGCAGGCCCGGCTGAGCGAGGCGGTGCAGCGCGGTGAGGCTCATCCGGACGTCGACCCGGACCGATTGATCGAGTTGATCGGCGGGGCGACGTTGTTGCGGCTGCTGCTGCGTCCCGACGAACCGCTCGACGATGCGTGGGTAGACCAGACCACCGCCATCCTCGTGCACGGCGTCACCCGAGATGTAGGGTCGGGCCGGTGACCGGACGACTGGATGGTCGCGCCGCGATCGTCACCGGCGCCAGCCGCGGATTGGGTCGGGCGATCGCCCTGGCGCTGACGGCCGAGGGGGCGGGGGTTGCTGTCGTCGGGCGCACCGAAAACGTCTGGGACGAGAGGCTTCCCGGCACCATCGGTGAGACCGTCGCCGACATCGAGGCGGCCGGCGGACGCGCGATTGCGATCCGGGCCGACCTGCTCGACCGGGACGACATTGCGCGGCTCGTCGGCGAGGCGCGAGATGCTTTGGGCCGCATCATAATTCTGATCAACAACGCGGCATTCACCGCGCCCGGCCGCCCGCCGAAGCCCGGCGACGACACGCGGCCCAGGTCGGCGAAAGTGCAGCCGGGTGGGGTGAAGCCAGATTGGCCGCCGCTGCTCGGAACGCCGCTGGGCGCGTATCGGCGGCACTTCGAGATCGCGGTGTTCGCCGTCTATGAGCTGATTCAGCTGGTGTGCCCGGACATGATGGCCGCAGGCAGCGGCTCGATCATCAACGTGACCTCTGTCGCGTCCCGGCTACCCGGCGATGGGCCCTACGCCGACCGCAGTGGCGGCGTGCTGCCCGGTTACGGCGGATCCAAGGCCGCACTGGAGCATTTGACCTGGTGTGCGGCCTACGATCTGGCGGGCCACAACATCGCGGTCAATGCTCTCGCGCCGTCCAAGGCGATACTGACGCCGGGTCTTTCGTACTACGCCCGCGAGTTCGCCGAGGTTTCGTCCCCGGAGGAGTTTGCGCAAGCGGCAGTGGAGCTTGCGCTGGTGGATCCAAAGGTCGTAACAGGGCGAACGATCGGTCATCGGCAGGTGCTCGACGGCAGCTTCCGCGCGTTCCAGCTCGATGAAAGTTCGGCAGGCTCCTGAGTCTGCTGCTCACTCGTCGTCTCCGGGTGGGTCGGGATCTCCACGCAGGAGTTCGTCGGGATGGTGGGCGTGGTTGATCTCGGGTGGGCCGGTGCCGTCGGTCCAGCCCAGTCGACCGCCGTCGACAACCTGGGTGCGCAGCTCACCGCGGCTTGCCATGGCGTGGTCGGGGCCGCAGGCGAAGAACAGCTTGTCCGCGTCGGTGCGGCCGCCGTCGGCCCAGTCCGGTGAATGGTGAACCTCGCAGCGGTAGCCCGATTCAAGGCAGTTGGGACGCGTGCAGCCGCGGTCGCGGGCGTGGCAGATCAGTCGCTGGTCGGCGGTGGCAACTCGTTTCTGGCGGCCCAGGTACAGCGGCCGCTCGGTGTGCTCGTCGAAGACCGCCAGGTAGTGAATCGTCTTGGCGGCCATGGCGATCAGATCCCGCATCGGTAGCCGGGAGCCGCCACCGGTTCTCGCGGGCGCCGGCATCGGGAGCGACGCGTCAACCGCGGCGCCGGCCGCCCGGTCGAGTTCGGCCAGTGTCGTGGTGACGACCACGGTGACTGGGTGACCGCGGTGCACACCGAGGCCACCGGATGCAATGGCGGTTTCCAGGCCGAGCTTCAACGCGTCGTGGCAGCGTTGGGCGGGGCTGCGGTCATCGCGGGCCTCGGGATCGCGGTCAGGGTCGGGGTCGGGGTCAGGCTGGTGACGGCCGGGCCGCACCGCGGCTTCGATCGCCTCGAAGTACGCACGGGTCTGCGGGTCGAGCAATCCGGACAGCCGCGACATGCCGTCGGGCCCCTGCCGGCCAAGATGCAGCCCGCGGCGGCGGGCCCGGTCGTCGTCGCTGAACAGGCCGTCGGGGTTGAGGTAGTCGGCGATGCGTTGACCCAGTGTGGCCACGATCCCTGCGTCGACCCTGGTTGCGTGCTCGACCAGCTTGCGCTCGGCGGTCGCCGTGTCGGCGGGTGATACGCAGCCGGGCAGCACGTCGATCGCGCGGCATACCGAGCGGATGTGGTCGTCGCCGACAACGCCGGCCTCGACGGCGGCCGCCAACTCCGGCAATTCCGGCGGCAGCGGCGGGCCGGTCAACGACCGACGCGGGCGAATCCGAACTGCGAGCTTGAACCGTCGGGTGATTTCGTTCGGAGTAATACGCAGTCGCGCCCACAGCATCGATCGCATCAAAGCTATCGAGCCGGCGTCGTCCGGTGGATCGGCGATCTCC
>Ga0224555_1003129_pt1 | contig 17660 bp, 14 predicted proteins | sample 714S23034metaG_FD_180687 | JGI IMG/M metagenome (GOLD analysis project Ga0224555, IMG submission 180687) | Peat soil microbial communities from Stordalen Mire, Sweden - 717 S2 30-34 | ecosystem: Environmental > Terrestrial > Soil > Wetlands > Peat | place: Sweden: Norrbotten County, Stordalen...
CCTCACGCTTCTCCACAACTCCGCTCACGTTCCAGGGCATCCTTCCCTTCTAAATGCCCCCGCTCGCGGAACACCTGTAAACCATCTCCCCGGTCTGCTCTGTAAAGTATGTGGCCGGTATGTACCGTATCAGGGCACGACTTCAGTCGTGCCCTGACACAAAACCAATGAATATTTCTTTAACGAACTTCAGACTCGGGCTGCTAAGGGACGGAGGCGCGCTGCTGGGTGTCGGTGGGAACGTACCAGCTGTGCCAGTCTTCGAGGAAAATTTCCGGGTGTCCTTTATAAAGAACAATCTTGCCGCTGGCACAGATCTTGCCGGCTTTCGGGAAATTGCCGATGTCGTCTTTCTTATCGCCCCAGATCACGAGGTCGAAGACCTGGTTGGGCCAGGCCTGATCGATGTCGATGAAGGTGGGCGGGCCGTGGCTGGATTCGGCAATATGGGTGTTCACGATTGCGCCGCAGACGGTGCGGTTTTCGCCGACGTGCTGTGCAGCCTCGGCGGTGCTGAGCGCGGGCTGGGGAATGGGCTGGGTTTGCGCGAGCGCGACCGGAATGGCAAGACCGAGGACGAGAGTTGAGACGGGAAAATGCATCGGGGTGACTCCTGAGGGAGTTTTGGCGGGCCTGCAGCGCTGGATCCGAACCGGGGCGACGGGGGCGGAGTCGAAAATCCAAAGGGGAGCGGAATTTGCCAACCATCTTGCGATGAAATTGCGCTGGAAGGCAAGTGAATTTCCGCGAAGAGGCTGTGGCTATCCGGGTCGTCGTCCCGGCAGGCCGCCGGGGCTTGCCGAGCTGCCCCGAACCCGGCATGAGCTTCGGGAGCGGCTACTCGGTCCGCAACGCGCGGACCGGATCGATGGAGGCGGCGCGCCGCGCCGGGATGATGCTCGCGACAAGGGCGCAGAGCAAGAGCGTGGCGATGGAGGCGATGAGGACGACGGGGTCCCATCCTTTGACCTGGTAGAGTTGCGCGGAGATGAGGCGTGCGCAGCCAATGGACGCGGGAATGCCGATCAGGAGGCCGATGAGGATTTGCAGGAAGGCTCCGCGCAGAACGAGGCGGACGATGCCGGGACGGTCTGCCCCGAGGGCCATGCGGACGCCGATCTCGCTGGTGCGGCGGGCGACAGAGTACGCGGTGACACCATAGAGGCCGACGGCGGCGAGGATGAGGGCGAGGATGCCGAAGAGGCCGGTCATGTTGGCGACCGCGCGGCGCTGATCGAAGTTGGAGTCGACCTGCTCCCGCATGTTCTGGACAATGAGCAGGGTGAGATTGGGATCGACGTCGGAGAAGACGCGGCGAATCTGGGGCTCGAGGCCTTCCGTGCCGCCGCGGACCTGGAGAACGGCGCCTTCGATGTAGTGGGTCATGTCGTCGATGCGGCCCATCATGGAGTCGTCTTCATACTTCACGTGCTGGGCAAGGGGTACGAAGAAGAGAGGCCGCGGCGGGTCAACGCCGGCGAGGTCGTTGTACTTCGCGTTGCGGACGACGCCGACGATTTCGTAGGTGCCGCCGTAGCGTGGCAGATCGAGTCCGAAGTGCTGGCCGATGGGGTCTTCGCCCGGCTTGAAGAAGTCTTTGACGAAGGCTTCGTTGACGACAGCGATGTTCTGCGTGGAGGCGGTGTCGTCTTCGGTGATGGAACGGCCGCGGAGGATGGGCTCGCCGAGGGTTTCAAGATAACCGGGAGCGACGTGGTCCCAGGAGGAGCCGGAGTGCTCGTCGTTATGGGGCATGGGGTGACCCTGGCGGATGACCATCTCACCCCAGTTGTCGGTGAGAGGGGTGTATTGCGCGAGGGCGGCACGCTCCACGCCGGGGATGTGGGAGAGGCGATCCTGCAGCTCACGATACATGGCATCGAGCCGGGGTTGCGAGTAGGAGGACCAGGGGGCGGTGAGGCCGAGGATGACGCGGTGATCGGTGTCGTAGCCGAGGTCCTGGTGCTGAAGGTTGTTGAGGCTGCGGGTGAGAAGGCCGGCGCCGCTGAGGAGAACGACGGAGAGGGTGGCCTGCACGATGACCAGGGTTTTCTGGGACCAGGAGGCGTGATCGCGGGTACTGCGATTGGCGCCACGGAGCGCCTCAGCGGGATCGGCGTGGGTGGCAAGCCATGCGGGGGCGGTTCCGAAGACGATGCCGGTGACCAGGGAAAGCGCGAAGGCGAAACCCAGCACGGGCAGCGATGGCGTTGCGGAGATGGGCACGAAGTGAGCGTGGCGGAAGGCCATGGCGACGATGAGCTTGACGCCGAGAAACGCCACGATGAGGGAGGCGATGCCGCCAAAGATGGAGAGGAGAACGCTTTCGGTGAGGGTTTGGCGGATGATGCGTCTGCGTGATGCGCCGAGGGCAAGGCGGATGGAGGTTTGGGTGCGGCGTGAGGCTCCGCGGGCGAGAAGGAGGTTGGCGATATTGGCGCAGGCGATGAGGAGAACGAGGCAGCAGACGGCGAGCAGGATGTGGAGCGAGTCGGCGTAATTCTCTTTCATCACAGCTACGCCCGCGCCCGCCGGGACGACGCGGATGTTCTGTTTAGGGAGATCGGCTTTGATGCCGGCCATCCAGTCGGCGGGCATGCCGCTGTCGTTGACCAGCCAGTGGCGGACGAGCGCGGTCATGCGTGGGGCGGTGGTGGCGGTGGAGGCGCCGGGCTTGAGGCGGCCGATGACGCGGAGCCAGGCCTCGAAGTGATGGAGCAGCGTATTGGGCCCGTTGAAGACCGGCTCCTGATTGACGGGGATCCAGAGGTCGGGCGGATTGGCGCGCAGAGTTTCGCCGAAGAAACCGGGCGGCGTAATGCCGATGATGGTGACGGGGTGGTCCGCGATGATGAACGTAGAGCCAACAATGGAGGGGTCGGAGCCGTACTGCTGCTGCCAGGTGCGGTAGGTGAGCATGGCAACAGGCTGCGAGTTGGGTTGATCGTCGGAGGGGATAATGGTGCGGCCGGCGAAGGCGCCGAGTCCGAAGGTGGAGAAGTAGTTGCCGGTGACCATCTCGGTGCGGAGGGGCTTGGCGGCGCGATCGGTTTCGCCGCGGCGAACGCCCAGCGTCCATCCGCCGGCCTGGAAGGCGGCGAGGGAGGAGAACTCCGGCGTGTTCTGCTGCATCTGGCGGTAGAAGTCGTAAGAGAAGAATCCCCATTCGCCCTGGGCGTCGCCTTCAATGCAGCAGTTGTCGCCTTCGCCGATGCGGTAGAGGCTGGCGGGGTCTGCGACGGGGAGGGACTTGAGCATGACGGTGTTGATGAGGGAGAAGATGGCCGTCGTGGCGCCGATGCCGAGAGCCAGCGTGAGCATGGCGGTGAGGGTGAAGACGGGGGACAGGCGCATCTGGCGCAGGGCATAGGCGAAGTCCTGGCGTAGGGTCTGCATGGGTCAGCCTCTGATGGGCGATACGCGAGCGGCTGGGGAATGGTTCCGGAAATGTGACGGACAGTAACATTGCACGGGCACCGGGCTCAGGGCTCCGGGCACGTTACAACCCTGAGAAATTGCTTCCGTATGATGAGCAGATGGTGAAGTGGTTAGGGTTTGTGGTGCTGGGCTGGTGCGGGATTGCGACCGCGGCGCAGAATCTACCGGCGGCACCAGCACCAACGGGTGCGCCGACGGTGCAGAGTTTGCCGCCGGAGCCAGATCGCCAGCAGTGCGATCTGAACGCGCTGATGGTTTGCGTGAAGCATGTGGCCGAGGACGAAAAGGGCATCGTAATGAGCCCGCTGCGTGCGCCGGCGGAGGACTTGTGGTGGATCGTGCCCTTTGGAGTGGCGACGGGCGTGTCGATTCACTACGACACGGATGCGATACGGGACCTGGGCGTGAACCCGTCGCGGGAGGACAAGTTCAACAAGCTGTCGGACTATGCAGGACTGTACGGACCCTTTGCCGCAGCGGGTGGGGGATACATCGCAGCGCGGGTGAAGCACGACGACTATCTGAAGGAGACCGCGGTGCTGTCGGCGGAGGCAATGGCCGATGCGGGCATTCTGGATGAGGCGATGAAGTACACGCTGGACCGCGAGTATCCGATGGCGAACAACGCAAAGGGCGGGTTCTGGCCGGGCGGCCCGAAAAGCTGGCCCAACAATCCGTCGATGCCGTCGGAGCACACGATGAATGTGTGGGCATTTGCGCATGTGGTAGCGGGGCAGTACGACGGGATCGCGACGAAGAGCCTGGCGTACGGGGTGGCGACGACAGTGTCAGTCTCGCGCGTGCTGGCGCGGCAGCACTTTCCCTCCGATGTGCTGGTGGGGAGCACGTTCGGCTGGCTGATTGGCGGATACGTGCTGCATCATCGGTCGCTGGAGCGCGGGAAGTTGCTGGACTTGTCGACGGTAGAGACCCCGCTGGGAAGCGGGTTGCAAGTCCGCGTGAATCTGTCGCGCGGGCAGTGAGGGGCGTCAGGATCAGGCGGCGGACTGGTCGAGGCCGTCGGGGATGGAGGTCAGGTTCCGGTACTGGAAGTACATGTTCATGCGCCAGCGGAGGATCATGCCGAAGGCGAGGATGAAGAAGAGGGCGCCGGTCTGCTCGACCGTCATCAAGCGGTCGAAGTAGCTGCGGGCGGCGAAGCGGACGGCGGCGAGCACGATGATGACGACAAGGAACATGCTCGAGCGCTTCATCATGATGACCCCGCCTTCGCGGTGGAGACGCGAGGTGCGCAGCAGCGGCCAGGCCAGGAAGATGGCCCCGATGAGGAAGGCGGCGAGGGCCCAGAGCCAGGGGATGCGAAACAGCGGCACGATGAACATCGAGAAGCCCGTGGCCATGCCGGCGGGCGGAATGAGGATTTTCCTGAGGGTGACCGGGGTCTGGCCTTCGCGGATGCGCCAGAGGATGACGGCGATGGCGCCAAAGGCGGAAGTGACCGCGTAGGTGGCGGGGGAAATGTGCATCATGGCGCAGGGCCTGGGATTCCGGGGTGGCCTACCAATCAGGATACAGGTACAGGGTGGGTACGGTGTGCCGGTCGGTGAAGCCTCGGTTCCATTTGCTGTGATCGCGGTCACGGTCCCTGCCGCGTCCGGCGCAGAACATAGCGGGTAATCCGAACTCTCATCGGGAGGTGCGCTATGAGTCTGTCACGGCGGGGTTTTGTTCAGCTGGCTGGATCGAGTTTGCTGTTGCAGTCGCAATTGCTGAAGGCGGAGCGATCCCTTCGGTCAGGGATTCCGGGGGTCCAGGTGCCGGCGCCGGGGCCAATGGGTACAGCGAAGGTCGCGCTGGTGCATGGCGAAGACCGGCGGAAGAACGTCCGCGTATCGCTGGAGACGATCGACGCGGAAATTCGGGCGGAGCTGCGCGGCAGGAAGTCGGTGTTGATCAAGCCGAACAACGTATCGACTGAGAACCAGCTGGCGGCGACGCATCTGGATGCGCTGGAGGGGATCCTCGACTATCTGGAGCCGCGGTTTCATGGGCCGGTCGTGATTGCCGAGTCGTCGGCGGGCGATACGCTGGAAGGGTTTGAACATTTCGGCTACAACCGGTTGGCCAGCGAGCGCCGCGCACAGAAGTTGAGCCTGGCGGATCTGAACCGCGAGGCGAAGTTCGGGACCGTTGAGGTGCTGGACGCGGATCTTCACATCACACCGGTCAGGTTGGCGGCGCGGGTGCTCGATCCGGAGACGTTCGTGATCTCGAGCGCGATGCTGAAGACGCACAATACCGTGGTGGCGACGATGACCGTGAAGAACATGGTGCTGGGGTCGCCGCTGCACAGCGTGCCGGGCGAACTGTTCTGGAGCGATAAGCGCAAATACCACGTGGGCATCCGCCAGACGCACTACAACATGCTGGTGACGGCGCAGAGGCTGCAGCCGCACTGGGGCGTGGCGCTGATCGATGGCTTTGACGGCATGGAAGGCAACGGCCCGGGCAACGGCACGCCGGTGGCCTCGCATGTTGCGATTGCGTCGACGGACTTTATCGCTGCGGATCGCGTTGGTCTGGAAGTGATGGGGATCGATCCAGACTGGGTTGGCTATCTCGCGTATTGTGGGCAAGCCGGCCTGGGGCAGTACGACCTCACGAAAATTCAGGTGGAGGGCGCTTCGATTGCATCGGTGGCGAAAAAGTATCAGCTGCATCCGCAGATCCAGAAGGAGCTGGAGTGGATGGGGCCGCTGCAGAAGGGGTCGCCGACAATGGGGAGTCTGTTGTTGGGGGATGAGACTTATCCGGGGTGAGAAAGCAGAGTTTAGGGATTAGAGTTTAGAGTTTGTGGCGCGCTGTGAGCGGCCCTGCTTCTATTTCACCCGGACCAATTTGGCAGTGGTGATGGCTTGGCCGGTGTGGCGCTGCGTGTGGTCGGCGCAGTGCACGAGGAGGCCGCCAACCGTGGTGGGCAGGGCTTTGCGTCCGACGGCGCGGGGCTGATCCAGATCGGCGACGGCGAAGGCACGGACGCGGCGGATCGCGTCGTCAATTCCCTTGCGAAATTCTGAGAACAGCTCGGCGTGCGTGGCACCGGCGTCGAGTTCCGTTTTGAGCGCGGTGAGTTGCTCGGGGCGGAGCTGCTCGCCTTCGGCGTAGGTGAGCAGGCGGTCGAGGCTGCGCACGATGTGGCGCAGATGGAAGGCGACGGGGGCGATCTGATCCGGGTTTTCGGCGGGGCGCGCGTTGAGGGCGTCATCGCTCAGGAGCGAGCACCACGTGTCGATGTCCTCGCCAGCGAGTTCCAGAGCGTGGACGACACCGCGCAGGACGGCGGGGATTTCTGTGTGAGTGCCGCGGAGCCAGGGTTCGAGTTGCATCAGGTTTCAGGTTACAGGTTGCGGGTTACGGATACGGCGGCCACAGCGAACCGCGCGCGAGAAGCATACATCCCACTAAGAGAAGTGGAGGAGAACACGATGCCGGATCAGGAAGAACGGGAAACACGGGAAAAAGCGCAGGAGGATCTACGCGAGGGTAAGTCGCCGTCGACGGCGGCGGGCGAGTTTGTGCATGAAGAGATCGATCATGTGCGTGAGGGCAGGCATGGAGCGAGGTCTCCGCAGCAGGCGATCGCGATCGGGCTCAGCAAGGCGCGGCGCGCGGGGGTTCCGCTAAAACCGCCGAAGAAGGGCAAGGCCAGCACGAAGCAGAGCGCGGAGCGGGATTACGAGCGGGGACAGGCGCACCCGCGGAAGAAGGCATCAGCGAAGCGATCGCGCGCGCGGACCAAGGCGCAGAAGAAGGAGCCGAAGACGACGGCGTCGCACCAGGCATTGTCGAAGCAGTCGCGGTCGGCGGCACAGAAACGCAGCGCGAGCAGCCGGAGTGCGGCAGCGAAAAAGGCGGCGCGGACCCGGTCGCGGCACTGATTTCCGGCCGTTCATCGATCTTCGCGGCGCCAGCAGAGATCGCAAAAAGAAAGCGGCCACCCGAAGGTGGCCGCAGCTTCCCGGTTCGTTGCTGCGAAGCGTGTTCGCCTGGAGAGCGAGTTCCTACGCCGCGATTTTCTGCGCGCGATGCTCCGACAGCTTCGACACCAGCACCGGCGCTCCGAACGCGACGGCCGTGATCAGCGTGGTTGCCAGCAGGTCGTTACGGTAGAACGGCAGGGCAGCAGCGTAGCAGACGCCCAGTCCGGCCATGGTGTGGGGATACATCACACTGCCCACCCACACGACATAGTTGCTGATGAGGAAGAACGACGTGGAAGCCAGCACCGGAGCGCTCAGCACGCGCGCCACGGTGATCTGGCGGCGCAACAGGATGCGGCCAAGCACGATGACACCCGCGTACCAGGCCCACGTGACCAGATAGGCGCTGGTGTGCCAGGGGTAGTGATACGCAAAGATCGTCAGGTAGAAGTCCGTGCCCATGAGGGCCAGAAGCGGCAGAGCCATCTCGCGCAGCGGACGCCGTGCGCCAAAGTACAACAGCCCCGCGCCGACCGCCGTGAAGTTCATTCCCGGAAACGGCACCACCCGGCTCAAAACCGCCAGCACCACTAACAGATATGCGGTCATCATTCCCTCATCGGTCCGAAATCAAAAGCCTTTTCCCATTCTGAGGACAGGAAACCTATGGGTCAAGGCCAACTTGCGATTTCATCAAGCGATTCGTTCACTGGATCAACAGGCCTGTCACCTCTGCTCGTGCCCGGACATGTACATTCCCTCGATTTCTCCGCCACGGCCGACGACCACCCATCCACTGAGCGGTGCGCCGCGGCCTGTGCCGAGAGTTCGGTAGCCGAAGCGCAGGTCCTGGAACTCCACGGCATGCCATCCGGGCTGGGGCGGGTCGGCGCCCGGCGCCTGAATCGTCCCGTCGTCTTCGACGATGGGCCATTTTCCCCAGTCCAGATACACCCGTCCCAGATACGACTGCTTTGCCGCGGCAACCGCGGGCGTGACCGGAGGCTTGTAGATCACATCGGCATAGTCGTCAGTGTTCACTACATCGCCGAGGGTGTAGACCTCCGCGGTCTGGAAGTAGTCCCTGGTTTCCATGAGGATCCGCCAGCGAAAGGGATTCGTGACGTTGGGCTCGGCCGCGACGCGGATGAGGGGCTCGCGCGCGTAGCTGCCGGTGCTGATCAGGGCCAGTGCGTGGTCGCGCTCCGCGTTGCGCAAGCCCCACCACAGGACCATGAAGACGAGGGCGGCGACGGCCCAGGCTCTGCCGCGGAAGCGCTTCTTCCGCGCGCCGATTTCGCGATCGGCAAGTCCCAGGATGGCGGGCACGACGAGCGCCAGGGTGAGCGCGAGCAACAGCCAGGGATCGACGATGAAGACGATGCTCCACGCATACCATGCTTCGTTCCACGGAAAGAACGGCCGCACGCCGTAGTTGACCGTGTAGTCCAGCAGGATGTGGCTCATGGCGGCGATCCACGCGCAAAAGAGTAGCCAGCCCCAGCGGGGAGGGATGACGGGGTCTTTGCGGCGCCATCGATGAAGGAGCCAGACAAAGGCCACCGTGGCGAGGGCAACGACCGCCGTGCCGACGAAAGAGTGGGTCCAGCCGCGATGGTGCTGCAGTTCCGCGACCGGCCCGCGAAAGCCCCACAGTACGTCCAGATCGGGCGCTTCGGCGGCCAGGGTCATGGCCAGGGTCGCATAGGCCGTTTTGCGATTGAATCCCGAGCGTCCAAGGCACGCCCCGGTTAGAAAATGCGTTACAGGTTCCATGCGCTCTTTCTGGAACTCAACAGTGCTTCTTTGCGTGTTGCTCTTCGTGCGAAAAGGGCAAGCGCCCCGGCGAACCGAAGCGCTTGTCTTTGTGTTTTGGCCGCTGCTAGACCAGCTTGGCGTCCAGGGTGATCTGCGTGTTGCCCTTGAACAGCCGCGAAATGGGGCAGCCGTTCTTGGCGTTGGTCGCCGCGGTCTCGAAGCTCGAGGCATTCGCGCCGGGCACTTTGGCGCGGGTAGTCAGATGGATGGCGGTCACGGTGAAGCCTTCGTCGGTCTTCTCGAACTTCACGTCGGCGGTAGTTTCGAGCGACTCCGGCGTGAGGTTCGCATTGCCGAGTTGTGCGCTGAGAGCCATGGTGAAGCACCCAGCGTGGGCCGCCGCAATCAGTTCTTCCGGATTGGTGCCGATACCGCTCTCGAATCGCGTTGAAAAGGAATATTGCGCATCTTTCAGGACGCCGCTCTGGGTGGAAATGATGCCTTTTCCGTCCTTCAGACTTCCGCGCCAGACGGCGCTCGCCGTACGTTGCATAGGTCTCTCCTTCGATGTGGGCTGAAATTCCCCTGACTGGATGACAGATTGGATGCCGCGCTTCTCCGCTCAGGAAAAGGCGCCGGCATCGCCCGCACCATGATATGCGATTTGGGGGAGCCGACGCGGCGGTCCGGGTGCCGTCGCAAGATTGCTGTCGCCGCCTGCGTTTCCGCCGGTCGCGTATCATGGGTCTTCCGCGCGGCATGAACTCCTGGTCCATCGGCGTCGATCTCGGCGGCACCAATCTGCGGATTGCGGCTGTGACGCGGCACGGCGAGGCGATCGATACCCTTCATCTTCCGACGCGTCTGAGCCTGGGACCCGAGGCCGTGCTCGATGATATGGCGGGCGCCATTCGCCAGCTCATCGACAAGCATCCGGGCAACCTGCTCGGCATTGGTGTCGGCAGCCCCGGCCCCATTGAGCTTCCCCTCGGGGTGCTCCATCACCCGCCCAATCTTCCGGGCTTCGACGGCCTAAACCTTCGCCTGGAACTGGAGCGGCGGCTGGACCGGCCGGTGCAGGTGGAGCACGACGCCGCCCTCGCCGCCTATGGCGAATTCCTTCTTGGCGCCGGGCGCGCGCACGGCGTCGATTCATTGCTGATGCTGACGCTGGGCACGGGTGTGGGCTGCGGCATCGTGCTCGAAGGGCGCATCTGGCGCGGAATGAAAGGCGCGGCGGGCGAGTCCGGCCACGGCCCCATCTTCCCCGACGGAGTTCCCTGCCCCTGCGGGGCGCGGGGATGTCTGGAAATGTATGCCTCGGCCACGGCCATTGTCCGCTTCGCTGCTGAACTGGGCATGGAAGCGCCTGGATCAGCGGATCATCCGCACCTCAGCGCGTCGGGCATCGCGCAACTCGCGACCGCAGGCGACGAGCGGGCGCTGCGGGTCTTCGACCAGGTCGGCCAGGCGCTGGGTCTCTCGCTCGCGCATCTGGTGAACGCGCTGGATCTGCCGCTGTACGTGATTGGCGGAGGCGCAGCGGCGGCATGGCCGCTTTTTGCGCCGCGCATGTTCTCGACTCTGCGCGAGGGCAGCTATGTGTATCGGCTCTCGATGCCGCGCGATCCGAACGTCTTCGAGCCCGGCAAAACGCACGTCGCGCCCGCGCAGCTGAGCGATTCCGGGCTTCTTGGGGCGGCGCTGCTGCCTGTGGCCGCGCGCGCGTCAGCGGCCTGACTCACATCACCGCGAATTTCTGCTTTGTTTGGTACGATCCGTGCCAACGAATGAGACAGGGCTCTTGTCCCGAAAACAGACACTCGGTAGAAACGCAGCAGGAATCGAGGGCTGCGAGCCGCCGATAAGTCTCTCAGGGAAGTTTCCGCGCCGATGGCGGCCAATCTGGCCGCTGCGTGTCTGGAATCAGCCAGACCGAGGCTTGATCCAGCCTTCAATGCGGACGGAGAGCGCGGACCGAGGCATGGGGCAGGACGGAAAGAACGGCGTGAAAGGTCGAGCGACGAGGATCGCGGGGGAACCCCTGTTCAGGGGGGGCAGATTCAGCCCATCGGATGACTTGTACCGGGTGCTCTTCGAGCGGAATCCGATCCCGATGTGGGTCTTCAATCGGAAGACCCTGCGCTTTCTGGCGGTGAATAGGGCGGCCCTTCGGCAATACGGCTACAGCGAGACGGAGTTTCTGGGAATGACGATCCTGGAGATCCGGCCTGAGGAGACGGTGCCCGCGCTGATCGAGGACGTAGGGCTGCGGCGACGTGGACTGCAGGAGCGGGCGGTGTGGAAGCATCGGCGGAAGGACGGCTCCATCATCGCCGTCGAGATTGTGTGCCACGACCTGGAGTTCGACCGGACCGAGGCGATGCTGGTGGCCGCCTACGATGTGACGGAACGGCAACGTGCGCAGGAGGCGGCCCGGGTGGCGGAGGAGAAGTACCGGGCGATCTTTGATCAGGCGGTGGTGGGGATTTTCCAGCACACCTCGGACGGGCGGCCGCTGAACGTCAACCGTGCTTTCGCGAAGATGCACGGTTACGATTCCCCGGAGCAGTTGCTGGCGGAGGTCTCCGATGCGGCGGGGCAGTTGTTTGTCGAGCCGGAGCGAATGGCGGAGATTGTGCGGGCGGCGCTCGAAACCGGGATCGTGCGCGGGGCGGAAGTGGAGCTGTACCGAAGGGATCGGAGCCGGTTCTGGGTGATGGTGAACCTGCGTGCAGTGAAGGATTCATCGGGCGCGTTGCGGCTGTTCGAAGGAACAGCGGAGGACATCACGGACCGGAAGGCAGCGGAGGCGCAGGTGAAATTCCTGGCGTATCACGACGCGCTGACCGAATTGCCGAACCGGATGCTGTTCATGGACCGGCTGGAGAATGCGCTGGCGGGAGCGCGGAGGAAGCCCGCAAAAGCGGCCGTGCTGTTTCTGGACCTGGACCGATTCAAGTATGTCAACGATTCGCTGGGCCACTCGGCGGGAGACGAGATGCTGCAGGAGATCGCTGCAAGACTGCGGCAATGCCTGCGGGAAGAAGACACAGTGGCTCGGGTGGGCGGGGATGAATTTCTGATCATGCTGCGGGAGGTAGCAAGCCGCGAAGAAGTGGAGGCAGCGGCGGGACGGATCCGGGAGGAGATCACGAGGAGTTTTGCGATTCAGAGCCACAGCCTGAGCACGAGCTGCAGTATCGGCATCAGCCTGTATCCGGAGGACGGGGCCGACGGGGAGACGCTGATTCGGAAGGCGGACGCGGCGATGTATGCGGCGAAAGAGGGCGGCAGCAACGATGTGCGCTTCTTTTCGGGGGAGATGGGCCGCCGGGCGGAGACTCAGCTGGCGATCGAAAGCGAGATGCGGTCGGCGCTGGCACGGGGAGAATTTTTTCTGGAGTATCAGCCGGTGATGGAGGTCGCCAGCCAGGAAATTGCTGGGGCGGAGGCGCTGGTGCGCTGGCAGCATCCGCAACTTGGATGCATGGCGCCGGAAGAGTTCATTCCGGAAGCGGAGCGCAGTGGGCTGATCCTGCCGCTGGGCGAATGGGTACTGCGCAGGGCATGCGCACAGGCAGCGGCCTGGCAGAGAGAAGGCCTGAAGGCGGTGCCGGTGGCGGTGAATGTCTCGGCGCTGCAATTCCGTCAGCAGGAGTTCTCCGGGCTGGTGCGCAGGGTGCTGGCTGAGTCGGGTTTGGCGCCGGAGTATCTGGAGCTGGAGTTAACGGAGAGCCTGCTGATGTCGACGGGGGGCGCCGTCAATCCATGCCTGCGGGAGCTGAACGAACTGGGCGTGGGACTGGCGATCGACGATTTCGGAACGGGCTACTCGAGCCTCGGATATCTGAAGCGGTTTCGGGTGAGCAAACTGAAGGTGGACCGCTCGTTCATCCGGGACGCTGCAACGGACGCCGATGACGCCGCGATCACGAAGGCGATTATCGGGCTGGCGAAAAGCCTGCACCTCCGGGTGGTGGCCGAAGGAGTGGAGACCGAGGCACAGTTCCGGCTGCTGCGAGAGTGGGGGTGCGACCAGATCCAGGGGTATTACCTGAGCCGGCCGGTGGCAGCGGCGGAGATGGCGCGGATGCTCAAGGACGAAAGGCTGAAATACGAATCAGCCCCGGCAGCGCAGAAGCAGGAGTCGGTCGCGTCCGCTTAGTATTCGGTTCCGTCAATCAAAGAAGAGGAGCTACGACTGCGATGAATTGCGTACACACTGCGCGCATACAATCGGAGTGCATCTGTGCTGCGGATCGGAGGGCGCGATGAAATCGCTGCTGCTGCGGGAATACGGCCACCTGGAGATTGCGGAGATGCCGCGGCCGGAGCCCGGGCCCGGAGAAGTGCTGGTGCGCGTGGCGGCGTGCGGCATCTGCGGGAGCGACGTGCACGGATACGACGGATCTTCGGGACGACGGATTCCGCCGCTGGTGATGGGGCATGAGGCCGCGGGGACAGTAGCGGCGGTGGGCGCGGGAGTGCAGGGGTTTCGCGCCGGAGAACGGGTTACGTTTGACTCGACGGTGTATTGCGGGGACTGCGATTATTGCCGCCGCGGCGAGATGAACCTGTGCGATCGGCGCGAAGTCGTCGGCGTTTCATGCGGGGACTATCGGCGGCACGGGGCGTTCGCGGAATTTGTCACAGTGCCGGAGCGAATTGTGTACCGGCTGCCCGATGCGATGGGATTTTCCGAGGCGGCGATGCTGGAGGCGATTTCGGTGGCGCTGCATGCGGTGCATCTGGCTGGCGAGGGCAAGCGGCGTTCGGCGCTGGTGGTGGGTGCGGGGATGATCGGGCTGCTGACGATGCAGGCGGCGCGGGCGCTCGGGTATGCGCGCGTCATGATTGCGGACATCGACGCGACGCGGCTGGAGCTGGCGCGGAAGCTGGGGGCGGATGCTGTGCTGCATCTGAAGGGCGCGGAGTTGGTGGATGAGGTTCGGGAACAGACCAGCGGGCACGGTGCGGACGTGGTTCTGGAGGCGGTCGGACGAAACGAGACAGTGGCGGCGTCGATCGACAGCGTGCGTAAAGGCGGGACAGTGGTGCTGATCGGGAATATCGCGCCCGAGGTGACGCTGCCGCTGCAGAAAGTAGTCTCGCGGCAGATCCGGCTGCAGGGCAGCGCGGCCTCTTGCGGGGAGTATCCGGAGGCAATGGAGCTGGTGGCGAGCGGGAAGATCCGGATCGAGCCGCTGATCACCGCAGTGGCGTCGCTGGAAGAGGGACCGCGGTGGTTCGAGCGGCTGCACGCGGGAGAGCCCAACCTGATGAAGGTGGTGTTGTCTCCGGATCCGGCGGTAGTTAGGGCGGGACGATGAGCGAGGTTCCGGAGAAGCTGTTCGATCTGAGCGGGCATGTTGCAGTGGTGACGGGGACGAGCCGCGGGCTGGGGCAGTATCTGGCGCGGGCGCTGGCGAAGGCGGGCGCGGATCTGGTGATCACGAGCCGGACACGCGAATCGCTCGCGGAATTCGAAGCGGAGATGAAGGCTCTGGGGCGGCGTGTGGTGTCGCTGGAGCTGGACGTGCGGGATGAGGCGAGCATCCGGCGAATGGCGGAAGAGGCGCAGGCGGCGTTTGGACAGATTCACATCCTGGTGAACAATGCAGGATGCAACGTGCGCAAGCCCGCGCTCGACGTGACGTGGGATGACTGGAACCTGGTGCTGGAGACGAATCTGCGCGGCAGCTTTTTTGTGGCGCAGGCGATGGCGCGCGGGATGATCGAGCACGGGTACGGACGCATCATCAATATTGGTTCGGTCACGAGCGTGTTTGGGTATGCAGGCCTGGCTCCGTATGGCGCAAGCCGGGGCGGGATTCGTCAGCTGACGATGAGTCTGGCCGACGACTGGGGCAGGCATGGCGTGACGGTCAATTGCATGGCGCCAGGGTGGTTCCGCACAGAGCAGAACAAGGTGATGTATGAGGATCCGCAATGGGTGGAGTATCTGATCGAGCGCATTCCGGTGAGGCGGCCGGGACAGCCGCATGATCTGGATGGGGCGGTTGTGTTTCTGGCTTCGGAGGCGAGCCGCTACGTGACCGGGCAGACGCTGCTGGTGGATGGCGGGATCTCGACGGGCGCGATGCGGGCCACGGTGGCGAAGAAGTAGTCGCCGCTACGCTGCCTGCTTCTCCGGCATTGCAACAGGGCGAATCTCTCCGAGCAGGAAGATGTATCCAGCGATGCCGATGACAAGGTAGGCACCTGCAACGGCGAACGCCGCGGTGAAGGAGTGGCGCGTTCCGACCAGGTAGCCGGTGACGGCGGGCGCGACGATTCCGGAGATCTGATTCGAAAGGTTCATGATGCCGCCGACCGAGCCGACGCTGTCGCCGGGGGCGATGAGCGAGGGGACCGACCAGCCAACCGGGGAGGCGGCGGAGAGTCCGCCGATGGAGACACTGATCCAGAAGAGGGCGTGAGCGAGCGAGTGCGCGTGCGCGGCGCCGAGGATGCCGAGGCCGAGGGTGAGTCCGGCGATGAGCACGGTGCGGCGGACAGCACTGGGGCTGAGGCCACGGCGGATCAGCGCGTCGACCAGCCATCCGCCGACAAAGAGATCAGCGACGGTTGCAAATAGCCATGGCACGCCGGTGTAGAGGAACGAGCGGCCGAGATTGAGATGCAGCGTCTGTGACAGATAGACGGGCAGCCAGGTGAGCAGCAGGTAGAAGGTGTAGTTGTAGGAGCCCATCCCGAGGGCGAGGCCGATGACCTTGCGCTGGCGGAAGAGGTAGCTGAGCGGAACGCGGTGATGGATGCGCGGCCGGGCGGCTTCCTCGGTGAACGAGCGGTGGTCGGGGTGCGGGTCGCGATAGATCCAGAAGAAGAGCAGGAAGAAACCGAGGCTGAGGAGGCCGGTGGCGGCGAAGCTGAGGCGCCATCCGATGCGGAGCAGGAGCAGGCCGATGAGCGGGACACCGATGGCGGAGGAGAACTTGGCCGAGGAGTCGAAGATGCCGGTGGCGAAGCTGCGCTCGCGAGGCGGGAACCAGTAGCCGATGGCCTTCGCGTTCGCGGGGAAGGTTGGCGCTTCGCCGATGCCGAGGAGAAAGCGCGCGCCGAAGAAGCCGCCGATGCCGGGGGTGACGGCGGCGGCGAAGGAGGCGATGCTCCAGAGGAAGGTGCTTACGCAGCCGACGCGGCGGACGCCGAAGCGGTCGAGCAGGTAGCCGGAGGGAAGCTGGCAGAGGGCGTAGGTCCAGTTGTAGGCGCCGGCGAGGAGGCCGAAGGTGAGTTCGGAGAGGCCGAAGCGGGCGACGATGGCGTCGTGGGAGACGGTGAGGTTGACGCGGTCGAAGTAGTTGACGAGGACGCCGAGGGAGAGGAGGACGGCGATGTTCCAGCGGCCGGCGAGGCGCGGGGCAGGGGCTGCGGCAGAGGCTGGGGTCGGCGGCATCGCGGATGGCGGGACTGAGCCAGTCTAGACCAGGCGCGCTGAGTCCCGGGCTCCTGGTTGCGGCACCGGGCTCCGGGCACCCCAGATCATTACTGGCCGGCGTAGTAGCCGTTGCGGGTCTGGATGTAGAGCTTCTTGTCCTTCGTCAGGGTGAGGTCGACGCGATGGAAGCCGGCGGAAGCGGCGTCGGCATTGGGGACGTAGCCGAGCCGATACTGGGAGCGGAGTTCGTCGCCGATCTGGGAGTAGATGGCGGCGAAGGTCTGCTTGCCCTTGACCTCAAACATGCGGCCGCCAGTTTCGCCGGTGATCTGGGCGAGGACCTTGCGGCCGTCAACGTGTTGCTCTTCGCGCCGCCCGCCACCACCACCGGGATAGCCGCCACCACCAGGGAAACCGCCGCGTCCGCCGAAGCCGCCGTGGCCGTATCCGCCGGAAGGGTGCTGCTCGCCTTTGAAATAGATCGCGTAGACCACGGTTTCGGCGCGCTGCGCGGCGGCGATGGCGCTGGCCATGGTTTCCATGCTGCCGCGGTCTTCGCCATCGGTGAGGACGATGACGGCTTTGCGGCCCTGCTGCTTCTGCATGAGGTCGGAGGAGGCGAGAAAGATGGCGTCGTAGAGGGTGGTGCCTCCGCCATGGAAACCGCCGTGGCGGCCGTGTCCACCGTAGCCGCCGGAGTTGCCGGAGCTTTGGGAATCGTTGCGGTCCTCGACGCCGACCTGGCTGAGCGCGGCGCGGAGTTTGGGAACGGAGGGGGTGAGGCTCTGGAGCAGGTCGGCCTCGTGGGCGAACTCGATGAGGAAGGCCTGGTCGGGCAAGCGGCCGGCGGGCGCGGTCACCATCTGGTCGAGAAAGGCTTCGCTGGCGGTGCGCTCGTCCTCGAGGGCGCTGCGGACCGAGCCGCTGATGTCGACGAGGAGGCCGAGGGTGAGGGGGAGATTGTTGTCGCGGTCGAAGTAGCGGATGGGCTGCGGGTGGCCGTCGACGGCGAGGGCGAGGGCGAGGGCGAAGTCGGATTGGGTGAGGGTGGTGATGAGGGCGCCGTTCTTGTCGCGGACGATGACGGGAAGGTTGACGAGTTGGGCGTTGACAGTGAGGGT
>Ga0224555_1003130_pt1 | contig 17657 bp, 13 predicted proteins | sample 714S23034metaG_FD_180687 | JGI IMG/M metagenome (GOLD analysis project Ga0224555, IMG submission 180687) | Peat soil microbial communities from Stordalen Mire, Sweden - 717 S2 30-34 | ecosystem: Environmental > Terrestrial > Soil > Wetlands > Peat | place: Sweden: Norrbotten County, Stordalen...
TCGCGGAAATCGCGGAAATGTTCCGCTCCTTCTGGGTTTGCCTTGCTCCCCGACTGCAAGTCACTGTTAATGAACGACTTTACCCCGGTAGACAATTACCATTATAATTTCGCATGCATTGGGGGATACCGAAAAGTCACTTTGCGGCCGCCGGCATCAGGCTGCGCGGAGCGCCCGCCATGCGCCTGGGCTGCGGGCGGCGCCGGTCCAGGTGGCGGCGCTCGCGATGGGCGGCGTCGGGGGGCCGGTTGTGCGTCTTTGGAAGGGGCACGGCCCTGGCCGTTGTGCGTATGTCGAACGCGGCATGTCCATCCCGCTGCTCGGCCTGATTCGCAGCTCACGAATGTTTTGAGGAACGCGTCAGGTTCTATTTCCGGGATGTGCGCGGCTCCCCTTACGTTTTCAAATGATCGCCAACTCGATTCAGAAATCGTGATCATCATCAATTCGGAATGGCGATAACCATTCGCGTTACCATCAAAGGATCGACGAAACTGTTCGAGCAAGCGCAAACGGCGGTTTGGCTGATCAACAGGAGGCAAATGAGCGACCGGATGGATTTCGAGATTGTTTGTCCGAACGACCACAACCAGACAGTCACATTCAGTCGGGAAGGATTCGAAGAAGCGCTGAAAACCGTTGCGTTGGTGTTCCACTGTAATACCTGCGACACGGATTGGCCTCCCTCCCATGAAGACATCGCCAAGATTCGAAAGCATCTGTCGAAGGATTCAAGCTAGGACGGGAAAGGTTCGGTAGCGCCTCCTGCTCCTGGAACTGTTGATTCAGCCCGCGAAACCTCGGGCGTGCAGGGCGCGCGTCGCCGTCCCGATGAAGTGGCCGCTCGCCAACGTTCCTGGGCGCGCGCCGCCTTCCGCCCCGGCGCGCATCCCCGTCCGCACGCCGGCGGTCGCGGCGACGGGCCGCGGGCGGCGGCCGCGCGGAGTTGGCCGCCGGCATTCGGGCTGCGGGCAGAGCGCGACTAGGTTCTGTCCGGATGCGCCGTAATCCAGGACTTGGGCCCATTCTCTGCCGCAGCTCATCATGCCGCTGGTGCGCGGAGACAGAATCGGGACCTACGCGCAATATCGGGGTCCCTTTTCAACTATTGTCAAGCGGTGGTGTAAGATGGCCGTGCGGGCTGCCGAGGACGACATTTGATAGCGGCCGCAAAATAGGAATAATGATGTGCTTCCGTGGTAGCGACGCGAAGCGAGATTTAGGAGGTACAGACGATGCAGTTGCTTCGGTTTGGATTTGTGCTGTCCTGCCTAATCCCAGCTCTGGCCCTCGCGCAGAGTCCCTTCGACGGCACATGGCGGCTCGTTCCTGGTTCGGATCAACTGCCGACCAAACCTGACGTCTATCTGCTGCAAGGCGGCACGTATCATTGCCCGACCTGCGATCCCCCGCTCGCGATTGAGGCTGATGGCAAGGGCCACAAGATCAGCGCGCCGTGCTATGACACCGTCAGCGTCAAGGTGGTGGACAGTCGGACTACCGAGGAAACCGACAAGAGAAACGGAAAGACCGTAGGAACTTCGAAGATGACAGTTTCATCCGACGGCATGACGGCTACCGTCGAATCGACGGAAATGTGTAACGCCAAAGGCGACGTGATCACTTTAAAAAAATCCATGGAGCGGGTGGCACAGGGACCGGAGGGAGCGCACGCCGTTTCGGGTTCCTGGCGCACGACAAAATACCTGAACATGTCGGAGAATGCGCTCGTGTTTACCATGAAGCTGGAAGGCGACACGTTTTACTTCGCCGACCCGACCGGGCAGAGTTACACCGCCAAGTTGGACGGAACGGAAACGCCCTTCAAAGGGGATCTCGGCAATACCATGGTCTCGGTGAAGCGCATTGACCAGAACACCGTCCAGCAGACCGAGAAACGCGAGGGAAAACCTGTCGACATCATTCGCATCACCGTCTCTACTGACGGCAAGACGATGACTTGGTCCGGAGGGGACAAAGCGGACGGAACGGCATGGCAGTTTGTCGCGCAGAAACAGTGAGCCCTTCTTGCCTCGACACCCGCCTCCAATCTTGCTGTCCGAAATCAGAAGGTAAGTAACCGACCTGAACCAATTTAGGTGCAGGGACCTGCGCTCCACTCCGCGCTGGGCATTGCCGAGGCGAAAGCTCACTCTGCCGGAATCGTGATGACAGCCCCACCGCTTCCCGCACCGGGGTTCCTGCGGCCGTCTCCTGATGTTTGCCGCGTGGACTCGCCAGGTTCCGGGCGAGTAGTCGGCCACTCTTCCCCTACTTTTTGGAAGCAGGTTTTGGCAGGATCGACGGGCTAGCTTCTGTCCGGATGCCCGTGGCTCAGGACCTACCCGCTACGGGATGGGAGCTGTGTCTGCCATTCCGACCGATGCGCGGGCGGCTATTCCTGAGCGCAGGAGCACCCCACCCAAAACAGATGCCGCACTCGTTTCAACGACACGGCCCGTCTATCCGGAGCATCAGAAGCGGGAACGGCTGAGATCCGAGATCATGGCCTTACTTCAGTCGAAACCTGTCATCCGCATAGGTCGCCAAGCGGAACCCTAGAGTATCCGCCGGCTAGCCATCGCCGCACGACGCCCGCCGGGGCGCGGCTCCTCGGCCGCATCGCGTCCGGCGGCTGCTGGCGTGAAGGTCCGGCTGGGCAGCCGGGCGGGCACAAGATCAGCCGGGTCATGGCGCGGTGCCACGGCGATTCGCGTGCCTGTCAAACGACGTCGGGCACCCGGAAGTATCGTCCGGCGCAACGGGCGCGCAGGCACACGGCTGCGCCGACGACTCGGAGAATGGTACGCCCTCCGCCGACCGTCCCGCCCACATCAGGGATGCGGGGCGCCTCCGCCCGCCGCGCATCCCCATCCGCCCGCGTGCGGTCGCGGCGACGGACCACGGGCGGCGGGAACGGGGCGGCGGGCGGGCTGTGCGACGGGCGCGGCAGCACACGGGCTGCGCGTCGGCGTGCCAGCCACGTGGCGGCTCGCCGGCGTCAACTTGATTGTGTCGGTGATTTTTCAGACCCCCTAACGGGTGTGAACTAATGTGAACTAACGCTTCAAACATGACGCTCGCCTTCCTGCGTCAATAGACTGGTATCTTTAGTGGCGCCGCGCCGCCGCCAGGATCAGCGTGGCCACGCCGAAACCGCCAATGGCTATCCCGGCGACGCGGTTCATCCAAAGCATGCCGCGGCTACTAAACCGGTCGCGAAAGTGGCCGCTGATTGCGACCAGCGCCGTCCACCACAGCATGGCCCCGAGAAAAATTCCGAGCACCAAGGCGAGGTCCTGCGCCCAGGCCTTGTGCCGCTGTAAACCGAGCGCCGTGAGAATAGCGAGAAACGAAAGTACGACGGTGGGGTTTGTCAGGTTCAATAGGAAAGCAGTGACAAAAGCGGAGTGTCCCGAGTCGCGCTTTCTTTCCTCCCTGAGCGAGCGCGGCTTCCGGAAATAATACCACAGACCGATTCCAACGAGCAGGATTCCGCCGGCCAGGCGTATCCAAAACTCCTCCCGGACGAGGAACGCGATAACGAAGCTGATGCTGAGGCCCGCGATCGCTCCGTAGATCGTGTCGGCCGCGCCCGCGCCCAAGCCCGAGACGATGCCCGCCGCGCGTCCTTTAGTAATGGTCCGCGAAACGCACAACATGTTGACCGGTCCTACTGGCGCCGAGATAGCCAGTCCGGCTAACATGCCCTTAGCCACCACCATGATGTCATTCATCGAAACAAACCCGTCATGTGCATGCCGGGCAGCAAGTACTTCATGCGGCTCCATCGCGGCGGCACACTGGAAGTATGAATACTAGCACAGAGAACGGCGCGTCTTGCCGGGATTCTCAGGGAGCCATCGGTCAGCGCCAGAACGCGGCTTCCGTGTACTCGTCGACAGGCGGCCCAAACTCCTCAGCCATGGACAGATCCAGCACCTCGACGCGCTGTCCCTCGCGGAGTTGCTGCAAGCGCACTTCGCCGCCGTAGCGGAAGCGAACCGCGTCGCGATAGTTGTGCGCGGGGGCGCCAATCTGCACAAACTCTCTCGTTGACGCCCACGCAGGGGTTGCGATCTTTCCAATATCTCTAGTCGTGCGCCTTCCCAAGAATCGATGACAAGAGATTCAGCAACTGTGCCACGGGCGTTCAGGCAGCGCCTCGGCATCCCGGTGAAGTGGCCGCTCGCCGACGTCCCTTGGATCACGACGACTCGGAAATCTAACGCTACCCGCCGACCGGCCCCGTGCCAACCATGGCTGCGCGCCCCTTCGCGCCGCGCGCGTCCCCATCCGCCCGCGGCGGTCGCGGCGACGGAGCGCGCGGGAGTCTCCGTTGGTGGCCTGGACCACGCCCCCGTAAACGGCCGAACGTATCCGGGTAAGCTTCGCTTCGCTGGTAAACTTCTTCGGCGATATGCCCGTGGTGTCGATTGACGCCGGCGAGATCGAACGCTACAAAACCCATCGCGTCCAGATCAACGCCGTGAAGGACGTCACGCTCCGCCATGATCTGCACGCTTTTAGCCTGTTTTTCCAGTACGCAGCAAAGATGCGATGGCGAGACGGCAACCCGGTACGCGAGGTTAGCATACCGAGCGATGCGGAGGCGGTGCGCATGCATCCATTGTCTCCCGAAGAGGAGAAGGCCTATTTCAAAGCCGCTTTCGAAGTGACCGACCGAGCTGGGCGCCGCAACCTGTACGACGTGGCGAAGGTGCTGATCGATCAAGGTTGTCGGCCGGAAGAGATCATGGCCGCCTCTAAGCACGATTTTGATCCGGAATCGAGCACGCTGGCCATTCGCGGCGGCAAGAGCCGCGCGGCAAAGCGTACTCTCTACCTAACGCCGGAAGTCGTGGCAATCCACGACCGCGCGTGTCGGGAGGCGGGTGTTTCCTTCGTACTGTACGATCTTCGGCACACTTTCGGAACAAGGCAAGGGACGGAACTCAAAACAGACCCTTTTACGCTCGCAGCCATCATGGGCCATGCGAACCTGCGAACGATCATGCGGTATGTCCATCCGGACCAGCCGCAGCAGAAGCAGGCTATGGAGCGGTATGCGGTCGCGATGCGACGGCGGAAGATGCGGAGGGTAAAGTGAGATTTGTCCGGTGGCTATACCGATTTTGTCCGTCCGGTACCGGACATTCCCAGAGGGAAACCGCGGTAAACAGGAAGAATCGCAGTGAACGAGCGGTAACAGTTATGAGGATTGAAATCAGCCGGTTACGGCTAAGTTGTTGGAGGCGCGGGTCGGAATCGAACCGACGAATAAGGGTTTTGCAGACCCTTGCCTTACCACTTGGCTACCGCGCCGTATGGGCTCTAACTGAAAAATACCGCGCCGGGCGGCCCAAAGTCAATCCCGCAGCACCGGCAGAAGCAGGTAGGACGGCCGCCGCGCGTCGTGATAAACCGTCTGCGTGGCCTTGCGCAGATCGGTGGCATCGGCGATCGGGCCGCCGGTATTCGGATTGCGGTCGAAGCGCGGAAAGTTGCTGCTGGATACTTCGATGCGGATGCGATGGCCCTTTTGAAATACGTTGCCGGTCACCCCGGCGTCAATCGTGAATTTGTAGATTTCGCCCGGCCGCGCCAGCTCCGGCTTTTCCAGCGATTGGCGGTAGCGCAGCCGCAGGATGCCATCCGTCAGATTTTGCGCGCGCCCGTCTGGCAACACATCCACGAGCTTGGCGGTGAAGTCCGTATCGCGCGCGGAGGTGGCCGCATACAGGACCACGCGCACTGGACCGACGACTTCCACATCTCCGGGCAGCGGCGCCGTGGTATAGACGAGCACGTCGCGGCGCTGTTCCACGGCGCGCTGGTCGTGGGGTCCCCAGGGAAACACCTTGGGATTGCAGCAGACCGCGCCGCCCGCGGTGGGCACGGGGTCTTGCGGATCGAACACGAACCGGTCGGCCGGGCTGGCCTGATCGGCCGGCGTGCGAAGGCGAAGCTGGCCATCGCCCGCCAGCGTGTTGGCGCGGCCGCGGCTTTCCAGATAGAACCGTTGCGGATGCGCGCGCGGCGGCCACTCCCGTTCCTCGCGCCAGCGGTTCACACCCATCACGAAGAAGCGCACAGGAGGCTGCGAGAGCAGAGGCGTGTCCTTGCCTTTCAGGAACTGGTCGAACCACTGCAGTTGAATCGCGCGCATGGGCACATCGGAATCCGGTCCGAAGTCCACGCCATCCAGTTTCGCAGCCATGTTGTGGGGCCACGGCCCGATCAGGATGCGGTGGACGCCGGAATGCCCGCGCAGGCGCTCGAAGGCCAGCAGATCGCTCTCGACGAAATTGTCGAACCATCCGCCCACCGAAAACACCGGCACACGGATCTTGTCGAGCCGCTCGCGCACGCTGATGGATTTCCAAAATGAATCGTAGGCGGGATGCGCCACGGCCTCCTGGAACATACTGGACGTCTGCCCGGTAGCCGCCACGTCGGCGGTGCGCAGCGGCAGGTGCAGCACGAACTTGGCGAAGTCGGGATGGAAGTGCGGCGCGCGCAGGTTCTCCGACATCCAGAGCAAGCGCTGGCCCAGCTTCATCGCGCCGCCCGGCGAGTAAAAGCGGTCCAGATAATCGTCGCAGCCGGAGACTGACGGGAAGATGGCTTTCAAATGCGGGTTGTTCAGGGCCGCGACTTTCCACTGCACGATGCCCAGGTAGGAGCCGCCCAGCATGCCGATTTTGCCATCGGACCAGGGCTGGCGCGCGATCCAGTCAAGCGTGTCGCCGCCATCGGCGGGCTCTTGTTCGAGCGGCCGGAAGACGCCCTCGGATGCGTAGCGCCCGCGCACATCCTGGACCACCACGGCATAGCCGCGCTCGACGAAAGGCGCGTAATTGGGAGAGATGGCGGACCCCTTGCCGTAGGGCGTGCGCACCAGGATGGTGGGATAGCGGCCGGGCGCTTGCGGCCGGAAGACATTTGCGGAGAGACGCACACTGTCCCGCATGGGCACGGCAACGTCGAGGGCGGTCGAGGTCTGGTCCGGTGCCGCGGACAACGCCCCGGCGCACAGCAGCACTACTGGCGAAAGGCGCACAATGTGTCCCAATACTGTTGGGCGATTTGAACGGCCTGGTGACGCTCGAAGATGTGCGCGGACGCGCGCAGTCCGATTTCAACCGCACATTCTCTCATCGATGTTAGCAGAAACATGTTGTGCGCCAACGAGTCTTCTTCCGCCAGGCCGGGATCGATGCGCAGGCACGCGGTTGGGGGGTAGCGGGAATTCTCCTCGCCGGCGGTGAGCAGGACGGGCTTGGAGACTCCCATGAGCCGGATGGCGATGCCGGAGGTTTCGCCGGCGGCCGGGTATCGCAGGTTGATGCAGGCGTCCACCGCCAGCGCGGCGCGCCAGAAGTCGCGCTCGGGGAGATAGGGCAAGCGCACGATTCCGGGCCCGCGCAATAGCGGGCCCACCGCGCGCGCCAAATCGGACGACACAAATGGCCCGGCGACCAGGAGCCGGGCGTTGGCGCAAGCATGGGGCCGCGCTTGGCGCAGCCGGTCGAACGCGCGCAACACGGCGAAGAGGCGCTTGGATTCCCGCAGGTAGCCGAACACGCCAAAGAGAAACTCGTGCGCGGGCACGCCCAGGCTCTGCCGCATGCGGACGACTGCGGCGGCGGGCGGCAGTTCCGGGGGGGCGAACAGATGTGGGATCTCGATGACCGTGGCGACGGGGGAATGCTGGCGGACCATGCGCGCCGCGGCCGGGTTATGCACCACCACCGCGCGCGAGCGTTCCGCGATGCGCTTCAGCATGGGGTACTCAAAGTAGCGCCGGTCGAAGCCCGAACTGGCGCGGGCGCGCCACATCTCTTCGGCCAGGGCGCGCTGCCATTCTCCGTAGTTGTAGACGAACTCTTCGATGTAGGCGTCGCGGCCGAGCGCGCCGAGGAAGAAATGATGCAGCACGGCATCGTGCAGCACCACCACGCCGGGCTCGGCGAGCGCGCGGCGATAGATCTCGCGGTGCAGTGGATTGTTGCCCAGATGATAGAGCGCGACGTCGGCGTGGCGCGCGTGCGGCTCCACGCTGCCGTGGCGGCGCAGGGCCGTGAGCAGCGCCGCGGCGTAGTCGGCCACGCCGGTTCGGGCGGGCGGCAACGGCGCGCAGTATGCGACTTTCACGGCTTGCGGCGCTTTCCGAACAGCGCCGTCCCCACGCGCACGATGGTGGCGCCTTCTTCGATGGCGGCTTCCAGATCGTGCGACATGCCCATGGAGAGTTGCGGCAGCCCGTGCCGGCCGGCGAGTTCGTGCAGGCGTTGGAAATAGGGACGCGACTGCTCCTGGTCGGCGGACCATGGCGGCATAGTCATGAGGCCGAGCAGCCGCAGGTTCGGACATTCGCGCACCGCGGCGATGAGATCCGGAAGCTCCTCCGGCGGCGCGCCGGCTTTGCCCTGTTCGGGTGAGAGTTTGACTTCGAGCAGGATGTCGAGAGGCTTGCCGGCCTGGTTCAAGCGGCGCGCGAGCTTGGGCGAATCCACGGTCTGGATGCAATCGAACATCTCGGCGGCGCGCGCGCACTTGTTGCTCTGCAAGTGCCCGATCAGATGAAATCGGGCGGCGGCGAGATCGCCCAGTTGCGGGAGTTTGCCTTCGAATTCCTGGACATAGTTTTCGCCGAATTCGCGCAGGCCGAGCGCGTAGGCGTCGCGGACCACCTGGGCCGGAAAGATTTTCGTGACGGCCAGCAGCATGATCCCGGCCGGGTCGCGGTGGGCGCGGTCCGCCGCAGTGGCGATGCGCCGGCGGACCTCGGCGAGCCTTTGTTGGAGCGTGTCCATGGCAGTGGGTGAGGCGAGAGCCTATTATCCCACGCGGGCGAGAGAGGCTTTACGTCGCCTGCCAACGCTCCCAGAAGACGGCAGACCACAAAGTGCGATGGTCTGCCCCACCAAAAGTTTAGAAGTTGCGCAGAATTCCGTCAGCACTGGTGTGTTTGCCCGGACGCACCAGCGTGACCATGACCAGCGCGGCCAGGCACGGCACGATGGAAGCCACGATGATGATCGGCTGGAACGACAGGCGGTCGGACACGCGCCCGATCAAGTAGGTGGAGACCAGCGTGACGATCCCCGCACCGGTGCCGCTCATTCCGCTGACGGTCGCCACGGCGCTCGATTGGAATACGTCGGCCGGCAGCGAAATGAAGATCGTGGAGCAGGCCGCGTAACAGAATGTGGCAAACGCGAACAGCCCCACCAGCAGCCAGTACCGCGAGGCGAAGGCCGCCGGAATCAGCAGCAGCATGGCCGGCCCGAAGATCGCTACCACCGTGCGTCGCGACTTGCCCACAGACCAGCCGCGCCGGATCCAGTAGCTGGACAGCCCGCCGCCGAAAAAGTTGCCGAGATCGGCCGCCATGAAAGGCGCCCAGAAGCCCAGCGCGCTCTCCTCCATGCGGAATCCTTTGCTCGCCAGGTAGATGGCGAACCACTCCGCCATCATGAACCAGTAGGGATCGAGGAGCGAACGGCCGACGACGATGCCCCAGGTTTGGCGGAAGCGGAGGAGTTGGGACACGGCGACACGGGGACGCGGCGACACGGCGACTTCTGGCGGACGAGAGCTTTGGATCAGATCTAGTTCTTCTGGCGTGATTCTGGGGTGCGTTTCCGGGGTATGGTAGACCTTTCTCCAGACGATCAGCCAGAGGAAGCCCAGGCTGGCGGTGATCAGGAAGGCCGGACGCCACGAGCCGAAAGTGTGAAAGAGGAAGATGACCAGGAAGGGCGCGACCGCGCCGCCGATGGACGATCCGCTATCGAACAGCGCCACCGCCCAGGCGCGCTCGCGGTCCGGGAACCATTCGGAGACCGCTTTCGCCGCGCCGGGCCAGCCTGCGGATTCGCCCGCGCCCAGCAATCCGCGGAAGATGCGGAAGCCGCCCAATCCCTGCGCGAACGCGGTGCAGGCGGCCACCGTGGAATAGAATGCCACGCTGATGGAGAGGCCGCGGCGCGTGCCCAGCCGGTCCAGCAGGCGGCCCGAAACCGATTGCATGATGGTGTAGACCACGCGAAAGGCGATCAGCACGGTGGCGAAATCGGTGTTCGTCCAGTGATACTGTTCTTTGAGGGCCGGCGCCAGCACGCTGAGCGTCTGCCGGTCGATGTAGTTGATGACCGTGGAGGCGAACAGCAGGGCGCCGATCCACCAGCGGAGGTTGCGGATCAAGATGAAGACCATCATAGAGCCATTTCGGATCAAGAGCGTGGAGCCGCTGCGGTACACCACGCGTGAGGAACGCGAGCGCCTGCTCGTGGCGGCGGGCTACAACCTGTTTCTGATCGAGGCGAAAGACATTCTGATCGACCTGCTCACCGATTCGGGGACCAGCGCCATGTCCACCGAGCAGTGGGCGGCGTTGATGCGCGGCGACGAATCCTACGCGGGCAGCGAGAGCTTCTTCCGCATGAAGCGGGTGGTCGACGAGCTGACCGGGTTCCGGCACATGATCCCCACGCACCAGGGCCGCGCGGCCGAGCGCATCCTGTTTACGGTGATGTGCCGGCCGGGACACGTGGTGCCCAACAATACGCATTTCGACACTACGCGCGCCAACATCGAATTCACCGGCGCGCGGGCCGTGGACCTGCCGATTCCGGAAGCCGCCGACACGCAGGCGCGGCTCGATTTCAAAGGCAATATGGACGTGGAGGCGCTGGAGCGGCTGATTCAGGAGACCGGGGCGGAGCATATTCCGCTGGCGATGCTGACCGTCACCAACAATTCAGGCGGCGGCCAGCCGGTGTCGATGGCCAATATCGAAGCAGTGCGCCTGGTGACCTCACGCTACGGGATTCCGTTCTACCTGGACGCCTGCCGTTTCGCCGAAAACGCCTGGTTTATCCGGCAACGGGAGCCGGGTTACGCGAGCTGGACGCCGAAACAGATCGCGCAGAAAATGTTTTCGCTGGCGGACGGCTGCACTTTTTCGGCGAAGAAAGACGCGTTCGCCAACATCGGCGGCTTCCTGTCCACCAACGACGACCGCCTGGCGGTGCAGGAGACCAACCTGCTGATCCTGACCGAGGGCTTCCCTACTTACGGGGGCCTGGCGGGGCGAGACCTGGAGGCCATCGCGGTGGGACTGCAGGAGGTGCTGGAACCGGCCTACCTGAATTACCGCATCATTTCGACGGGTTATTTGGGGCGGCACATTGCGGACCACGGCGTACCTATTGTGGAGCCGCCGGGCGGGCACGCCATCTACATCGATGCGGCGCGCATGCTGCCGCATATTCCGCGCGCGCAGTTTCCGGGGCAGGCGCTGGCGGTGGAGTTGTACCGGCACGCGGGCATCCGCGCGGTGGAGATCGGGTCGGTGATGTTCGGCGATCAGGCGCGGCACGAACTGCTGCGGCTGGCCATTCCGCGGCGGGTTTATACGCAGAGCCACATCGACTATGTGGTGGAGGCGATATTGGAGGTGAATGCGCGGAAGGAGGAAATCCGCGGGCTGGAGATCGCGGAAGAGCCGCCGTTCCTGCGGCATTTCAGCGCGCGGTTCCGGCCGGTGAGCAGTGTGGGGCAGGACGCCAGTCCTGCCGCCGACGTCCCCGGCGGCCCTGTGCGGTAGCGGGCCGAGCGGGGCAGAACTACCGTTCGGGGCGCAGGTGGGGTCGCGAGAAAGAATCGTCAAAAATAAGGATTGCCTGAGGCCAACAGTGTATACTAGACGGCAATCGGGAGCAAAACGGAAACCCGGTTGAAAATAAGGAGGGCCGCGTGTATATTGGCCAAGAGTTTGGAGCCAAATGGAAAGTCCATCTTACGTACGACTCACCGCAGCATTTGAATTGGGTGAGCGCTCTGCGTAATCTCACAACGTGCGTTGGTGGGCTGGCGATCCTGCTACTCTGCCCCGTCCTCTCAACAGCGCAAGTTGTGAAACTCGCAGACCCGAAAATCAGTGACTTTGTTCTCTATGCGGAGAGAAGTATCAAAATGGGAGAACGCAGTCATGCTGAAGGAGACGTCGGTATTCGAACCTCAACGGCCCCCATCAGGGATGCCGCCGCCCAATTGCGAGTGGGTGAGCACGGTAAGTGCCGCAACGTGTTCTCGCCCTCGACGTCGCTCGAGAATGACGCCGAAGTAGGGAGAATCTGGACCAACTCTCTGAAGCGGGTCAAGGACACCGAGGTTGGTCCCGAGGGTAAGTTCCCGGCCGCCTTGATGCCGCCGTTGCCCCTGGCACTGGCCTCGGGCAGCGGAACCGCCGTGACGGTGGAAGAGCGCAAGACCCGCTCTCTGAGCCCGGGAATATACGGTGCGGTGACCCTGGAGGAACACAGCACGCTTCGCCTGGCTGCGGGCAGATACACGTTCGCAAGCGTGAAGATGGGTGAACATTCCAAACTGTTGGGCGAGCGCGGCGGAGTGGACACGCGAAGCACCGGGGTGGACGTCAGAATCGTTAACGGTTTGCAGATGGCTGAGGATTCTAGAATCGGGCCTGAGTGGGACGATGCTAAGGCTCGGGACTTCACCATTTCCGTGGCGGGCAGCGACCCGGCTAAGATTAACGACCCCGCCCTTGGCCCCCCAACCAGCAGGGTCACGCCAACCACGGTCGTGAGCCTCGCTAAGGAAGCCAAAATCCATGCGCTGCTGGCGGCGCCCCATGGGACGATTTGGATGGCCGAGGAATCGGGTGGTAAAGGAGCATATGCGGCCTTCGACATCGTCTTGGGCGAGCGCGTCGAGGTGGGATTCGAGAGTGGTTTCCCGGTATCGCCGGCCGGCCAGCAGGGTGCGCAGCAACTCCACGGGTACTTCGCCGTAGATCCCGATTCTACATTGGCGCCTCTGATAGGGGCTGTCCCGGCCGACGCGAATGTTGCGCTGGCTATCGGCTTGGCGGTACGCGATCCGGCCGGTCTAAAGACGCTTATCCAACAGATCTCCGACCCGAAGAGCCTGAACTTTCGCAAACACATTTCCCAATCGCAATTCTATGCGACATACAGCCCAACCAACTCCGATTATCAGAGCCTTCAGGACTGGGCGAAAAACAAGAGTGGCTTCCAGATTACCGCCACCTACCCCAACAACCTGCTTCTGGGCGTTACCGGGACAGCCGCGCAAATCGAACAGGCCCTTTATGTGAACCTCGTTTATAGGCTGCGCCAGGACGGCAGCAACTTCGTCACGGCGGATCGTGACCCGTCTCTCGACTTACCGGTCCCCATCTTGCATATCAGCGGATTCAACGATTTCGTGCTTCCGCGACGCCATGCGGTGCAGGGCACGGGATTTTGCGCCCCTCCACCGGCCAGCCCGGGGCCCGCCTGCGGCAGTAGTTATCGCGCGACGGACTTGCGTAACGCTTATCTGGGAGTGGGTTCGAACTGTCAGAAACTGGACGGCACGGGTCAGGTGGTGGGGATCGTAGATTTTACTACCTTCAACAACTCTGACATTTCCCTCTACTTCAACGCGCAAACTCCCAAACTGACCCCGGCGTTCTTCCCCGCTATTGTAGCCACGGAAGGCGGGAACCCAGGCGCCGCCGCCCCGCTAGAGGCGGCGCTCGATGTCGAACTGGTGCAGGCCATGGCCCCCAATGCCAGAATCCTGTTCTTTCAGGGAAGCAGCGGGCTGACGGGCCATCTCGACGATATTCTGCACGCGATGGCAACGTCGAACCCGCCGCTTACCGTGGTCAGTTGCTCCCTGGGATTCGGGCGCAGCGACAACTCGCAGCAGGCTCTTGACCAGATGGCGGCTCAAGGCGTGTCGTTTCTTACCGCCTCCGGGGATTTCGGAGACATCGGCGATCCGCAAGGCAACCTGGACATGGACAACCAGACTCTGGTGGGGGGAACGTTCCTGAACACGAACGCGTTGACCTCTCCTTGGCCGACCCCGGTCTACCCAACCCCCCCACCGCTTTACTGGGCCGGCGAGGCGACCTGGAAGGGGGGGCAACCTCCCCAGAGCCAGGACGTGACGGGCGGTGGCATCATGGACGGGAACAATAAAGGAGGTGGCAACATCTTCAACGTTCCAGCCCAGGGTTGTTATTGCTGGCCGCAGACGGTCTGCTGCGGTAGCGGAGTGGTTATTCCCGACTACCAGAAAGGCGTCAGCATGGCGCTAAATGGCGGATCCACGCAATGGCGCAACTACCCGGACGTAGCTATGATGGCCGCGAATCCCGAACTCTTCTTTCAGGGCGCCGCCACGTCCGCCATCGGTACCAGCCTGGCCGCGCCGCTGTGGGCAGGCTTCATGGCGCTGGTCAACCAGAACAGCCAGAGTAACGGCGCGGGACTGGCGGGCTTCCTCAACACCACGCTCTACGACCTTGGACTGACGAGCGGACAGCCCACCGACCTCTACAAGATCAGCTTCAACGACATCAATGACGGGGTGAACAACGCCAACGGATTCGGACCGGGTTTCACCTCCGCGAAGGGCTACGACCTGACTACCGGCTGGGGTTCACCCACATGCGGGCTCCTCAATCAGCTTTCGACGGTCACACCCCTCGCCTTTAACCAGCCGCTCGACACGATCCGTTTCGTTTTCTCAAGCGGGGTCGACGGCCTGAGAGGCAACGGCGGTATCGGCAGCGGTTGTGGGGGCACCGGCCTCACAGGCATCGTACTTTTGCAGGATGGCACCAGCTTCGCCCTCCCTAATCCCTTGAAAGGTACTGGCACCAATGAAACTTGGGACACCACCACTTCGCCGATTGATTTTCAGATTCCTAGCGGTGTGACGCTCACCCCGAGCAACGGAATCAAGGGGATCACCCTCACGATTCATGAGGACTACAGCGGTCTTTGCACCGCGGACAACTGGGACGTTACAGCCATCAATGTGAGCCTGTTCAATAACCCCAACAACCAGGTCTGCGAGCTCAAACTGAGCGCTAACCCCGGTGACCCACCGCTGCAAGACGGGAACCCCGGATTGGTCAGGTTCAGCGAAAACCCCGGAGGCAGCGGCGTGGGGCCGACGGCAACCTTTTTGGTGACCGATCCCCACAATAAGTGCCCGTAATTAGTGAACTGGGCGGCTTTTGGGCAGGGCTGGACCTGGGGCGGCACATTGCCGATTCGCGGCATAGCGGCGCGCCGGTGGACCCAGAACCTGCGTGTCGTGTTGACGGAGGACCCTGGCTCTAGCTCCGCCGCGAGTTGCGAGTCTCCGGACGGGATGCGGCGCAGGATCTCGTCCTGGGCCGCGAAGAGCAATCGCGGCGAGCGGCCGGTGCTTTTGCTGGGCGCGGGGAATCCCGCGGGATTTGAGCGTTTTAAAAAGAGAGTACCCCATCGAGGACGAAGAGCTGCTGGTCCATGTTGGGATGCACGTGCCACGGGGTCATGAAGCCTGGGTCCTCGCGGAACTGGCCCATCCACCAGGCGCCACCGGAACGGTACCCGGCCACAAGAATTCGAGCTTCGCCATATCGAAGGCCATACACGCACACCTGATCCGCCGCGACAATCAGAGTTGCTGGGTGCTCCATTTTGGCCGCCAGTTCACAGGCTGAAGTCTGTGCCACCATGAGTTAAAGCACGGGCACCATCAACACGTTGCCGTCCAGCCGGTCGGTGATGTAAAGCTTCCGGGCATCGTCGTCCAATGCCATGCTGCTGGGCGACCCACGCTTTTCTTGCTATTCTCGACCGTTGCGCTTTTCATGCCGGAGGCCACGCGGCAGCGGCCAGTGGGATGCGATAGACCTCCCCTCCGTGTGCTTCAAAGGAAACTTCTTGGCATCCGGCCAAAAATACGGTAAAACAGAAGAAACATAATTTGTTTTTACGGGGCGCTGCTTCGGTCGGCGGCCCTGTGCAACGGGTGTGCAAAAACTTGCGGGAGTGTGCGCCGGGGAGTCCGGCTACCTGATTCTGAACGGTTTGCGCGCGCCGCCGAAACCGGCGCAAACGCCATGTTTTATACAGAGGCTAAGCGGATCAAAACACGGGGTGAAGAAAAGGCGTGCGAGGAGCGTCACGCGCCTGTAACCTGAAGAATCGCCATGTCTGCGACCTCCGTTGCCCTGGACAAGGGCCTGCCCAGCAATCTCGACGCCGAGCGCTTCGTGCTCGGGTCCATCCTGCTCAACGACACCCTTTATATACAGGCCGCCGGCGAGCTGCGGCCCGACGATTTCAGCCTGGAAAAGCATCGCCGCATCTTCTCCCGCATGGGCGAGCTGAACGAGCGCGGCGAGCGCATCGACCGCGTCACGGTGGCCAATGAGCTGATGCGCTTCAACGAGCTGGAATCCTGCGACGGCCTCAGCTACCTGGTTTCGCTCGACGACGGCCTGCCGCAGATCCTCAATATCGACGCCTACATCCGCATCGTCAAGGACAAGTCGGTGCTGCGGCGGATCATCTTCGCCGCGCAGCACCTGATGAACCGGTGCCTGATCGGCGACGAAGAGCCGGACGAGATCCTGTCCGGCGCCGAGGAGACGCTGCTCAAACTGGGCGAGGACCGGGTCAAGAGCGGACTGGTCAGCCCGCGCCAGGTGATCGACGAGTATCAAGGCGGGCTGAACGCGTTCCTGGACCCCAGCAAGCGGGTCAAGGGCATCAGCACGGGATTCACCAAGCTGGACGAGAAGACCAGCGGGCTGCACGCCGGCGATCTGTTCATCCTGGCGGCGCGGCCTTCGATGGGCAAGACGGCGCTGGCGCTGAACATCGCCCAGCACGTGGCCACCAAAGTGAAGCGGACGGTGGCGGTCTTTTCGCTGGAAATGTCGAAGGAGTCGCTGCTGACTCGTATGCTGTGCGCCACCGCGCGCGTGGACAGCCAGAAATTCCGCGCCGGCTACCTCAGCTCGGACGAGCGCAAGCGGCTGCAGGCGGCCGCCTCCAGCCTGGTGGAAGCGCCACTGTTCATCGACGACACGGCCGGCATCCACCTGATGGATATTCACGCCAAGCTGCGGCGCACGAAGGCGGAGCACGGGCTCGGCCTCGTGATTATCGACTATCTGCAATTGATGTCGGGGCGCGGGCGCTTCGAGAACCGCAACCAGGAGATCAGCACCATCTCGCGGGGGATGAAGATGCTGGCCAAGGATCTGAACGTGCCGATGATCGTGCTGTCGCAGCTCAACCGCGCACCGGAGACGCGGCAGGGGGATCACCGGCCGCAGCTCAGCGATCTGCGCGAATCGGGATCGATCGAGCAGGACGCGGATTTGGTAGCGTTCATTTTTCGGGAAGAGGTGTATCGGCCGCAAGACGAGAGCTTGCGCGGGCAGGCGGAGCTGATTCTGGCCAAACAGCGCAACGGGCCAGTGGGGAAGGTGGAACTGGTGTTTTTGCACGAGTTCACCAAGTTCGAAAACCGGGCGGCGGATCTGGGCGAGGCGGAGGAGTAAGATTTCACGCAAAGACGCAAAGACAAACACCAAGAACGCCAAGAAGAGATTGGAATTGCAATCATTCGTGGAGTCCGTTGACGATGCGGGTGATTCCGTCTTTGATCAGATAGACATTGAAGTTGATTAGCAGGCCTAGCCTCGATTTCCACGCGTAATAATTTAGTAACGGGAATGGTGTGTTGGGCGATGAGGTCACGAATCAGGCAAATTGCATGATCAGCTTCTTGCCGCCGAACCAGGGCATCGGGGTGGCTTG
>Ga0224555_1003133_pt1 | contig 17644 bp, 16 predicted proteins | sample 714S23034metaG_FD_180687 | JGI IMG/M metagenome (GOLD analysis project Ga0224555, IMG submission 180687) | Peat soil microbial communities from Stordalen Mire, Sweden - 717 S2 30-34 | ecosystem: Environmental > Terrestrial > Soil > Wetlands > Peat | place: Sweden: Norrbotten County, Stordalen...
AACACGTCGAACCAGGCAGAGAAATCCATCGGATCGTCCACTGGCGGGACACCGATGTCACCGAGGTATCCCGTGCAGTAGCGCGCGGGAATGTTCATGCAGCGACAGAAGGCTACGGCAAGATGCGCGAAATCACGGCAGACGCCCCTCCGGTCGTGAAAAGCTTCCAGCGCCGTCCGAGTCATGCGCGCGTGCTCATAGCCGAACGTGAGATGTCGATAAACGTAGTCGCAGATTGCCTGAACGCGGCCCCATCCCGCTGGGGCCTCCCCAAAGAGATTCCACGCAGTATCGGACAGCCGATCGGTTTCGCAATACCGGCTCCCGAGCAGGAAGATAAGCGTGTCCTCGGGCAGGTCCGGCACGGGAATCTGTTGCGCCTGGGGAACGATGACGTCGGGGAGTCCGGTGTCGTTGACGAGCGCGTCGGCCGAGATCCGCGTGCGCCCTTGCGGCGCAACAATGCGTGTGCACCAGTTGCCGAAGTCGTCACGATAGGCGGCAATCGGCACCGGCGGGTCGACCACCAGGACGTCACGGCCGACCAGATCGGACACGCGGGTGAAGTGGACGTTGAGGTTGAAGATCATCGGGGTGGGCTGCGGGCAGTCGTAAATCATTTCGAAGCCGACGTGAATTTGCATCATAAGTCTCCGGTATCCGCCGGTTGAGGTCGCGCTTGGCTGGCGGCGTAGGTGGATAAGGTTCTCACTCGGGAGCCTCGGCGCGGGGCGTGAATCATGGGCGCTCAGGCCGCACATGCCGTGCGTAACGAATCGATCAGCATGCGCCGCAACGCCGTCCAGCGTCGGCCCGCGGCCGAAACGATGCCCTGGTTGACTTCCAGTTCGATTCCGACGTAGTCGCTCGGCGCGAAGCGCACCCGCAAGTGCGAGGTCAACCCGTCTCCTTTTCCGGCATACGGGTAATTGCGGCGTACACGAAGCTCCGGAGCTAATGCCGCCAGTGTTTCCTTCCAGCGGGCGCACATCTCGGTCTCTCCGCGCCTACCGGGGTGGTAGAGCAAACCCACATCGGCGCTGCGCACCCTGCCATTTAGCTCCGCGGTAAAGCTGTGCGACGAAATGTGGATAACGCGATGCCCGCGCGCTACCGCTTGCCCGACGAGACGCTCGACCTGCATTTGATAGGGCCGGTAATGCTGTTCGACGATCTGCGACCGGGTCTGGGCCGGCGCGGCGCGGGTCACCGCCGAAAAAAGTTGTGGGTGCCCGATCGGGCGATTGAGATCGATAAGCAGACGACTGACAGTCGAAGCCACCAGCGGCGCCGCGACGGCTCTGGCGAGTGCCTTCGCCATGACCAGCGACCCGGGATCGTAGCCGCGGTGGGAATCCAGCAGCCCCCGTTGTCCCCGAAACAGCCGCCGATAGGGCGCGGGTATGCGGTTCCCGCCGTGTTCACAGGTGATGATGAAGGTATCCATCGTCGTGATGACCCGTCACCACTGCAGATCGGGCAAATGGCGAAAGACCTGCCGCACACCTTCGCCCCATTGACCGCTGAGGGCGGTGAAATAGGCGTCCCCTTCATCGAACCGCCGCCGCCACTGCACTTCGAGGCTGTCCCGTTCGTAGCAAATCAGGTCGATCGGCATGCCCACTGACAAGTTGCTGCGCATGGTCGAATCGAAGGACACCAAGACGCATTTCGTGGCGTCTGCAAGGGGCGTGTGTTGCGTAATTACTCGGTCGAGGATCGGCTTTCCGTACTTGGTTTCACCGGTCTGAAAGAGGGGCGTTTCGGTCCCTGCTTCGATGAAATTGCCTTCGGCATAGGTCCGGAACAGCCGTATGGGCTCGCCGGCGATCTGCCCACCGACGATGAACGAGGCATTGAAGCGGACGTTATTCTCTTCCAGGTAGCCGGCGTCGCGTTTCTCGATATCGCGCGTCGCGTCGGAGACCAGCCTCACGACGTCGAACATCGTCCGGGCACCCAACAGATTGGTGGCCGCGTCGCCGTCAGCACAACGCTGCGTCAATACGCTGATGACGGCTTGGGTTCCGGCCAGGTTTCCCGAACTCAGCAGAACGACAACGCGGTTGCCGCGACGCTCGAAGACCGTCATCTTGCAGAACTTGGCGAAGTTATCCACCCCGGCATTCGTACGAGAGTCCGAGGCGAAAATCATGCCCTTGTCGAGCATTACGCCGATACAGTAGGTCACGCGCTGAACCCTCTGGGCAACCGAACCCGTTCGCAATACCACCAACGTCAGGTTGGTGGTTGACGCGCAGGGTGTGAGCGATCCGAATCCGGTTTTGATCCCGCCCCGATGCCTTCGCCAACACCAACCCTACGCTGGCGTTTCTTGGCACTGGCTGTTGCTCCTGGTCACTATGGTCGGCGGCAGCGCCGTCACCTACTGGTTGGGGCCGCCATCGCGGGCACTGACGAAGCGGTCGCGTTCGCGGTGTTGACGGAGACTCTGCGGGGTACGCTCCCGGGATGACGGCACGACCGCCGACCCGCTTTCGCGGACCGACCATCACTTCCCGGGCGAAGTGGTTGCTGCGGGCCCGACCTGGCGACTACATGCTGGCACTAAGCGACGCGATGGCTTCACTACCCGTGGTCGGCAGGCGTCTGGAGCCTCTCGGCGGCGTAACCGCGATGAGCGTCTGGGGCTACCGGCAGGTGCCCGGATTCTTGACCGCGTCTGCCAAGTCCTGGCTTAGTCCGGGCATCGGCGAGATCCGCAAGGCTGAGCGTGACAAGACTCAGGCGGTTTCGGACGCTGCGCTGCGCGGCGTGGTGTCGGGCAAGGACCTCGACATCGAGTGGCCGGCGCCGGAGCGAACCCCACCGTTCTGGCGTGCGCTGCACCATCGTCGCTATATGCACCGCACGTCGGTGCGCTACGGCAAGCACCCGGTGCAACTCCTGGACGTGTGGCGTCGAAAGGATCTGCCGGTGCGCCCGGCACCGGTGTTGATTTTCGTGCCCGGCGGCGCCTGGGTGCACGGTGGCCGCGCCTTGCAGGGCTATGCGCTGATGTCGCATTTGGCCGAATTGGGTTGGGTCTGCCTGTCGGTGCAATATCGAGTCTCACCGCATCACCGTTGGCCGTCCCACATCACCGACGTCAAAACTGCCGTCGCATGGGCGCGCGCCAACGTCGACAAATTCGGCGGTGACCGCAATTTCATTGCGGTAGCTGGCTGTTCGGCCGGTGGGCACCTATCCGCGTTGGCCGGACTCACCGGCAACGAGCCCGACATGCAGACCGATCTGCCGGCGGGCTCGGACACCTCCGTGGATGCGGTGGTGGGAATCTATGGCCGCTACGACTGGGAGGACCGCTCGACTGTCGAGCGGGACCGCTTCGTCGATTTCCTGGAGCGGGTCGTGGTCAAGCGCAGGATCGACCGCCACCCCGAGGTGTTCCGCGATGCCTCGCCGATCGCGCGGATACATCCAGATGCCCCGCCGTTCTTGGCGATTCACGGCAGCAACGACACGGTGATACCGGTTGAACAGGCACGCAGCTTCGTCGAGCGGCTCCGCTCGGTTTCCCGTTCGGTGGTCAGCTACGTGGAGCTGCCGGGGGCCGGGCACGGTTTTGATCTGACCGATGGCGCGCGCACCGGTGCGATGGCGACCGCGGTCGGGCTGTTTTTGGGCCAGGTTTATCGCAACCGAATGATCGCGGCCAAAGAGGTTATTTAGTCGCGGCCCGACTGTAGGGTCCCTCCCATGAGTCCCATGAGGGAGGCGCCCAGATGAAGCGGCTGAGCGGCTGGGACGCGGTACTGCTGTACAGCGAAACACCGGGTGTGCATATGCACACACTCAAAGTCGCCGTGATCGAGCTGGACCCCGACCGTCGTGACTTCGGCATCGACGAGTTCCGCCGGGTGATTCACAGTCGGCTGTACAAGCTGGAGCCGTTTTGCTATCAGCTGGTGGACATTCCGCTCAAATTGCATCATCCGATGTGGCGGGAGAACTGCGACGTCGACCTGACCTATCACGTGCGCCCGTGGCGGCTGCCCGAGCCGGGTGGTCGTCGCGAGCTGGACGAGGCGATCGGAGAGATCGCCAGCACTCCGCTGGACCGCAGCCACCCGCTGTGGGAGATGTATTTCGTCGAAGGGTTGGCCGACAACCGGATCGCGGTGGTCGGCAAGATCCACCACGCGCTCGCCGACGGGGTGGCCGCGGCGAATCTGCTGGCGCGCGGCATGGATCTCGCGCCCGGGCCGCAGTCCGGCCGGACCCGGTATGCGCCCGACCCGGCGCCGTCGACCGGGGCGCTGGTGCGGTCGGCATTCGTTGATCACCTACGGCACCTCGGGCGAATCCCGCGGACCGTCGGCTACACCGCGCAGGGGATCAACCGGGTGCGCCGCAGCACGCGCAAGCTCTCACCGGAACTGACCCGGCCGTTCACCCCGCCGCCGACCTTTATGAATCACATGCTCACCCCCGAACGCAGATTCGCGACCGCGACCTTGGCGCTGAGCGATGTCAAGGAGACCGCCAAGGAGCTCGGCGTCACGATCAACGACATGGTGCTTGCTCTGTCGGCGGGCGCGCTGCGCAAACTGCTCCTGCGCTACGACGGCAACGCCGACCACCCGCTGCTGGCGTCGGTGCCGGTGGGCTTCGACTTCTCGGCGGACCGGATCTCGGGGAACTTTTTCACCGGGATGCTGACGGCGTTGCCGGCTGACGTCGACGACCCGTTGGAACGGGTACGGCGTTCTCATGACAACGCTGTCGAGGCCAAGGAGAGCCACCACCTGCTCGGACCGGAGCTGATAAGCCGTTGGGCTGCCTACTTTCCGCCGGCGCCGTCGGAGTCGCTGTTTCGCTGGCTGGCCAACCGCGACGGCCAGAACAAGGTGCTCAACTTGCCGATCTCCAACGTCCCGGGTCCGCGCGAACACGGGCGGGTCGGCGGCGCATTGGTCACCGAGATCTACTCGGTGGGACCGCTGACCACCGGCAGCGGCCTGAACATCACGGTGTGGAGTTATGTCGACCAGCTCAACGTTTCGGTGCTCACCGACGGCGCCACCCTCGACGACCCGCATGAGCTAACCGACGCGATCATCGATGATTTCATCGAAATCCGCCGCGCTGCAGGGCTTTCCGAGGAGCTGACGGTCATCGAAGGCGCGATGGCTCAGGCTTGACCACCGAGCCGGGCCAGTAAGTCACGACGCGCGATCTTGCCGGTGCTGCTGCGCGGCAGCTCGTCGAGCACGACGATCTCGCGCGGCACCTTGTAGTTGGCCAGGTTATCCCGGACATGTTGCTTGAGGACGTCCACGGTCGCCGACCCAGCCTGCGCCAGCACAACAAAAGCCACCAGCCGTTGCCCGTACTGTTCGTCGTCGACTCCCAGCACCGTGGCTTCGGCGACATTCGGGTGAGCTGCCAGCGTCTTCTCCACCTCGATCGGGTAGACGTTCTCACCACCGGAGACGATCATCTCGTCGTCGCGCCCGACTACATACAGTCGCCCAGCCTCATCCAGCCGACCGACATCACCGGAAGCCATGAAGCCGTCATGGAAGTTCCTGCCCGCGCCGGAGGTGTAACCGTCGAAGCGGTTGGAGTTGCGCACGAAGATCTGACCGACCTCGCCGGTGGCTACCGGGCGATGATCGGCGTCGAGGATGCGAATCTCGGTACCGACGGCGGGTTTTCCCGCGGTGTCTGGCGCGGCGCGCAGGTCTGCCGGCGTCGCGGTGGCGATCATGCCGGCTTCGGTGGCGTTGTAGTTGTTGTAGATGATGTCGCCGAACTCGTCCATGAAGCGGGTGACGACGTCGGGGCGCATCCGGGATCCCGACGCGGTGGCGAACCGTAGCGAGCGACCGCTGTAGCGACGGCGGACATCGTCGGGCAGATCCATGATCCGGTCGAACATCACCGGCACTACGCACAGGCCGGTGGCCTGGTAACGGTCGACAAGGTCGAGGGTGGCTTCCGGGTCGAACTTGCGCCGGGTCACCACCGTGCAGCCCAGCGACGCGGCGAACACCAGCTGGGAAAAGCCCCAGGCGTGAAACATCGGCGCCACCACTACCGTCGTCTCCTCGGTGTGCCACGGTACGCGGTCGAGGATCGCCTTGAGCTCGGCTGAGCCACCACCGGAATGCTTGGCGCCCTTGGGATTACCGGTGGTACCTGAGGTCAGCAGGATCAGCCTGCTTTTGCGGTCGGCTTTGTCGGGCCGATTGCCGATGCGGGTGGCGATCAGCTTCTCCACGGTGGTGTCGTGGTTCTCCGGATGGTCCGTCCATGCGACGACCCGGGTGGTGTCGGCTTTATCGGTCAGCGCGCGGTCCACCGAATCGGTGAACTCCTCGTCGTAGATCACCGCGTCCGCGCCTTCGCGGTTGACCACCTCGGCCAGCGCCGGGCCGGCGAACGAGGTGTTGAGCAGCAGCACGTCTGCGCCGATCCGGTTGGCTGCGATCAACGCTTCGATGAAGCCGCGGTGGTTGCGGCACATGATCGCCACCACGTCCGGGGTTCCGCCGGGCAACCCCTGCAGCGCCGCGGCCAACGCATCGGCGCGCTGGTCGAGCTGACGGTAGGTCAGCGTTCCGAGTTCGTCGATCAGCGCCGGACGGTTCGGGCAGCGTTGCGCCGACATCGCGAATCCCATTGTGACGGAGAGGCCTTCGCGGTGTACGATCGCCGCGATACGCAGATACTTGTCGGGTCGCAGCGGGGCGATGATTCCCGCGCGGACCATGGTGCCCAGCAGGCCGAGCGGTGCCATCGGCGTTGCTAGCCGATTACCGGGAGGCGACGCTCTTTGGCCAATGAGTCGAGCGCCTTTTGCATGACGCGACGGACATGAGCATCGACCGCATCGATGTCGGGCTGCTCGCCGAACTCGGCCGCCACGTCGATCGGTTCGAGTACCTGCATCACGATCTTGGTCGGCAGCGGCAGGTTGACCGGCAGCACCGCGGAAAGCCCGAACGGGAAGCCAACCGAGATCGGCAGGATCTTCACCCGCATCAGCTTGTCCAACCGCAGCGCCTTGGCCAATCCCATACCTCGGGACAGGTAGAGCTGGCTTTCCTGACCGCCGATGGCGACGGCCGGCACGATGGGAACCCCGGCGTTCAGCGCCGCCCGGACGTATCCGGTGCGCCCGTCGAAATCAACGAGGTTCTCCGCCAGCGTCGGTCGGTAGACGTCGTAATCACCGCCCGGGAACACCACGACCACGCCGCCGGACCGCAGTGCCTCATCGGCATTTTCGTGGTTGGCCCGAATGAAGCCGGTACGAACGAAAAATTCGCCGGTCGGTCCGGTGAATATGATGTCGTGGCTCAGCGTGAAGACGGGCCGGTCATAGCCGAATTTCTCGTAGAAGCCGGTGGCGAACACCGGAACGTCCATCGCGAACAGTCCGCCGGAGTGGTTGGACACCACCAGCGCGCCGCCCGGCGGGAAGGACTCCAGCCCCCGCACTTCGGCGCGGTGGTAGCCCTTGATCAGCGGACGGAGCCAGCCGATCACGCGTTCGGTGAGCCCGGGGTCCCACTTGGACATCTCGCTGGGTTCGATATCGACTGCGTTCAACGCGTTCCCCTGGAGTTTCAGCGCGGGTTTGGCTGTGATGTTAGCCCAGCCACTATGGCTGGATACGATCTCTTCGACTACCCGTCACGAATTCAAAGAAGGAGCGTCACAGCGTCGTGAGCAGTGAAGAAGCCGGCAGCGAACCCGAGGTCCTCGTCGAGCAGCGGGACCGGATCCTGATCATCACCATCAACCGGCCGAAGGCCAAGAATGCGGTCAACGCCGCGGTGGCCAGAGGTTTGGCCGACGCGATGGACCGGCTCGACGGTGACCAGGGCCTCTCGGTGGGCATCCTGACCGGCGCGGGTGGCTCGTTTTGCGCGGGAATGGATCTCAAAGCCTTTGCCCGGGGCGAGGTTCCCATCGTCGAGGGCCGCGGGATGGGCTTCACCGAGCGCCCACCGGTCAAGCCGCTGATCGCGGCGGTGGAAGGCTATGCGCTGGCCGGCGGCACCGAGTTGGCGCTGGCCACCGACCTGATCGTGGCATCCAAAGACGCGGCGTTCGGCATTCCCGAGGTCAAACGCGGACTGGTGGCCGGCGGCGGGGGACTGCTGCGGCTGCCCGAGCGTATCCCGCCTGCGATCGCGATGGAGTTGGCGCTGACCGGCGAGAACTTCACCGCAGAGCGGGCACACGCGCTGGGGATGGTCAATGTGCTCGCCGAGCCTGGCGGCGCGTTGGACGCGGCGATCGCGTTGGCCGAGCGGATCACCGTCAACGGCCCTTTGGCCGTTGCCGCCACCAAGCGGATCATCGTCGAGTCGCGCGGCTGGAGCCCCGACAGCAGGTTCGCCGAACAGAACACGATCCTGATGCCGGTGTTCTCGTCGAACGATGCCAAGGAGGGCGCGATCGCGTTCGCCGAAAAGCGACCCGCGCGCTGGACCGGCACCTGAGATCAGGCGGCCTGATCCTCCCTGAGGTCCTCGGCGTCCGCGCTTTCTTCGGCTGTAACAGGACCGGCCACCCCCGACGCGGCGTTGGTGGTGGGTAGCGGCGCCAGGCCCGGCTCCGGGGTGCGCAGCATCGCGGCGCGAGCGTCCAGCACGTGACCGATGAAGAAGTCGTACAGCAGGATGCCGGCGACCGCCCCGAACAGCGGTACGAACAAGTGCCGAGGCCGGGCAGCAACACCACGAAGGTGCCGAAGAACTCGGCCAGCATCGCGCCTGGTATCCCGGCGCGCAGCCTGGTGAAGGCGGTGGGCTTGAGCGGTGTCTCTGCTGCGAAGGTCGTCAACGTGGAATCCCCAACTCGCTCGTCGTTGCTTTGGTGTACTCGTGGCGGCCTTGGAGCGGGGTAACCCATCGGTTCGGGGATAAACGCGGCTGCGTTAGTGACGTCGGCCACGGCCCGGCGGCCCCGAGCCGGCAGATAGTTGCGTCATCTAAACTATTGCCTTGGCGCGACATGACACTTTTGACGAGCTTTGTAACGTCTTGACACCACAGAAAGCACGAGCGTGAGTATTTCGCTACTTCTCGAGATGGCGCTGTCGAACGATCCCGATCGGACGGCCGTCGTCTCGGGAGATGTCCGGCTGACGACTCAGCAGCTCAGCGATCTCGCCGACGGCGGCGCCGGCATCATCGCGCGCTCGGAGGCATCGCACGTCGCCTACGTCGGCACCGGCGGCGCGATGCTTCCGATGCTGATCTTCGCGTCGGCGCGGGCCGGGGTGGCGTTCACGCCGATCAACTACCGGCTGTCCGCTGAGGGCATCAGAACGCTGATCGCCCGGCTGCCCGACCCGCTGGTGGTCGTCGACAGCCGCTACCTCGACGAGCTGGGTGGGCTGGATGGCTTGGCAGGCACAGCCAAGCAGGTCATCGTCTCCGACGAGTTTCTGGCGCAGGCCGACGACGCCGAACCGGCCGCGGAGTTCGCCGACCCGGACTCGGTCGCCATCGTGCTGTTCACCTCGGGAACCACGTCGCAACCCAAGGCCGTCGAGCTCACGCACAACAACCTGACCAGCTACGTCACCGGGACTGTCGAATTCGGGTCAGCCGAGCCGGCCGATGCGGCGCTGATCTGCGTCCCGCCGTATCACATCGCGGGAGTCAGTGCGGCCCTGTCGAATCTGTACGCCGGACGAAAGATGGTCTACCTGACCGTCTTTGATGCCGAGGAATGGGTGCGTCTGATCGATGCCGAGCACGTCACCAGCGCGACCGTGGTGCCGACCATGCTTGACCGGATCGTCACCGTGCTTCAGGAGGGCGGCCATGAGCTGCCGTCATTGCGCAACCTGGCCTACGGCGGATCGAAGGTGCCGTTGCCGCTGGTCCGTAAGGCTCTGGAGCTGTTGCCGCATGTCGGATTCGTCAACGCCTATGGCCTGACGGAGACGAGTTCGACCATCGCCGTGCTCACGCCGGACGACCACCGCGAGGCGCAGGCCGCCTCGGATCCGGCTGTGGTTCGGCGGTTGGCTTCGGTCGGTCAGCCGGTTCCGAGCATCGAGCTGCAGATCCGCGACGAGCACGGCGCGGTGCTCGGGCCGGGTGAAAGCGGTGAGCTGTTCGTCCGCGGCGAGCAGGTCTCGGGCCGCTACACCGGGATCGGCTCGGTGCTCGACGAGGACGGCTGGTTCCCAACGAGGGACATCGCACTCCTCGACGAAGATGGCTACCTGTTCCTCAGTGGACGCAGCGACGACACCATCATCCGCGGTGGTGAGAACATCGCGCCTGCCGAGCTCGAGTCGGTGCTCATCGAGCACTCCCATGTGCGCGATGTCGCGGTGGTCGGGGTCGAGGATCCGCAGTGGGGCCAGGCGATCGTCGCGGTGGTGGTGCCGGCTATGGGTATCGACCCCGATCCGGAGGTGCTGCGCGAGCATGTCCGCAAGAGCTTGCGGGGGTCACGCACCCCTGACCGGGTAGTCTTTCGCGACGAGCTGCCCACCAACGCGACGGGCAAGGTGCTTCGCCGCGAAATCGTCGAAGAGCTTCGCGCCGCCCCGGCCGAGCAGTAAACGAACCGAGGATCGAAATCATGATCAAGAACGGAACCCGTCTGGCCAGCCAGGTGTGCGACACCCAGGTCATCGTCGTCCGAAGCGCAGAAAGCCTCGACGATCTGCGCTGCGGCGGCGCGCCGATGATCGAGTTGGGCGCGGAGCGTTCGGGTGAGCTGGATCCGGCGTTCGCCGACGGCAGCGTGATGGGCAAGCGCTACGTGGACGAGACCGGTGCCGAGGTGCTGGTCACCAAGGCCGGCGCCGGAACGCTGGCGGTAGGCGAGACCGCGCTGAGCCTCAAGGAAGCCAAGCCGCTGCCGGCCAGCGACTAGCCGTCCGACAGTCCGTTTCGACGGACGAATTCCCTTGCCTTGACTAGAAATTCAAGCTGGTCGTAGACCTTGCGAAGCGGTTCGCTGCTGCGGGTGGAGCGGCACAGGACGACAGCGCCTTCCAGCGCGGCGATGGACATCACCGCCAATGAATCAGCGTCCGACTCGCCGAAGCCGTCGGCGACGAACGCCCACGTCAGCGCCGTGCGCCAGTGCGCGAAGATCCGTCCGGCCTCGGCGGATAACGGGACGTCGTCGTCGGCCGAGCCGATCGCCGCGGCCACCACCGGGCAGCCTGCGTGGAAATCGCTTTCAGCGAGCACGCGTTCCCAGAATTCGACGAACTGCCGTAGCAGCACCTTGGCGCCGCGGCCGGCGGCGTCGTCGATATCAGCGGTGATCGCATCCCCGGCGTATTGCAGTGCCTCCGCGAGGATCTGATTGCGCCCGTCGGGAAAGTGGTAGTAGACCGAGCCGCGGGGCGCACCACTGCGGGTGAGCACCTCGTCGATGGTCACGCCCGCGGCGCCGCGCTCCCGCATCACCTCAGCGGCGCTGATCAGCATCTTGGTTCGGGTATCGCCGCGCTTCCTGCGGGCCTGTGTCGCTAACGACATGGACGTGCTTTCTCTGTACCGGCCAGCCGGCCGTCAGGCGGCGTGGGAGTCGCGAAGCTGCGGAATTCGCCACTGGATTGCCCGCGGTTTGAATCGCACGGACCGCAGCGGCGTGCGGCGTAGGTCGGGCATCTCCGCGCTGAAGCGGTAGCCGGCGACATTGAATTCGACAATCAGCATGATCTTCTCCTGGGCTGGTGCCCTCATGTGCCGGGTCCGCCGGCCTCATGATTATGTAACAGACCATATAAGACGCACGCTCAGCAAGCAACCGGTGTGGCTTTCATGTGGTCCGATGTGGCGAAACCGAGGACTGAGTGCCCAAACCGGGCTCACCAAATTCAGCATTATGACCTCTTGCATATTCGCCAGCCAGCGTGCGCTTGCCCCGGCGGATTACCGGCACTGCCGACCCTGGGAACGCCGCTAACAGCGTTAGGCTCGGCGCAGCCGATCCGGGAGGCGTAGCCATGAGCCACTACAAAAGCAACGTGCGCGACCTGGAGTTCAATCTCTTCGAAGCGCTGGCTTTGGACGAGGTGCTGGCCGACGAGGCATCCGGGGATCTAGACGGCGAATCGGTGCGGCAGATGCTTTCCGAGGCCGCCCGGTTAGCCGAGGGGCCGGTGGCCGAGTCGTTCGCCGACGGCGATCGCCATCCACCGACATTCGACCCCGACACGCACGTTGTCAGCCTGCCCGACCCGTTCAAGAAGTCACTGAACGCGTGGCGGGAGGGCGAGTGGTTCCGGGTCGGGCTCGACGAAGCCGTCGGGGGGGTGCCGGCCCCGTCGATGGTGCAGTGGGCGGTCAACGAGTTGGTTCTCGGCGCCAACCCGCCGGTGTTCATGTACCTGGCCGGTCCGATGATGGCGAACATCTTGTACGGGATCGGCAATGATCAACAACGGCACTGGGCATCGCTGGCGATCGAGCGCAATTGGGCCGCAACGATGGTGCTGACCGAACCCGATGCCGGCTCCGACGTCGGTGCCGGCCGGACCAAAGCGATCGACCAGGGTGACGGCACGTGGCACATCGACGGCGTCAAGCGGTTCATCACCAACGGCGATACCGACGACCTTTTCGAGAACATCCTGCACATGGTGTTGGCCCGGCCCGAGGGCGCTGGGCCGGGAACCAAGGGGCTGAGTCTCTTCCTGGTACCCAAGTTCCTGCTCGACCCTGAAACCGGCGAGCCAGGGGAGCGCAACGGCGTATTCGTCACCGGGCTGGAGCACAAGATGGGCCTGAAGGTCTCGGCCACTTGTGAATTGACATTCGGGCAGCACGGTGTCCCCGCCATAGGCTGGTTGGTCGGCGACAGCCACAGTGGGATCTCCCAAATGTTCAAGATCATCGAGTATGCCCGAATGATGGTGGGCACCAAAGCTATCGCGACTTTGTCGACGGGTTATCTGAACGCGTTGGACTACGCCAAGTCTCGGGTCCAGGGAGCCGACCTCGCCCAGATGGCCGATAATGCAGCGCCGCGGGTCACCATCATTCATCATCCCGATGTGCGCCGGGCGCTGATGACGCAGAAGGCTTACGCCGAGGGGCTACGCGCGCTGTATCTCTTCACCGCGGCCCATCAGGACGCCGCGGCCGCCGCCGTGGTGTCCGGCGCCGACGCCGAGTTGGCCTATCGGGTCAACGATCTGCTGTTGCCGATTGTGAAGGGCGTGGGCTCCGAGCGGGCCTATCAATGCCTGACCGAATCGCTGCAAACGCTGGGCGGGTCCGGCTTCCTTCAGGACTATCCCATGGAGCAGTACATCCGTGACGCCAAGATCGACAGCCTCTACGAAGGCACCACCGCGATTCAGGCGCAGGACTTCTTCTTCCGCAAAATCGTCCGCGACCACGGCGGGGCGCTGCACCATCTGATCACGCAGATCGAGACGTTCCTCGATGGCGACGATGCCCGCCCCGAACTTGCCGAGGCCCGCTCTCTGCTGGCCACCGCACTCGACGACCTGCAGGCCTGGGTCAACACCATGACCGGGTATCTGGTCGACTCCCAGCAGAGTGCTCGCGAGCTCTACCGCGTGGGTTTGGAGTCGGTGCCATTCCTACTTGCGGTCGGCGATCTGCTGATCGGATGGCTGCTACTTCGGCAGGCGGAGATCGCGCTGGCAGCACTGGACGGCGACCCGGCACCGGCCGACGGTGCCTTTTATGCCGGAAAGGTCGCGACGGCAAAGTTTTTCGTCAAGAACGTGCTGCCGCGGTTGACCGCTGAGCGCGAGATCGCGGCGAACGTCGACCTCGCGGTCATGCAGCTGCGCGAAGAGGCCTTCTGAGCGCCCGCGAGGCCCTCTAGGCGTCGATGGTGTAGCCCATGGGCATCAGCACGCTCTTCTGTTGGGTGAAGTGCTCGACGCCCTCCGGTCCGTTCTCGCGGCCGATGCCGGAGTTCTTGTAGCCGCCGAACGGACAGCACGGATCGAACGCGTACCAGTTGATGGCGTATGTCCCGGTGCGGATCTGCTCGGAGATCTCGATGCCGCGGGGCACGTTGGTGGTCCACACGCTGCCGGCCAACCCATACGCTGAATCGTTGGCGATCTTGATCGCGTCCTCTTCGGTGTCGTAGGGGATGATGCTGAGCACCGGCCCGAAGATCTCCTCCTGAGCGATCGTCATCTTGTTGTCCACGTCGGCGAACACCGTGGGCTGCACGAAGAAGCCGGAATCCAGGCCCTCGGGGCGTCCGCCGCCGCACACCAGCCGTGCCCCCTCTTCGACGCCCTTGGCAATGTAGCCCTCGACCCGGGCCCGCTGCTTCTCCGAGATCAGCGACCCGATCTGGGCGCCTGGGTCCGAGGGCAGTCCCACCGGCAGCGCCTGCGCGAAAGTGCTTACCGCGTCCACGATTTCGTCGTATCGCGAGCGTGGGGCCAGGATTCGGGTCTGGGCCACACAGGCCTGTCCGGTGTTCATGATCCCGGAGAAGACCAACATGGGGATCGAGGCGGCCAGGTCGACGTCATCGAGGAGGATAGCCGCCGATTTTCCGCCGAGCTCCAGGGTGCACGGCTTGAGCAATTCCGCGGCGCGCTTGCCGATCTCCTTGCCGACGGCCGAGCTGCCGGTGAAAGAGAAGATGTCGATGTCGGGGTTGGACGTCAGCGCCTGTCCGGTTTCAATCCCGCCCGGAACGATCGACAGCACACCCTCGGGTAGACCGGCTTCGGCGAACGCCTCCGCCAAAGCATTTGCGCTCAGGGGTGTTTCGGCGGCCGGCTTGAGTACCACCGTGCAGCCGGCCAGCAGCGCCGGGCCCAGCTTGTTGATTGCCAAGAACAGCGGCACGTTCCAGGCCACGATCGCACCCACCACCCCGAGCGGCTCCCGATGGACAATGGTCTGCCCGTAGCCGCCGTTGCGGATCTCCTGCCATTTGACCTGATCGACAGCAGGGCCGGCGAAGAAGTTCAGCGCCCCAATCCCACTCATCCACTGCATCGTCTCGACGCTGAGGGGCGGTTGACCGGTTTCGTCGCCGAGGAGCTTGACGAACACGTCTTTGCGCTCCTCCAACACCTTCAAAACGTTGGCGATGACGGCCGCGCGCTCCTTGGGCGGCGTCGAGGGCCACGGGCCGTGGTCGAATGCCTTACGGGCCGCGGCGACGGCGGCGTCGACGTCGGCGGCCGCCGCCAGCGGCACCTTGCCGACGTACTCGCCGGTGGCCGGGCAGTGCACCTCGATGACTTCGGAGGTCGACGGCTCCGTCCATTTGCCGCCGATGAAAAGTTTGTCGTATTCGGTCTTAATGTCGCCCATGGCGCCACCCTACCCAGCCGACCGCAAAACGAGAACACGTTTCAGTCAAGTGGCATAGTGGCCTCACTGCGGTCGCAGCACTAGCACCAAATTGCTCACCAAGAACTCACGTATCACCGGTATGGTCGTCAGCCGCCACGCCCATCTGGGGTGGTAGCGCGGGAACGCGGCGACCAGCGCGCCGGTGCTCACCGCCCAGTTCAGGCCGTCGGCCACCGATACCGCGAACAACGACGACCCGTAGTTGTTTTTGGCCGGGTGACCGTGTTTGCGGGCGTAACGCGCTGCGGCCCGGGCGCCGCCCAGATAGTGCGTCAGGCCCATCTCGTGGCCACCGAACGGCCCGAGCCAAACTGTGTAGGACAGCACCGCGAGGCCGCCTGGCTTGGTCACCCGCAGCATCTCGCCGCCGAGCTGCCAGGGCCGCGCTATGTGCTCGGCGACGTTGGACGACAGGCAGATGTCCACCGAGTCATCGGCGAACGGCAGGGCCATGCCGGACGCTCGGACGAATGTGGCCGACGCCTCGGCGAGTTCCGTTCTAGCGCCATGCATCTCGGCCGGATCCGGCTCGACTCCCAGATAACGGATACCGGCGTCGGCAAAGGCCGCCGCGAAATATCCCGGACCTCCGCCGACGTCGAGCAGCGTGCGGCCAACCGCTGAGTTGCCGTGGATGCCCTGCCACAAGTCGCCGACCATCACCGCGGTATCGGCGGCCAGCGCGCCGTAGAAGCGGGCCGGGTCGTGCTGCTCGTAGCGGAACTCGGACAACAGCCGCAGCGAGCGGGGAAGCGTCGCCCGCCGTGCGAACACGTCGGTGGCGGCCATCCAACACACCCTACGGTTTAGGCTGGACGGCGATGTTTGCCGCGCGACGTGAGGCCAAGGGCCGCGAGACCCGGAGTCTCGGCGCGGTACTACTCCTGTGCTGGCGCGATACCGGGCACCCCCAGGGCGGTGGCAGCGAAACGTACCTGCAGCGCATCGGAGCCCAGTTGGCCGCGTCCGGCGTAGCGGTCACGTTGCGCACCGCCCGCTATCCGGGTTCGGCGCGGCGGCAGGTGATCGACGGGGTGCGGATCAGCCGCGCCGGCGGGCGGTATTCGGTATACGTGTGGGCGCTGTTGGCGATGGCGGCCGGGCGGCTGGGGGTGGGGCCGCTGCGGCGGGTGCGCCCGGATGTTGTGGTCGACACCCAGAACGGCTTGCCGTTTGCAGCCCGGCTGATCTACGGCCAGCGGGTCGCGGTGCTGGTACACCACTGCCATCGCGAGCAGTGGCCGGTGGCCGGGCCGGTGCTCGGCCGGCTCGGCTGGTTCGTCGAGTCGCGGGTGTCGCCGAGGCTGCACCGCCGCAACCAGTACGTGACGGTGTCGCTGCCGTCGGCCCGCGACCTGGTCGGCCTGGGTGTCGGCAACGAGCGAATTGCTGTCGTGCGCAACGGTCTCGACGAGGCGCCCGAGCCGTCTCTGCGTGGCCCACGGGCGGCCACACCGCGGGTGTTGGTGTTGTCTCGGCTGGTGCCGCACAAGCAGATCGAGGACGCGTTAGCTGCGGTGGCGCTGCTGCGGCCATCGATACCCGGGCTGCATCTCGACATCGTCGGCGGCGGGTGGTGGTGGCAGCGCTTGATCGACCATGCGGCGCGGCGGGGCATCAGCGACGCGGTGACGTTTCACGGCCATGTCGATGACGTCACCAAACACCATGTGATTCAACAGTCTTGGGTACACGTGTTGCCGTCGCGCAAAGAAGGCTGGGGTCTGGCGGTCATCGAGGCGGCTCAGCACGCGGTGCCGACGATCGGCTACCGATCTTCCGGCGGGTTGGCCGACTCGATCATCGACGGGGTAACCGGGGTGCTGGTCGACAGCCGCGCCGAGTTGGTGAATCGACTGCAACAGTTACTGGCCGACCCGGTGCTGCGCGATCAACTCGGCGCCAAGGCGCAGGCGCGCAGCGCCGAATTCTCGTGGCGGCAAAGCGCAGACGCGATGCGCACGGTGCTGGAGTCGGTGATGGCCGGCGACCGTGTCGCCGGAGTGGTTTGACTCTGACCCCTCGCTGAGGAGGTTCGTCGATGGCCTTGGCAACCCGAACGTTGCATAGTCGAGGCTAGACGTCGATGTCCTGATTCTGTTTACGCTGGTCATCGGGAGCATTAACTGGGGCCGTGACCGCGGACGGGCGCGCCGGGCAGGACCCACGCGAGTTCTTGTGGAACTCTCGAATATCTCACGCCTTGGCTAGCTCACTCCCAGAGCTCCGACACAAATAAGAACAGCCCCCAGCTGAATGCGGCACCGTAACGTGTTCCCTCCCATTCGAATTCGTGCCCCTCGTGTTTGTCG
>Ga0224555_1003134_pt1 | contig 17641 bp, 14 predicted proteins | sample 714S23034metaG_FD_180687 | JGI IMG/M metagenome (GOLD analysis project Ga0224555, IMG submission 180687) | Peat soil microbial communities from Stordalen Mire, Sweden - 717 S2 30-34 | ecosystem: Environmental > Terrestrial > Soil > Wetlands > Peat | place: Sweden: Norrbotten County, Stordalen...
AAACCAACTGAATGAAAAATGGGCAGAGATTGGCCGGTTAACAGGCCAATGCGCTCATCCAGCGTGGGTTACTTGGCCGGTGGCCCAAATCTCGATCTGTTACTGAAGATGGGTGCCTAAGGTCTGGTGGGGGTTGAAAGGATGGGGCACCCGGCACCCAGCTTCGGCGGGGATTGAAACGCAGGCCAGCCGCCGTGCTGGCGGCGCTGGGGATGGTGGTGGCGCTCAGGCAGATGCGGGCACACTGAGCGAAGAACTCGCAGCCATCGCTGCTTTTGTGCGGCGCGCAGCGACTGCGATGACGGCGAGCGCGAAAACGAGAAACAGCACATGGCTGGCGAGAACAATCCCCTTCGGGGCGTGAACGATTGGCCTCGTAGTGAACGCGTGCACCGTGTAGACGAGCGCGCCGGCAGCGCCGATCGAGAACGTGTGCAGGGCCGTCCATGAGCCAAGGCGGGAGAACAGCCAGAGCGAAAGCAGAAAAACAAGATCGACGGCGAGGATCAAGGCGACGGCGCCCCAGTTCCACAGAATCGGCGAGAGGAAGACGGCTGCGCCGAGAAGGAATGCGGCTGAGCCGGTGATCCAGGGAGAAGGCGCGGCGAGGGGCTTGTGGGGCGAAGCAGACGCCGGGAGCGTGGCGGACGGCGGGAGGAGGAAGGCGGCGATGGCGAAGACGACGACGAGCAGAGCGGATGAGAGAAACTGCGTGGTGGAGGCGCGGAACGGGTCGTGATGGAACGTGTAATAGGTGTTGTAGACGATGCCGATGGCGAAGAGTGCGGCGGCGACATAGAGGCCAACGTTGCCCAGCCAGGGCGTGAAGGCGCGCGAAGGATAGAGGCCGTCTGGTGAAGGGAAGAGGCCTTCGACGAGTGCGATGGAGACGCCGATGCTCCAGAATGGGTGGACGTTGAGCATGAAGAGGGTCCACCAGGCGCCGATGCCGAGCGAGGGAATCCAGGCGTGGGAGAGGAGGTGCGCGTGCAGCCCGTAGATATCGGGGTTGAAGAGGGTTTGCGTGGTGAAGGCCTCCTCGATGATTGCGTAGGCGACGCCGAGGAGAAGGATGGTGGGCCAGCCGCGGCCGGAACGGCGGGTGAGCTCGCGGATGAGGAGCGCGCCGCCGCCGTACATGGGCGCGAGGACGATGACCAGGGCGAGCCAGGTGACGGGAAAATCTCCGAGGAGGAATTCGGCGACGAGGGGCGCGATGAAAAAGAGCGTGACGGCGGCGAGGATGGAACGTTGCGGATGGGACATGGAGTCTCTTTCTGGGGCAACGGAGATTCAAGCGAATGTGTGCCGAAAAGGCAAATTCCGCTTAGGACGGATCGAGTTCGTACAGGGCTCGAAGGCTAGGAAGATGCGCGCGCATTTTGTGGCTGATTGCCCGCCCCAAGAATTTTGTTACTGAATCGAAGCGCTCCAAGGAGGCGGCTCTGTGGTCGAGATCGAGACCGAAGCTGGCCAGAAGCTTGTCTTGTTGCTCCCGCGGCCAGTTGGGGCGATCGTTCCATGCGTCGATATTGCCGGCTCTGACTGCCTCGTTGCCGCCATGGGCGGTTTCCGCCAGCTGCAGCCACTGCCTGGTGAGAGCCTGAGCAGACTCGCTCGCGGGGTCCAGATCAATGTCCGCTTCGATCTCGGCGAAGAGTTGCCGCCACGCCTTTATATGCTTCTGCCGGACTTCAAGAGGCGTTTCGTGGACGATACGTTCCTTATCGAGCCAGGCTTGATCGGTGTAATACTTCCGCATGAAGTTCTCTTGTGGTTGCATGTCGATCACCTCAATAATTTTTCGAAGAATGGATACATCGGTTGTTTGGCCTGATTGAATGACCTTTTCCGCTGCTTCAATGGCAACGACGGCGCGATCGATCAGCCTTCGCTTTTCGGCTAGAGCTTCACGTTGCATATGCAGGGAGTCGACGAGCGTCAGCGGTCCGTGTTTCAGGAGCAGCTTGATCTCCTGAAGCGGGATACCCAGGAACTTCAGAGCGGCAATCTGTTCCAGGCGTTCCAGGTCTTCCGGACGGTAGAGGCGAAAACCGGAGTTTCCGCGCTGCGGTTTGAGCAAACCAATGCGATCGTAGTGGTGCAACGCTCGAACGGTTACTCCTGCCAATTTCGCGAATTCGCCAATCCGGTAGCTGCTGTTCATCGCTCTGGAGACTATAGTCGGGCCTGACGCAGGGTCAAGGTCAAGCGGAGAATTGGCTGTTCAACCGGTTAAAACCTGGCGGGAGGGCGCCTGGGGAGATCCGGGGTCAGGGACTGAGGGACTGAGGGACTTGCTTCATGCGCCCCTACGGGGCTGGGGTCTTCTTATAGAACTGTCCCCCGGATTGCGTGCACCCTGCGCACTTCATCCGGGGCTAACTTCCTTTGCCCCTACGGGGCATTCAGGGTCGTGGAACGGGGATTGGGGCAGATGTTTGGGAACTAATTGGGGGGTTCAGGCGTAAGAGCTTCAAAAGGGCGGCCAGGATGACCAGCGATTTGAGAATTGCGCTACGGCAGTTGAGGAAGTCCCCCGGATTTGCGGTAACGGCGATATTGACGCTGGCGCTGGGGATTGGGGCGAACGCGGTGGTGTTCAGCGTGCTGAACGCGCTGGTGCTGCGGCCGGTGAATGTGCCGAATGCGCAAAACCTATACATGGTGCAGCGATTTCAGTTTCCATCGCAGTCGTATCCCGATTACCTGGATCTGCGGGACCGGAACCGGACCTTCGAGAGCCTGGTGACATACGACATCGCGGGCCCGGTGGGGGTGGATACAGGAGGGAATGCTTCAACTGCATGGCCGTACCTGGCGAGTGGAAACTACTTCGACGTGCTGGGGATTCAGCCTTACATGGGGCGGTTTTTTCACGCTGCGGATGAGCATGGGATGAACAGCGCTCCGTATGCGGTGCTGAGTTACGCGTACTGGCACGGGCATTTTCACGGCGACGCGGGGGTGGTGGGGCGGACGGTGCAATTGAACAAGCACCAGTTCACCATTATTGGGGTGGCTCCGCCGGAGTTTCGCGGGACGGAGCTGTTTTTTTCGCCGGCGATGTGGGTTCCGATTGTCGAGAAGCCGACCCTGCAGGACGACAATTCCATACAGTATCGCGGCAACCACTCGGAGTTTGTGATGGGCCGGTTGAGGCCGGGGGTGACGCCGGCGCAGGCTACGGCTGACCTGAATGCTCTTGCGAGCTGGCTATCGAAGACGTATCCGGGAGACGACGATGGGCTGAAGTTCACGCTGGCGCGGCCGGGCCTGGTGGGCGACATGCTGGGAGGACCGGCGCGGGCGTTCATGGCGGGGCTGATGCTGCTGGCGGGACTGATTCTGCTGGCGGCGTGCGCGAACCTGGGCAGCCTGTTTGCGGCGCGGACGGCGGATCGCGCGAAGGAGACTGCGCTGCGGTTGGCGCTGGGATCGCGGCGGGGAATGATTCTGCGGCAGATGCTGACGGAGTCGGTGCTGGTGTCTCTGATTGGGGGCGCGCTGGGGCTGGCGGGTGGAGTGGGGATATTGCATGTGCTGAGCGCGTGGCAGCCGATTCCGGATGTTCCGATCAACGTGCCGGTGAATCCGAATGCAGGGACGTATTTAGTGGCGCTAACGCTGGCGTTGGCGAGCGGGTTGCTGTTCGGGATTATGCCGGTGCGGCAGGTGATGCGGGCCGATCCGTGGCAGGTGATTCGGACGGGAGCGGCAGGTGTTGGCGGGCTGCGGCGATTCACGCTGCGGGATATTTTGCTGTCGGTGCAGATTGCGATTTGCGCGGTGCTGGTGACGTCATCGCTGGTGGCGGTGCGGGGGCTGGCGCGGTCGCTGCACAGCAATTTTGGATTTGTGCCGCAGAACGCGACGCTTGTAGAGACCGACCTGCATATGGCTGGGTACACCGGCGAACGGGTGCCGCAGATGCAGCGGCGGATGCTGGATGCGGCTTCGGCCATTCCAGGCGTGACGGCCGCGGGCTGCATATCGAACCTGCCATTGAGCCTGGGCGGCGGCGACTCGAATGTGTACAGCGACAGCACGACCGATTACCGGCCCACCAATGCGGCCGCGGACGCCATGAACTACGACATTTCTTCGCGGTACCTGGAAGCTGCGGGCACGAGACTGATAGCAGGAAGGAATCTGACGCCGGACGACGACAGCAAGGCGCCGAAGGTGGCGCTGGTGAACCGGGAGTTTGCGGTGAAGGTTTTCGGATCGGTGCAGAAAGCCATTGGCGGGCATTTCAAGTACTGGAGCGGAACGCGGGCGGAAGTGGTGGGGGTGGTGGAAGACGGGAGATACCGGACGCTGACGGAGGATCAGCAGCCCGCGATGTTTTTCTCGTTTCTGCAGCAACAGGAGAGCGGAACGTGGCTGGTGGTGCGGTCGGGGCGGGACAGCCAAGAGATTTCAAGGGCGCTGGAGCAGACACTGCACGGGCTGGACTCGGGACTGCCTCTCGCGGTGAGGGCGTGGAACCAGGAGATGAGCTCGGCGCTGTTTGCGGCACGGGTGGCGACGGTGGCGCTGGGTGTGCTGGGCTTGCTGGGGGCGATGCTGGCGGTGACGGGAATCTTTGGGATGGCGTCGTACACGGTGAGCAAACGGCTGCGCGAATTGGGAATTCGGATGGCTCTGGGGGCGCGGCGGAGGGAAGTGCTGCGGGCGGCGCTGGGGCGGTCGTTTGTGCTGCTGTCGGTGGGTTCCGTCGCGGGATTGGCGGGCGGCGTTTTCCTCAGCAAGGTGTTGTCGTCCATCGTGTACCAGGCGGTGCCCAAGGACCCGGTGGTGTTGGGCGGGGTGGTGTTGACGATGCTGGCGCTGGGGCTGGCGGCTGCGTGGATTCCGGCGCAAAAGGCGCTTGGGGTGGATCCGATGATCCTGCTGCGGGAAGAGTGAGGGGACAGGGAACGAGGGAATAGGGAATAGGGGAACGAGTGAAGAAGTGAATAAGTGAATAAGTGAGCGGGGAATAGGGAATGGGAGGCCATCGACCTCATTTCTCATCTACCCAGGCATGAACATTTGCGGCGATGTTCTTGAATTTTTTCTTGAGCCAGTGAGTCTTCAGGTCGAATATGTAGATGTCGTTCGTCTGCTCATCCGGGTCATGGACCCTGGTGATCGGGAGTTTTCTTGAATCGGGAGACCAAACGGGTTCCCTCCGGAAACTGAGGCAAGGCTCCTGCGCCCCTACGGGGCTGGGATCATTTGATGGGGCTGTTCCCCGGATTGCGTGCGCGGGGCGCACTCCATCCGGGGCTAACTTCCTTTGCCCCTCCGGGGCATTTCGGCGGTGTCGCCGATGGGGCTGAGGGCATGTCCTTTCAGAACATCTTTGTCGCTGGGGCCGAAGGAGTGCCCCTTCAGAACATCTTTGTCGATGGGGCTGAGGGCGTGCCTTTTCAGAACATCTTTGTCGATGGGGCCGAAGGAGTGCGTCTCAAAACAACTGGCGTTCAGAGGAATAGCTTAACTGCGGAGTGCCTAATGAACGCGGATGGAGCCGGAGCCGGTTTCAACTCTTACTGTGGGTCCGCCGCCGGCGATTTTGCCTGAGAGGTGGTGCTTGCTCTCGTTGTCCTGGCCGGCAATTTCGCGGTCGCAGTGGACGCCGCCGGAGCCGGTGGAGGCGTCGAGGGTGAAGGGTGCGCTGCCGGTCCACAGCTCTACGCTGCCGGACCCAGTCTGGAGATGCCAGGGGCCGGCGGGCGTTCCTTCCGCTTTGATGCTGCCCGATCCTGTTTCTGCCTTGAGCACTCCATGGATGTTGTGGAGCTCGATCGATCCGGAACCTGTCTCTGCCTTGACGCCACCCTGGCCGATCAGATCGGCATAGATGCTGCCTGAGCCGGTGCCGGCTGAGAAGCCTCCCTGGAGGCCGGTGGCATGAATACCGCCCGAGCCGGTGTTCAGCTTTGCGTTGACGCCCACGCCGTCGTCGGTGATGCTGCCCGAGCCGGAGGCCGCGTCAAGGAACGAATTGGCCGGCGCCTGAATCTCGTAATCGATGCTGATGTTGTGGAATAGGTTCTGGTGGCGGGCTCCGATGCGCACGATGTTTCCGGTCTGCTCGATGGGCGGATGCGCGGCGATTTCGCTGACCTGCTGGTCGTTTGCTCCCCAACCGGAGCGCACGCGGCCAAAGATATGCAGATGGCCGACGGGGCCCTGGGTGAGGTGAATGGATCCCGATCCGGTTGCCACGTTGAGCTCCACCTGCCCGGTTACGGTGAGATCGCGTACGAAGGTGGCCTCAGTTGCCCGCGCCGGAATGGCGATTGCCAGAGCCAACATTCCCGTTGCCAATGTCAAAAGCAGTTGCCGCATCCCATGCCTCATTTCGTCGGTACCATTCACAAGATACGCCGGTTGGCTGGTTGCGGTTCCAGGAAATCTGGTTGGGGCGGAGGATCACGGGGGCTTCCGGGGCTGAAGCCCGGTCTTTATTTGGGCGGCGATATGGGGTTGAACAGGGAGCGGAAAAAGGGCTGATTTTGAACCAAGGCCGGACGAGCATCGCGCAGGGGTGAAGCCCGTCCTTTTTCTTTGAGGCATTTGCGGCAGTCAGTCAGGGCTGAAGCCCTGACCTACCAGCCCTGACCTACCAGTCGTGACCTACCAGTCGTGCCCCAAAAAAGAAACAAGTTCGTCAATTGTTGAGAAATGAGTACGGGCCCCCAGGTTCATGCCGACCCACCCATCGGACAAAAACAGAGACGTCCGATGGATGGGGCACAGTTTCATTCCCCGTGGGTCGGCTTTGCCGGTGGAGGACTGTTACAGAGCATCGTTTTTCCGCAGGCTGTGAAGCCCAAAAAGAAACAAGTTCGTCAGTTGTTGAGAAATGAGTACGGGCCCCCAGGTTCATGCCGACCCACCCATCGGACAAAAACAAAGACGTCCGATGGATGGGGCACAGTTTCATTCCCCGTGGGTCGGCTTTGCCGGTGGAGGACTGTTACAGAGCATCGTTTTTCCGCAGGCTGTGAAGCCCTAAAAAGAAACAAGTTTGTAAGTTGTTGAGAAATGAGTACGGGCCTCCAGGTTCATGCCGACCCACCCATCGGACAAAAACAAAGACGTCCGATGGATGGGGCACAGTTTCATTCCCCGTGGGTCGGCTTTGCCGGTGGAGGGATGTTACAAAGGGTGGTTTGGCGCCGTAGTTCACGGCGCCTGAGCCCGGAGGTGCTATTCTCTCCCCGAGATGCACGGACTTACGCTGTTCAAATCATTTGCTGTGGCGATGTTGATCCTGGCCAACGCATTTTTTGTGGCGGCGGAGTTCGCGCTGGTGTCGATACGGGAGACGCGGATCGAGCAGCTTCTGGAGGCGCAGGTGCCGGGAGCGCGCGCGGTGCGGCGATTGCAGCGCGGGCTTGAGGACCTGCTTCCCGCGGTGCAACTGGGGGTGACGCTGTGCTCCCTGGCGCTGGGATGGCTGGGTGAGCCGCTGGCGGCATCGATTTTGCAGCCGTGGTTTGGCATGCTGCCTCACTCCCAGATTTACGGGCACATTGCCGCGGTGGTTCTGGGATTTGCGCTGATCACTTATTTTCACGTGGTGGTGGGGGAGCTGGTGCCGAAGTCGCTGGCGTTGCGTCGGGCGGAGGCGCTGGCGGTGGCGGTGGCGCCGCCGATGCTGGTATTCATGGCGGTGGTGCGGCCGGCGGTGCGGCTGCTGCGGGGCTCGGCGGCGGCGGTGCTGCGGGGATTTGACATTCCCATGACGGAGCGGGCGGCGGTGCACTCGGCCGAGGAGCTGAAGCTGATTGCCACGGCGGCTCGGCGGCTGGGGCTGCTGCCGCAGTTTCAGGAGACGCTGATCCACCGGGCGCTGGAGCTGGACGACGTTCCGGTGCGGGAGATCATGACGCCGCGGCAAAAGATTTTCTCGCTGCCCTCGAACATGAGCCTGGAAGAAGCGTGCGCAAAGGTGATTGCGCGGCACCACTCGCGGGTTCCGGTATACGACGAGACGCGCGGCCCGGAACACATTGTGGGAGTGGTCTACTCGCGGGATCTTGCGCGGCTGCTGTTTTTCCGGACCACGGGGGCTTCGCAGAACACGGCGCAGATCGAGCTGCGACTGGCGCAGATCATGCGCGAGGTTCTGGTGGTTCCGGAGACAAAATCGGTGCTTGATCTGATTCGCGAGTTCCAACTACGGCGGCGGCACCTGGCGGTTGCCGTGGACGAATACGGATCGATTGTGGGGCTGGTGACGGCCGAGGACGCGGTGGAACAACTGACGGGCGAGTTTGAAGACGAGTTCGATTCGCCTTCGCTGCCGGTGCTGACGACTGCGGGCGGAGCGGTGGTGATGGACGGAGGGGTGAATCTGCGCGACCTGGAGACGCAGATGCACTGGAAGCTTCCGCGCGACGGCGGGGTGGAAACCCTAGCCGGATTTTTTCTGTTTCGCATGGGGCACATTCCGCGGCCGGGCGAACAAGTAGTGTTTGAAGACCGCCGGTTGACGGTGGTGGAGATGGACGCGCGGCGGATTGCGAAGATCCGCGTGGAGCCGGTGAATCGCGAGCCGGCGGAGTCGCAGTAACCGGCAATACCTACTGCGAAGCGGCGGCGGATGCAGACGGTTGCCTGGTGAACTCGAAGGTGCAGGGACGGCCTTCGATGCCGAGTCCTTCGTCCCTGGTTCCCGTGCCAGTGGCGTCTTTGAATTGAGCCTTGATGTTGTAGCTATAGTCCGCGCCTTGGTGGGCGAGAACTCCGCGGGCGTATTGCCGTGAGGCGACGATGCCATTGGCGGAGAGTTTGGCACTGCCGTCTTCAGCAAGTGCGCCTTCGATGAGCAGGTAGCCGGGCTGTCCCGCGACGCCGTGTTCTCCACGCAGGTTGTTGTTCTGGATAACGCTCGTGAACTGCCAGGTGTAGGCGTCGGTCTTGCCTTTTGCCGGGCAGGTGAGCCTGGTGAGCCAGTTGCCGTCGAAACGTTGCACTCCGAACGAGGCTGCCGGCAAAAGAATAAGGGCGCTAACGACCAGGAGCCGAATCTTGCGCATTCCATTCCCCTCCTGGGGCAGGAATGTTAGCACAGAGGGGGCTTTTGATTCGGTGATGGAGCCGGGGCGAATGCCGTGGAGGCTCCACTCATTTTTCAATGCATTGTGAAACCTCGTGGTGAGATTTTGAATTGCACGCCAGGTTTCCCGGCGTGGCACTTTCCATATGGAACCCGCGTTTCAGGAAAGTGTTGCACTGTTTGCGCATGCGGTGAGGATGGTGGCGGCCTTCAAGGTGTATTGTTCCGGTAACGAGACTCGCTGCTGGGAATCGGGCAGCAAGGAGAAAGACGGATGAAGGACAAGGCGAAGATGAACCAGAGGGTTCAAGCGAAGGGAATCAAAGTGGAGGGCCGTTCGAAGGGTGGCGCGGTTCCGCTGCAACTGGGGAAGGACTGCGACTACGAGCGCGAGCTGCGCCGCCTTCAGGTGGAACTGGTGAAGCTGCAGGAGTGGATTCGGCACAAGGGGCTGCGCGTGGTGGTGCTGTTTGAGGGGCGCGACGCGGCGGGCAAGGGCGGGGCGATCAAGCGGATTACGGAGAGCCTGAACCCGCGCATCTGCAGAGTGGTGGCGTTGGGCACGCCCACAGAGCGGGAGAAGAGCCAGTGGTACTTTCAGCGGTACGTTCCGCATCTTCCCGCGGGCGGGGAAATGGTTCTGTTCGACCGGAGCTGGTACAACAGGGCGGGCGTGGAGCGGGTGATGGGATTCTGCACGGAGGCGCAGTATCTCGAATTCATGCAGAGCTGCCCGGAGTTTGAGCGGATGCTGGTGCGGTCGGGAGTTCTGCTGATCAAGTACTGGTTCTCAGTGAGCGACGAGGAGCAGGAGCGGCGTTTTCAGGACCGGATGGACAAGCCGACCAAGCGCTGGAAGCTGAGCCCGATGGACCTGGAATCGCGCAAGCACTGGGCGGATTATTCGCGGGCCAAGGACGAGATGTTTGCCCTGACCGACACCAAGCATGCGCCCTGGTACGTGGTGAACGCCGAGGACAAGCAAGCGGCGCGGCTGAACGTGATCCGGCACGTGCTCTCGATGATTCCGTACAACGATCTGACACCGGAGCCGCTGAAGCTGCCGAAGCTGGAGAAGACGAAGTACGTACGGCCGCCGATTCAGGAGCAGAATTTTATTCCGGAGGTGTATCGGTAGGGCAGGGAACGAGGGAAAAGGGAATAGAGAGTAGGCGGACTTTAGCTGGCTTGCGGATTGATGTCGAGGCAGATGATTTTGGGTTCCAATTCTCCACTGGCGGTTACTGAGAGCAGGCACACGGATATCGGTAACTCGAAGCGGCGGGGGCTGCAGGAGCCGGGGTTGAAGTAGAGCACGGCTTTTTGCCGTGGATAGGCGCTCGGATACTGGGTGAGTTTCGCGGCGCTACTCACCAACTCCAGGTGTAGCCAATTCCGGTGGTGGTGTACCAGGGGACGGTGGGGATTTTGTTGTAGCTCTCCTGAATCCAGATGCCGTTGTGGTCGTTGAAGTGGATGGCTGCGCCGAGGGCTTCGCCGTCGTAGAACCTGTTCTCGACATGCGCGTTGCCAGTGAAGCTGGTGAGGCCGGCCTGCACCCAGGTGTATCCGGTTATCAGCTTGGTTTTGGGAATGGCGAAGTTTTTCATCACGCCCAGCGCCTCAGTGTGCGAGCCGAAGGCGGTGTGGAAGAATCCATGGGAGCCGGCATTCTCATAGGTGTAGGTAAATGTCAGCTCGTCGCCGACGGGATCCTTTTTGAGGAAGGCGAAGGTGTGGCCGATGCCGATGTTGAGATTGGCGCGGGGCACCAAGCCTGGGCGGTCGAAGTCAGAGCCCGGCATGACGAAAAAGTCGGTTGAGGTGCCGGAGTCGGCGGGCGGCGGTGCGGGGGTTGTGGTTTGCGCAGTTGTGCAGACTGCGGAGATCAAGAGGAGGGCGCAAAGCTGCAATCCACAGCGAAGGACTGCGCGGGAGGCCATTTTTTGGGGCTCCTGGATCGAGGCGGTCGATGTGTCCGAAGGGATCGGGGGATCGAACGTCTGCGTAACGCGCGCCGAAGCGGCGTCCTGAAACAATTTCACCATCGCGGGCGTAAACGAAGCATGAATGACGGAGCGCTGATTACCGAAATGCGGGACGTCTATAGTCCGCCGGATCGGAATCAAGAGATGTGCGGCAACTGGACGATCTCCGGCTGGAGATCTCCGTCCGCGCTGACCGTGAGCAGGCCTACCGTTACCGGGAGCTCGAAGCGGCGGGGGCCGCAGGAGCCGGGGTTGAAATAGAGGACTCCTTTTTTGGTGAAGAAATTCGGGACGTGGGTGTGGCCGTGCAGGACGGCGGCGAATTTACCGGCGGCGGGATCGAGGTGGAGGGTCTTGAGGTCGTGGAGCATGTAGACGTAACGGCCTTCGATTAGAACTACTTCGGTTTCGGGGAGGGTGGCGCAGGGGCCGTCGCGGTCTACGTTGCCGCGGACGGCGGTGACTGGCGCGATCTTGTTGAGCTCGTCGAGGATGGAGAGCTTGCCTACATCGCCGAGGTGGAGGATGCGGTCTGCGCCGGCGAGGGCTGGAGCGACTTCGGGGCGCAGGAGGCCGTGGGTGTCACTGATTATGCCGAGTTTCATGACTCTTTCAGGATGACAGATTTCTGCGCGGGGCCGGGATGCGCGGGTCGGGAGACCCGCGCTACAGCCGGCCGGGAGGCCGGCGCTACAACCCAAGTTCCAGTTGCGTCCTCTGCGCATGGCCGGCGCTCCGCTAGAATTGCTCCTAGCGATCGTCTATTCAAGAAGGTGAAGCAGGGCAAGAGGCAAAAAACAGGGTGCCCGAAGATTGCAATGAAGGAATTATCCCGAATCAACGAAACCCACGCTCGAACAAACTGGCGGCACGCGGTTGCAGCCTATACTGAACCGCGCGTGCTGCAGGTACTTGCACTGGGATTTTCCAGTGGCCTGCCGCTCCTGCTGACTTACTCAACTCTTTCGGCATGGCTTGCGACAGGCGGCGTGCGGCGCGCAGCGATCGGCACTTTCGCCCTGGTTGGCACGCCCTACGCACTCAAGTTTCTCTGGTCGCCGCTGATCGATCGCGTACCTCCGCCACTGCCTTTGGGACGACGGCGCGGTTGGGGAATCACTATCCAGATTCTTCTGATCGGCGCAATTCTCGGTCTGGGACTGTGCAATCCCAAGCACAACTTGCCTCTGATGGCCGCCTTGTCGGTTCTTGTCGCATTTCTATCCGCGAGCCAGGATATCGTGATCGACGCCTGGCGGGTGGAGAGCCTGAATAGAGATCAGCAGGCTCCCGGAGCAGCCATGATTCAGGCCGGCTACCGGATCGGCATGCTGGTTTCCGGGGCAGGCGGCCTGTTGATCGCAGCGTACGCAGGGTGGTTCGCGGCCTATGCCACAATGGCCGCGCTGCTCGGTGTGGGACTATTGGTGTTTTTGCTGGGTCCTGAACCGAAGATCTCAGCGGAAATTTCATATGCTGCGGGATCGGGATGGCATACGATTCGCCACGCGTTTTCGACCGCCGTGATCGGTCCTTTTCGCGATTTCATGCAGCGGCCGCTTTGGCCCGTCATCCTGATCGCCATTTTTGGATACAAGCTGGGTGAGGCAATGGCGGGAGTGATGTCAACGCCACTCTATATATCGCTGGGGTTTTCGCTCCCTGAGATCGCCGCCGCTTCGAAAGTCTTCGGATTTTTCTCGATTGTGGCGGGGGCTCTAATAGGCGCTGTCGTGACGACCCGGTTCGGAATCCGCCGCTCGCTGATTCTCTGTGGTATTTTGCAGTCAATTGGGAACCTGTTTTTTGTTCTGCAGGCTGTAGGCGGGCATCGGATCGGCTATCTTGCTTTATGCGTGACGGCCGAAAATCTCACGGGTGGAATGGCCGGGACCGCGCTGGTGACTTATCTTTCCAGTCTATGCTCGCCCGCTTTTACGGCGACTCAGTACGCGCTGCTTTCCTCGCTTACTTTGCTCGGCCGCACCGTGGTGGCCTCCTCAGGAGGAGTATTGTCGGAGAAGTTCGGCTGGGTACGATTCTTCCTGCTTACATGTGTCGTCACATTGCCTGCCATTATTTTGTTCATCTGGATCGGACCGCGCGACGATTTCGGGAATAACCGACTCAAACCAGCCCTCAAGAACACGGATGGCAGGCCAGAAGATCCGACTCCGGCTTAGAAGCTCAAGACAGCCCCATAATCTTCCGCGTCCGCGGGGCAACGTGGTCGCGCAGGGCATAGCCCAGTCTCTGGGATAACCGGCCAGGCCGCCAATCGCCAAGCCCTGCGCCACAGATTTGATCCGGGAAAAAGCATTGGCATTGCCAGAATACAGCGACGGATGCGCTGCTTTGGGGTTTAATCAAACCATGAAGATCCTGGCACGAGCTTTGTTGGTGACGCTGTGGGTGGCAGCGTGTGTTGGCGCGCCTGTGCTGGCGCAGGCGGGGATGGCGCAACAGAAGGGGGGCGCGCCCAACGTTGGAGACGCCTCAGAGCGGCTGTTTGCGCTGGCCAATCGGGAACGGGCACAGGCCGGGGTTGCGCAGCTGCAGTGGGATTCATCACTGGCGGCCGCGGCGCTCGAACACTGCCGGCGGATGGCGATGGAGGGGCCGATTTCACACCAATATAACGGCGAACCCGATGTGGCCGCGCGCGTGGCCCGAGCGGGTGGGCACTTCGGCGTTATCGAAGAGAATGTGGCTGCCGGGCCGTCGGCCGATTATCTGCACTACGAATGGATGCACTCCCCGCATCACCGGGAGAATCTGCTCAGCAAGGATGTGGACCTGGTGGGCATTGCCGTGGTGGCGAGTGGCAACACGCTCTATGCGGTGACCGACTTCGCGCGCGGCGTGCCGGTGCTGACCGCGGAGGAGGTTGAAGCGCGCGTGGCGGATTTCATTCGCCCCAGCGGCGTGACCATTCTCGATGGGGCGCAGGCGCGCGCGGCGTGCGCGGCCAATTCGGGCGTGCCGCGGGCGACCAATGGCCTGCAGCCGTTGTTTGTGATGCGCTGGCAGGACTCGTTCCTCGCGCGGCTGCCGCAGGTGCTGATCGATCGGCTGGCATCGGGCAAATACCGGCAGGCCTCGGTGGGCAGTTGTCCGGCACAGGGCGGTGGAGGGTCGTTTACGGCTTATCGCGTTGCGGTTTTGTTGTATTGAGATTTTTTGCGGGGGGGATAGAGACAACGCGCGAGGGGCAGGCATTGTGTGACGGATCAGGGAGGCAAGGCGAATAAGGGAAAGGGTCTTGCCTCAGAGGTCAAAACCCCAAATTCTGTGGGGTTCAAAATGTCGGGGCTGAAGTGAGTGTGTGAGAACGTTCTTTCGGTGCTTGAGAAAAGCCCGTTTTTACTCAAAGGCTGCAAGTTAGCGCCCGCTTCGCGGGCATGGCAAGTTAGCAAGTTGGCGCAGGAACGAGTTCTCACGCAGGCACTGAAGCCCTGACCTACCAGTCGTGCGCTTTCAAAACAGCCGGCCTGATCATTCGGCAATTTTCACCGCGCGAGTGCTCAGCCGAAGGCCTGGTAATCTCTCCAGAAATCGGGCCAGGGTTGGCGGGGTGGGCCGCAGACAAAGATGTCGGGGTGATACTCGCTCTCTTCGTTTTTGACGCCTTGCGAGTTGCCGTTGTGGCCGGCGAGGCGGCAGTTGGTGAAGGCGCGATCGGCACGTTCTCGAGAGAATCCCACGACGATGAGCGTGGAAGGCGGCTGGGCGGGGTAGCTGCGCAGCCAGGCCGAGTTGGTAAGGCTGATGGGCGGCGGCAACTGGTAGGCGGGGCCGAGGATTTCGATTGCACCCTGTTCGCCGTAGTTGCCCACCAGCACGGCTACGTCGGGACGCTGATCCGGAGGCAGGGAATCGCGGATAGCGGCGACGGCCTTGACGAGGTCGTTCCAGCCGAACTCCTCGCGCAGGTCGCCATTGCGCTGGAGGGCGAAGTCGCGGAGCGGGCCGCTGGATTGGAGGGGCAGGATAATGACGCAGGCGTAGGCTCCCGCCGCAGCGAGCGCGGCGAAGAAGACAGCGTCCCCAGTTCGCCGGCCCCAGCGAGGGAGGGAATTGGTGAAGCGCTCAGCGATGACTGCGCCCATGGCGATCAGGATTGGATAAGCGCCGGCGGTGTAGTAACCGCGGCCTTTGCTGAAGAAGAACAGGGCTACGGGGACGAGGTACATCCAGGCGAGCATGCGGTAGCGTGGGTTGCGCAAGAGGCCGACCAGTCCGGCGATGCAAAGAGGTGTTGCAGCCAGATTGACGCAAATCCAGAACTGATCTTTCACGAAGCCATTGGCGCGGCCTTCGCCGACGTCGCGGGCGTGAATGTGCTGCAAGAAGTGGTAGGAGATGAAGTGGTTGCGGACGAGCCACAGGAAGTTGGGAAAGAAGATGAGGAGAGCCAGGGCGATTCCGGCCCAGAACCAGGGGTTTTTGAGGAATCGGCGCGCGGGAGTGAGAGCTACTCCGGCGAGAACTCCGGCGATATAAAACACGATGGCGTACTTGGTGAGCAGGCCGAGGCCGACGACGGCTCCGATGGGGAGCCACCAGCGCGGATTTTCGGATTTGAGAAGGCGGATAACGAGATACGCGATGAGAATCCACCATAGGTAGTCGAATGCGGTGTACTGGAACTCGGTGCCTTCAAACAAAGAGAGCGGCGAGAGGGCAACGGCGATGGCAGCGGTGGCCTGCGCCAGGCGGGCGCCGCCAAGTTCCCGCGCCATGAGGCCGGTGACAACGATGGCCGCAGCCTGAGCGAGCACGGCGAAGAGGCGCAAGCCGACCATGGAAACGCCAAAGAGAGCGAGCAGGATGTGCTCGAGAAACGGCGTGAGGGGCGGATAGGCGACGAATCCCCAATCGAGATGGCGGGCGTCGCTGAGGAACTGAAGCTCATCGCGATGAAAGCCGTAGCGGTTGTTGGTGAGCAGATGGACGATCGCAATGGCCGCCGCGATGGCGACGAGGACTGCGTTGCCGGTCCATAGGCTGCCGCGCCGCGGGCTCCGATGCTGCGCGATGGAAGGCAATTCGTGGTTCCAATCCATGCCTGTGCACACTCTCCCGATGGAATGCTACGATTCACGGGCGGCCCCGGTTCCATCGCGGCGTTCGATGGGAGAGGGAACGCGGACCGAGGCCATTCCGGCAGCGGTTGCGGCCTGGATGCCGAGCGCGGTGTCTTCGAAGACCAGGCAATCCTCTGGCGCGATGCCGAGGCGAGCGGCGGCAACTAGAAACGCATCGGGCGCGGGCTTGCTTTTCTCGTAGTCCTCGGCGCCGACAATTGTCGAGAACTTGTCGAGCAGGCCGAGGGTAGAGAGGGACTTCAATACGGATTCGCGGCTGCTGCCTGAGACCACGGCCATGGGAATGCGGCCGTGTTCAGCCAAGACGATTTCGAGCACCTCAGGGACGGCTTTCAGATTTGGGAGCTGGGCAAAGTAGAGGCTCTCTTTGCGTTCGGCGACGGCGTCTACGGGCATGTTGAGGCCCTGCATCTGATTCAGCGTAGAGATGATCTCATGCACCGGCTTGCCGCCCCAGGTGTAGAACAGCTCTTCGTCAAATTCGCAGCCCGATTCGCCGAGCGCCTTTTTCCAGGCGATGTAGTGAAGGGGCATGGAATCGGCGATGGTGCCATCGCAATCGAACAGATAGGCGCGGAAGGCACCGTGAGGCAATATCAGCTTCATGGGTGGGGAAACTCCTTTTTGGGTCAGGATCGCAAACGAGCAGATGCTGATTTCACCTGGCCGCAACGGTTTCGGCGGGCGGCGCAGCGTAACCGCCTTCGCCGGGGCGGGTGGGCTCCATCTGCAGCGCGTTGTTGAAACGGTTGAAGTAGTTGAAGAGGCCGATGGCGCAGAGGAGTTCCACGATTTCGCCTTCAGAGTAGAAGCCGCGCAACTCGGCGAACTGGTCGCCGGAAACGGTGTGAGGGTCGCGGGTTACGGTTTCGGCGAGGCGCAGGGCGGCTTTTTCAGCGGGAGTAAAGTCGTTGCGGAGATGCCAGTCGGCCAGGTTCGCGAGCTGGTCGTCGGTCCATCCCAGGTTGCGGGCCAGAACGGTGTGGCTGGCGAGGCAGTAAGGGGTTTCGTTGACCTGGCTGGTTCTCACGATGATGAGCTCTTTGAGCTTTGTCGAAACGGTACCGGTGTTGAGAACCGCTCCGAAATGGGCCTGCATGGTCGAAAATATTTCGGGCCGATGAGCCATGACGCGGAACATGTTTGGCACGTTGCCGCGCTGTGCAAACGCCTTGTCGTAGAGCGCGGCGGTCTCCGCGCTCACCTCGTTGCGATCGAGCCTGGAAATGCGGGACATTGCGGCCCTCCCTCTATCCAGCGTATCGCATTGGCGGCAGCGGGCGGGGCGTGGAACGGTGGTCGTTTCGGTTGTACCGGGGCCGTTTAAGGGCGTCAAGGGCTTTTGACGCGTACTGCTCTCTCTGGTACCTTGGTAGAGGACAAAACAGCGCCAACCACTCCTCAGTAGCTCAATGGCAGAGCATTCGGCTGTTAACCGAAGGGTTGTAGGTTCGAGTCCTACCTGAGGAGCCAAGTTATGCCTT
>Ga0224555_1003135_pt1 | contig 17637 bp, 16 predicted proteins | sample 714S23034metaG_FD_180687 | JGI IMG/M metagenome (GOLD analysis project Ga0224555, IMG submission 180687) | Peat soil microbial communities from Stordalen Mire, Sweden - 717 S2 30-34 | ecosystem: Environmental > Terrestrial > Soil > Wetlands > Peat | place: Sweden: Norrbotten County, Stordalen...
CAGGCTAGATGTCGCGACAAGAGGGCGTGTCCCCGGGGCTAAAGCCCACATTTTCGCCGGCCTCTGATGCCCGGACTAAAGTCCGGGCCTATCTCAGAAGCAAGAAGCAACAGCAGTGCCAGCAAGAAGCAACAGCAGTGCCGATTCGTCAGACGCTACCTCGCTGCGGGGCCCAGTGGAGAGCTGCATTTAATTCGGCACATGCAACCATTTGCATTGGCTTTCCCCTGCCCTGCCGGCTGTGCTAGCTTTGCTTTTCAACGGGCCAATCTGAGAGGGAGAGCGCCATGAGCGAAACCGCGCAGTTAGTGGAGACGGATGCAAGTTACCCCATTGGCAAGTATCAGCGGCCGGAGAGCGTGTCGGTGCACCAGCGGATGGAGGCCATTGCGGCGCTGGCGGCGCTGCCGAGGATGTTGAGCGACGCGGTGAAGGGGCTGGATCGGGAGCAGCTGGACACGCCGTATCGCGAGGGCGGATGGACGGTGCGGCAGCTGGTACACCATATTGCGGACAGCCACATGAACGCTTTTCTGCGAGTGCGGCTGGCGCTGACCGAGGACTGGCCGACGATTACGCCGTACGACGAGAAGGCCTGGGCGAAGCTGCGTGACTCGGCGATGGCGCCGGCGGCTTGGTCCGTGGCGCTGGTGGAAGACCTGCACGCGCGCTGGGTGATGCTGCTGGAGTCGCTGACCGAGGAGCAGTGGCAGCGCGGCTACAAACACCCGGAGCGCGGGCCGAGCACGGTGGAGTCGACGGCGCTGCTGTATGCGTGGCACTCGCGGCACCATGTGGCGCACATTACGCGGCTGCGGGAGCGCGAGGGCTGGTGACAAGGGCGGTCCGGCGAGCGGAGTGCTAGACTTGCAGCGCCATGATGCCGACCAGAGTTCGCCCCGGCAAAGGCTCTGCCGAGCCTGAACAGACGCCTGAGCAGATTACCGTGGCGCTGGAGGCGTTCCTCGCAGAACATCCGCAGGCCGTGGTGGTGGAAGACGGCAAGGTCGTGTTCGACATGCGGACGGCGAAGTACTCGCTGGCCACTGAGCACGGGCGATGCGCGCTGCATTTGTGGGGCGAAGAGGGAAACATCGTTCGGCGAGTGAGTGGGGCAGTTGCACGCGGGGCTGCGCGCGAACGCATGTTGCGTTTGACGACCCACCGGTTTGGGCAGACGCGGCCGGGATCGCTGGAGCTTCTGGCGGACAAGGACCGGCGACCGCCGACAACCCGCGAGGCAACGCGGATGCGCTATCTGCGCACGCTGGAACGGGGGATGCTGCGCGGCGGAAACGACTGGGGCGACTGGAAGGCGGACGGCTTTCGCACCGCGATGGACCTGGAGAAGAGCTTCGGCCCGGCGTATGCGCGCGGGTCGCTGCTGCAAGGGCAACAGGCGTGGGCGGTGATCGGGGTGAATGCAGCGGAGACGCAGGCCACGGTGGACGGGATTCTGACGCTGGGCGCGCTGTGGCTGGCGCATTGCCGGGAAACCAGCGGCGACCGGCGGCCCTGGCGACAGTATCGGGGGTTGCGGGTGATTGCGCCCAAGGGCATGGCGACGCTGACGGCAGCGCGGCTGAAGTGGATGAACACGGACGCGGCGCAGTGGGAGCTGTGGGAGTTCGACGAGAAGACTGAGGAGTTGGAGCAGCGGGACCCGGCCGATTGCGGCAATCTGAGCACGCGGCTGGTCCATGCGCCGGATGAGGCGGCGGCGCGGGAGCGCTTTGCGGAGGCGGCGGGGCGGGTGATGGCGCTGGTTCCGGAGGCGATGCGCGAGGTGGTGGAGCAGCGGATACGCAGCGGCGCGGAGATGGCCTTTCTGCTGCATGGGCTGGAGTTTGCGCGAGTGCGGATGGGCTATGCGGGACAAGGCTTCAACCGGGTGCAGGAGATCAGCTTTGGCGCGGGAGCGAATGAGACTTCGCTGACGGACGGGAATGCGGGCGAGCTGAGCGAGTTGGTTGCGCGGCTGTTTGCGCGGCGCGCGGCCGGGGAAAAGGGCACACGGTCGGCGGCGCGCGATCCGCTCTATCGAATGCAGCCGGAGCGGTGGCTGGAGAGCGTGTTGCGGCGGGACGTGACGGCGATCGATGCGCATCTCGACGCGGCGCATGTGTACACGCAGGTGCCGGCGTATGCGGCGTCGGACCGCGGCATGCTGGACCTGTTGTCGGTGGACAAGGATGGGCGGCTGGCGGTGATCGAGCTGAAGGCGGACGACGATCTGCACCTGGCGCTGCAGGGACTGGACTACTGGGTACGGGTGCGCTGGCATCACCTGCAGACCGCGGATTCGGCGAGCGGGCCGAGCTTTGGGTTGGGCGAGTTCCAGCGGCATGGCTACTTTGCCGGGGTCAGGCTGGCGGAGGCGGCACCGCGGCTGTACCTGGTGGCGCCGGCGCTGCGGGTGCATCCGGCGACAGAGGTGGTGCTGCGATATTTGTCGCCGCGCGTGGAGTGGGAGCTGGTGGCACTGGGCGAGCGCTGGCGCGAACAGGTGAAGGTGGTGTGGCGGAAGCGCAGTGGGGGTTCGCAAGTTCGCTGAGCGAGCGGTGCGGAACGCGTATTTTGCGGGAGGCGGCGGGAAGCGGGATCCGACGATTGCGGGCGCGAATCGACGGCCCACCTGAAACTTGCGGCCGGGGCGGAAGCGTACCTCCATCCCACCGAATCCGATCGCGCGGCGGTGCGCCAACGAAACCCATCCCCCAGGAGGCGGGGTGGCTGCGGGCAACGGCGAGGGCGGCGGCGAGTAATCTGGTTGGAATGGAGAACTTCCGGTTGCGGGTGTTTCGGGCGGTGGCGCGGCATTTGAATTTTCGGATGGCGTCGGAGGAGTTGCTGCTGACGCAGCCGGCGGTGACGCAGCAGGTGAAGGCGCTGGAGGCGGAGTTGGGGGTGGCGCTGTTCGAGCGCGCGGGCGGTCGCGTGACGTTGACCGCGGCGGGGGAGACGCTGCTGCCGTTTGCGGAGCGGATGGCCGCGTTGGCGGATGAGGCGCGCGCAGCGGTCGTGGCGGCGACGGGCGGCACGGCGGGCAGTTTGGCGATTGGGGCATCGCAGACGATTGGGCAGTATCTGCTGCCACGGTTGATTGCGGGGTTTCTGCGGGAGTTTCCGCTGGTCGAGGTGAGCGTGATGGGCGGCAACACGCAGGCAGTGGTGGAGGCGCTGGCGGAGCACCGTGTGCAGGTGGGGCTGATCGAGGGGCCGGCGCTGCGGAGAGATGTGCAGGTCTCGGACTTTATGCAGGACCACATGGTGTGCGTGGTCCCGGCGGGGCATGAGTGGGCCGATGAAGAGATTCCGGTGGCGGCGCTGCGGGGGGCGACGGTGGTGACGCGGGAGCTGGGGTCGGGCTCGCGGCGGATTGTGGAACAGGGGTTGGAAGAGGCTGGGGTGCGGGTGCGCGAGCTGCGTGTGGGGATGACGGCTGACTCGACGGAGGGAATGTTGAGCGCGGTGGAGGCTGGGCTGGGGATCGGATTTGTGTCGCGATGGGCGGTGCGCAATCAGCTTGCGCTGGGGACGCTGCGGGTGGTGCGGGTGAAGGGGTTGAAGCTGGCGCGGATGTTTGCGATCGCGACGCTGGCGGGGCCGGAGCCGGCGGGCGCGGCGGGGGCGTTTCGGCGATTTGTGCTGGAGCGGGCGGAGCAGTTGGCGCCGCGGGCGACCGGAAGGGCGCGGACGAAGTAGAGTTCGTCCGCGGTCGTGGAACTAGATCGAGATGAGGTGGGTGCAGATGGCGGCGAGTGAGAGGCTGGCGACGATGATCCAGAGGATGACGCCCTGCAGGAAGGGGCGGACGCCGACCTGCTGCAGCGTGCGTTTGGAGAGGCTCGTGCCGATGAGGAATAGGGTTGCGGTAAGGCCGGCGCGGCCGAGATGGCTGAACGCCGCGTAGGCGGGGGCGAAGCGCGGGAGCATGGTGCTGACGACGGTCGCAAGCAGGAAGAGGAAGATAAACCAGGGGACTTTCACTTTTGCCTTGTGCGCGCCGGCGGGATGGGTTCTGGTGCGGGCGATGAAGGCTGCGGTGAGCAGCGAGACGGGAACGATCCAGAGGGCGCGAGCGAGCTTGACGGTGGTGCCGATGGCGAGGGCCTGGTTGCCGTACTTCGCGGTGGCGCCGACGACGGAGCTGGTGTCGTGGATGGCGAGCGCGGCCCAGAGGCCGAACTGGTTCTGGCTGAGATGCAGTGCGTAGCCGATGGCGGGGAAGAGCAGCAGCGCGATGGAGTTCAGCAGAAAGACGGTGCCCATGGAGACAGAGATCTCTTCTTCGCTGGCGTTTGCGATGGGCGAGATGGCGGCAATGGCGGAGCCTCCGCAGATGGCGGTGCCGGCGGTGATGAGGAACGAGGGCTTGCCGGCGACGTGGAAGAGCTTGCCGAGCAGCAGGCCAACCGCCATGACGCCGGTGATGCTGATGGCGGTATAGAGAAAGCCGGAGCGGCCGGCGTGCAGGACCTGGTGGAGATTCATGCCGAAGCCGAGAGCGATGACGGAGAGCTGCAGCAGCAGCTTGGAGAGGGAGCTGGACTCAGCGCGGTAAGGATGTGCGAAGACGAAGCCGAAGGCGATGCCGCCGACGAGGGCCACAGGCGGCGAAACGAGACCGCTGGCGGCAAGCAGAAGCCCGAGGAAGAAGACGGTCTTCGCGTCCGGGCGCCGCAGCGTGGCTCGAAGGTGGATGTTGGTTGGGATGGGCCGTGGCTCGCTTGCGGTCAGCATGGAATGTGTCTCCTGATTTACTGTCGGGGCAAGCGGGGGTGCGCGTCCAAGTAGAAGTTCTTATGAGGCATAAGCGGCGTGTTGTGCTCGAGTTGTGGATGATGGGTGGGTTGGATAGGATACTCGACGGCTTCCATGAGATGAAAACTGTTAGGGCGGCGGGGAGTAAAGTGGTGAATCGGACCGGGCCAGCGGGCCATCGAACCCAGGGCTGGTCTATTCGCAAGAGAGACAGGAGAGTTTTGATGACAACTACAACCGAGGTTTCGAAGACATTCAAGCTGGGCGGCGAGTTGAAGATTCATCGCCTGGGTTACGGGGCGATGCGCATCACCGGGAAGGGGATATGGGGCGAACCGGCGGATCGTGAGGGCGCGAAGAAGGTGCTGCGGCGGGCGGTGGAGTTGGGCGTGGACTTCATCGACACGGCGGACAGCTACGGGCCGGCGGTAAGCGAGCGGCTGATCGGAGAGGCGCTGGCGCCGTATGCGCAGGGCACGGTGGTCGCGACCAAGGCGGGACTGACGCGGCAGGGGCCCGACCTCTGGCTGCCGGTGGGGCGGCCGGAGTATCTGACGCAGCAGGTGGAGATGAGCCTGCGCTGGCTGAAGAAGGAGCGGCTCGACCTGTGGCAACTGCATCGCATCGACCCACAGGTTCCGGTGGAGGAATCGCTGGGCGCGATCAAGAAGCTGCAGAAGGAAGGCAAGATTCGGTTTGTTGGGCTGAGCGAGGTTTCGGTGGAGGAGATCAAGCAGGCGCGCAAAGTCATCGACATCGTGAGCGTGCAGAACGAGTACAACCTGGGCAATCGCAAGAGCGAGGCGGTGCTGGAGTATTGCGAGCGCGAGGGGCTGGCGTTTATTCCGTGGTTCCCAGTGGCGGCGGGCGAGTTGGCGCGGCCGGGCGGCAAGCTGGATACGCTGGCGAAGAAGCATGGGGCTTCTGTTTCTCAGTTGTCGCTCGCATGGTTGTTGCATCGCTCGCCGGTGATGCTGCCGATTCCGGGGACGTCGTCGGTGGCGCACCTGGAAGAGAACCTGAAGGCGCGCGACCTGGCACTGAGCGATGCTGAGTGGGAGGACCTGGAAGTGGCGGCGAAATAAGCCTGGGTGTGATGAGATAGACAGATGAGTCTTGAGTTGAATGCGCGGGAGACCGCGCTGGTGCTGATCGATCTGCAGCGCGCCGTTGTGTCGAGAGAGCTGAAGCCGCATACGGCAGCGGAGGTGGTGGAGCGTTCGGCGAAGCTGGCCGAGGCGGTGCGCGCGGCCGGCGGCAGCGTGATCTACGTGCATGTGCAGATCAACGAGACGGTGCAATTGCCTGCGGACCGGCCGAGGCCAAGGCCGGATGGGCAGATTCCGCCAGAGGCGTCGGAACTGGTGCCGGAGGCGGGTTTTCGCGACGGCGACGCGCTGGTGACGAAACGGCAGTGGGGCGCGTTCTACGGGACGAACCTGGAGCAGGTGCTGCGGCGGCGCGGGATCAAGACGATCATCCTCGGCGGCATTGCAACGAACATGGGCGTGGAATCAACGGCGCGGGCAGCGCACGACCAAGGCTATGCGCTGGTGTTCGCAGAGGACGCGATGTCGAGCATGAGCGCGGAGATGCACCGGTTTCCGGTGGAGAACATCTTTCCAATCATGGGGCGTGTGCGAAGCGTGGCGGAGATTATCGAAGCGCTGAGAGACTAGCGCTGTCAGCCCCAGGCAGCGGGGGCGGATTCGAGTTCGTGGTCTGGCTCGAGGGTGAACGGCTCGGCGGGCGCGTTGGCGCGGGAGTCGAAGAAGCGCTCGACTTCGGCGAGGACAGCGTTGCCGGACTTGGCTTCGAAGATGGCTTTGCGCAGGTGCGCGCCGTTGGGGACGCCGTGGGTGAACCAGGCGGCGAACTGCTTCATCTTGCCGACGGCGTCGCGGTGACGTTGATCGCGTGCGATCTGGCCGTTGGCGATGATGTTCGCGGCGCGGGCGGCTTCGGCGGCCTCTTCGAGCGCGATCTCATCGACCAGCATCTGGAAGTAGGTGCGGATCATGCGATAGCGGTCGGTGTCGGTGGGATGCGAATAGGTGCCGACGCCGGTGGCTTCCTTGCTGGCGGTGTACTGCGCAATCTGGCGGAAGATCCATGGGTTGGCGGGGGCGGCGCGGCCGATCATGACCGCGTCGCAGTGAGTGGCGTCGACCATGGCGGCGGCGTCTTCGGGGGTGCGGATGTCGCCGTTGCCGATGACGGGAATGGCGACCGCGTCCTTGCAGGCGGCGATGTACTCCCAGCGGGCCTGGCCGGTGTAGCCGTCCTCGCGGGTGCGGGCGTGCAGGGCGACGGCGTCGAGGCCGCAGTCCTGGGCGAGGCGCGCGAGGTCGACGCAGACGATGTCGTTGTCGTTCCAGCCCATGCGGAACTTGACGGTGAAGGGGATGGTGACGGCGGCGCGAACCGCGCGGAAGATGCGCTCGATGGCCGGCAGGTCGCGCAACAGGCCGGAGCCGCCATTGCAGCCAACGACGCGCTTGGCCGGGCAGCCGAGGTTCAGGTCGACGAGATCGAAGCCGGCGTCCTGGACGATGCACGCGGAGTCTGCGAGGGTGGCCGGATTCGACCCGAACAGTTGCGCCGATATCGGGTGCTCGTCGTCGTAGTAGGTGAGGTAGCGCTTGCGCTTGACCTCGCGCATACGGGAAAGACCGTCGGCGGAGGTGAACTCCGTCATGATGAGGCCGCAGCCGGATTGCTGGTTGGTGGTTGCGGCGTCGATGCCGGTCGCGTCAGAAAGCAACCGCAGGTCCTTCGACTCGGCTGCGCCTCGCTCAGGATGACAAGTCTGGTGAGTGAACTGGCTGGCGTTCTTGATGAAGCGGCGGAAGACGGTGTCGGTGACGCCGGCCATGGGGGCGAGCACGGTGGCGGGCGCGATGCGGACGCTGCCGATGGAGAAGCTGGCGGGCACGCGGCCGTGCTCGGGCATCGCGTGCTCGGCGGGCGAGTCCCACTTCTTCTGCTCGAGGGTGTAGCGCTTCTTCATCCGGTCCCAGTTTATCGGTAATGGAAAAGGCCTCCGCGCTGGCGGAGGCCTTTTGCGGTTGAACGGTTGAAGTTACTTGGTGGCTGCCGCCTTCGCGGTTTCGGCCTTGGCGGCTGCGGCGGTAGCTGCCTTGCCTGCGTCGGAGCCGGCGATCTTGCGGCGGAAGCGCTCGACGCGGCCGGCCGTGTCCACCAGCTTCTGCTTGCCGGTAAAGAACGGGTGGCAGGCAGCGCAGATTTCGACGACGATGTCGCCCTTGTTGGTAGAGCGGGTCTCGAAACGATTGCCGCAGGCGCACTTGACGTTGATGGTGGCGTACTTCGGGTGAATTCCTTCTTTGGGCATGAATCTCTCTCTTTTCGCTGAGGTGTCGCCTGCCGGCTCGCGGTTCGCTTGCAGCGGGTGTGGTCACCGTCACATCGATTTGCCTGTCGCGGAAGCCCACAGAGCCCTGTCGTTTGAAGACGTAGGGCACAATGGCTCACTTATATCCTCAGTTTACCTTGGATTCCCACATGCGGCAATTCGATTCAGGGTGGACAGGATGGGCGATACTTGGGTTGGCGGTTTCGAGAGCGGGACGGGTTGGGCACTGGGTATGGTTGAGATTTGCAGTTTGTGCGAAGGTTCGGGGCTGCGGGTGGTCGAAGAGGGTGGGCGGCAGGTGGCGCGGCCCTGCGAGTGCCGCATCCAGCGGCGCGCCGCACGCATGCTGGAGCAGGCGCGCATCCCCAAGCGCTATGAGCATTGCTCGCTGGACAATTACGTGAGCGGATTTCGCGGCGCCGATCGCACACTGGCCGCCGCGCTGATCAAAGCCAAGGGATTTGTTAAAGCTTATCCCGTGGAGACCGACGGAAAAGGACTTCTGCTGGTCGGCCAGATCGGTGTCGGTAAGACACATCTGGCCGTCGGTATTCTCCGTTTATTGGTGGAAGAGCGGGGCGCCTCCGGACTTTTCTGCGATTATCGTGAACTCTTGAAGGAGGTGCAGAACAGCTATAATCCACAGGTTGCTGCTACCGAACTGGGGATCCTTCGGCCCGTTTTCGACGCGGAAGTGCTCGTCCTGGATGAACTGGGAGCCGCTAAGCCAAGCGATTGGGTGTGGGATACCGTCGCGCACATCCTGAACTCCCGCTACAACGACCAACGGACGACCATTATTACAACAAACTATCCGAACGCGGGGGCGCTTGGCGCGACGCCGCGTCGGAAGGCAGGAAAGAGCCCTGAACAGGAGGACGCCGAGCAGGCGATGCGCGAGGAGACGCTCGGCGACCGCATCGGCGAACGCATGCGATCCAGACTTCAGGAGATGTGCGAGGTTGTGGAGATGCGCGGAGATGACTTCCGCCAGAAGGTGAAGCGCGCAGACTTCGCGAGTAGCACGAAGGAGGCCACCACGTCACTGGACCTCCAATCGGCGGCTGAGGCTCTGCTTTCTGCGGCTCAAGCGCTGCAATCTGCCGCTGAACAGGACATCCCGAGTATCAGCAGCGCGATTCAAGACGGAGCCAGGGCAATTCAGAGTGGAGCGGCGGTAGGGTCAATGCCGCGCGGCACCCGCATCGGCGAACGTCCTATCGCGACACCCGCGCTGGAGCTGGAAGACCCTCTATCGGGCCGGATTCGGCCCAGTACGAATTTGGCGGTCGCTATCCCGGAACCGAGAACCCAGACGGAAGAAGAGGAGAGTCCGATTGCTCCCCAGGTATGGGTGAACGGGGTGCCGGAGCCGATGATTACGCGGAGAGAGTCTTTCCCCGACGAACGGCTCCAGTTGCCGGATGAACCCCCGGGAGGTCGCGGCAAGAGGGATAAATCGGTGACGCCTCAACCAAAGCGTCTAGATAGCAGCCCGCGAAAAGGCTAGCGTTTACGGGGTCGCCGCGTTCGGCGGGAGCGAATGGCCCCGCACGCGCCGCGATGCGGGACGAGACGCTGGGCGACCGCATCGGCGAGCGCATGCGATCGCGACTGCAGGAGATGTGCGTGGTGGTGGAGATGCAGGGCGAGGACTTCCGCCAGAAGGTCAAGCGGGCGAGCTTCGGCTGAGTTGAATTGCTAGCGGGTGCCGGCGAAGAGGAGCAGGCATATTCCGCCCAGGCAGGTGAGCCAGTAGACGATGTCGCCGGGATGGGGGCGGCGCGGCCGGGGAGTGCCGGTGTCGGGCGGCAAGTAATTCGGGAGTTCTCCAAAACGGACGTTGCCGGCGGGCGAACGCCGGGCTGCATCTGCCCGAAGCATCTCGAAGTGGGTGAGCTGGGGCGCGAAATGCACGCGCGAGCGGACCGGATCGGGACGGCTCCAAAGTGCGGGCTGGAGTGCAGATGCGGGTGGAGCGGTGCAGGCGGCGGGATGGGCGGTCATGGGGAGGCTCCCGGTGAGAATGACCCTTTTCTGCCCATTTTCCGGGCAAATTCGGGTGACGACGATTTGAAAGTAGGCCAGGGCAGTGCGATGGGAAATGCTGCTTTCGGGTCAGCAAGCTCTTCTTTCGGGTGATGCGGCGGCGGATCTTGTTGAGAGGTATAGAATCTCCGCTTATGAGCGAACTGCAACGTCCGTCTGTCGACGCCGCACACCAGGATGGGCCGAGCGGCACGGGCAGGGAAACACCGATCTTCTCGCCCGGGCCGGAGCAGCGCGGCGGTCTTCCGCTGGCCGCTTGGGGGGTTGCCGCACTGATCGTGATCGTGGTGGTTGGAGCATTGGCGATCGCGGGCCGCAAGAAGCCGGCACCGGTGCCCAATACGCTGCAGCCCGCGGACGCGTACGCCGCCAGCCTTCCACTCTCGCAGCTTGCGATGAGCGAGGCGGCGATCCTTTCCGGAGGCAAGCTGACCTATCTGGATGGGCAAGTGCGAAACACGGGCAATCGCACGGTGAACGCGGTGACGGTGCAGGTGGTGTTCGCGAATGACGAGGACCTCGCTCCGCAGATCGATACGGTCCCGCTCACGCTGATTCGCATGAAGGAGCCTTACATCGACACCGAGCCGGTGAGCGCGGCCCCGCTGAAGCCCGGCGACGAACAGGAGTTCCGGCTCACCTTCGAGGCAGTCCCGGACAACTGGAACATGCAAATGCCCGAGGTCCGCGTGATCCACACCGGCCTGGAGCCCTAGAGCAAAATCAGAGTTTCGGTGCTGTTGGGGAATGCGTGCTGGGTGGCTTTTTCTTGAGGAAAAAGCCACTTGGCTGTATCGGTTCCGCCTTACACCAACTCTGATTTTGCTATCGCGGGACCATCGCGTCGCCGGGCAATTCCCTCAAGTAAAGAAGACAGGCGCGCTTGCGGCCATCCGGCGGGGCGGACGTAATTTTTACTGGCGCAGGGGGCAGAATTGTCCGGTTTTGCCGCACCTCCGAGCCCTGGCAGGCGACCCTGCATTGGATCGATCTGCCTGATGGTGAAAGGGTTGGGTGGGTACGTCCAGTTTTGGCCACCGGCTTGCACAATGGAGGGCAACCGGATGCCTCTGAGCAGTGGGTCAACTGCCGGGTGGTCCGCCCAGGAGATGCACAACGATGATCAATTTGGCGAAAAGTTTAGGTATTTCCACCCTGGTTTTAGGAGGAGCGATGGGAGCCACCGCACTTGCGCAGGCGCCGGCTACGGACCAGTCGGCCCCCCCAGCAGTGACCCAGACCGCTCCGAGCAACACCAGCGCTTCGGCCCAGATGAATCCGAATGATGCGGCAACCTATGCGACGGGCAAGCCGCTGGAGAACCAGTCAAACGAGGATTCTGGGGCCACATGAATCCGTTCGCGCGCAAGAAGTGGGTAAAACGCGAGGTGGATCCCATCCGCGACCGCGAGAACGAACTCGATCAGCTACAGGCGAAGAACGCCAATAACATCAAGGATGTGGACAGCCGCGCGCAGGCCGGCATCAATAACGCAATGATGGCGGCGAACAACGCGGACCAGCATGCAGCCGATGCGGCAAGCCGGGCCAATGCGGCGCAGAGCACAGCGACGACAGCTACTTCGCGCACCGACGCGCTGAACGGCACGGTGAGCGGGCTTGACCAGTATCAACCAGCAACGTCGACCGATGTTAAATTTGCAGCGGGCCGCACAGCGCTGGGGCCGCAGGGTAAGTCCACGCTGGACGACATGGCTGCAAAGCTTGCCGGCGATAAGGGCTACATCGTCGAGATCCAGGCGTACAGCCGCAGTGGGGTGCAAACCTCGCAGGCGATGGCAGACTCCGTGGCTCGTTACCTGGTGACGGAACACCAGGTGCCGCTCTATCGGATCTACCGCACTGGCCTGGGCAAAGCGCCCAAACCCGGCGAGGCGACATCCGCTTCGACGACTTCCGCGACGGCAGCTCCTGCTACGGCTTCGGCCGGAACTGAGGCGTCCGAGGCGCTTCCTATCAACGGAGTCCGCGTGACCCTGTTGCACAACAGTCTCGCGTCCCTGAGCAGTCCGGAGTCAGGTTCCAACGGGCAGCCGGCGCCGTCAACCAATCAGTAGTCCTCCCCGGGGCTAACTGGCGGAAAAACAGGCGGGAGGACCTAGAGCATTCCTCCCGCCAGCCGCCCCTAAAGTTTCGCGGGACGCAGGCTGAGAGCGCGACCGCAACAAGCTCTCCTTACCAGAGAGAACCAAGGCAGATTGGCCCCTCACTCGAGGGGCCGTTTTTTTGGTGGTGGGAGCTCGCGCTAGATCCGATTCCTTGATGGTGTGTAGCGAGGTTTTGGCGCGGGCCTTCAGCCCGCTGATTTCTCTCTTGCCAGATGTCCTGGGGCGTTGCCCCAGGCTAGGTTAGCGCGGGCCTTTGGCCTGCAACGGCCGCCTCTATAGAGATGGGGAATCCGCTCTAGACCAGGGCTTTCGAGGCTTCCTTGTCCGCGGCACGGCGTCCACCGGAGCGCCGCTCCTTTGCATAGAGATCGACGGCGATGGGAATCGCCTCTTCCTCGGACATCTGCGGGAAGTAGGCGTTGAGGAAATACTGGCCGAGCATGCGATGGGTGTTGAAGAACGTGCCATTGATGCCGATGCAGTGCTGTTGCATGCGCGCCCAGGCGTTGGGCCGGGCGTAGAGCGGGGCGATCTTGTTTTCCAGCTTGTCGTAGAGGCTGGAGGCTTCGCCCTCTTCGTCTTCGGCGTCGTCGATCGCCCAGCCGGTGAGGTCCTCCGCGCATCCCTCGATCCACCAGCCGTCGAGTACGCTGAGCGAGGGCACGCCGTTCAGCGCGGCTTTCATTCCCGACGTTCCCGAGGCCTCATACGGCCGGCGCGGCGTATTTACCCAGACGTCGACGCCCTGGGTAAGCAGCGCGGCGAGTTCCCAGTCGTAGTTTTCGAGATAGAGAATGCGGATGCCGCTGGCCTGGAGGCTGGCGGCCGACTCGAAGACATCGCGGATGAGGCCCTTGCCGGCGATGTCGGCGGGATGGGCCTTGCCGGCGAACAGGATCTGCAGGCCGCCGATCTTCTTGGCCAGCCGCGCCAGTCGCTTGGGATCGTGCAGGAGCAGGCTGGCCCGCTTGTAGGTCGCCACGCGCCGGGCAAAGCCGAGGGTCAGCATCTTGGGGTTGAACTGCTGCCCGGATCGCCGGGCAACTTCCTCGAAGAGGCGCTGCTTGCCCAGTTCGTGGCAGTTCGCGATTTTGGCCGGAGGAATTCCGTAGATCGAGCGGAAGTAGTTGTTGTCATGCCGCCACGCGGGGATCTCAGCATCCAGCAGTGCCTGCAGGGGCCGGGACAGCCAGGTCGCGGCATGGACGCCGTTGGTGATGGAGTGGACATGATAATCCGGGAACATTTGCTGCGAGACCTTGCCGTGCTGCATGCTGACGCCGTTGACGTAGCGCGAGAAGCGCAGAGCCAGATAGGTCATATTGAGGAGCCCATTATGCAGACAGCCGAAGCGCTCGATGACGTTGCCGCGCTCCTGGCCCAGGACGGCGTACATCTGGTCGACGCCGAACTGGTCGTGCCCGGCGGGCACCGGCGTGTGGGTGGTGAAGACGCAGCATTTTGCGATTGCCGCTACATCCTCTTCGGTGGCCTGTTCCAGGGGCGACCCGGCCAGACGTTCCTCCAGCAACCCGACGCCGAGCAGCGCGGCGTGGCCCTCGTTCATGTGGTAAACCTCGGGCTCGACGCCAAGCGCCCGCAGCAGGGCGACGCCGCCCAGTCCGAGCACCGTCTCCTGGCACAGGCGGTAGTAGGTGTCTCCGCCGTACAGGTAGTCGGTCAGATGCCGGTCGTAAGAATTGTTGCCTTCCACATCGGTGTCCAGCAGGAACACGGGGATCACGTGTCCGGCAGCGCCCATTACGTCGAACCGCCATGCGCAGACCGACACTTCGCGCCCCTGCATGGCGATGGGCACCACCTGCTGCGCGCTGGGGAACATGGTCTCGGGCGACCAGGGCTGGTCGGACTCCGTCTGATTCCCAGCGGCATCCAGGTTCTGGCGGAAGTATCCGCGGCGATGCACCAGCGAGACGGCGACCATGGGCGCAGCCGTGTCCGCTGCGGAGCGCAGAGTATCTCCGGCCAGCATGCCCAACCCTCCGGAATAGGTCGGAAGCGCCGAAGACAGCGCTATTTCCATGGAAAAGTACGCGATGCGGCGTGCCGCAAGATCGACGCTGGCAACATCAGGCGCGGAAGAAGGGGAGGTCGGAAAGCTCATGCGAAGATTCGATCCTTTGGAAAAGCCAGAGAGAATTCAGCGTTGCAGCAGCGCCGAGTGAATGTCCAGCGAACAGGCCCCTCGATGAAACTGTCTGGTAACGTATCGCTGCTGCAACAGTTAGATGCGCGTATTGCTCCGGTCTCCAAGCCAGATCCTCAGCGGCTGTGGATTGCCGAATACGGTGCAAAGTGGTTTGCTTTCAGAGAAAACCACACGTCTCCTATCGCGTTTGGCCGCCTGAGGGGGAAGTCCGCTTCCAGCGCCGTTCGGCCAACGCAACGGCTTCCAGTCTAACAAAAGCAGGCAGAGGACGGACCACAGGCGGCCGCGATCCTTGGGTCCAGTCCCCTGCACGTTACCGGGTATTGACACCCCAGCGAGCAAAGACCGCTCGCCGGGGACCCCGACGATGTCACCCCAGCGAGCAAAGACCGCTCGCCGGGGACCCCGACGATGTCACCCCAGCGAGCAAAGACCGCTCGCCGGGGACCCCGACGATGTCACCCCAGCGAGCAAAGACCGCTCGCCGGGAACCCCGACGATGTCACCCCAGCGAGCAAAGACCGCTCGCCGGGAACCCCGACGATGTCACCCCAGCGAGCAAAGACCGCTCGCTGGGGACCCCGACCATCCACCCCAGCGAGCAAAGACCGCTCGCCGGGGACCCCGACCATCCGGGCTTAGGTGTCCACAACGGCATTGACGGCCGCGTCCAGCCGGCGCCAGATCTCCTCTACCCAAACCAGGTGCTCCGGTTTCATCATGACCGAGCGCAGGCAGGTGACGGGAGCGTCGCCGGCTGTGGAATCGGGCCAGGTTGCCGGGGGAAAGAACCGCGCCGGCAGTGTGGCCAGCGCGAGATAGAGGTCGCGGCGGCGGGCCTCGTCGAAGATGGCCTGCGACCGGGCGGACGACTCCTCCCGCGTGCTGCCGCGGGGCGCCCAGAACAAAATGTCGAGGGCGGGCGGGGCAATAGGCGTGGCAAAGCGCGCGTCCGCGGCGAGCCTGCTGCGCATGGCCAGCGCAGCTTCGCGTCCGGCTTCGAGGCCACGGGCGAACTCGCCGCCGGAGTCGTACGGAAGCAGCCGCTGGGTTGCCCACAGCGCCACCGCCGAGGCCCCCGCACGCGAGCATTCGAGCGAGATTTGACCGAGATGCAGCTCCTTCGACGTGAAGTACGTGAACGGCGAATCGTGTTTGTAGAAGCGCCCCACCGCGGGGTCGCGGAAGAGGACGCAGCCGCAGCCGTAGGGCTGGAGGCCATGCTTGTGCGGATCGACAACCAGCGAGTCGGCGTGCGGAATGGCGTCGAAGGCGGCGCGGGTCTCGGCCCGGAGGTTGCGGGCCAGCGTGAAGTACCCGCCATACGCAGCATCTGCATGGACACGAAATCCGTAATTCTTTTGCAGCTCCACGATCCGGTCCAGCGGATCGACCGCGCCGACCGCCGTTGTTCCCAATGTGGCGACCACGGTGCCGATGTCCTGGGTTCGGAGCGCGTGCTCCAGGTCGTCGAGATCCATGCGGCCGGTGTCATCGCTGCGAATGCAGACGAAGGGCAGCCCCAGCACGCCGGAGATGCGCTGATGGGTGTAGTGGGCCTGGTCGGAGGCGGCGACTGCGCGCACTCTTCCTTGCTCGCGGTGCAGTTGACCTGCGATCCAAAGCGCTTCCAGATTGGCGAAGGTCCCGCTGCTGGCGAGGTGGCCGAGATGCTGCGGCCAGCCGAACATCTTTGCCAGTGCCGCAACTGCCTCGAACTCCATTGCCGAACTGGCGCGTCCGCCATCGAGCGCATGGTTGTTGGGATTGACCGACATCGCCATGGCGTAGGCGACGCGCGCGATGGGATGCGGCGGCTTGAGCATCTGTCCGGCGTAGAGCGGGTGCGCGTAGGGATCGTTGTCGTGCAGACGCAGGGCTGCCTCGCCGAGGATTGCCGCGGCGTCTTCGTTGAGCGGCTGCGGCTCACTGGGCGGCAGGCGGGCGAAACCGGCGTCGAGCTGCGCCTGCGCTTCGCCAAGACGTAGCAGGAACTCCTCGGTCTGCGGATCAAATTGCGCCATGGAACCTAGAGGCTCATGAAGCCGAGCTTGATGGCCAGGCCGGCGGCGACAGCGAGCGCAAAGGCCCCGACAGTCCACACACCGGCGGTACGGATGCGCTTGCGGAGCGCTTCAATCAGCAGAATCAGCACGAGCAGAGCTGCGGAGAGCAGCAGGCCGTCGAAGATAAAGATGTGCGATCCCTGCGGAGTCGTGGAGACAACGCGCATGAGATGGAACGGTGGCAGGAAGCTGAATACCGCGAACACGAGAAAGAACAGCACAAACTGGAGAACTGCGAAAATCAAGTTTTTGACCAAGAGTGGCTCCTCTGCATATGTCCCTTTGGAGGGCACTTCGATCTTAGAACCTGATGGCCCCGCGTTGCGAGGCGAAACCGGCGCGCCGGGCAGGCTGTCGAGGCGCGAATCATGGCATCGGAGTCATTTCCGCCAACGCGGCAAGGCGCCTCTCCGTGGCGGCCGCCTCGATCTCGCTGTCGACCTCGCCCCCGAGCAGCAGCATCAGTCCGCTGAGATAGAACCACGTCAGCAAAATGATGACCGCGCCCAGCGACCCGTAGATGGCCGTGTAGCTGTTGAAGAAGTGCAGGTAGGCGCGCAGGCCGATCGAGGCGAGCAGCCAGCCGATGATTCCGATTGCGCCCCCAGGAGTAAGCCATCGCCACTGCCTCTGCTTGACGTCAGGCGCCCAATAGTAGATGAGCGCGAACAGCAGAGCCAGCAGAGCGACCGCAGCCACCCAACCTAGAGTGCGGATGAGGACGGCAACAGGATCGCCAATCGCGTGATGCGCAATGTGCAGCGTGGCCAGGCGGGCGACAATATCCGCGGCCAGCAATACCCCGAGGATCGCGGTGATCAATAGCGATAGCATTGTGCTGATCAGCACGGCGGCCCCGCGCGTCTTCCAGTAGGGGCGCGTCGGTTTGATCTTGTAGACGGCGTTCATCGAGTCCTGAATTGCGGAGAAACCGGCGGATGCGGCCCATAGCGCGATGGCTAGACCAAAGGTGACCTTCCTGCCATTAGAAGCAGCGGTGATCTGGTTGAAGGTTTGGAAGACGATGCCGTAGGCCGATGGGGGTATCACCAGCGCCATATAGTGCAACAGGCGGTCATAGTT
>Ga0224555_1003137_pt1 | contig 17633 bp, 21 predicted proteins | sample 714S23034metaG_FD_180687 | JGI IMG/M metagenome (GOLD analysis project Ga0224555, IMG submission 180687) | Peat soil microbial communities from Stordalen Mire, Sweden - 717 S2 30-34 | ecosystem: Environmental > Terrestrial > Soil > Wetlands > Peat | place: Sweden: Norrbotten County, Stordalen...
TCGGGGACAGTTGTTACTTTCGTCTGCCTTGCCGGGCGAAATGGTTTGATTTCTGAGTAGCGAAGGCTTTTACTACTTGCTGTGGGGTGAACCTGGCCGCGGGGTTTGAGAAGAGCGGCTCCTATCGGGTCGGTTTCAAAATGGGAAGTCGTGGATTCGGGGCAGTACTTCGGGGTTGGATCCGAAGGGAATCTGGTGGACAAGCAGTATGTCTCAGGCGTGAGCTGCTTGCTGTGGGGTGAACCTGGCCGTCAGGTAAGGGGTGGGACCCGCCGACTGCCGACCGCTGCCGGAGGGCCAGCCGACCGACGGGTCGCATCTTCGCCGATCCCAATCCTGACGCGGCCCTTTATACTCAAGCTGCATGTCCATGACCGCTCTCATCGTCGACGACGAGGAACTCGCCCGCGAAGAGCTGAAGTACCTGCTCGACACCACCGGCAGTGTCGACGTGCTCGCCGAGGGCAAGAATGGGGTCGAAGCGGTGGACCTGATCCGCACGCATCATCCCGACGTCGTCTTCCTCGACGTGCAGATGCCTGGCCTGGATGGTTTCGCGGTCCTCAAAAAGCTGCTCGAACTCGGCAAAGGCGAGCAGCTCCCCCAGATCATCTTCGCCACGGCGTACGACCAGTACGCAGTTCGCGCCTTCGACGTCAACGCCATCGACTACCTTCTGAAGCCCTTCGACCGCGACCGCGTGCTCCAGGCTGTCGAGCGGGCACGTCTTCGCCTCCAGGAAGCCGGCCAGGGCGGCGAAGCCAAATCCGCCCCCGCCGATCTGCGCGTCGACACGCTGCTCAAACTCATCGAGCAGCATCAGGCGCCGAAACCGCACAGCGGCAAAATTGTTCTTCAGGCCGGCAGCCGGCTCCTTCTCATCGATCAGAAGGACATCTGCTACGCCTCCATCGACGAGGGCGTCATCTCGGTCGTGACGCCGACCATCGAAGGCCAGTCGAAGTGCCGGACGCTCGAGGAACTCTTCGATCTTCTCGACCCGGCCGTGTTCTGGCGAGCGCACCGGTCGTTCCTCGTCAACATCAACCACATTCGCGAGGTTGTTCCCTGGTTCAAGTCCAGCTACCAGCTGCGCATGGATGACAAGAAGCAAACCGAGGTGCCGGTGAGCCGCGCCCAAACCCGCCGCCTCCGCGAGCTCTTCAACCTGTAGCGCCGTGCATCCGGCCGCTGGTCTGCTCGCCTTCGCCGCTTCCCAACCTCTCTGCCCGCTGCCTCCCGACAAGCTCGCCCAGGCGATCGCGCTGAGCCACTGGCGGACCGCGATCTACTTTGGCGGCACCGCCTGGATCCTCCTCGCTCTCTGGATCCTCGTGCGTCTGCGCACCGGTGCAGCCGTCGCGCGCATCGCGGAATGCATCTCTCCGCGGCCCTCGGTTCAGGGATTGGTCGTGATCTCTCTGTGGGGCCTTCTTTACAGCGCGATCACCGTCCCCACCGCGATCCTCAGCCACCATGTGAGCCTGCAGTACGGCCTCTCCATCGAGCGCTGGGGTCCGTGGTGGATCGACTGGCTCAAGTCCACCGGCATCCTGCTCGGCTTAGGCGTGCTCGCCATCGGCATCCTGTACGCGATCCTGCGCCGTACGCCGCGCCGCTGGTGGATCTGGTTCTGGGCCATCACCATTCCGCTTGAGGTGGTCGCGACCTGGGCCGCGCCGCTCGTGCTCGATCCGATGTTTAACCACTTCACGCCGCTCGATCAGACGAACCCCGGGCTGGTCGATCAGCTGGAGCGCGTCGCAGCGCGTGGCGGACTTCACATCCCGCGCGACCGCATCTTCCTCATGGACGCGAGCACGCGCGTCACCGGCGCCAACGCCTACGTCACCGGACTGGGCGCGAGTAAGCGCATCGTGGTGTGGGACACGACGCTACGCATCGAGACTCCGAACGAGATTTTGTTCACGTACGGCCACGAGCAGGGGCACTACGTCCTCCATCATGTCGCCAAAGGGATCGCCTGGTCCGCGCTCGTGATCTTCGTCTTCTACTGGTTCGCCTTTCGGCTCATGCAGTGGCTGGTGCGCCGCTACGGCGCTACGCTGCGCATCGCAGCGGTCGAAAGCTGGTCGTCGCTCGGGTTCTTCCTGCTTGTCGCGTACGCGCTGAACTTCCTTGCGCAGCCGATTGCGAACACCATCAGCCGGCATATCGAGCATCAGGCCGACGTCTACGGGCAGGAAGTGATCCACGGCCTCGTGCCCAATCCGCAGGCGACGGTGGTGAGCTCCTTCTGCAGCGACGCTCTGGTCTGGCTGGACGATCCTGAGCCGAATCCGTTTGTCGAGTTCTGGACCTACAGCCACCCGTCGACGGAGCAGCGCGCCGAGTTCGCGGCACACTACGATCCGTGGCAGCCCGGACACAAGCCAACGTATCTCACGCCAGCGCGGCGTTGACGTTTTCGATGGCTTCGTCGATCTCGGCCGTGTTCTTGTAGCCGACGGTGACGGCGTCCACCTTTGCATTCTGGAAGGCGAAGCGCATGGCCCTCTGGCGGTCTTCGCGATTGAAGACGCCTTCGCCGATGAGCTTCATGCTGATGACGCCCTGACCGGCGGCGCGGGCCTGGTGGATGCGCTCGACGACTTCGGGAACGTTGCCCTGACCTGGGCCATCGGCGACGGGCGTATCCATGCGGGTGCCGTTGTGGTTGCAGCGGATCATCGCCACCTGGAGCCAGTTGAAGGTCGGGACCTGGGCGAGAGCGGGCAGACCGTGGACGGACGCGCCGCGGGCGAGGACCACTTTGCGGTCCTGAGCCTTGTCGATGGCGCCCTGCCAGCCGGTGGTTTCGTGGGGCCACGCGGGGCCGCGCTGCCAGTGGAGCAGCATCACGTCGAAGTAGTCGGAGTCGATCTGTTTGCGCAGCTCGTCGATGCGCTGGTGGGGGTCGCCGCCGTCGAAAGCAGTCACCTTGGTCATGAGCTGATAGGTGTCGCGGGGGATTCCTTTGAGCGCGATGCCGAGCATGGTGTGCATGTCGGCGTAGGAGTCGGCGGTCTCGAAGAAGCGCACGCCATTGTCATAGGCGTGCCGAACGAGGCGATTGAAGCCATCCTGGCCGAGGTTGCGCTGGACTTCTCCGCTGAAGCTGCCGGTGCCGAAGGCAAGGCGCGTGACTTTGACGCCGGATTTGCCGAGGGGGACGAGGTCAGTGGCGCGGCGGGTTTCCGCGGAGAGGGGAACGTTGCTGAGGGTGGCGGCGGCGCCGGCAGCAGCGGTGGCTTTGAGGAATTCGCGGCGGGAGTAGCGAGACATGGTGGGGCTCCTCCGATTTTGCCAGCGTAGCACGGAAGAGCAGGGAGGAGGGAGTAGGGGAACCCGTCATGGTCAGGGAGAGACAGGAGTGGCATACTGTATGCATGAAACGCACCAATCTTGTGCTCGATGCGCATTTACTGGAAGAAGCCACGAGGGTACTGGAGGCACGCACATGGTCGGCGGCCGTGAACCTGGCCCTGGCTGAGGTGCTCCGGGTTCGCAGGATTCAGCGCATCCCCTCCTTCTTTGGAGAGAACCTTTGGGCAGGCAATCTTTCTGAGATGCGCGAAGACAAAGGGCGGGTCAAACAGCAACGCCGGAGACCTGCGTGATCCTCGTAGACACGTCGGTCTGGATTGAGATGCTCAAGGGCCGGGCTGGAAAGGGGATCACCGAAGAGCAACTGCTCAATTTCGTGACATGTGGTCCGGTCGTTCAGGAGGTTCTGCAGGGGCTGCGCTCTACCCAGCGAGCTGTGGCTTTTCGGAATGCATTCCTGGCTCTGCCGGTTTTGAGCGATCCCTTGCCGGTATCGCTGTTCCTCGCGGCGGCGGATTTGTATCGAGTGGGTCGCGAAAAAGGACGGACGATTCGATCGTCGGCGGACTGCCTGATTGCCGAGGTGGCGATCAAGAATCGGGTTCCAGTGTGGCATCGCGATCGGGATTTCGACGCCATTGCGTCGTTCACCAGTCTGCAGATCTACCGGCCTGATTGATCAGGAGGCTCTCGTTCTATGACTCTGCCGACTATCGGCTCGGCTTTTTTTTGCCGGAGCCGCGACTGCGGCGATCTGGAGCTGGTTCTCGAAACAGATGGCGTTCTGGACGAGACCGGCGGGGAAGGAGTCTTCGAGGGCGCGGAGCTGGAGATCGGTGAGGCCGGGGACGGTGACGTCCACCTGGAAACTGCCGAGGTGGAGGGCACGCGAGGAGGACTGGGTCCGGACACCAACGGCGAGTCCCCTGGGGGAGAGGCCGCGCGTGGTGAGGTACTGGGCGACATACTGGCCGACGCAGCCGCCGAGGGAGGCGAGGAGCAGTTCGGCGGGGGACATGCCCTGGTCGGTAGCGCCGTCTTCGACGGGCTGGTCGAGGACCAGGCGATGATGGCGGGCCTCGGCGGTGAAGCGCGATCCTCCATTGTGGTACAGCGAGATCTCCAAAACACACTCCTGGTTTGCCAGTTGAGTTGCAAGCGGAAGGCCATCGTCAGAAGGCGCCGAAAACAGGCGTGAAGCGGGGAAAGGGCTGTCCGGTGAGGAAGTACTGTGCGCGACAAGGCACGAATGGAAGGGGCTTTGCGTGAAATGACGCAGAGAGGTGTCAGGCGCAAGGGGTCGCGGGTACACTATCAGCCTGTTCCCCAATGAAGAGCCGGAATCCGAGCGACGAAGCGGCGGCTGAGCCCCACGGGCCTCGTTCTGCCCGCCAAAAAGCAGAGAGCGGAGCACCGTTCGCGGCAGAGCCAACCGGCGTACTCCGTACGCTGGTAGACAATCTGGATGAGGCGGTCGTCGTCCTGGGACGCGAGGGGCGGCCCCAGTTTGTGAATGCCGCCGCGGAGCGGCTGTACGGTATCGATCCAAAGGGTCCGCCCATTGCGGAGTGGAGCGAGGCGTACGGGATATACCTGCCGGATTTGCAGACCCTGTGGCCGGCAGAGGATTTGCCGGGAGCGGCGGCGCTGCGTGGGCAGACCGTGGACGGCGAGCAGTTCATTCGGCCCGCAGGAGCGGTTGCAGGGTACTGGATCGGGATTCGGGCGCGGCCGCTCTTCGACGAGAACGGCAAGGTCGAGGGTGCGCTGCTGACGTGGCGCGATATCACCGAGGAAAAGAAAACGGCGGAGAGCCAGCGGAGGCTGCTGGCGATCGTGGAGAACACGCCGGATCTGGTGACCCTGACGGATGCCACGGTGAAGACCACTTACATCAATGGAGCCGGGCGGGAGCTGCTGGGTCTGGGCGAAGACGAGGACGTGAGCCGCTATCCGGTTTTCGACACGGACTTTGAGGATCAGAAAGAGAGATTCGATTCCGTGATTCTGCCGGCGCTGCTGCGCGGCGAGCCGTGGAACGGGGAGTTCCGCCTGCGGCATGCGCGCACGGGCGAGCCGGTCACGGTGGACATGCGGGCGTTCGGCGTTTTTGGGGCGTATGGGCAGTTGCTGGGATTTGCGGGGATCAGCCGGGACATCACGGCACGGCGGCAGGCGGAGGAGACGCGGCAGCGGCTGGCTTCGATTGTGGAGTTCTCGCGCGACGCGATCATCAGCGAATCGCTGGACGGGATCATCACCACGTGGAACCGCGGGGCGGAGCAGATGTTTGGCTACACCGCGGAGGAGGCGGTAGGGAAGCCGATTACGCTGCTGGTGTGGCCGGGATACGAAGAGGACATGCGCGAGCTGCTGCGCCGCGTGGGAACCGAGGACATCGTGGAGCACTACGAGACGCTGCGCCGGCACAAGGATGGACGGCGGCTGGTGGTTTCGCTGACGTTGTCGCCGGTGCGGGACAGTGCGGGGAAGCTGATCGGAATTTCGAAGATCGCGCGCGATATCACGGAGCAGAAGAGACAGGCGGAGCTGGCGGAGCGGCAGGCGCAGCTGCTGGATCAGGCCTACGAACCGATTCTGGTGCGGGATCATCGGGACCGGATCGTGTACTGGAACAAGGGAGCGGAGCGGCTGTATGGATGGACGTCGCCGGAGGCTGTGGGACGAGTGAGCCACGAGATTCTGCAGACCACATTTCCGGAGCCGCAGGAGGAGCTTGCGAGGAAGCTGGAGCGAGACGGGCACTGGGAAGGGGAGCTGATGCACCGGACCCGGAGGGGACAGCGGGTGACGGTGCTGAGCCGCTGGATCCGCGAGCTGGGCGTGGCGGAGCCGCATGTGATGGAGACGAGTGTCGACATGTCAGAGCGGCAGCAGCGGGTCGCGGCCGAAGAGGCGACGCGGCTGGAGCAGCGATTCCGGCAGCTGCTGGAGGCGGCGCCGGACGCAATTGTGGAAGTGGCGGCGGACGGGAAGATCGTGCTGATCAATCGGGTGGCTGAGGAGATGTTCGGCTATGTGCGGGACGAGCTGCTGGGGCAATCGGTGGATGTTCTGGTGCCGGACGCGATTCGGCGCATGCACTACCGGCATCGCGACGGCTATCTGGAGCAGCCGCGGACGCGGCCGATGGGGACGGGGCTGGATCTGCATGCGCGGCGGCGGGACGGGACGCTGTTCCCGGTGGAGATCAGCCTGAGCCCGATCCAGACCGAAGGCGGGATGCACGTGACGGCGGTGATCCGGGACGTGACGGAGCGGAAGCGGGCGGACAAAGAGGTGCGGCGGCTGCAGCAACAGTACACAGGGGAGCTGGAGGCGCGGAACCGGGAGGCGGAGCGGGCCAACCGGCTGAAGAGCGAGTTTCTGGCGAGCATGAGCCACGAGCTGCGGACGCCGCTGCACACCATCATCGGGTTTTCGGAACTGCTGCAGGAGGGACACGACGGCGATCTGAACGAGCGGCAGAGCCGGTTTGTGGGGCACATCCGGCGCGATTCAGAGCACCTGCTGGAGCTGATCAACGACGTGCTGGATCTGAGCAAGATCGAGGCGGGGCACCTGGTGCTGAAGAAGGAGGTTTATCCGCTGGCGCGCAGCGTGGGCGAGGCGCTGGATGCGATTCGTCCGGGCGCGGTGGCGAAGGGCATTCGCGTGGAGGAGCCAGGCGAGCGGGATGCGATGGTGGATGCGGATCCACTGCGCGTGAAGGAGATGCTCTATAACCTGCTGAGCAACGCGGTGAAGTTCACGCCCGAAGGCGGGAAGGTATGGGTGGAGATTCAGGAAGATGCGGGCTTCGCGCGGGTGACGGTGGGGGATACGGGCGTGGGAATTCCACATGAGGAGCAGGAGAATATATTCGACAAGTTCTACCAGGTGGGAAACACGACGCGTGGGGTGCGCGAGGGGACAGGGCTGGGCTTGTCGATCACCAAGGAACTGGTGCAGATGCACGGCGGCTGGATTGAGGTGGACAGCAGACCTGGGGAGGGCAGCCGGTTCACCTTCACACTACCCACTGTCGCAACCGGGGCGTAGGATAGCGGCATCTGTCCCCAGGCTCGAATCGACGGATGTTTGTGTGTGCTCGCATCGCTGAGCCTGCTGGAGGCGGAGTACGCGCCATGACGATTGCTTCGAAGAAGCCGCAGATCCTGATCGCCGACGACCGGCCGAGCAGCCGCGAGTTACTGCGGCTGGTGCTGGAGCGGGCGGGGTACGACGTGACTGAAGCTGAGGATGGAGAGCGGGCGCTGACGCAGGCGCGCGAGGGGAGTCCAGATCTCATCCTGCTGGATCTGCAGATGCCAGGGCTGGACGGGTACGGTGTGCTGGCCGCATTGCGTGCTGAGGAGCGCTTCGCGCAGGTGCCGGTGCTGGCCCTGACCGCGAGCGCGATGCGCGGGGATCGGGAGAAGATTCTGGAGGCGGGATTCACGGACTATCTGGCCAAGCCGGCAGCGCCGGAATTGGTGCGGGAGACGGTGGCGCGGGTGCTGAAGGAGCAGCGAGTCAGCGAGTCAGCGCGTTAGCGAACACAGCGTTCAGTTGTCAGCGTTCAGCGTTCAGAAAAGCGGATCGCGCTCTGCGCGATGCCCACCCTGATCGGGGGACGCTGGCCCTCGCGAATTCCGGCGAATACTTCGCCGGAATTGCTGACGCTCGGGAGGTCCTTCGACTATGTCCGGCTCGGGGAGCCGGACTTCGCTCAGGATGACGGGGCACCCGGAGCGGTGCCTGATCAGAGCAGGCGGTACTTCCTCATCTTGTAGCGGAGAGCGTCGCGGCCGATGCCGAGGGTGCGGGCGGCCTGGGACTGGTTGCCCTGCGCTTTTTCCAGAGCGCTGATGACGAGCTGGCGTTCGTGTTCGGCGAGGGAAGCGTCTTCGGGGATGCTGGCGGAGCTTGAGATGGTGGCAGAGGCTCCGGCCGCCGGGATACGTTGAGCGGAGTCGGCGGCTGGGTCGCCGAGGAGAGAAGCGGGCAGATCGCCGGCGTCGATCTCGTCGCCTTCGGCCATCATGGCGGCGTGGCCGATGGCATTCTCCAGTTCGCGGACGTTGCCGGGCCAGGAGTGGCGCTCGAGGAGGAGGCGCGCGCGGGGGGATACACCACGAATCTGCTTGCCGAACTGCTGCGAGAATTTCGTGACGAAGTGCTGGATGAGGAGCGGCAGGTCTTGTTTGCGTTCGGCGAGGGAGGGGACAGGGATTTCGACCATGGCGAGGCGGTAGTAGAGGTCCTCGCGAAAGAGCTTGTCGGCGACCGCCTGGCGCAGGTTGCGGTGCGTCGCGGCGATGACGCGGACGTTGACCTTGCGTGTCTGGAGGGAGCCGACGCGCTGGATCTCCTGGTTCTGCAGGGCGCGCAGGAGCTTGGCCTGAGTGGCGACGGGCATGTCGCCGATCTCGTCGAGGAAGAGCGTGCCTTCGCTGGCGGCTTCGAAGAGGCCGGGCTTGTCGCGGTCGGCGCCGGTGAAGGCGCCGCGGACGTGGCCGAAGAGCTCGGATTCGAAGAGCGTCTCAACCACGGCCGAGCAGTTGAGGACAACGTACTGGCCTTTGACGCCGCTGCGGGCATGGAGGGCGCGGGCGACGAGGTCTTTGCCGGTGCCGGTTGCGCCCTGGATGAGCGCGGAGCGATAGTGCGGGGCGATGCGGCGGATGCGGGCGAACATCTCGGCCATGCGCGGGCTGGAGCCGATGATGCCCTCGAATTCGGGTTCGGTGCCGAGTTGCTGGCGCTGGCGGGCGTCCTGGATGAGGCGGCCGACGCGTTCGCGCAGGACGGGGAGGCGGATGGGTTTTTCCAGATAGTCGGCGGCGCCGTTGCGGATGGCCTGGACGGCGGTTTCCGTGGTGTAGTGCGCCGTCATGAGGACGACGTCGGTGGCGGGGGCGATTTCCATGACGCGGTTGAGCACATCGAGGCCGGACATCTCGGGCATGACGAGGTCGGTGAGGACGAGCTGCGGATGGTACTGGCGGATGAGATCGAGAGCTTCGCTCGGGCGGGAGGCCGTGTGGATGACGATGCCGTCCTGGGCGAGCGCGGTGGAGAGCAACTCGAGGCTGCCGGGGTTATCGTCGAGGATGACGATGGAAACGTCCATAGGACTGGGAACGGGTTACAGGTTACAGGTTACAGCCGGAGAGCAGCCAGCACGGAGGGCGGTAGACTGACGGGTGGCGAGGAATCTGTACATCCTGGCGGGCGTGCTGCTGCTGTTTGCGGCGCTGTGCTTCGTGATGGCGATGACCTCGGGGCGTTTTCAGCCGGCGCTGCCCGCGAACGGGACGCTGTGGAAGACGACGGCTCTGTTTCTGACGGTGGGTGGGCTGGTGGTGGGGTTGCTGGGCATCATGACGGCGCTGTTCGAGCAGGTGGACCGGCGGGCCGAGGAGCGAAGGGTGCGGCAGAGGGGCGGGCGGGCGCGTGGCTCGGGGCCGGGCCTGCGCGGCAGATAGAATGGAAGCAGTGCGCGTTTGGGTTCGCGCCGATTCTGCGGGTACGGAAAGCCATCGACAGATATGTATGAAGTGACAGTGGAGCGCGGGTTTTCGTCAGGGCACTTTCTCCGCAATTACAAGGGGAAGTGCGAGAATCCGCACGGACATAACTACAAGGTGCGGATCACGCTGTGCGGCGAGGCGCTGGACCAGGCGGGGCTGCTGCTGGATTTTCGCGATCTGAAGCAGGTGATGCGGCCGGTAATCGACCGGCTCGATCACCAGATGCTGAACGACCTGGAGCCGTTCACGACGATCAATCCATCGGCGGAGAATCTGGCGCGGTATTTCTACGACGAAACGAACCAGCAGCTGCGCGAGCTGACGAAGGGGCGGGTGCGCGTGAAGGACTGCACGATCTACGAGACGGACACGACGACGGCGACGTACTACGAGTAGCCGGCACGACGGGGAGCGCGATGGAGACCCACTGGTGGATTGGACTCGCGTGTGCGACGGTGCTGATGGGTTTGGTCGGAGGGTTCGCCGAGCTCGTGCATCGGACCGCATCCCGCGAAAAGCAGAAATGAAGTGAGCGCCGCTTGTATCTGATCGAAATTTACAAATCCATTCAGGGCGAGTCGAGCTTTGCCGGCGTGCCGTGCATCTTTTACGTACTGGGAGTAGCCGAAGCAGCCGTATACTGACTTCGCGAGGTTTCTCATGCAGATCGACCTCAGTGGAGACATGCAGAACGCACTGGAGCGAGCCGCAGCAGCGGCGGGGATGAGTGTCTCGGATTACGCTAATCAGCTAGTGCGCGAACAACTCGCCACTGATTCGCGCAACACAAAGGCTCGGAACGAAGCGATCGACGACTTGATTGAGCATATGAAAGGCGCAAGATCTGTTTCCGGTCGTGAAGGGCGCAAGTGGCGCGAGTTTATCCATGAGGAGCACTCTGAGTGAGCTTTGTGCTCGATAGCTCAGTTGCGCTCAGTTGGTGTTTCACGGACGAGCGGACAGTTGAGTCGCAGGACGTGCTGAAGCTGGCCCGGACGCGAGCGATTTTTGTCCCTTCGCTATGGCACGTCGAGATGTGCAATATCCTCGGGCGGGCGTATCGAAACGGTCGGCTGGATGAAACCGACCTCGGCATCACGCTTAAGATGTTCGCCGCCCTTGAACTTCACACCGATTCGGCGGTTCTTCATGTCAGCAGTTCAGTTTTGTTTCTCCTGATGCAGACCTATTTATTGACTGCCTACGATGCGGTGTATCTGGAACTTGCGTTGCGCCTAAACCTTCCGCTCGCGACCCTCGACTCCGACCTTGCAGAGGCATCGAAGCGTGCCGGAGTACCGCTGGTCGTCCAGCTACAGTAGCCGCCGTGTATCTGATCGAAATTTACAAATCCATTCAGGGCGAGTCGAGCTTTGCCGGCGTGCCGTGCATCTTTGTGCGGCTGGCGGGGTGCAATCTGCGCTGCGCGTGGTGCGACTCGGAGTATACGTTCACCGGCGGTTACAAATTGTCCGAGGACGAGGTCGTCGCGGAGGTCGAGAAGCTGGCGCCGGTGAAGCTGGTGGAGTTTACGGGCGGCGAGCCCATGCTGCAGGAGAAGGAGCTGGTGCCGCTGATGGAGCGGCTGCTGGGGCAGGGCTACGAGCTGATGATCGAAACCAGTGGGGAGCGGCCTCTGGAGCGGGTTCCGCGGGCCGTACACAAGATTGTGGACGTGAAGTGTCCGGGGTCAGGCGAGGGCGGGAGCTTTCGGATGGCGAATCTGGAGTGCCTGACGGAGCGGGATGAGGTGAAGTTTGTGATCCTGAGCCGCGAGGATTATGAGTTTGCGCGGGATTTTATTCGCGAGCACGGACTGGAGCGGAGGGCGGGGCAGGTGCTGCTGTCGCCGGCGTTCTCGAAGACGCCGTCGGGGGCGCGGAGCACGGAGAATTGCGTGCTGGATCCGCGCGAGCTGGTGGAGTGGATGCTGGCCGATGGAGTGCCGGCCCGGCTGAGTTTGCAGATTCACAAGTATGTCTGGGAGCCGTTGAAGAAGGGAGTCTAGGGACAGCGCTCAGCGCTAAGAAAAAACGATTCTGACCTAAAATCGCTAATCTGTCATAATGTTCTAAGATGACAGAGGAGAAATAAAATGGCAACGCAGCAGATTCGACTCAAATTGAGTGAAAATGGCAGAGTCGTGATTCCCGCCGAAGTGCGCAGGGAACTGGGTGTGGAAGCGGGGGGAGAGATTCTGCTGGAGCGACAAGAGAACGGATATCGCCTGACCACCCGACGGCAGCGCATTCGAGAAGCGCAGGAGGCGATGCGCCGCTATATCAAGCCTGGCGTTTCGCTGGTCGACGAACTCATCGCGGAACGGCGTGAAGCGGCGAAACATGAGTAGCTGTGTCCTGGATGCGTCTGCGATCCTGGCGGTTTTGCAGAATGAACCTGGGAACGAGGTCCTGACAGATGAAGTGTTGGCCGCTTCGGTGGTGAGCGCCGTTAATCTCGCCGAGGTCCAAACTTCGATGGTAAGACGAGGAGTTCCCCCGGTCGAGGCCTGGATCAGGGCCAGAGTTCCGGTCACGCATGTGATCGACTTTACAGAGGATCAAGCGCGAGTCGCGGGCAGTCTTGTGGCTAAAACCCGGACTCTGGGACTGTCGCTGGGGGACCGCGCTTGTCTGGCGCTGGCTTTGGAGTTAGGAGCTTCGGTGTATACGGCGGACCGGACCTGGAAGAAACTGAACCTGGCTATCGCAATCCACTTTATCCGCTGATCCCGAGCCCCTAGACCCCCACGGGGAAGGGCTTGGGCGAGGTGTCGTCGAGGTTGGCGCCGCCGCGCCAGCGTTCGAAGCGTCCTTGCAGCAGGGAGAGCAGGCCGGTGTACCAGTAGCCGATCACGAAGAGAAGCAGGAACGGGATCGTAAAGTAGTTCTCGTTGGCGACGGCGTACCAGATGCACAGAGCGAAGTAGGCTCCGATCAGCAATTCGATAAATGGGATCAGGCCAAGGCGCTTGCGATATTTCGCGGCGCCTTTCGATTTTTCGCCTTTCTTCTGGACGCGGTATTTTGGCGTGCGCTTGAAGGCGCTCTGGATGCCGAAGAGCGCCTCCATGACGGCGATGGTGTTCGTGATAGTGAGGCCGATGCCGAGGGACATGAGGAACGGGAGATAGAGCAGGCACTTGTACCAGTGGCGGGGGAAGAGTTCTTTCTGGGAGACGAGATAGAACGACGAGATGGAAAACGTGGAGACAAGGAAGAGAGGGAAGTCGATGTAAAGCATCTCCCACCAGCCCTGATAGAAGCGGATGATCATGGCCGGCATGAGCAGCACGGACAGCACGACCATGAGGGGATAGCTGAGGTTGGCGGTGAGGTGATACCAGGCTTCGATCTTGACGCGCAGGGGGACGTCGGAGCGGAAGAGGCGGGGCAGAATTTTTTTGGAGGTCTGGATGAGGCCTTTGGCCCAGCGCTGCTGCTGGGTTTTGAAGGCGGTCATTTCGATGGGGACCTCGGCGGGACACTCGACATCCGGGAGGTATTTGAATTTCCAGCCGATGATCTGGGCGCGATAGCTGAGGTCGGTGTCTTCGGTGAGGGTGTCGTGCTGCCAGCCGCCGGCCTGGTCGATGACGCAGCGGCGCCACATGCCGGCGGTGCCGTTGAAGTTGAAGAAGACGCCGGTGCGGGCGCGGGCTCCGTGCTCGAGCACGAAGTGGCCGTCGAGCAGGATGGCTTCGACCTGGGTGAGGAAACTGTAGTCGCGGTTGAGGTGGGTCCAGCGGGTCTGGACCATGCCGATCTCGGGTTCGGCGAAGTGGTGGATGACGCGCATCAGCCAGTCGGCGGGCGGGGTGAAGTCGGCGTCGAAGATGGCGATGAATTCACCGCTGGCGGTTTTAAGGCCTTCGTCGAGGGCGCCGGCTTTGAATCCTACGCGGTTGGTGCGGTGGAGGTAGACGATGGGATTGCCCATGGCCTTGTAGCGCGCGATGATGGCCTGGGCGACTTCTTTGGTCTCGTCGGTAGAGTCGTCGAGGACCTGGATTTCGAGCAGCTCGCGGGGGTAGTCGATGCGACAGATGGAGTCGATGAGGCGGTCGACGACGAACTGCTCGTTGAAGATGGGGAGCTGGATGGTGACGCGGGGCAGCTGGGCGAAGCGCGAGGGTGGCTCGTGGGTGGCGTTTTTGCGGTTGCGGTAGTAGAGCCAGACGAGCGTGTAGCGGTGGAAGCCGTAGAGTGCGAGGACGATCATGACGGCGAAATAGGGAGTGAGAAGCGCCGTGTCGAAGGAGAAGAGTTGCCAGTGGTAGAGATTCTGGAAGGTGTGGTCGCCGTAGTGGGTGCGGAGGTAGTGGCGGAAGTCGTTTTTGACGAAGAGGAGGGCGAGGGTCTGGGTATGGGTGAGGAGGGACTCGGTGGCCGCCGCGAGGAGCATGAAGGAACAGGGTACAGGGTGCAGGGAACAGGGGATAGAGAAGAGTTTAGAGTTTAGGGATCAGAGTTTAGGGGTTGCCATGCTTGCGGTCATCCTCGCGATTGGAATGGCACAGAATGCATGTCCAATGACGATCGGTATCGGGGCAGAAGGACGTTTCTTCTCTCACCGATTCAGCGGCTGGTACGGGACGAGCACGAAATCGATGGAGAGCGACGTCAGAGTGGGTTGCTACAACGATGCCAATCCGTCTCCGGTGACGTCGGTCAGGCTGGTCATCGCTCCCGGAGCCCCGAAATCGATTCCATCCTCGAAAGGGAGGGTTGGCCGAAGGCCAGGGTGATCACCGCGACGTGGAACGACTATCCGCGGGAGCCGCGGTGATCCAGATATTCATTTGCGGCCGAAGCGGTAGACGATGCCGACGTTGCCGCCGAGGTTCTCCTGGAAGCTGGAGCCGTAATTGGTGATGAGCTCATTGGCGGTGAAGCGGAAGGCGACGGCCGGACTCAGGTTGTAGTCGGCGGAGGCGCCACCGAGGAAGTTGAGGACGGTGGAGTCCTGATAGAGGCCGACCAACTCGGGGGGCAGGCCGTGGGTGCCGGTGCCAAAGTTGCCGTGACCCGCTCCGGCGAGGGCTTCGGCGGTCCAGGCCCAGTGCTGGCCTTTGAAGAAGCGGTATGTGGGGCCGCCCATAAAGGTGTACTGGCTGATGCTGGGATTGAACACAGAGTACGGGTTGGTGCCGGTGTAGGCGGTGCCGTAGTAGCCGCGGAAGTCGGCGGTGACGCCCAGGTCGCCGTGGAAGTAGTCGGTGGCGTCGACGATCCAGCCGGCTTCATTCAAGCGCTGGAGGCTGTTGCCGGGAGTGAAGCGCAGGGAGCCGCCGCCGAAGTTCAGCTCATATTTGTGGCTGTACGTATCCTGGATGATCTGGCGGATGCGGACGCGCCGGCGGGCATTGACGCGGGCCTGGGCTTCGCGGAGAACCTGGGCCTGGTTCTGACCGTTGCTGGAAGAAGATTGGGACTGGTCGGGCTGCTGGGGAGTGGCGGCCGGCTGCTGGGAGGTGGAATCCTGTGCGCGCGATGCGGAGGGAAAAAGGAGAAGGAACGCGAGGAGTGGATACAGGGCGTATCCGGAGAACTTGCGAAAATGCATGAACCTGGGTGCCTCCACTGCTTAGACGAAAAGAAGAAATTTTCTGCTTGCTACAGGGTACAGGGTACGGCGCGCAGGGTACAGGGGATGGGACAGCCGGGCGGCCCTCGCGAATGCCGACGAGAAAGCTCGTCGGGATTACTGACGCTCGGGAGGTGGATTCGACTGCGCCCGGCTCGCGGAGCCGGACCTCAGTCAGCATGACTTGCCCTCGCGAATCCCGACGAGAAAGCTCGTCGGGATTACTGACGCTCGGGAGGTGGATTCGACTGCGCCCGGCTCGTGGAGCCGGACCTCGCTCACCATGACATGCATTGCGGAATCTTCATGGTCGTGCAAGGATGCCGGAGTGGAATGCGGTTATTTTGGGGACTGAGGGCTGGAACGGATGAAATTTCTGCTGGGGCTGGTGGTTGGGCTGTTGATCCTTCCGATTGCGGTGATGATCTATCTCCGGGTGGGGCATCCGCCGGTGGCAGTGGCGGATCGGCCGTTTTTGCTGGAGAAGCAGATTGTGCGGGCGCCTTTGCAAACGCGGATCGAGAAGGAGATGCCGGCGAGCGCGCCGATCGAGGCGAGTGGCACCAATCTCACGACGGGCGCGCAGGTCTATCGCGAGGAGTGCGCGGGGTGTCATGGGCTGTACGGGCGGCCATCCGCGTATGCGGCGCACATGTATCCGAAGGCGCCACAGTTATGGGCACCGCACCGCAATGGCGTGGTGGGCGTGAGCGACGATCCGGTGGGCGAGACCGAGTGGAAGGTTGTGAATGGGATCCGCCTGACGGGGATGCCGGCATTCGGCAAGGTGCTGAATGCGACACAGATCTGGCAGGTGTCGGTGCTGCTGAAGAATGCCGGGCAGCCGATGCCGGCCGATGTAACGAAACTGCTGACGACGCCGCTGGACTACGGGGCGGAGGCGGCAGCGGTGGCGACGCCGAGTCCGGCGCAACCGATGAATCACTGAGGAGAACGAGCGGCTAGTTCGGATCGCGCTTGGCGCGATGCCCACCCTGACGGCGCAAAGAACGCGCCATCAGAATGGGGCACCCGCAGTCGTACCGTTGGGCAGGCTCCAATGGCGCGATACCCACCTGACTATAGCGGGCAGATTTCCGGGACCCGGCAGCTCTTTGGTCTGAACGTCACTCATTGTGCCGGCGCGGACCGAGGCGGAAATCCCGAGCCGGGACCGGGTTCCTGAAGTGGTGCGCCTCTGGGGGCGCGGGCCGCGTATTGTGACAGGAATCACGGAAGCAGCCGTGCGGCCGATCTTATGCTTGCCACTACCGGGCAATATAGGAGCAAAATGGTCGCAATTGCGTTATTATCGGATTTTGGGGTCGAAGAAGCGGACGATCTGGACCTGTCCGGAGCCTGGAAGTTGCGTCAATTGAGCGAATTGCCCATTGGAACCATCGGGGTTGTCGAGTCGCTCGATCTGCCTGGCGAGATTCAGCATCACCTGATGCATATGGGTTTCATGCCGGAGGCGCGGGTGATGGTGGTGCGGCGGGCGCCAGCGGGAGATCCGACGGTGTATTCAATCGACGGGTTTGAGGTTGCGTTGCGGCGCGACACGGCCAGGGCAATTCGGGTTCGCGAATATGAGGGGCAGAACACGAGGCAGGGATGAGTGAATGCTGCGGCACGACGGCGACGATTGAGGCTCCGGTTGAGCCGCGCGTTGCCGGGCGGATTCGGACGGTGGCGCTGGTGGGACCGCCGAATTCGGGCAAGTCGACGCTGTTCAATCGACTGACCGGGCTGCGGCAGAAGGTCGCGAACTATCCTGGCGTGACGGTGGAGCAGCGGGTGGGGCGGCTGAACGGGATCGGCCGGGGCGATCTGACGCTGATCGATCTGCCGGGAATCTACGGGCTGGATTCGTACTCAGAAGATGCGCGGGTTGCGGTGGACGTGCTGCACGGGGAGATGCCGGGAACGCCGGCGCCGGATGCGATCCTGCTGGTGCTGGATTCGCTGCAGTTGCGGCGGCAGCTGATGCTGGCGGCGCCGGTGCTGAACCTGGGATTGCCGACGCTGGTGCTGCTGAACATGAGCGACCTGATGGAGGCGCGCGGCGGGCGTGTGGACACGCTGGCCCTGGCCCAGGAACTGGGCGTGCCGGTGGCGAAGATCAGCGCGACGCGCGGTGCGGGTCTGGATGCGATCACGCATTTTCTAAACCGCAAGGCGGAA
>Ga0224555_1003138_pt1 | contig 17625 bp, 10 predicted proteins | sample 714S23034metaG_FD_180687 | JGI IMG/M metagenome (GOLD analysis project Ga0224555, IMG submission 180687) | Peat soil microbial communities from Stordalen Mire, Sweden - 717 S2 30-34 | ecosystem: Environmental > Terrestrial > Soil > Wetlands > Peat | place: Sweden: Norrbotten County, Stordalen...
TGTGGACTGTGCTGGTGGGAGCGGCACGATCGCGGCTTCGTTCCGGAGCTGGCTGTTCGAGGCGAATCCGAAGGCCGAGGACGTCATTGCCTCCCTCCGGGTAACCGAAGTCGAACGCTTCGGCCACGTAGGAGCCGGGCTTCAGCTCGAAGACGAAGCGGTACACAGGCCCTGAACAGAATGGGTCGCACGCGACGCATTGCCCATCAGGGAGCTCGAGTCGACCGATCTCGCGCCAAGTCCCCTCAAGCTCATCGACATCAGTGACGAAACACATGCGAGCTACTTCGATCGTCCGGTCATCGCCACGCAAGACCTCGACAGGGTACTCGTTGTCCTCACGTGTGCCTTGCAAGACGAGGACGGCTTCGTATCCCCTCGGCGACCCATCCCGGACACTCGCTTCCGGATCGACGCGGAAGTCCTCTCCAAGAACAGACGCGGCGCCGAAAGCCACCGTGGCGCTGTCCACACCGATCCAACCGATCTCCTCCCAGCTCTCAGAGTCGGTGGGGGCCTCGATCACCGGCGTCACTCCGCTTTGCGAACTGTGTACACGCCGTCAGTTCTGTCTAGGGGGTTTGGGGGAGCGCTTCTCGAGATCGGACTCGGCGGACTTGTCACCCTCGAAGAGATCGGTGTGGTCGAAGCTCTCGCCAGAGCGCATCTTTCCCCGCCGGCGCGAGACAGAGCTCGAGAGGCTCAAGAACGCTTCACGGCTGCCCCGGGCGTCGCCCCTGAAGTTCTGGGTGTTCATCGCAGAGAACCCAACCCGGCCACCCTCCGCGTAGGAGTCCTGGTTAGCACCGAGATAGGCGAAGCTCCATCCCTCTTTCTCATGCTTCTTGACGAGGTCGAAAAGCTGCTCGCGGCGGTACTCGCGACTCTGGTTCTCCTCACCGTCGGTGAAGGTCACGAAGAGGATCGATTCCTCCGGTTCACCGGCTGCCCGACGCCTCTCGGTGCGGATCGTCGCATCGGTGATCGCGTGACCCATCGCGTCGTACAGGGGTGTGCCGCCACGGGGGGCGAACGAAGCTCTCGTGAGCGGCGGGACTTGCGCTATGGGTAGCGCGTCGGCGAGGACCTCGTGGGGATCGTTCGAGTCGAACTGAATAAGAGTCATCAAGGCGTCGGCGCCATCGGACTGCTGATCGGCGAGGAAGCCGTTGAATCCTCCTACGACGTCGGCGGCCATGGACTCCATGGAGCCCGAGCGGTCGAGAACGAAGTAGATGTGGAGATTGGTCGTGGTCATACCTTTCTTTGTCTGCCCGCAGAGGACTTGGTGGTCTTCGTTGCGCTAAGTCCGCGCTCGAGGACGAGGCGGATCGTGTCGCTCATCCCCAGTGCCTCGGCGTTCCCGACGTCGGCGAGGCGCTGCAGGAGGTCCTCGGGGAGGCGGATGCTGATGAGACGGCTAGACGAGCGCTGTCCGAGTCTCGAGCTGCTCGCAAAGTAGCGGGACGGTGAGTCTGGCGGCTGCTGATTCACTACCTTACTGTATTACATAGGTAGTACGTTTGTCAAACGTGCAATGACTCTGGATGTGATCTCGAGTGACGACCCACTCGGGCCCTCGGTTATACAGACGCACTGCATTCTCTGGGTGTTTCGTCCAGGGTGACCCAAGTACGAACGCCCTACCTATCTGCTGACATGCCGATCTTCTCTTGCGTAGCATCCGCTGATTGACAGGTACGAACATCCCGTCAGCGACGGCTTACCGCCGCCGGCTTCGCACGTACTCGACAGCTTCGGCTGTGTTGAGGAGTCGCGTGGCGTTGTTCAAACGGACATACAGGTCTGCCTGCCCCTTGCTTCTGCGCACGTAGGTCGGGGCCTTGCCGGCTTCTATATCCACACGGCACACCGTTCCTTCGGGAAAGGCCTCGAAGCTCAGGCGAACTGCCGACGCGGCGGTCGGACCAAGCATGTTGTCGAGGAGTCCGTTCAGCCAGAGGGCGAAGCCGTCCTCGTCCTGTTTCTTGCCTAACGTCTTGTAATCGGTCTCGATCCCAAAGACTTCGCGTGTGTCGGTTACCCCGATGAGCAGCGCGCCACCTTCGGCGTTCATGAAACCAGCCGTCGACTTGACGATCATGAGCTCGATCACCGGATCTCGTTGTTTGGTGTGCAGGTTCACGCGTGCTGTTTGCTTGAACTCCACGCGCTTGCTCTCGCCGGCGGCGATTAACTCAGCGGTGGAAGCCTTCGACGCGCGACCGACGCCCGGTTCAATATTCTCCGCGCTCTCGGCCTCCAGGGCGGCTTCGACGTCGTCTGGTTGCTCGGGCACATCAACCCAAACCTCGTGCCCCGTATCGCGCTCGACGTAGCTGAAGGCGGTCTTCGAATAGTCATGTGAGGCGAGTTTCTTCAGCTGCTCCTTCACGCGACGCCGACCCTCAAGTGCAAGCTCGACGTACTCCCGCAGGTCCGAACGGCCCCACTCTCCATGCGGGTGAAGGATCTTGAGCAGCCCGGAAACCGTTTTGCGCACTGCTTTCTCGTCGCGAGCAGAGAGCTGCGCGCCGAGCCCGAACTCGTCGTCGAGGGCACGAACGAAGCTCTGCTTGCGCGCCTGTCGCAAGGCTTCGGCGAAGTAGTCGGAGACGAACCCGAAGTGGTTCGTGAAGAGGCGCGCCTCCAGCTTCGGAACCTCCCAGCCGGGTAGGTAGTAGTGAAGCCTGTCCAAGAACGCTGGGTCGATCATGGCCGGCGGCAGGTCCGCAAAGAGATGGCCTGTCCGGACAAGCTCGGTGTGCGGGCGGCTGGTGTTGCCGATGAGGACCACTGATGCCTCGGCAGGCACCTCCTCCTTGCCACGCGCAAACGAACCGGACTCCATATAGTCCTTCAGCATGTTGACAACTGCGGACTCCGACATCTGCAGGCTCGCAACCTCATCGAAGGTCACGACGTCCCACGTGCCGAGAAGCCCGACGCGCCCGGTCGACATATTGACGAAGAGCTGCGCGACGGTGATCTTGCCGCCGGAGATGAGTATGGCGTTGGGGCTGGACTCCCGGTAGACGAAACTCTTGCCGGTGCCCCACGGGCCGAGCTCTATCAGGTTGTAGTTGTGCTCTGCCATGGGAATGAGGCGTACCACTGAGAGGAACTTGCCACGTAAGTCGTACTCGGCGGGTTCGAGGCCGATGGTGCGCATCACCAGGTCGAGCCATTCGTCGCGACTGAACGATCTGCGACCTTCCCGGTACTGCTCGAGGTCGAACGCAGCTACCTGGATCGGCTTGAGGGCTCGGATGTAGAAGGGCCGTTTGCGGAGTTCCTCGTCGTCAGCGTCGTAGAGCAAGTCAAGCTGTGACCAGGCACCGCCTTGGAGCAGGCGGTCGTACTTATAGACGAGATCCTCCGGGATGTTTACATACTTCTCATTGAAGTTCTGCAGATGCGCCCAGAACTTGTTGTCGCTCGACACAAGACGAACATCGACCTTGTCGATGAGACGGAACTGGCCTTTCTGCTTCAGCCGAGCCTTGGCCAGTTCGGACTCATCGGGTCGAATGAAATTGTCCTGCAGGATCTGGTTGACAACGACGAGACCGGCCTCGAGCGCGAACTCGTCATCGGTCGCGCAGTACTTGCCGAGGAGGAACTCCAGTACGTAGACGGGCACGTTCGCCCCGACCTTCACCTGTCGGACGAGGTCCTTGCGCACGACCCGCCCCGAGAACACCTCGTTCGAGCGCCGGTCGAGATCGTCCATGATCAACTCATTCAAGGCTGTCCTCCACCAAGATCGGAGCGGATACAGCCACCGTAGAAGTGACGAGGGTACGACCGGTACGGGCATCCAGTACCTGCACATCGACGTTGACCCCGCTCGCGAGGTTCGAAATGACCTGGAAAGTGAGCACGCTCGCCTGCCCCTGTGGCACTGTGATCGTGCCACTGTTGGGATCGAAGCCGTCACCCGACACGACGCGGGCAACCGGTTTACCTGCCGGTTCGGCAGCGACTACCCGCACCGTCAAGCGGTCGGGGAATAGCGTGCCTGAGAACGTCAGCGTCGCGGCGAACACGCCCGTTGTGATGCGATCGCCAGCCACTTGCACGCGAACATCGAGCTTCTGTGGCTCCGGCGTCTTTACCAGGTTGGCGACGATAACAGGCACGACCAGCTCTTGTGGCGACAAGCCGCCGTGGAAGAACTGGCGGCCGCCACCTGCGCGAAAGACCGCTAGCCCGCGGGGAACAACGATGTCGAGGTCACTTGTCACCCCGCATGCTGCGAGCGGTAGACGTACCGTCGCCGGGTTCGCTATACCACCCCGGCCGACGAACACCCTGCGCTTCACCGTTCCGGTGGCCCCAGCGGGCGGGTCGACCACCCGTTGCGAGCCGAGATCCTGGCCCAGAGCGATGAAACCGTGATCGGCCGAGATGACAACGCGTTCGACGCCCGCCTGGGCAAGTCGTGCGATCACACTCGCAAGGAGATTGGTCACCGTCGCGAAGTGCGACCAGGCGACCGAGAGCAGGCCGGACTCGCCGGCGGCGTCGACCTCCTGCGAACGAAGCAGAACAAGGGAAGCGTGACCGATGGCTCTGGTGAGTGCCTTCTCTCCCTTTTGCGACGCATCGTTGAGGTCGAAGTCGGCGACGACGCCGTGTCGAGCCCGAAGAAGATCCCTTCGCCCTGGCACGTCCATGACCTCAGTGCCGTTGACAGCAACCGTGATTCGGTCACCATCGAGGCCGACGCGAAGGGTCGAGGCGGCGTCCGGCAGCAGGTTGGCCATCCCAACGGGCGTGATCGTCGGTGCAGCCGCCACAGCGGCGTGCAGCGTGACCTCCTCCGTGACTGACCGAAGCGCATCCCTCAACTCAACGCCGAGCTCAAAGCGCAACGCGTCCACCCACACATAGGCTGTGCGGGCTGGGGAACCAGCAGCCACAAGCCGGTCGTGGATCTCGCCCTGCCGGATGAGCTGCCCGATCTCCAACGCCCCGTCCGCGAGCGCGGACGTGAACCGCGTGAGCAGGCGGTCGAGCCAGTCGTCGTAAGCTCTCCGACCTTCGGTCAGCGCCTCTTCCAGTTCGCCGAAGATGCCGAGTTCGGTCCGGGCGAGCTCGAGTCGGCGTTGTGCCCGATCGACCTGCCAGCCAACCTCGGCGTACCAGACGAGCATTCCGGCGCCTGAAGCTGGGATTGGGGTGCTGGCGATCGCGGTCTGCAGGTCGGCGATTGCCGCCACGGCACGCCACCGCGGCCCCCATCCCTTTGCTGGGTCGGCGACCCACGGACTGCTAGCCAGCCGACGCACTGCCAGTGCGCCCGCCGCGTCGAACTCGCCTCCTTCGAGCAACAGAGCAGTGTGGGCCAGGAGCACGCGCTCGACCGCCTCGGTGCCCGCTGCTGCCTCGAGTCCGGGCTTCCATGACAACGCTTCGTCGAGGGACAGGGCATCGTCGGCCCGGTCTGCGAGGATCCGGTAAGCGGCAGCCATGTCGCTAGAGCGAAGGCGTTCCAGCACCTCCACAGCGCGGCGTTGCTGTGATGGCGACGGGTGCGTCCACGTCGACGCGATGCCTTCGGGCAGCTCGCCGGACATCGCGTCGGCGAGATCGCACAACAGGAGGTGGCGGAAGAGCGCCTCCCGAAGTGCTTCGCCACCGCCCCGCGCAAATGCGCCGACGCTCTCCCGACATAGGTTTTCGACTGCCGGCCACGCCTCCGCCACGTCGATAGCCTCGTCTGCCGCGCCAGTGAGGACAGTGGTAAGCATGCGGACTGTGTCGCTCGTTCTGAACAGCGAAATCAGGCGGACGTCGGCGTCTCCACCCCCAGCGATGGCCGCCTCGGCCTCAGGGAGTGTGCGAGCTCTTCTGGCGATCTCGTTGATGCGGCTGTCTGTGAGTTGACCCGTCATGGATTGACGGAGGAGGGTCGCCAGCTTCCGGGTGAACTCGGCACCGGCCGCGCGCGCCTCGGCGAGCGGATCATCGGGGGGTGGACCGGGTCCGTAAACGAGCAAGGGCATTGGTCTCTCGCCAGAGAGAGCATCTTCGATTCGCCGGCGTAGCTCATACCAGCTGCCGTCGAATGCCTCGAACCTGACGCCGTCCGGTGAGACCGACTCGGCGACGTCGCGGTACTCGCCGCCGGCGTCGTCCCAGATGACGACCCCGTTCGCCTGGATCCTTTTGGCCAGCTGATCTGCCAGGTGTTCCCGAAGGCGGCTCATAGCTGGTTCGCCCATCGCGACACAATCGCCCAGGGGTACTTGCCCGCTTTGATCTCCCCGCGGGCGCCCGATGCGTCCCTCCAAGCCGGAAACAGGTCCGCGATAGGCGCGGCGCACAGGATGATCCCGTCGTCTAGGTCAGGTTCCCAGCCAAGCCCCGCGATCCGTTCTGCCTCGTCACGGAACCGGCGAAGCTCCTCGGCGAGCTGCTCCTCCGATTCGAGGGCATTGGCGACTTCGCGACCGGACCGGCCGCCGCCGCCGCTGTCGCGTTCACGCTGCAGGAGTCGAATCTCGGTCTCGGCTGCGTCGAGACGATCGGCAGCCACTTTGGCGATCGCGAAGAGGGTCTCCCGCTTGAAGGCGGGAGCGTAGACCCATGTGCCCCAGGCGCCCGACGGTACATAGAGGGGCCAGTAGATTGGTGCTTGTCGGCGTGACCGTGAATAGCGTGACAGATGGTCCTTGAAAAACTGCCTTCGTAAGTAGTCGCGAACCGTCTTGCGACCGAGTGCCTTCAGAATCTCCCCTAACGCGACCTCGCCCTCTCCGAAAAGCACTGATGCTGCATCTGTGACTCTCGTTTCGATGTCCCAACCATGGCCGGGTTGATCAACGAGCAGCCGCGCTGGTGGCAACGCGAACTCGTACTCTGGAGGCAGACTTAGGTTCGTCCCATCGAAGCCCACGAGCATTCCGGGGGACGTGATCGGAAGGGCCTCGAACAGACCGGGCGCAGGAGGTGGCGAGAGCGTGTTGCCGCCGATTCGGGTGTCCCACCTCCCCAAGGCGCACCCCACCAAGTAGGAGAAAATCGCGTTACCTACGGCACGACGCTCATCGTTCGTTGGTGGAACCGCATCCAGCACTCCGCGGATTGTCGCGTTGTCCATCCTACAAAGACGGATCATTAGCTCGAGTCGACGATCCCCGAAGTACGATTTCTTCGTGATCGGGCGGGAGGCGCCGAGGCTTTTGACCGCCTCCTCGACTAGCTCGTCGTCGGTCATACCCCAGAGCGCCGCGACTTCGCCGGTGCAATTAAGGTCCGCCGTCCTGTCACCAGTCGGAAGCTGGCCCCACAAGTCGACGAGCATCTGCGCCGACAGCCCCAGCCCGGGCGTAAAGCTGGCCTCCACCAGTTTGGTCAGTTCGAGCTGTTCGTCGAGAAGTCCGAGCGTGTTGTCGCGGGCAGCACGGACACCTTTCGTGATGACTTCGCTAGCTCGCGGCAATGTGGCCGAGGGATACCAAGGTGCAACGAAGTAGGGGCTTGTCTCATCGCAACTCGATCGGACCTCTCGTGTGCGGCGAGCAGCAGACGCGGCGCGCTCGGCTATGAACGAGGAAATATCGCTGCCCAAGAGTGGAGCAATGGGAATTGACCCGAGCCATGGTGCGGAGTAATTCCTGGCCGCGCTACCGCCCACCGAAGAGTCGCCACCTCCGAATATAGCTTCGACCTCAATCTTGAAGGGACGGCTATAGCAGGCAGCCAAGACAACAAGAAGCTTGTCGTCCTCGCCGTAAACTGCTGGCCCACCTCGTAGGTAACCGCAACCACGGGGAAGGATACGAAGCGCAACATCGCTTGTCGTGCGGTAGCTGTATGTCAGGCCGCCCCGCCGGAACTCTTCCAGGTCCGCCGGCCGCCTATCCCAGCTCTGCCAATCGATTGCGAGGTGGATATCGGACCAATAGGGGTCATATTCACCGCCCTTTGAGACGGGCACGTACTTGTCGCGAGGTCGCAGCGGCGGTAGTTCCCACAACAGCCGGAGAAGCTTGAAGTCGTCGTCCGTTTGGTAGCCAGTTCGGGGCACGACTCCGTGGCGTGACCAGTTAGCGCGATCGAACTGGCGGAGCAGTTCAGGGGGCAGCCAATACGGCATCGCCGCTTTAGGAAACGACCTGAAGTCTTGCAGGAGTCGTTCCTTTGCTAGGGTTGCAAGACTGAGTCGGACGTCAGAATCCTTGGTCCGAGAGTCCAGCAGATTCACAAATAACGCGCTGCCCGCTTGCACTTCCTCGGCCTGGTGGCAGACTACCGCCGCGACCTCGACAAGTGCGTCGGTGAGGACTCCTACTCCGAGGTCCAGGAGCACTTTGAGCTGCCCGGCGCCGAGAAGCTCCGTTCTCCTCCAATCCTCGAGCGAGTCGAGGAAGAGAACCTGGCGCGTCATGAGCGCTCCCCAGACTGCCGCTGGTTTCAAGAGCTCACGCACCCGGACGCCAAAGGCCGCTGCAAGCTCACGAGACGCTGCACCGTAGCGCGACTCGAGGTAGGGGCGAGTAGACGGGACGGCGGCGCCGAACGGGGGATTCATAACGATGGCGTCGTACCTCCGCTGCATGGCGCGAACGAAGCGGACCGCATCCTCGGCTTCGGCGGCCAAAATCCGCTCTGCAGGACGAGCAGTGGTGTTGGCCGCGAGAATGGTGAGACTGGCAAGCAGGTGGTCTTCGATGCCTTGAAGCACCTCATTGGGGATCGCGTCTGCCAGCGTTCCCTTCCCTGCTGCTCCGCCAAATGCTGCGTGTCTCACTTCCGTGGCAAGGCGCTCTTCGATCCTGAGAAGCGACCCAAGCACGGGCGCGTCGCTCAGCGCCTCGGTGAACCGCTCGACCAGATAACGCTGGGCGTCAGGAATGGCATGAAGGAACCCGTCGAGGCCGGTTGAAGTCAGCGGGAGCGCGCGAGCGCAAATGACGTTCGGCCTAGGGAGCACGCCATTAGTGCATGAGCGACGCGCCCGGAAGATTAAGGCAGCAGCTGCAACCTGCGAGCAACGCGGATCGATATCGATCCCCCATAGAGAAGCAAGGATGAGCGGCGCCGCCTCTGCCGCATTGACGTCAGCATGGTGCCACGCGCGTTCGAGAACGTCGTAGGCGGCGAGGAGAAAGTGGCCTGAGCCGCACGCTGGATCGAGGACCGACACCTCGTTGAGGGAGATCGGTTCGCCCTTGGTGGTTGGGGGGTTGACGAGGAGAGGGAGGTCATCAAGCAGTGAAGATGCGGGGTCGGCGGCCAAAAGTCGGCGGCCAAGGCTGTTCTGGACCAGGAAATCGACGACGTATCGCGGCGTGAAGAATTGGTTCCGGACAGCGAGTTCGCGGGAATCTCGTGGAGCCGAGGATTCCTCTCGCATCGTTCGACGTTCTTCGCTCGTGTTGAAGAATTGGTAGACCCAGCCGAGACAGTCCGGTGCGGTCCAGAGCTCCGCAGCAGAAGCGTCCGCAAGGCCCTCAACGAGATCATCGAGGGCTCCGGGGCTTGGTGCCAGTGCGAGAAGCGGGTTGCGCGGGTCGAAGAGAGTGGGGAGTTCCGCAGCGAGCTCGTCGCCACACAGCTGGAGGTAGGTCCAGTACCCACCGGTGTCATCTCCGGCAAGCAGCGGCGCAAGTTCGAGGACGTCACGAAAACCTTTGGATCCGCGGCCGTCGACCATCGAGGGTCGTAGTAGTCCGAGCGCTTCTGCGATGCGGATGGCAACAAGTCGGTTGAGGTGGGTGAAGACAGCCTCCCGAATCAAGCGGGCAACAGCACTCCATGCGGTGTCGCCCTCACTCTGGAGATGAGCTACCACATCGACGATTTGGCGGCGCGCAGCGAGAGCCGTCGGATCGAGCCGGAGGTCGCGCTCGTCGGCGACGGAGCCATCGAGGTCCAAACCAAACTGGCCGGCTGCCTGGTCGCCGAGGTCAGCCTCGAGGATTCTTCGCAAGCGGCCTACCAATCGTTCGAGACGGTCGCGTTGGAGCGCGTCGAGGGCCTCGGTCACTGCAACCTCACTTGCTTCCCGTCAGCCAGCCGCTCCGCGATCGCCTCCCGGATGCGTTGGAGGACAGGCTCGATCTCAGCTTCCTCCACGATCGCCTCGGTCACGAGATCAGAGACTCGGATCCAGGCGAGGCGGCCGGCGGCACGCAGCTCCTCGAGCTGTCTTGCCGCAGTCTGGGCACGAGCGCGCGCACTGTCGATTCGCGATTCCAGCGCGGCCGCATCGACGCCAGCCAGTTCGTCGGGTGGGGCGAGAGCCTCGATGGGCCGGAGTGCCTCGGAGAGCGCCGCTTCATCGTTGCTGAATTGCTCGCGCAGCTGAGCCTGGAGTTCCGCGAGGGTTGCCGACAACCTCGCCGCCGACGCCGCGGTCGCGGCGCGGCGAGTCTCGGCAAGGCGACGCGCGATGGCGATGATTCGTGCTGCGTGGTCGTCGAGGTCGCCCGCCGCGAGGAGATCGCGAAGCTCCGCGTGCTCGGCGCGCAGCTCTTCGGGGAGGCCCTGCGGGAACTTCTCGGCTTCGAGCTGGGCGATCCGGAGCTCGGGGAGGTGTGTCTGAAGCACGTCGTCCAGTCGGGCGACCGCAGCCTGGCCCGGAACAAGATCAGCCCACGTGTCGTGGGCGGTCGTGACGACGTCGTCGTCGTCGTCGCTCGCGAGTCGGTCGAGCAGCGCCTTTGTCCTGGTGACGCTCTCGGGTGCAGCAATGCCGAGACCGCCCAAGCCCGCCTCGACCCGTATTGCGGCCTCTCGACCTGGCAGAAAGACATCGCGTACGGAGGTCGCCAGGGCGTCTGTCGAATGGCCCGGCGGCGTATGACCTAGCTGTTCGAGCTTCCTTGCGAGCTCCACCCGCTCTTCGAGTCCAACGCCGGTGTCTGCCGGAGGCCGGAAGCCGGCGGATCGAAATCGAGGGAGTGCTGTGAAGACCTGGTCGAGGCGGGCGTCGCTGGGGTTGCGGATGGGTTGACCCTGGTAGATCACTTCGAGGAGCCCAGCGCGCAGGGCGGCGGCACAAAGTACCTGCACGACTTCGACCGGTGCTCCGTAAGGAGGGTCCGCGAAGTGCCTCTCGAGGTAGGCACCAGTGGGCTCCTGACCGTAGGACGCACGGGCTCGGACCTCCGCGGCCAGAGTGGCGAGTGGCCCGCTATCGGTGACGAGCTCATACCCAGTTGGCGTCACGCGAACGAGGCCGATGCCGTCACCGAGCAGCGACCCGTCCACGGTGCCGAGATCTGTGGTGCGCAGGACCTGAATAACGTCGTCTCGACGCAGGTTGGCCGTGAACTGGTCGAGCAGTGGGTAGATCTCCTGTATCCGATCGGTCACGAGACGCTGGGCCGTCGCTCGCAACTCCGAGCCGTCGACGTCGTCGACGCGACCTCGAAAGATCGCCTGGCCCGCGGCGAGATCAAGAGAGATGCGTTGCAAGGCAGTCGACTCGTCTCTTCGCTGTCTCTCCCGTTCTTCGCCGATCAGCTCGACCTCGGCCGGCGTCTTGTTGGGGGTGTCGCGCCGCTCAATCATGGAGCGGGTGCGGTGGAGCTCGACGAGAGCGTCCCAGGAATCGGGCGAGAGCTCGTATGTCCAAGTGATGCAGTTCTCGTTGGCTCGTTCCCGCGACACCGCCCGCAGGTCGTCGCGCCGGGCCTGGTCGGCCTCGTCGATGTGGAGCGGCAGATCACCAGCGACGACGGTCTCGCCGTCGACGGTGATCTCGACCTTGAAGGTGCGACCACGCGCTACGGACAGGCCGGTGAGTGCCTGCTTGAGCAGCAGCCGGCGGAGCCGCACCGACGGACCCTGAGTGAGGTCGATCGCTCGGCGCGCCCTTTCCCAGTCCTTCTGTTCGGGCGACTGCAACTTGTAGCCGTCCTCTGCCTCGCGCAGTCGATCATCAGTGACGAGGCGCACGAGTGCCGCAGACACATCGCTGCGCATGCTTTCGGCAGTTACGTCGGGGTGGAGCAGCACGGAGATATTCGCCGCATGCAACGGCAAAGCGGGCACGTCCACGCACAATGCGACGACCTTCATCACTTTGGCGTCGATGCTTTTGGAGCCGTACTGCTCGGCGACGTGGTCTACCTCGGCCCGCCACGACGTAGGGATGAGCTCCTCGAGGAGATCGTAGGCACGGTCGAGCGTCACGAGCGCACCGACTTCGTCGTTGCCAATCCCGCTTTGGGGATTGACTACGAGTTGCTGGGCAAGCTTGATGAGGGTCCGATTGGAACCGCCGATGGTCGGTGACGACGCGGTCTGGGAGCGGCGAGCCGACACCGCATCTATTAGGAGCTGGATCTGGTAGGGAACGAGCGGGTATAGCCTCACGATCTCGTCTTCCCCCACCTCAGATGCTCTTGTTGGGGAGGCGAGGCGGGTGCTCGTAGCGAGTTGGTGGCGGTGCGGTCCGACGACGTCGCGCACGGCCTGCTGGCCGTAGTCTGTCTTGTCTAGAACACGCTTGCCGGTGACCTCGTCGATGTCGGACGGAAGGAGATCTACGCGTAGCGCGAAGCGCGCCTGTGCCCGCGCAAGCTCGACCTGTCTGCCCTCGAGGCTGTCGACGATGTCGTTGAGCCGCTCCTGTGAAGTGACAGTGAGCCATACGCGGCCCATCTTCTTCTGGCAGGCTTCAGCGAAGCCTTGGAGACCGAGCATCCGGGGGATCGAGCGCGCGACGTACTGGCCGGCCTCGTCCACGACGAATGCCAACCGGGTCGCGCCGCCGCCCCGACGGTCGAGAAGCTGTAAAGCCCGCCCGACAAACCAGTCGGCGTCGATCTCTGGCTCCGCTGCTGTCTTCGCCCACGAGTCCGGCTGGGAGAAGGTGTTCGGGTCGAGGAGGTGCAGCGCCCGACTGGCCTCGTTCTTGGCAAGGATCGTGAAGCGCCGTTCGCTCCACTGCTTGCCCGTTGCCTGGGCGAACAGTTCCTCAAAGTCTGCCAGGCGACCGTCTCCTTCAAGGGTGAACTCGAGCTCCGCGAGAAGGAGGTTGCGGGAGTACCCGAGCCTTTCGAGCAGTGCCCGATAGGCGGGTAGCACCACGCTTTCTCCCTCTCGGGCAACGTTCGAGCCGGTCGCGAGGTTGAGCAGGACGGACAAGGTCGGTGCCTGCGCATGGATCGTGCTGAGCAGGGAGCGCAGGCGCGGCGCATTCGTGCGCTCGAAGAAACGGTCGACTACCGAGGAGCCGGCCACCGTCGGGTTCGATAGCAGGTAGCCGAGGACCTTGGCCCAGCTCGACTTGCCCGAGCCGAAGAAGCCGGACACCCAGATCGTGCAAGACTCGTTTGGGCTGTTGATCGACTCCTGGTAGGCGTCGAGCACGGCCTCGAACTCCTCCAGGATGTGGTCGGTCGCGACGTACTCGTCGAGTTCGTTGGCGATCACGGCCTCGTCGGCAAGGTCGACCTTGACGACCTCTTCGATGGTCCGGTGGATGTCCCGTCTGAACAGCTCGACGATCTTCATGAAGGCGCCTCCCTGGGGACGATTAGTGCCCGGTAACCGAAGGTGGGCTCCGTTCGGTCCATGAAGCTGAGCCCGTACTCCCCGACTAGGCGGCCGGGATACATGAGGGTGACCGGGCGGGAAAGCCGGCCTCTCAGGTCATCTAGCAGTGTCGAAGTGCGATAGGCCGGGTACAGGGCGCCAGCGCGGTAAAGGAAGACAGCTGTGCGCTCGTCACAATCTCCAACCTCGACGATCACCCGGTCGGGCAGCGTTGGTGGTTCTCGAAGTATCTCGCCGACCGCTGCATATACGTCACGCAGAGCCTCCGGGCTTCCCGCGGCACGCTCCTGGCCGACGAGTTCATCGAGGAACCCGGAGTCCTCGAGCGCTCGCCAGAACAGGTCGGCGAGCGAAATGGCCACGCACGCGACTCGCCGCGTCTCGGCCTCGAGCCAGAGACAGAGTTCGCGCATGTCGCGCCGGACGAACCATTCCTGATCAGGCAGGTACTGATAAATGATGAATGGCGCGTCACCGCCCGTATCGAAGTGGTTGACGATTCGTCCGCCGATGCCTCGCAGCTCCTCACGCAGCGGCACCCGTCACCTCCGCCAGTGACCTGGCCAACCAGTCGACGCGGACAACCGAACCGGCAGAGGAGAACCTCAGCACGCCGTTTCGTGAGGCCTGTCCGAAAAGGTCCAAGACCCGATCGGGCTCGAGCAGCCATCGCCGCCACACGTTGCTCGCGGCGAGCGCTCGGGACGAGGCCCCTTGTTCATGCTCCCGCCAGGCGACGTACGCGAATCCTCGAGGTGACATCGCCGGAGGTGCGATCTCCTTACGCGCCGCACCACGGAGAACACCGAAGTCCCGAAGCGCAGCCAGGAGTCCTCGGGCGGCTTTCGCCCTGACGGAGTCGGACCATGTCGGAATCCGTCCGTCCTTGGCGAGCGTAGCGAACCATCCAACGACGTCGTCAGCGCCGACACCGACGCGTCCCTCCTTCCACCACGACCAGAGTGGTTCTTCAGCGAACGCGGCCAGCAACGTGTCGTCCCGCGAAGCTTCGTAGTAGCAGGCTTCGATGAACGCTCTGGGTTCGGCCAGCAGACCCTTGAGTGCAGGGATCACGTGTGGGCCGGGTGCGACTAGCCGGGGCTCCAGGATGCGGTGCAGCACATCGTCGCTGCGGGTGCGCGACGCCTTGGCCAGGAGATTCTCATCTGAAATGCGAGCGATGTTCTCCTCCGGAGTCCCATCTCGATCCCACGCCTCGACGATCCGTCGACAGTCGTCGAGCAGGGCGCCACCCTTTTGGATGTTCGAGGTCAGGGGCGGGGTCAACGGCAGCATCATTCCTGAAGGTCGAAGTACGGCACGCGGAACACGTGATCAATGGCGCCGTAGGCGGCAGCGAGCTGCCGCGCGACCCGCAAAAGGGCTTCGACTTCCTCGAGGTCGCCCCTTCTTAGAGTGCCGAGTCGGAGTCCCTCGCCGATGACCTCAGTAGAAGGTGGGCTGCCGCTCCAGTCGGCGAGTGAGGCGCGTGCCGCGTCGAGATCCCAAGATGCGAGCTCGCCGAACAGAGAGCTTGTCTCGGATGCGGTCTTCTGCTCAGCGAGCCACGAGGTCGCCCAGCGGCGGAAAGGCAGCTCGTCCGAGAAGAGGTGAAGGGCCGTCTCGCGACCAGCGGTGGCGTCGGCGTGGCGGCGCGCGGCAGACTCGACATCGATCTCTAAGGCGGCTGACCGCCACGTGCGCCGAAACGCACGGGCGAGCACCCACCGGCCCGCGGAGTCGAGGCCGTGGGTACTCCACCAGCCGGCTAGGTCTGTCTCGCCGAGGCGTGCGACGCCGAGGACCAGCCGTACCGTCTCGTTCACGGCTCCGGCTTGTTCTTCGAGCGTCGTCATCAACCCCATCTTCCTACTACCACCAGGTCAGTCTTGCAGGCTTGGGCCGGAAGAGCTCAGGAACTCTCGAGAGGCATCTGAGCGGCTGGGTCGGTACCGAGAAGATCTTCGAAATGGGTGATTTGCCGCCAGCTGAGCCTGTCATCGACCGCCTCGCGCGCTCATAACGGCAGCGACTATTTTTCCGACAAGGTCATCGAGAGAAGAGGCAGACACGATGGGCAGTGACGTACCAGCCTGGTGGGATGCTGATAGCCGACAGGATTCGCTTCAGGGTTATGGAGTTCTCGATGAGGGCTATTGCCGCCAGTCAACGCGCGAAGCGGCATTGTGGGCGACCCTTCACTGCCTTCGCGTGCCACTAGCAGGGCTTTCCTCCGAGGAAGTGGAAGCCATACGCGTATACACGACCGACCCAGAGGTTTACAGCAAGGTGACAGCAATGCAGTTTGAGGGCTGCACCTGCGCGCTCATCGAGCTACTGAAAGAGGCCATCGACAAGGCTGCACTGCCAGAAGGCGTTATCGCGTGGCGGGCGGCCGGCTACCGGCTGTTCGGGTACCCGGTAGAGGGGGAGGCAATTGAAGGCGAACATCCCGACCTCGAAGCTGCGGTAGGGCGTCGTTTCGAGCATCGAGCGTTTGTCTCGGCGACCCTCGGGAACGCGAATCTCGCGACCGGACTTGGTCACTACGAAGTTCTGTACAAGTTGCGAGTCGAGGCGGGCGTGCACGCGTTGGCGGTGCTCGACACCTGGGGTAGGGATCAGAGGGAGCTGCTCGTCCAGGCCGGAGTCCACTATTTGATCGAACGGGTTGAACAGATAAGGGACATCTGGTTCGTCGAGACGCGCGTTCTGAGTGCCTCAGGAACGTGATCGTCTGCCAGCCAGCCGACGGGACGACTAGCAGATAGCCAAAGAGACCTACCAACCCGTGGCGGGAGTGTTGCCGCGTCGAGGCGAACTGAACACCCTTCCGGCTATCACGTCAGAGCTGCATAACTGGAAGGCCACATCAAAGGTCCCGAGAACGAGGCTGGCGACCTCTTTCGTATCCGGGTTGATCGTCGCCTGCACCGACCACCAGTTGGGCTTGCCGGGAAGATGGGGTTCGTGCCACCCCATGGTGAGGAGCATTTTCTCCTGCTCAGCACTCAGGCAGTCAGAGCCTTCGAGGAAGTTGTTGGAAGAGGCTTCGGCGACGATCGAGCCGTCCTCGTACACCAGCACCTGTACGTAGCGCCCCCCCGAACGGCCGGCGTCGAGGATGAAGATCCACCGTCCTGGATTGCTCACCAGGAGCTCGATCAACTCCACGAGGTCATCACGAAGCGCGCTCAACGTCGTCGTCCAAGTTGCCGGTTCCGCCGTCGCCAACGGAACGGTAGACGGTGAGATTGCGTGCTCCCGTTGCGCAGCTAGCAGCTCATCAACGTCGAGAAACCACTTCTGCAGCTCCGCGCGACTATCACGACGGGTCATGTGCCCTCCTCATCGCCTGGCGTTGGCACCGTGCCTCAGGTCGGTTGCCGGACCTGTTGACGGCCTGACTTCCTGAGCATTCGAACGCGGCGTTCGGCCGTGCTCTTTGACGACGCTTGCATTGGCCGACGCGCCGACGATCTCGCGAGGATGAGGCGTTCCTGAACTTGAGGGACCCCTCCCGCGCAGTTTGGTCGCTGAAGTCGGGAGGGGTCCAAGGCGGTGTAACGCCCATGAGCATCGTATGGCCCTGCCCCTTGTCCGTCGACGCCTACGTGGCTGGCGGCCGAGAGATCGAGTTCCCGCGACCGGATTGTCCGTCGTGCTCGTGTCCGATGACGTTCTGGTCGGGATACCGCCGTCCTGTGCGCGAGGCCGGTCTGTGCCAGAAGATCTTCGTGCCGAGACTGCGCTGTCGAGGTTGTGGGATCACCCACGTCCTGCTGCCTTGTTTCGTGCTCGCCGGCCGGCTCGACGTGGCCGAGACGATCGGCACCGTGCTTGAAGAAGTGGTCGACGGCCCAGGCGGTGTGCGACCGGCGGCAGCACGCGCCGATGTCCTTCATTCCACGGCGCGCAGTTGGCTGCGGCGGTTCTTTGACCGGGCGGTGCGCATCGGCGTCTCGTTCGCGGCGCTCTGCGTCGAGCTCGGTGGCGAGGCGATCGCGCCCTTCGCCGAACCGGCCCGTTACGCGATCTCAGCGATCAGAGCCGCCTTCGCGGCCGCGAGCGCCCTGCCGGGATGGGCCTCGATCGGGCTGTGGC